>Ga0099364_10014310_pt1 | contig 10570 bp, 8 predicted proteins | sample TergutTh196P3_FD_73070 | JGI IMG/M metagenome (GOLD analysis project Ga0099364, IMG submission 73070) | Microcerotermes parvus P3 segment gut microbial communities from Pointe-Noire, Republic of the Congo - Th196 P3 | ecosystem: Host-associated > Arthropoda: Insects > Digestive system > Gut ...
GGTGACGATATACCTGCAAGGCGTGGGAAAGGCAAGCATAGACTGGGGAGACGGGACAAGCCAAACGTTTATGATGCCCTTGTACGATAAGTGGCGAACAAAAATTGACGTGTTAAGTAGCCGCAAAAAAGGATACAGTCACAATTATGCTGAAGCGACCACAAATCAGGTAACCATAACTGTAACCGGAAGAAATATAAAACGGTTAGCTTGCTTGGGGATTGCTCTTACAGGTCTCGATGTTAGCAAAAATAATAAATTAAAAACTTTGTATTGTCCAAACAATCGGTTAATAGGCTTGGATATGAGCAATAATAACAAATTAAAAATATTATATTGCCCTAATAATCAGTTAGCAAATCTGGATGTGAGTAAAAATACAAAATTAATTTACTTGAATTGTTCTAATAATCAATTAAATAGCTTGGATGTGAGCAACAATACTAAATTAAGAGGCTTGGTTTGTTTTGAAAATAGACTAACAAATATGTATGTAACCCAAAACCCAAAACTAATTGTTTTGTGGTGCGCCACTAATTTAATAACAAATCTGAATTTAAGCCGAAATACCAAACTGAAACAATTGGCTGTTGGTAACAACCGATTAACCGAATTGGACGTGAGCAATAATATAAAAATGACCAAATTGGGTTGCAGTCATAACCGATTAACTGAATTGGACGTGAGCAAAAATATAAAATTGACGGAATTGGATTGTTCAGAAAATCGGTTAACAAGTATAGACGTTAGCAACAATGTAAAAATGACGCGGTTGAATTGTTCTGGAAATCTGTTAACAAGTTTAGATTTAAGTGCCAATGTAGCGCTTAAATATCTGGTTTTTCGCAATAATCAAATCACGAGTTTGGACGTGCGAAACAATCCTTTGCTTAATTCGCTTTCAAGCTTGGTTTGTGACGAAAGCGTAACTATAATAAGATAACAATTCAAGTATCAATTTTCAACCTCACGCCAGATACGCTCAAAAAAAACATCTATTTTTGTAATCTAAATTTTAATGACCATGTGCATAACAAAAAATATAGCTTGTATGCTGTGTTTAGTTTATTTTCAGACAGTTTCCGGTTTTTGTCAAATCAATTTTGACGATTATTTCGAGCCGAAAACGCTTCGTTTCGACTTTTTCCTTGCGGGAAGTGCCAATAGTCAAGACGTGTATTTCAGTGGATTTCGTGAAGAGCCGCACTGGGGAGGCTCGCTGACAAACTTGGAGAACAACCCCGAATTTGGAGGATATCTATACCGAGTGTACGACGAAGCTTCGGGAAAACTGATTTTTCGAAAGGGCTTCAATTCGCTGTTTCAGGAATGGCAAACCACCGACGAAGCTAAACATACCAAACGTTCATACAGTCAGGTCATTGTGATGCCCTATCCAAAAAACAGCATCCGCCTCGAAATATTGACGCGTAACTATGATACGGGCAAATTCGAACTACTGTTTGAAACATCGCTACAGCCTGACTGTATCTACATAAACCGCGAAAATTTGCCGGAATATCCCGTAACGCAGATACTTTACAATGGTCATCATTCCCAAAAGGTTGATTTAGTGTTTGTTGCCGAAGGTTATACTCTTGTTGAGATGAACAAGTTCAGGGCAGATGCTGCGCGCCTCGCCGATTATCTCTTCAACACCAAGCCGTTCGACGAGCGCAAGGCTGATTTCAATGTGTGGGCGGTAGAAACGCCGTCGCAGGAAACGGGAACTGATATACCGGGTCAAAACGTATGGAAACATACTGCGTTGAACTCGCATTTTTGGACATTCGGCATAGAGCGTTACTTGACAGCACCCGACCTTTCCCTAATTCGCGACAAGGTGTGGAACGTCCCGTGCGATGCGGTCTACGTGATTGTCAATTCAGATATATATGGCGGCGGAGGTATATATAACTATTGGGGTATCAGCACATCAGACCATCCTCAGAGCGGCGCCGTGTTCACACATGAGTTCGGGCACTCCTTTGCAGGTCTTGCCGACGAATATTTCAGCGCCGAAGTAGCTTATGAAGACTACTACAACCTGAAATTAGAACCATGGGAACAAAATATCACTACCTTAGTGAACTTTGAAACAAAATGGAAGAACATGTTACCCGCCGCAACGCCGGTACCAACGCCGCCAAACGAAAACGAGCCGGATAGATTAGGCGTATACGAGGGAGGCGGATATATGACGGAAGGTATTTACAGACCAGTGATTAATTGCATGATGCGAACGCTTAGCGCCGGTTTTTGTCCGGTATGCCAACGCGCAATTAACAGAAAAATAGATTTTCATGTTAAGTAGTTCGAAATAAATAATGATTTTTCTTGTTTTTTTGAAAAAAAGGTCTTTTCTTTGCAACAAAATTTTATGTCAATGTTAAAACCAACGGTTAATCTTGTTATCGCGGCGAATAAACGCGCAGTGGCGTTGCTTTTCTTCGCCTTTTTATTGTTTTTTTGTGAAATGGCTTATTCACAACAGCTTTCGTCAAGCTCGCGACGCGCAATCAAAGCTTATAACGCCGGTATTGAGATGTATAGGCGCGAGCGCTTTGCCGATGCTGTTGCCGAGGCAAATAAGGCTATCAGGCGCGATGCAAACTTCATCGAAGCGCATCTGTTGCTTGCCGAGTGCCGGCTCGATTTGAAAGACCCGCAACAGGCTAAAACATCTTATCTGCGTGTTATAGAACTAAATCCCGATTTCTTTCCTCCGGTCTATCTGTCGCTTGCCGAACTGTCTTTTGACGCCCAGGAGTACGAAACAGCAAGCATGTATCTCGAAAAATTTATGACATACAGCCGGCAACGACCTGCATTGGTTACACGGTCGGAAAGACTGCTTGAACACAGCCGTTTTGCGGCACACGCCGTGAAGAACCCCGTGCCGTTTCAACCCGAAAATATAGGGCTGGATTTTGAACATGACCAGTATTGGCCCAATTTGACGGTAGACGAGCAAACATTAGTATTTACAGCTCTAATCCCCAGAAATCCCGACAGACCTTACGACCGACGAAATCATGCATTATACATGCAGGAAGATTTTTATACGTCACATTTTCGCGACGGGCAGTGGACTAAACCTGAAAATATAGGTCGTCCGCTAAATACTCCCGACAACGAAGGCGCTCAAACTATAACCGCTGATGGCTCTCAAATGTATTTTACATCGTGCAATCGTTCGGACGGAATAGGCAGTTGCGACATCTACTTCAGCGAACGGCGCAACGGCTTGTGGACGCGCCCGCAAAATCTCGGACGTCCCGTCAATTCATCAGCCTGGGAAGCACAGCCGGCTATTTCGGCTGACGGGCGCACATTATATTTTGTCAGCAACCGCAGCGGCGGCATGGGCGGCATGGATATATGGAGGACCACGCGCGGAGACGACGGAAACTGGACTAACCCCGTGAACGTGGAAGAGCTGAACACGCCCTACAACGAGTCGTCGCCGTTCTTACATTCTGACGGACACACAATGTACTTTGCTTCAAACGGTTGGCCCGGAATGGGCGGCTTCGACCTTTTCGTGTCGCGCAAAGATACAACGGGAAAATGGACAACGCCACAAAACCTCGGATACCCTATCAACACCGGATACAGCGAAGAGGGAATGATTGTAAATGCGCGCGGCGACAGGGCATACTACTCATCGACCAGAGATGGAGATATCAGAAACATTTTTACGTTCGAGCTCTATCCTGACGTCCGTCCCATGCCGGTTTCCTACATGAAAGGAAAAATATACGACGACAGGTATTTCCGGGCTCTTCGTGCACATTTTGAACTTATTGACTTAACAACGGCAGAGACGGTGATAGAGGCGTTTTCAGACAGCCTGAGCGGAGAGTTTTTAGTTGCAATACCCGCAGGCAGAGACTACGCGCTGAACGTCAAACGCACCGGCTATCTGTTTTATTCAGACAACTTTACAATGACCGGCGGCACATATCACGAACCCCTGCTGAAAGATATTCCCCTAAAACAAATCAGACCGGGCGAACGGGTTATTTTAAAAAATATATTTTTCGAGTTCGCTTCAGCCGCCTTGCTCGATGCCTCGAGGGTAGAGTTAGAACAGTTATTGATTTTTCTTCGCAGCAATCCCACCGTGAACGTCGCTATCACGGGACACACCGACAACATCGGCACAGACGAATATAATCTCGGCTTGTCGCAAAATCGGGCGCGCGCGGTGGTGGAGTATCTTACCGACCACGGCATAACCGCTAACAGGCTTTCATACAGGGGCTTAGGAGCTTCAGAACCTATCGCCGACAACGATACAGATGAAGGCAGAGCGCTAAATCGTCGGACAGAAATGTTGATAGTTTAATAAAAAAAATTAAAAAAAAAATTAAAAATTTGTTTGTTACATAAATTTTTTGTTTCTTTGTCGAAAATTTTTTCAATCCAAATTTGTAAACTTAAAAAAGTATCATGTATTCGAAACCATATCATGTAGACCATATCGGTATCGCTGTAAACAGCATTGAAGAAGCGCGAAAGTTCTACGAGGACGTCTTAGAGCTTGAGTGCTATAAAACAGAAGAGGTGCCCGACCAGAAGGTAAAGGTGGCATTTTTCAAGGTTGGCGAGGTCAAAATAGAGCTTTTAGAGCCTACCTCTCCCGACAGCCCTATTGCAAAATTTCTCGAAAAGAAAGGTCAGGGCATACATCACATTGCGTATTTTGTTCATAATGTGAACGAAGCGCTATCGGTCGCCAGTTGCAGAGATGTTCAACTAATAGACAAAGAAAGTCGCAAAGGCGCTGATGGCATGGACATCGGCTTTCTGCATCCGAAATCTACCGGCGGCGTACTTACCGAATTTTGTAGCGATAAAATAGTATTATAGTTATGATGTTACAGCAAAATAAAATAAAAGAATTGATGGACCTTCGGGTCAAAGCCAAGCAGGGCGGAGGCGAAAAACGTATAGCCGCCCAGCACAAAAAAGGCAAACTGACAGCCCGTGAACGAATAGACCTGCTATTAGACGAGCGGAGCTTCGAAGAGTTTGACATGTTCGTGACGCATCGCTGTCAGGACTTCGGACTTGAAAAAGAGAGCTATCTGGGCGACGGAGTGGTGACCGGCTACGGAACCATCGAAGGCAGATTAGTATACGTTTACTCTCAGGACTTTACCGTCTTTGGCGGCTCGCTGAGCGAAACATTTGCCAAAAAAATCTGCAAACTGATGGACATGGCAATGAAAGTGGGAGCGCCCGTCATTGGGCTCAACGACTCGGGAGGTGCGCGTATTCAGGAAGGAGTACAAAGCCTTGCCGGATATGCCGAAATCTTTCAGCGCAACATCATGGCTTCGGGCGTCATACCGCAAATATCGGCTATCTTCGGTCCCTGTGCGGGAGGCGCAGTATATTCGCCGGCGTTGACGGACTTTATATTTATGTCGAAGGAAAACAGCTACATGTTTGTTACCGGACCTAAAGTAGTGAAAACCGTTACCAACGAAGTAGTTACCGAGGCTGAGCTTGGCGGAGCAATGGTGCACGCTTCAAAATCGGGCGTCACGCACTTTGTTGCCGAAACAGAGCAGGAAGGACTTATGATGATACGTAAACTGCTGAGCTTCTTACCTCAAAACAATCTGGAAGACCCTCCATTGTCAGTATGCGTAGACCCCATAGACCGCTTGGAAGAGAGCCTGAACGAGATTATTCCCGATAATCCTAACAAGCCCTACGACGTAAAAGACGTTATCCTTGCTATCGTAGACAATACCGAGTTTTTGGAAGTACATCGCCACTACGCCCCCAACCTTGTTGTTGGTTTTGCGCGTTTCAACGGCGTTTCGGTAGGTATCGTCGCCAATCAGCCCAAATATTTAGCCGGAGTGCTCGATATCAACGCTTCCCGCAAAGGCGCCCGTTTTGTGCGTTTCTGCGACTGCTTCAATATTCCTATCGTTACATTGGTAGACGTTCCGGGCTTCCTTCCGGGAACGGCTCAGGAATATGGCGGTATTATCGTACACGGCGCCAAGTTCCTGTTCTCTTACGGCGAGGCTACAGTGCCCAAAGTGACCGTCACGCTACGTAAATCTTATGGCGGCGCACACGACGTTATGAGTTGCAAGCAACTTCGCGGCGACATCAACTATGCCTGGCCCAATGCCGAAATAGCTGTTATGGGCGCAAGCGGCGCAACAAGCGTACTCTATGGACGCCAGATTGCCGCATTGGAAGACCCCGAAGAGCGCGCAACGTTCGTCGCCGAAAAGGAACGCGAATATACCGACAAGTTCGCTAATCCCTACGTAGCCGCTAAATACGGCTTCATCGACGATGTTATAGAGCCGCGCAACACACGCTTTCGGGTCATCAGGGCTTTGCAGTCGCTGTCGACCAAGAAGGACACAAATCCGCCCAAAAAGCATAGTAATATACCGTTGTAATAATCATAATACATTAATATAATATGAACTTTGCATTATTATCATCCGGTATGTGGCTGTCGCTGGGAGCTACTTTTGCCCTCATCTGTCTGATTGTTGTTACAATAGCCTTAACTCTGCTTTTTTTCGTGTTCAAATATATGGGACACTACTTTTCCAAGGAAAAGGAAAAAGCTGAGCTCACCCCAAAAGTTGTTGTCAGCAGCGAAAAGAAAGCCGGCGTAGTGACCAACGACGAGCTGGCAGCTATAGCAATTGCATTATACAAGTATTCAGAAATAATGCATGAGCGCGAAGAAACGGTACTTACCATCAACAGAGTGTCGCGGGCTTATTCGCCGTGGAGCTCTAAGATATACGGATTAAGACAATTTCCCATAAAAAAGTAAATTAAAACCATGAAATATAAAATAAAGACCAAAGGCGTCGAATATGAAGTGCAAATCCACAAGGTGGAAGGTAATATAGCACAACTGACGGTAAACGATGTGGATTTTGAGGTGGAAGTCGAACGGCTTGCTGTGAACCCAACACGGATGAGCAACGAACCGGAAAAAAAGATTTCGGCTGAAACCGCAGCGATAAAACCATCCCAACTTAAAGCTTACGAGTTGAAATCGCCCCTTCCGGGAACAATCTTTGAGATGTACGTGAAAGAAGGAGATACCGTAAAAGAAGACCAGGTATTGTTAGTATTGGAGGCAATGAAGATGGAAAACAATATTCAGGCGGGTCATGCCGGAGTTATCGAAAAAATCTTTTACGCCAGCGGAGACGCGGTAATGGAAGGCGATGTTATACTCACTATAAGATAAATAGCTATGGAATTGAGTATATTTGATTTTTTCAATTTTTCGATGTTTTGGTCCAATACCGGATTTGCAAACATCACGCTCGGACACCTGATAATGATTTGTATCGGATTAGGTTTCCTGTATCTTGGAGTTGTAAAAAAATTAGAGCCTATATTGTTAGTACCCATCGGGTTTGGAATAATAATAGGGAACATCCCCTTTGCAGGCTCTCATGCCGGCATCTTCGAACCGGCATTTAATTTTCTCTATTCCGGCATGCTAAAAGGCGTCTATCCGGCGTTGATATTTCTGGGACTTGGCGCTATGATAGACTTTTCGGTATTAATATCAAATCCCAAGTTAGTATTCATCGGACTTGCTGCCCAGGCAGGTATCTTTGTGGCGTTCCTGTTATCCTTCATCTTTGGCTTCACGCCGTTCGATGCAGGCGCAATAGCTATCATAGCCAGCGCCGACGGACCTACATCCATCTTTTTAGCGTCAAGACTGTCGCCCGAGCTGATAGGGGCAATAGCCATTTCGGCATATACCTACATGGCGTTAGTGCCTGTTATTCAGCCGCATATAATGCGTTGGCTTACAAACCCGACAGAACGTGTGATAAAAATGCCTCCCGCCCGCGCGGTGTCGCAAACGGAAAAAATAATTTTTCCCATAGCAGGCATCCTGCTCACATGTTTCATAGCGCCACAAGCCTTGCCATTGCTGGGAATGTTGTTCTTCGGAAATTTTCTGAAAGAATGTGGCGTAGTAAAACGATTAGCCGACACAGCCGGAGGCTCGCTGACCGATATAGTTATAATCCTGATAGGACTTACATTAGGGATTTCAACTCAGGCGACAACATTTTTTACCGGCAGCTCGTTCTTGATATTCGCAATAGGCGCCGTTGCATTTTGCATAGCCACAGCAACCGGCATACTGATTGTCAAGCTCATGAACCAGTTCCTTAAAGAAGGCGAAAAAATAAATCCGCTAATAGGTAACGCCGGCGTATCCGCCTTGCCCGATTCGGCAAGACTGTCGCAGGAAATGGGCTTGAAATACGACAGCACAAACCACCTGCAAATGCACGCGATGGGACCAACGGTAGCAAGCATCATCGGAAGCGCATTGGCAGCCGGAGTTATTCTGAGCTTTTTGGGGTAGTGGCGCAGTGAAAATAGTAATATGGCGTAAATATTTGAAGCGGTGTTACTTTTAGGGACAAAATTATTTATCTTTGCGCAAAAATTAGAATTTACAGACCTCGTAGGTTTTCAAAACCTGCGAGGTCTAAAAAATAAAAATAGAAAATGGAAAATCGAAGATTAAAATTGTCCACAAGTATTCAGACGTTCGAAATAATACGAACCGAAGAGCGCATTTATGTCGACAAGACCAAGTATCTTGTTGAAATCGCAGACAATATCAAGGTATGTTTTCTTGCCCGTCCGCGTCGCTTTGGCAAGTCGCTAACCGTTTCTACGTTTGAAGCTTTGTTTTCTGGGCGTAAGGATTTATTTAAGGGTTTGTATGCCGAAGAGTTTTTGAACAGACCGGAGTTTACTCCGAGCCCTGTTATTAAGTTGGATATGAGCGAGATTGCAACAAGTCACGGTATAGATGGTATTAGGGAATCTCTTGTAACCCAAATTCAATACATAGCGCGTCAGCACGATGTTTCGCTTCCTGACAGTAAATTGCCCAGTATTCTCTTTAATTATTTAATAAAAAACACGTATTACAGGCACAATCAAAAAGTAGTTATATTAGTGGATGAATACGATGCTCCCTATACGGAGTTCGTCAACGATACCGATATGGCAGATAAAGTTCGTGCCGAGTTGCGCGATTGTTACAAGCAACTCAAGGCAAACGACAGTTGCATCCGTTTCATTTTTTTGACGGGCATTTCAAAATTTGCCCGGTTTGGCGTGTTTTCTACCCTGAATAACCCCACCGATATATCTTCAATGCCCGAATATGCCGGAATATGCGGCTTAACTGAGGACGAAATCGTTCAATATTTTCCTGATTATCTTGACGATACGGCAAAAAAGATGGATATATCTACCGATGAATTGCTCGAAAAGATGCGTTATTATTATAATGGTTTTTGTTTCGACCGCGAATTAACGATGCGCCTCTACAATTCCTTTTCTACTTTGCAATTTTTTACTCACAAGAATTTTTTGAACTTTTGGGTTCAAACCGGCAGACCTAAAGTATTATCCGATTACATGAAATATCGACATTTGACGGTAGAGCAGTTTCGAAATTTTTCTATTCCCGAAGATTTTGCGGAAAGCCCGGGTGATGTAGACGCAACCCCGCCGGAAGGTTTTTTGTATCAATGCGGATATCTGACCCTACGAGGCAAAAAAGGAGATAGTTTTTTGTTGGATTACCCCAACACTGAAGTTTTAAACTCAATGTCGGCATTGGTCTCAGAAAATATTTTGCGCGATGTAGACGAAAGTTTTAACAGGTGTAGAGAAGAACTTTTAGACGGTTTGAGAGAAGTAGATTTCAAAAAGGTTGTTTCTGCGTTTAATCGCCTTTTGGCGGCAACGCCCTACGAGAATTATGCCAAAACAGCCAAAGAGATAGTTTCTTATCGTTATTCTGAATTTGAGAAAGACGACGACGAAAAAGAAGTTGTTGTAAATGTAGAAAATAAGGAAGATGTAGAGAAAAAAGATAAGGAAAGAAGAAGTAGGGAATGGATTTATCGTGAAAAAATTCTTTGTTTTCTGCATGGCTGCGGCGTTAGGGTATTTGCCGAAATGCATACTAATTTGGGACGCTCGGATATAGTAATTTTTTACGGCGGCAAAACGTGGGTGATAGAGTTCAAAGTAGCCTACAGGGACAAGGACAACAAAGACAAAGACCAAGAACCTGCCAAGAGAGCCGAGGCAGCGCTCCGTCAAATCGAAAAGAAAAATTATGCCGCGCCCTATCCCGATGCTATTTGCGTAGGAATGGCAATAGACGACGAAAAACGGCAGATAACAGAGTATAGAAAGAAGAATGAAGAGTTAAGTTTGTAATCAAAAATCAAAAATCGAAAATGGATAATAATATAAATATAGTATCACCTGCCACTTTTGACGAAATTAGGGCAATATTGGGCGATGTAGCGAAAAGTCAAGCAGCTTCGAGCGCGGAATTTGACCGTCGTAGCGCAGAATTTGACCGTCGTAGCGCTGAATTTGACCGTCAACTTGTCGAACTCAAAGATCTTGTCAAACGTACCTGCAAAGAAGTTGGAGGCATTTCGTCAACAATGGGTAAACAAGGCGAAGAGTTTTTTTACAATTCTATCTGTAG
>Ga0099364_10014311_pt1 | contig 10570 bp, 8 predicted proteins | sample TergutTh196P3_FD_73070 | JGI IMG/M metagenome (GOLD analysis project Ga0099364, IMG submission 73070) | Microcerotermes parvus P3 segment gut microbial communities from Pointe-Noire, Republic of the Congo - Th196 P3 | ecosystem: Host-associated > Arthropoda: Insects > Digestive system > Gut ...
CAGGCGGGATTGAAAGGAAGAAGTCTCTGCTTGCTTTGGATAAAGATATAATGGCGGCAGCGGAAAAGATTTACCTGAAATCCGCAACCAGGCGCATCAGGGTCAGCTCGATCTACTTATCGCTTGAAGATTTTGCCCCTCTGGGTTTTCAACCAGATTTATTTGAAGTAGAAACAGACAGGAAAAACCGGAAATTACAGGAGGCAGTGGATAAAATACAGAACCGCTTTGGAGCAGGGAAGATAAGTAAAGTTTGCTTGACTAGTTTTCCTTGAAAACAGTATTATTTTACACAGGAAGGATGAATGCCGAAAACCAGTCAAAAAATAGGTGAAGCCAATTTCAAAACAGCCGTATTCCAGGAGTATTTTGGGATAAAAAAATTCGCATATATGCAAGAACCTAAAGTTTACGAATACGGGTTCTTAGTGGAATGATCATAAAACAATTAAATTTATTTCCCTTAATGCATCAATTTGACAAAGAAGGGTTTATAACAGATACCAATTATTGGGACACTGATGTTTGTGAAAAAGGCTTATATAATCTAATTTTCAATATGAATACCTATTCTTTACTTATACCAGATAATAAAGACCATTGGTTGGTTGACATATTAGAGGCAGAAACAGTTGTTATTACTAGGGGCACTTATAATGGTAAAAATGACTGTTTTGAAATATTGTTTGAAGACAATACTAAAACTCCATTTATGATAATACTCTCCGATGAGCAATTTTCTCGTGTATCACCGCTTAAAGAAGGTTGGAATGGGCATTTATACATTTTCGTAGGTTCAATACACAATTGTAAACGTGATTTTGATAAGGTTTATTACCGTGTTGCAGATACTCTTCCATATTGTAAACCAATAGAGCCATAAAAATGGAGTTGTATGATATGATTTCTGAGAAGCAAAGAGAAAAAGCTCGCGTTTTTTTAGATATGCACAAAAAAAATAAAATGTTTATACTCCCTGGCGCTTGGAATGTAGGGAGCGCATATGTATTTGAAAAGCAGGGCTTTAAAGCTGTTGGAACATCAAGTGCAGGAATAGCGCATGACTTAGGTTACCCTGATGGTGAAAATATATCTTTTGAAGATCTTTTATGGATCGTTGAAAAAATAGTTAAACGTATAGATATTCCGCTTTCTGTAGATATAGAACGTGGCTATAGTGAAACAAATGAAGAAATAAAAGAAAATGTTCGTAAATTACTTTTTGCAGGTGCTGTTGGTTTAAATATTGAAGATGGATTACCCAATGGGGAGTTAACTCCGATTGATGTACAAATTGAAAAAATAAAAACAATTTCTAAACTAAAATCTGAATTGAACATCGACTTTGTTATAAACGCAAGAACTGATGTAAATCCGTTAGATGAAACCAGCGAAGAAAACTTAAAGGCAGCGGTAGAACGGTGTAATGCTTTTGCAGAAGCTGGGGCGGATTGCGTATTTGTAATTGCGGCTAAAGATGATAATACAGTTTCAAAACTTGTTGCAGGTATAAACGCCCCTGTAAACATTTTCTTGCGCTCAAACTTAAGCAGCTTCGAAAAACTTGATAAAATTGGGGTGCGTAGATTAAGCGTGGGCTGTAACTCTGTTAGATTTGCATATAGTAAAATAATCAGTATGGCTGCTAATTTATATAATGGTAATGTCACCGAGCTATTCTCCCATGATTTTTCTTCAGAGGAGGCAAATAATTACTTTGCTTCAGCGATGGAGCGAACTGAAGGCTAGGGCCTTTAGGAAAATATCTCACACGAAGACACGAAGGCACGAAGAAGAAGATAGAGGAAATATTTAGAAAAGGGTTCACACAAAGGCACGAAGAAGAAGAAGAAGAAGATAGAGGAAATATTTACCACGAACCACACGAACTCGTCTGACCACTTGGAGTGGCCAGACGCACACGAACAGGAAGAGCAGAAAAATTAAAGCCAGAACATCGCACTTTCCTTTCTCTTTGTGTCTTGCTGTCCACCTTTGGTGGAACAGCTTTATCTTCGTGTGATGAATTGTAAATAATGCCTCTTGACAATAACTATACACTTGTATAGTATAATAATCAAATGAACATCCGCCTCGGTCTATGCTCAGCTTACTCATTTCTCTACGGGGTGCGGATGCCGGGTGATCTGCTGGACAAGGCACAGTCCTACGGCGCTAAGGTGGTTTCCGTTTGCGATATAAACAGTTTGCACGGAGTACACAATTTCCTTGAGGAAGCAAAAGAAAGAAATATAAGGCCTATCATCGGAGCGGCTTTGACCATTGGGAAAAGTACCTGTCCAGCCGTTTATTGCTTTGTAGAAAATAGGGCGGGATTTGGGCGGCTCTGCGAATTGCTGACTTTTCGAAATAAGGATAAAGAGGGGTTTAACCCCCTTCCGTTGTTATGCGAACAATCGGCGGGGCTTGTCCTCTCTGCATATGACGAAAAGGTTTTGAATACACTGGCAGGGCGTGTAAAGAGGTTATACGCTGCGATTACTCCTACTAACCTTAGGGCTATGGGCTGGGTTGCAAGCAGCCGAAACCGCGGGCTTAATATCCCGCTTGCATTTTTGGATAATTCCCTGTTTTTGGAAGCGGGGGATTTTCCTGTTCATCGTGTGTTACGTGCTATCGGATTATTAAAAACAATTGGTAATTTAAAACCGGAAGATACGGCAGAAGCGGAAATGGTTTTGCCTTCAAGCAAAGAACTACAAAGACGCCTTTTGTCATGGCCGGAAGCTGTAAAAGGCACTGACGAAATAGCGGCTCTTTGCACTTTTAATGATTTATTCAATGGCTGGGTCTTTCCAAATTATGAAACCGGCAAGACATCTGCTGGATGTCGTTTGCCTGTTTTTGATGAGCTGCGAAACAGAGTTTATGCGGGTAACGCTTTACGATATGGCGAATTGGCAGACAGGGAAATAGGACGTATTGATTATGAATTAAAGGTGATAAATGAAAAAGGGTTTTCAACTTATTTTTTGGTGATTGATGATATTGTAAAAATGGCCTCCTCTGGAAGTCAAACTTCTATTAGAAGCCAGGCCTCCACCGCTAGCACAACCTGCGGACGTGGTTCGGGAGCGGCTTCTATTGTGTCGTATGGGCTTGGCATTACCAATGTTGACCCATTGCGACATGACCTGTATTTCGAGAGATTTCTTAATACTGCCCGGCCTGACCCTCCGGATTTAGATATAGATTTTGCATGGGATGAAAGAGACGAACTAATCAAGGCGGTGATTGAAAGATACGGCGCCGATTACTGCGGCAGGGTTGCCAATCATAACATGTTCAGGTACCGGTCGGCTTTGCGGGAAACTGCTAAGGCTTACGGATTTGGGGACGTTGAAATTACCGGAGTTGAAAAACGGATTTTTCAGATGGGAGATAAGTCCTGTGCTGTTGACCAAAAATGGCAGGAAATTTTTAGCATTGCAAAAAAAATTGAAGGGCTGCCTCGCGGACTTGGTATGCACTGCGGAGGGGTAGTTATTACCCCTGAACCAATATGGCGGTACTGCCCTGTTGAAAAATCGGCCAAGGGCTCAGCCCAAAGCGAAACCTCAGACAATAAATCTGAAGGTTATCCGCTTTTAGCATGGGAGAAAGAGGGTTGTGAAGCTGCGGGTTTTGTTAAAATTGATTTACTTGGAAACCGGAGTTTAGCGGTAATCAGGGACGCTTTTAAAAACCTGGAGGAACAGGGAATAATTATAGACCATAACACTTGGCAGCCCATTGACGATAAGGCCACGGTCGAGGCCCTGGCCTGCGGAGACAGTATGGGGGTTTTTTACATAGAAAGCCCTGCCATGCGCCAATTGCAAAAGAAAACCGGTGTAGGCGACTTTGAACATATCGTAATACACTCCTCGATTATTCGGCCTGCGGCAAATAAATTCATTACTGAATATGTGCGGCGTTTAAAGGGAGGAAAGTGGGCGCCGCTTCATCCGCGCCTTGAACCCATACTTAACGAGACTTACGGAATTCTCTGTTATCAGGAGGACGTCAGCAAAACGGCTGTAGCCCTTGCCGGTTTTAACGAAGCGGAGGCCGACAAGCTGCGAAAGCTTATTTCCAAAAAAGCGGGGGGCGTAAAACTAAAAGCCTTTGAAGACCAGTTTGCCGAAGGATGCCGTAAGAACGAAGTAGATGAGAAAACGATTCAAGAAATTTGGGCTATGATGCTGAGTTTTGACGGCTATAGTTTTTGCAAGCCCCACAGCGCTTCATATGCAATGGTCTCTTTTCAATCGGCATATTTGCGCGTACACCACAGCGCTGAATTCATGGCGGCGGTACTGTCCAATCAAGGGGGATACTACCGCCCTCATGCCTACATATCAGAGTGCCGCCGGATGGGGCTTTCCACGGTTGGACCGGACATAAATGCCAGCCGGTGGAAATACTACGGAATTAGTGGTGAGGAACCAAAAGCCCGGAAGGAGGAAAGACAACACAGAGGAACGGTGGTAATTGGCTTAATGGCAATAAAAGGATTGTCTGCCACCGGGGCTAAAAGCATAATCGCTGAGCGCGAAAGAGCCGGCGATTATAAAAGCCTTGAAGACTTTTCCCGCCGTACAAAGCCTGCGCGTGATGATATCATCGCCCTATGTCCTGCCGGAGTTTTTGACAACATAGCCGGAGGTCTTTCAAGGACAATGCAAGCCCGGCGCCTTTTGAGTCAAACGAGGAATACGGAAAGCAAAAATGAAAAATTAAAAACGAAAAATTATGAATTGTTTGAAATTGAATCTCCCAATGTAAATGTAAATAGAAAACTTGCAAATAGACTAATTCCTCATCCCCAATCCTCCATTACCAATTCTCCATTATCCACTCCTGAATCGCTTTGGGAAGAATACCGCTCATTGGGCTTTTTAAGGAAGGCCCATCCTTTAGCATTATGGAAGGAAGAAGTGATTGCGGCAGGACACAGGGTTAAGGCTAAGGATATTGCGAATTATATAGGCCGCTATGTAAAAATGATTGGCTGGCCTGTTACCCAAAAAGACGTATGGACAAAAGACGGGCTAGCCATGGCCTTTTTAAGCCTTGAAGATGAAACAGGAATGTACGAAACGGTTATTTTCCCAAAAATTTTTGACAAATATAACAAGCTTCTTTTTGATCAACAACCCTTACTGGTTTGGGGCATGGTTAGTTCTGACGAAGGAGCTGTTTCTCTGGAAGTTAGGAAAGTTGAGTTGCTCTTGGGAAAGATTCATGCTTAAAAATGCCTTTACACAATGTCATGAAACCGCTAAAGTGTTCCTACTATGAAGAAGATTTCTCTAACAGGAATTCAGGCTACCGGGGAACTACACATCGGTAACTATTTTGGCGCAATAAAACCTGCTCTGGAACTCGCTAAAGAATACGACGCACGTTATTTTATCGCGGATTACCATACTCTTAATTCTGTAAAGGATCCGAAGGAACTGAATGCCGGGATCAGGCAAGTGGCAACAGGCTGGCTTGCTTCGGGACTTGATCCGGAAAAAGTGATTTTTTACCGCCAGAGTTCTATACCGGAAGTTTTTGAGCTTACCATCATGATCATGGCCTTTACATCCAAAGGACTTTTAAACCGGGCCCATGCTTACAAGGCCGCTGTGCAGTTAAACAGTGAAAAAGGAAACGATATCGACGCCGGGATCAACATGGGGCTTTTTACATATCCGGTACTTATGGCAGCAGACATCATCCTTTTTGATTCAGATGTGGTTCCCGTTGGCAAGGATCAGATGCAGCATATCGAAATGGCCCAGGATATGGCCCAAGCGGTAAACGCCAATTATGGCAAGGAGATACTCAAAGTACCTCAAGGGGCAATTCAGGAAGCTGTGGCGGTTGTACCTGGCCTTGATGGCAGAAAAATGAGCAAGAGTTACAATAATACCATTCCGCTTTTTGCGCCCGAAAAAAATCTGCACAATACAATTATGCGGATTGTTACAAATTCTCAAGCTGTTGAAGAACCTAAAGACCCTGAAACTTCAAATATTTTTATGTACTATAAGCTTTTCGCAACTGCCGAAGAGCAAGATGCTATGGCTGCCCGTTACCGTGCCGGGGGCATGGGATGGGGAGAAGCCAAGGAAGAACTTTTCCGGGTAGCAAACCGTGAACTCACCCCTTTAAGGCAAAGGTATGATGAACTAATAGCAGATCCAAAAAAGGTTGATGCAATTTTGGCAAAAGGCGCTGAACGTGCCAGGCCAATTGCAGCTGCAACAGTTAATCGATTCAGGAAAGCCGCAGGTATAGACTAAAATAAGGAGATATTGTGGCTGATGTAGATTTAATAATTATAGGTGCAGGCCCGGCGGGGCTTACGGCAGCACAATACGGCGCCAGATCGAATTTGTCTGTATTGTTGCTGGAACAGCTTGCTCCGGGAGGACAGAGTCTATTAATAGACGTACTGGAAAACTATCCTGGCATAGCCCTTGGAAAAACAGGTTTTGAATTCAGCGAAGACCTGCACCGTCAGGCTGAAGCTTTTGGAGCAAAGTTTTTAAATGAAAGCGTTCAAACTCTGGGTAAAAATGGAGATGTCTTTTCCGTCACACTTGGAAACGGGCAAACCCAAAGCGCAAGTGCGGTGATCTTTGCGACTGGGGCTAAACACCGCACCCTTGATGTGCCTGGAGAAAAAGAATATTCAGGCCGCGGAGTTTCATACTGCGCCACCTGCGACGGCCCTTTCTTTAAAAACAAAAAGGTCTTTGTGGTAGGGGGCGGAGATGCAGCCTGCGATGAGGCCCAATTTCTTTCCCGCCTAACAAAGCAACTTGTCCTTATTCACCGCAGAGAAAAGTTTCGTGCCCAAAAAGCCCTGGCTGAACGTGTATTAAATAACCCGAATATCCAGGTAAGGTTTAATACGGTAATAAAAGAAATAAAAGGGGAAGGCGGCAAACTGACAACAGTAGTACTGGCTAACACCAATGAGAAAAGCGCTGAAGCTTTATATGAAGAAAGTACGGACGGAGTTTTCATTTTCACCGGCATAGTCCCACAGACATCACTGCTTTCCGGTGAAAGCGATGTTTCAAGTGACATGCCTTCTGTTGGAAAGCTTAAAGTAAAATTAGACGAGAGCGGTTATATTGTAACTGATCAAAGTATGGCGACTTCCGTACCAGGATTATTTGCCGCCGGTGATGTCAAGACATCCCCATTCCGCCAGGTTGTTACCGCCGCCGCTGACGGGGCAATAGCGGCGCACTGTGCCGCGGCCTATATTGACAAGATAAAAGGGCAGTCTTATTAAAAAAGCCGCCATGAAGTGCAAGTGTTTAAAACAATTCAACCGGAACGGAAAATGAAGTTTTCGAAAAAGTTTATTGTTTTAGGGTTTTTATTTTTAATTTCTCACTGCCTTTATTCACTTTCCTTTGAGGATAATGATGTTCCAAAAGACCTTGCCTTGCGCTTAACAGCCGCAATGAGCGATGAGCAGGCTCTTGCCCAGACGTTTATGCTTGGCTGGGTAGGGGCCGAGCCTTCTCCCCTAATTATTGATTGGATTAAAGACCGCAATATAGGCGGGGTAAAAATATTCGGCTGGAATACCGATGACACACTGAAATTGGCTGAAACCGTGGGACTGCTCCAGAAAAATGCTCTAGCTTCAGGATTTGGTATTCCGCTCTTAGTGGCAACAGATCAGGAGGGAGGCCTTGTTCGGCATGTTAAAGGCGCAACCAGTGAGACTCCGGGGAATATGGCCATCGGCGCCTCAGGGCGGCCTATTGATGCATACTGGTCAGGTTACTACATCGGAAGGGAACTGTCTTTACTTGGGATAAATATGAATTTCGCGCCAACAGTAGATCTTTTTACGAATATAGATTCTACCCTCATAGGGCCAAGGTCCTTCGGCGCAGATCCTGTCCAAGTGGGGATCCTTGGCGCAGCTTTTGCTAAAGGCCATAGGGAAACAGGCGTCATTGCTACAGCAAAACATTTCCCGGGCCATGGAGATACCGACCTTGATTCTCACGGTGTACTGCCCAAAATTGATGCCCCTTTTGATTTGCTTTGGGACAGGGAACTTTTGCCTTATAGACTTTTAGCAAAGGAAGGGCTGCCGGCAGTAATGAGCGGACATCTGGCTTTCCCGAATACTCCTGCCGGAGAAACCCCGGCTTCACTTTCGCCTTGGTTTTTAAAAGACTTACTTAGGAACAGGATTGCCTACGATGGTCTTATAATAACCGATGATTTATTAATGAACGGCGCAACTAATTACGCAGGCAGTCTTTCCCACGCTGCAAAGCAAGCCCTTCTTGCGGGGAACGACATCATTATGCTGTCAAGAACGCCAAGCTTAAACGACGCTGTCTGGACAAGTCTCTTATCTTCGATGCGGGATGAGCCCGAATTCCGGGAACGGGTTAGGGATGCATGTAACCGGATATTAACTTTAAAGCTGGAATATTTAAGGGGAGAGAAAAAAGTTCCTTATATTCCTGACTTAAAAATAGTAGAAGAAGCTCTTGTTGATCCGGAAGGATCGGCCTTTTTTCTCGATCTCGCAGTAAGAAGCACAACCGTTATTGACAGAGGGAATATTTTACCTTTAAGCCCGGAACGAGCTGGACGTGTGCTTCTAGCCGGAAATTTTTCGGAATTTTTTAACACTGGGCGAAGAGCTTTTCCTAATGCTATTTTTTACTGGTATAATTCTCAGAACGTAGCGGAACTAATTAGCTATACCCGAAACGTTGATACGGTAATTTTTTGCCTTTCTGACAGAACAGGAAGCAGATTACTCCAACAGCTTCGCTCGTTAAATAAAAAGATCATCGTTTTATCCATTTTAAGTCCTGCTCATTTGGAAGAAGTTTCTTGGACGGATGCTGCCGTAGCCGTTTACAGTTACTCATCTGAATCCTTCATTGCCGGCTTTTCCGCCATTCTGGGCAGAATTAGCGGAGAGGGAAGACTGCCCTTCACAATTGATAACCGGAATTGAGATAACACAATGATTAAACATAAATTAAAAAAACTCCCTTGCTGGCACAAGGTTACCAAGATGGAGCTTAATGAAGCAGAAGAATTCTTAAGAGCCAGAGAAAAATACTGCGTTAGTGCTTCAGCGAGATTTTTACACATAAAAGAAAAGCGTGATCACTTATGGTACATACCGGGCTCAATGGGGGAAATTTCTGCCCTGCTTCTGCACAGCAGACAGTCTCTTCTACCTGTATTTAACAAAAACATGAACATTCCAAGTCCGCGTTTTCTTAAACGTTTTCTTGGGAAAGTTCACATCCATGCATTGCAGGGGCTTCTGGAAGATACAGAACTTCTGGAAACTATAATGGAAGGACAGGGTTATTATTCAGTTGAACGGATTGATTATGCACTTATGAACCTGGATAAAGAGCCCAGACCGGAATCTTTTAAAACAGGCCCTAAAAACCTGGTGCTGCGTTCACCATTACCGCAAGAAGAGGAGTCTATTTTTTTCTTGCAATCAGCTTATGAGCAAGAAGAAGTTTTACCCAGGAATGCTGTTTTTAATCCAGCAGCCTGCCGTTATAATCTTAAACAAATAATTTCTTCTGAACAAATTTTAGTTGCTGAACTTAATGGTCAAATAGTCGGAAAAATAAACACCAGCGCCGAATCTTTCACAAGATACCAGGTGGGGGGTGTTTATGTTCGTCCGGATTGCCGGGGACAGGGTATTGCAGAAAAGATGACAGCATTTTTTGTGCGTAGCCTTCTGGCTAATGGAAAAGGTATATCACTTTTTGTAAAAAAACATAACACTGCGGCCCTGAAAGTCTATCGTAAAACAGGATTCAGTGTCCTTGCAGACTACCGGATATGTTATTTCTAGGTGACTGTCACCGGTTTTTTTTGTATACTCTAAACATGAAACATTCGTTCAGAACAGGATACATCACCCTAACATGCTGCATAATATTTCTGCTTTGTGCCTGCGGTGCCGCCGGGAATAGTATTGACGGGCAATCCGGCAGGTATTATGAAGAAATGCCTCCAGCTCCTATTTACCAAATGGCTTTGGCTGCATCTTATGATGATTTTACAGAAAGATCAGAAGTAATGTTTAACACTACGGCAGATAGAAATTTTGATGCGGAATTGCCCACAGAATCTCTTTCTCAATTTATAGGGGCAGAAGAGCAGACCAGGAAGTTAGTCAAAAGAGCTGATCTGCGCCTTAGGGTGGATGATCTTTCGGCAACTGAAAAACCTCTTACAGATTTAATGGAGAAATATAACGCATGGCCTGCTTCAACAGGGTTTTATGAAAACTCCCGGAATTATACCATAAGGGTTCCATCAGCTTATTATGATGCAATGCTTACCGAATTAGCCAGCCTGGGCAGAATACTTAGGCGTATAGAAAACGCCGAGGATGTTACACTTCGTTATTATGATCTGGAAAGCCGTCTTGCGACAAGAAGGGAATTGCTTAGAACTTATCAGTCTTACTTGGGACGGGCCAGTAATATTGAAGAGATAATGACCGTAGAAAGCTGGATATCCAATTTACAGCGAGAAA
>Ga0099364_10014312_pt1 | contig 10569 bp, 7 predicted proteins | sample TergutTh196P3_FD_73070 | JGI IMG/M metagenome (GOLD analysis project Ga0099364, IMG submission 73070) | Microcerotermes parvus P3 segment gut microbial communities from Pointe-Noire, Republic of the Congo - Th196 P3 | ecosystem: Host-associated > Arthropoda: Insects > Digestive system > Gut ...
AAAAAAAAGCTTTACGGCGTACAGTTTCATCCCGAAACGGCGCACACCGAAGGCGGGCGCGAAATCATAAAGAATTTTTTATACGGAGTCTGCAGGGCTGAGGGAGACTACAAATTAGATGATTACATAGAAAATGAAACCGCGCGGTTAAAAAAACTGGTAGGCAAAGAAAGAGTTTTATTGGGGCTTTCGGGTGGTGTAGATTCGTCAGTATGCGCGGCGCTTCTTTGCCGGGCAATACCGAATCAATTGACTTGTGTTTTTGTAGACCATGGGTTTATGAGAGAAAACGAAGGAGATGAAATAGAGAGAGCCTTTAAGAATAGTAAGTTGAATTTTATTCGCGTAAATGCAGGAGATCAATTTTTGCATCGCTTAAAGGGCGTAACCGAGCCTGAAAAAAAACGCAAAATCATAGGCGAGGAGTTTGTGCACATATTTGAGGAAGAGGCGGCAAAATTAGGACATATTCCGTATTTAGCGCAAGGCACGATTTATCCGGATATTGTCGAATCTGTCGGTAAGGCTGGGGCTACGATAAAAAGCCACCATAATGTTGGAGGAATGCCTGAAGCTTTGGCTTTTTCAAAAGTAATAGAACCCCTTTCAGGATTATTCAAAGACGAGGTGCGTATTATAGGACGGAAATTAGGTCTTAAACGGGCTTTAGTTGAGCGTCAGCCTTTCCCTGGTCCGGGACTTGCTATCCGTATTATCGGTGAGGTAACAAGGGAAAAACTGAGAATCCTACGCCATGCCGACGCGGTGTTCAGAGAAGAGATTAGACTTTTAAGAAGACGCCCGAATCAATACTTTGCAGTTCTGACAGATACTTGTTCAGTGGGCGTTAAGGGCGATGACAGAACCTACGATTTGGTTGTTGCCATTCGCGCAGTACAAACCGATGACTTTATGACATGTGAATACGCGCCGCTGCCGCACAAAATTCTGTCGAAAATTTCTGCGCGCATCACAAGCGAAGTCGCAAATGTAAGCAGGGTCGTATACGATATTACCGGCAAGCCGCCGGCTACAGTCGAATGGGAATAATGGGAATAATGAGGAAATTATAATGATAAAAATTATAGACTACAAAGCTGGCAACGCGCCAAGCGTACTTCACGCAGTTCGGAGTTTAGGCTATACGGCGGAGATTATTACGCGTCCCGAAGAGCTTTTTGGCGCTTCGCATATAATATTGCCCGGCGTGGGCAGCGCGGGCGCGACCATGCAAACATTAAAGGATGCGGATTTTATCAAAGCCTTGAACGAAGCCGTACTCGATAAAAAAATTCCGTTTTTAGGTATTTGCGTGGGTATGCAGATATTGTTTGATTATAGCGACGAGGGCGCGGCGGACTGTTTGGGCTGGCTTAAAGGAGACGTGATTCGTTTTAACCAGGCGCATGTGCGCGTACCGCAGATGGGGTGGAACGAGGTGCGTTTTTGTGACGGGCGGAGCGGATATTTTTATTTTGTAAATTCATATTACGCATTGCCGCTCGATAAAAGCGATGTTTGGGGTACGGCTGATTACGGCGGAATCTTTACAGCGGCAGTACGTAAAAACAATATATACGGAACGCAGTTTCATATTGAAAAAAGCGGCGAAGCAGGGCTAAGACTTTTGGACGCGTTTCTTGCAGGAGGTAAAAATGCTGACTAAACGGCTTATAGCGTGTTTTGATATTATAGGCGACAGAGTTACAAAAGCCGTGCAGTTTCAGGACAATATCGACGTGGCAAACGCTGAGGAATTAGCAGGCGCGATGTATGACGCCGGGATTGACGAGCTGATTTTTTATGACATTACGGCGAGTGCGGAAAAGCGCGGAATAGATATCGAAACTGTAAAAGCCGTATCGCAAAGAGTGTTTATTCCTTTTTCGGTCGGCGGAGGAATAAAGGATTTAGACGATATGTACGCTGTGCTGAAAGCCGGCGCTGAAAAGGTAAGCGTGGATTCCATGGCGGTAAGGAATCCCAAAATAATAAGCGACGGGGCAAAGGCGTTCGGCTCTCAATGCGTCGTTTTGTCTATACAGGCAAAACGCACGGGACTGACAAAAAGCGGTTACGAGGTTTTTATAGACGGGGCGAGGACATCGACAGGGTTTGATGTGATAGAATGGTGTAAACGCGGGCAGGATTTAGGCGCAGGCGAGATTTGCTTAAACAGCATAGATTGCGACGGCACGATGGCAGGATACGATATGGAACTCATGCGCCTTGCGGAGAAAACCGTATCGTTGCCGCTAATCGCTTCGGGCGGTGCTGGTAAGCCGGAGCATTTAAAAGAATTATTTGCAAACACGGAAGCTCAAGGAGCGATTATCAGCAGTATGCTCTATTCGCCGCGCGCAGGGCGCAATTACACGGTACGCGAATTAAAGAATTATTTGTTAAACTGCGGCCTTTCGGTAAGACCGCACGAGGAAAAAAAATGAAAAGTTTTAAAAATTTTTATCACGCAGGAAAAAATAGTTTGACAAATTAAGCCTCGTTATGATATATTGATCTTAATAAACAAAGGTGTTTATTGGCAAAGGCGAAATTCCGCCCTGCTGGTAGACACCTTTTTTTTATGTAAAAACATTAAAAAAATAATGCAAAAAAAGGAGAAAAAACTATGTCTTACACGCTTAATGTTTTAGAACAAGCAAAAAAGAGAAACCCGAACGAAACCGAGTTTCATCAGGCGATGAGCGAGATTTTGACCACGCTGCAACCGTTTGTCGACTCCTATCCGGAGTATGAGAAAGGAGGGATTTTAGAGCGTTTGACCGAACCGGAGCGTGTAATTATGTTCAGAGTTCCGTGGGTTGACGATACAGGCAAAGTGCATGTCAACAAGGGTTACAGAGTTCAGTTTAACAGTGCGATCGGACCGTATAAGGGCGGATTGAGGTTTCACCCAAGCGTGAACCTCGGTATTATTAAGTTTTTGGGGTTTGAGCAGATTTTTAAAAACTCATTGACAGGCTTGCCAATGGGAGGCGGCAAGGGAGGGAGCGATTTTGACCCTAAGGGCAAATCGGACAATGAAGTCATGCGGTTTTGTCAAAGCTTTATGACTGAATTGTATAGACATATCTGCGCTGACACAGATGTTCCCGCGGGAGATATCGGCGTAGGGGGCAGAGAAGTCGGTTATATGTTCGGTCAATACAAACGAATAATGAACGAACACGTCGCTATGCTTACCGGGCGCGGACTTTCTTACGGCGGAAGCCTTGTCAGAAAGGAAGCGACTGGTTACGGGCTTGTGTACATGACGGAGGAATGTCTTAATTCGCGCGGAGATTCCATTAAGGGTAAGACCGTAACCGTCAGCGGAAGCGGAAATGTCGCTATTTACGCCGTAGAGAAGATTACACAACTTGGCGGCAAAGTCGTCGCGATGAGCGATTCCGCCGGATATATTTACGACAAGGATGGCATTAATCTCGATATCGTTAAACAAATAAAAGAGGTTGATAGAGCGAGAATTTCCGAATACGTTAAAGAGGTTAAGACCGCAGTTTATAAGGAAGACTATAAAAATATTTGGGAAGTAAAGTGTGATATCGCATTGCCTTGCGCGACACAAAATGAATTAGATGCGGACGATGCAAAAAAGCTTATTGCAAACAAAGTCCGAATAGTCGGAGAGGGTGCGAATATGCCCACGACTTTAGAGGCTACGGAAATATTTTTACACGGCAAGGTTTTGTTCCTGCCCGGCAAGGCGGCAAATGCAGGCGGAGTAGCCACAAGCGGTCTTGAAATGGCTCAAAGCGGTCAAAGATTATTTTGGAGTTTTGATGAAGTAGACAAAAGACTAAAAGGAATTATGGTAGATATTTTCAGAACGATAGACAAATGTTCGGAAGAGTATGGAGCCAAAGATAATTTTGTTGTTGGCGCTAATATAGCCGGTTTTAAGAAAGTTGCCGATGCAATGCTGCAACAAGGCATTGTATAATGTTTGGGTAATGTATTACGCCCTGAACAAATTTTGGCACGGGAAAACCTGACAGGAGAAATTTTGAGCACAGATAAAACATGGGGTGAGCGGGCAGGCATTAAACTACTGCAAAAAATTTTATGGGCGCTTGTTCGCCAAAGGAGAAAAAGATGAAAAACATTCCGGAATTATTCGGAAGCATGGTATTCAATGACGAAACGATGCGCTCACTCCTGCCCAAGGATATTTATAGAGCGCTCAAAAAGACCATGAGAGAGGGCACACATTTGGAACTTGATCTTGCAAATATAGTAGCGAACGACATGAAAGAATGGGCAGTCGAAAAAGGCGCGACGCATTTTTCGCACTGGTTTCAGCCCATGACAGGAATCACGGCGGAAAAACACGAAAGCTTTATTTCCCCCGTCGGCGATGGGAAAATCATCATGGAGTTTTCCGGCAAGGAACTTGTACGCGGCGAACCTGACGCGTCGAGCTTTCCGTCGGGCGGTTTGCGCGCCACCTTTGAAGCAAGGGGTTATACTGTCTGGGACATTACCAGCTATGCGTTCATAAAGGATGGCACTCTTTGTATTCCTACGGCGTTTTGCTCTTACAGTGGCGAGGCGCTTGACAAAAAAACGCCGTTGCTGCGGTCTATGGATGCTATCGACAAACAAGCGCGACGAATCCTCAAGCTGTTCGGCAACACCTCGGCGCGTCGGATTCTTAGTACAGTAGGTCCCGAGCAAGAGTATTTTCTTATAGATAAAGATATGTATTTAAAACGTCCTGATTTGGTTATTACCGGCAGAACACTGTTTGGCGCCCGCCCGCCCAAGGGACAGGAAATGGAGGACCACTATTTCGGGGCTTTGCCCACACGTGTTTCGGCATTTATGAAGGAACTTGAAGAGGAGCTTTGGAAGCTGGGGGTATTGGCAAAAACCAAGCATAACGAGGTTGCTCCTGCTCAGCATGAGATGGCGCCGTTTTTCACTACTGTCAATATTGCTGTCGACCATAATCAACTTATGATGGAAATGATGAAGAGTATAGCACATAAGCACGGACTGGTGTGTCTGTTGCATGAAAAGCCCTTCGCAGGCGTAAACGGCAGCGGTAAGCACAACAACTGGTCAATTTCTACAGATACGGGTATGAACCTATTAGAACCGGGCGGAACACCTCACGAAAACGCGCAGTTTTTGCTGTTTTTGGTTGCGATGATTAAGGCTGTGGACGATTATCAGGATTTACTTCGTGTTTCGTGTGCAAGCGCCGGAAACGATCATCGTCTGGGAGCGAACGAGGCTCCGCCGGCGATAATATCGATGTTTTTGGGTGACGAATTGACGGCTATATTGGAGTCTATCGAATCGGAATCTGCATACCAAAACAAGGAAAAATATCAGATGGAAATCGGTGTTACGGCATTGCCGCATTTTCCAAAAGACTCGACAGATAGAAACCGTACCTCGCCATTTGCGTTTACAGGAAACAAATTTGAATTTCGCATGCTTGGCTCGTCTTTTTCCGTGGCAGGTCCGAACATAGTTCTGAATACGGCGGTTGCGGAGGGTCTTTCGCAGTTTGCCGATTCCCTTGAAAAAGCGAAAGATTTTAACGCCGCTCTGGCTGCGCTTATCAAAAAAACTTACGGAGCGCACAAGCGCATCGTCTTTAACGGAAATAATTACAGCGATGAATGGGTGAAGGAAGCCGCAGATCGAGGTTTATCAAACCTGAAAACGACTGTGGACGCACTTCCTCAATTTATTTCTGAAAAAAGTGAAACCTTGTTTGCTAAGCACGGCGTTTTTTCCAAAGAGGAGATTCATTCGCGTTATGAAATTCTCACCGATAGCTATTGTAAAACATTGGGTATTGAAGCCTTGGCAATGATTGAGATAACAAAGGGAAACATAATACCTGCGAGTATAGCGTATCAAAGCGAGATTGCATCTCTTTTGAAGAGTAAAAAAACGTGCGGCGCTTACGATACGTCGCTCGAAGATTTTCTGCTCAGTCAAATCGCAGATTTATCCGCAGGGTTGTTAGAAAAATTAAAAGCCCTGGAGAAAGCAGTTGAAGATGCCAAAAATGAACAAAGCATAGAAGCGCAAGCGGTATTATTTGGCGGTAAGGTACTTACAGCCATGTCGGAATTGCGACTGATAGCGGACGGGCTTGAAAGCCTTGTTGCGAAAAAGTATTGGTCGCTGCCCTCGTATACCGAGCTGCTTTACAGCGTTATATAAGTAGGCGGGGAAAAATCGTGTCTTACACGTTTAATGTTTTAGAACAAGCAAAAAAGAAAAACCCGAACGAAACCGGGTTTCATCAGGCGATGAACGATTCCGCCGGATATATTTACAACAAGGCATTGTCTAATGATAGTTGACGAAAAACTAATTAAATATTTAGAGGATTTATCCTTTATAACCCTTTCAGACGAGGAACGGGTGCGCATAGGCGGAGATTTGGAGAAAATTCTCGACGGTATGGCGCTATTGTCAAAGCTTGATACAAAAGGTCTAACAGAGAAAGATTTATCTTTTGGCAATGCAAACGCGCTTCGAAAGGACATAGTTATACCATCGTTTCCCCGCGGGGAAATCCTCAAAAATGCGCCTGAGGTAAACGATGAAAGCTTCATAGTACCTAAGGCGGTGGAGTGAATATGTTTGAGCTAACTGCGCTTGAGCTTTCAAAAGCCATAAAAGAAAAAAAAATCGGGGCTGCCGATGCGGTTTCCGCTTATCTTGCTGCGATAAAAAAGTACGACGATAAGATTAACGCTTTTATTACAATAGATGCAGAGAGAGCGCTTAAAAGAGCTTTAGAGATTCAAAAAAAACTCAATGCAGGCGAGGTAACATCAAAGCTCGCCGGCGTGCCTATCGCCGTAAAGGACAATATTTCCACATTAGGATTAAAAACGACGTGCGCCTCAAAAATACTTGAAGGCTTTACGCCTATATATAATTCGACGGTTATAGAGAGACTTGAAAAAGCTGGACTGATTGTAATCGGGAAGCTCAATATGGACGAGTTTGCCATGGGCGGCTCATCGGAAACCGGCGCGTTCGGGGCGGTCAGAAATCCGTGGGACACGGCGCGCGTTGCGGGCGGATCATCGGGCGGCAGCGCAGCGGCTGTGGCGGCGGGAATTGCGCCTGTTACATTAGGAAGCGATACCGGGGGGAGCATACGCCAGCCCTGCGCTTTTTGCGGAGTAACGGGCATAAAGCCGACCTATGGAGCAGTATCGCGTTACGGGCTTATCGCTTATGCATCGTCCCTTGACCAAATAGGTCCTGTGGGGAGGGATATTGACGATTGCGCCGCACTACTGGAAATCATATCGGGAAAAGATGATAAGGACGCGACTTGCGTTATGCAAGAACCGTTTTCTTTTTCAAACAGCGCTAAAAAAAGATTTGATGGAATAAAAATCGGTTTGCCGAAAAACTACTTTGAGGCAGGGATTGACGAGGATGTTAAACTTGCTGTTTTGTCGGCGGAAAAAGAGTTTGAGGCGGCAGGCGCAAGCATTACCGAATTTACCATGCCGCTTACCGAATATATGGTACCCGCTTATTACGTTATAGCTTCAGCAGAGGCGTCCTCAAACCTTTCCCGCTACGAGGGGGTAAAGTACGGGAGCCGAAGTAAAGCGGCAAAGTCGCTTGCAGAAGTATATCGCTTGTCGCGAAACGAAGGTTTCGGTTTAGAGGTCAAGCGGCGCATAATGCTGGGTTCTTTCGTATTGTCATCCGGTTACTATGACGCCTATTACAAAAAGGCATTGGAAACGCGCGCTTTAATTAAAGCAGAGTACGAAAGACTGTTCGACCAGTTTGATATACTCCTCTCTCCTGTCGCGCCCACTACGGCTTATAAATTGGGCGAAAATTTAGACGACCCTATGAAAATGTACATGGGGGATATTTATACAGTATCCGTAAACCTTGCAGGGCTTCCAGCCGTGTCGCTTCCCTGCGGCTTTGACAGACAAGGGTTGCCGGTAGGCTTACAGCTTGTAGGCAATGCATTCTCGGAAGAAGAACTGATAAACGCTGCAAGTACATATCAAACCCTTACCGATTGGCATACTAAAAAGCCGGGAGGCGGGTATGAAATTTGAAACAGTCATAGGACTTGAGGTTCACGCTGAACTGAATACCAAATCAAAAATTTTTTGCGGCTGTTCCACAGCCTTCGGAGGCGAGCCGAATACACGTGTGTGTCCTGTTTGCTCCGGACAGCCGGGCACATTGCCGTATTTGAATGAAACGGTTGTTGAGTACGCTGTAAAGCTTGGACTTGTTTTAGGTTGCACAATCAATAATAATTGCAAATTTGATCGGAAGAACTATTTTTATCCCGATTTACCGAAAGCATATCAAATATCGCAATTATATATTCCTATTTGTACAAATGGCAGCCTGGAGATAGTTATCGGCAATCAAAAAAGAGCCATCGGAATAAGAGAAATACACATGGAGGAGGATGCGGGCAAACTAATCCATGCGCCGTTCGGCGGAGCCACTTATATAGACCTGAACCGCGCAGGAGTGCCGCTTCTTGAAATAGTTACCAATCCGGATTTCAGAAGCGAGGAAGAAGTTGCAGCATATATAGAAAGACTCAGTGAAATCATGCGCTATCTCGGTATATGCGATTGCAAAATGCAGGAAGGCTCACTTAGAGTCGATATAAACTTATCTGTAAGGGAGACGGGCTGTGAACTTGGCACACGAACTGAGACCAAAAATCTAAATTCAGTTAAAGCCATTGCACGCGCAATCAAATACGAAAGAGAGCGGCAGATCAAAATTTTGGAAGCAGGCGGGAAAGTAGCTCAGCAAACCCGGAGATGGGATGACGACAGGTGCGAGTCTTATGCTCTGAGGTCTAAAGAGAACTCACAGGATTACAGATATTTTCCTGAGCCGGATTTACAGCCGCTTAAAATTTCAGATGCACGGATTAAAGAAATTAAAGACAGCATTCCTGAACTTGCTCACCAAAAGAGAGAGCGATATATCCGTGAGAACGGCATTTCGGCTTATGCTGCAGAGATAATATGCGCAAATAAAAACATAGCAAAGCTATTTGAGGATATTATAGAAAAAAGCGGCGAACCGCAGGAGGCGGCAAATCTTGTAACCGGTGAAATAATGCACTTAATAAACAATAAAAACGCAGATATAGATGCTTTGATTCTTGATGCGGAAAAATTAGCTTATTTAGTTTCTCTTGTTGTAAAAGGAAAAATCAACAGAGGCGCATATAAGGAAACAGTAGGAGAGGTTTTTGCAAGTAATACTGATCCTGAAAAATATATAACGGAAAAAGGATTATTTATAATAAACGATGATTCCGCTGTAATGGAAGCTGTCAGCTATATTATCTCGAACAATGTTTCGGCAGTCGGCGACTTTATGGATGGCAAAGAAAAAGCATTCGGCTTTTTGATGGGACAGGTAATGAAACGTTTAGGCGGAAAAGGCGACCCCTCTTCTGTCAAAAGAATTTTGCTTGAAACTCTAAGGAGAGAGGATAATGCTCACTAAGTAGTCATACCACCTTATTAATTAAAAGCATCAAAACAATAAGCATTATCAAAATAAACAGCACCAGAGCTTTGGTTTTGTCATCAATTGAATTTTTTCTCTCCATAAGTACGTATATATATGTTGAGACAGTTGATGCAACCGATATGGGAATTGAAAAAATAAATATTGTTATTATTAAAAAAATTATTCCAAGTATAAATCCTGCAATATGATGAGTTATTTGCAGTGATTGATATAGTTCCTTAAATACACCTGAATTTATACCCATAAATATAGCTTGAGATGACTTTATTAATTGACCCGGTATAGATGACAATGTCATTAAAACATCCTGCCCTATAAACACTTGCGAAATTGATGTAGTAAATGAAAATACCGAAACATGTATAATGAATATAATTGTAAATGTTACAACTGTAATGAGAAAAATTACCGGTATCATAAATATAATGCTTAACTTATGCTTTTTAATAAACAACAATAAACCTTTAATATTTTTAAAAACACCTCTCTCATCATGGGCTGCAATCGGAGGAAAAAACCATAATCCTATAAATGATAAAATTAATACCAGCGCTGATAATAAATATATCGGTAAAAATACTAACGAAAATAAAATCGGTCCCAAGAGCGGTATATTCCCGAAGATTACTAATAATAAACTTACAGCAAATAATAAAATTATATTCACACCGATTATTCCTGGACCGCTTGTCATAGTAAATCTTACTATCTCACCTGCGCCTGTGTCTCTTGAATGGAATATATGGTTTAATGTAATTTTTGAAACAATTGCTGCAGAGAGTAAATAGAATGAAAAAATTATAACCATAGGAAAAATATTCATTATAGAACTTGTAATAATATTGCTTGAGTTAGTTCCAGGTAGGATTGCAAAATTCATTACAGAGTTAAATATCTGAAGTGAAAGAAGTATAAATATAATTCCTATAGTTGATACAATAATTTTCTTAACAGTAAACGCTTCGGATGCATATTTAAAAAGTTCACTTATAGAGAAAGTTTCTATATCGCTAT
>Ga0099364_10014313_pt1 | contig 10568 bp, 11 predicted proteins | sample TergutTh196P3_FD_73070 | JGI IMG/M metagenome (GOLD analysis project Ga0099364, IMG submission 73070) | Microcerotermes parvus P3 segment gut microbial communities from Pointe-Noire, Republic of the Congo - Th196 P3 | ecosystem: Host-associated > Arthropoda: Insects > Digestive system > Gut ...
ATTCAAAAGTTGCCGGTTTCATCTGCGGACAAAAATGCTCTGCAAGTTGCCCCCACGCTTCATGTCCGGCATAATTTGCAGGGTCTTGTAAAACATTTGCCAATTCTGCCAACACATCTTCTTTGTCCCGATGTTTACAATGCTTGTTGATAGCGGCAATTGCCATGCTGCGCGCTACATTGTTGGTATAGCCTATTTTTGTTAAATCTTTGGTTTTTACGGTCATATTAAAAAAAATAACGGCGCAAAGATAGTTAATATTTATGCGAAAAAGCCGCATAAGGTTAAAAAATCTGCGCAAATCCATAAAATCTGCGTCATCTGCGTGCTTCAACATCAAACACGAAAGGCTTGTTTATCAGTTCATTATTATCCGTTACCATTGAAGCGTTTACAAAAGTTGTAGCCTTTGATTTTTCAATTCCGTATGCCCCATGCACGTGTCCGAAAAGATGATAACGCGGCGCTACTTTCAAAACTGCCTGCAACAAGTGTATACAGCCGTATGAATTGTCGGTTGTGTCCAAAATGCCGAAGGGCGGGCGATGTGTTATCAAAACATCGGTATCTGCCGGTATTTGCGACATAAAATCTTGACAACGCCCGTTAACATCGTCCAAAGTGAAATAGGGTACACCCCAAAACTTCACGCCTTCGATAGTTACGCCGCTATTACACAGGTAAAAAAAGTCTGCGGGAAGATAACTTTGAAATAATTTAGCCTCGTGCAAACAGTCGTCATGGTTGCCGGCAACAAAAATTTTGTACTTGTAGTCCAACGCGCCAAACCAGACAATAAAATCATAAATTTCCCTGTGATGCCCCGACGCCGCCGCATCGCCCGAATGGACGATTACATCGGCGGCAGGGAGGTCATTCAACAACTGGTGTTTGTTATGAGTGTCGGAAATATGGAGTATTCGCATATTATTCTGTATTTTTTCGTTTTAGTACTATGCCTGATTTTGCAACTTCTTCCATGTTAATATTTTCCCTCATCTTAAGTTTGCCGTCAATGCTTTCGTAAACAGGGTTATCGGGATGCACCGTGACATACGTTGTGCAATCTTTAAAGTTATCAACCTGTATTTTTAAAACCGAGGCAGGAATACAAATTGAGGTCAAACTACAACCGTAAAAAGCGTTTATCCCAACGATAACTACCGAATTGGGAATGACGTAGCCCTCGCCATCACCTTTTCGTCCTTTTGGATAGCAAATTAACTTGGTCTTCTTTTTGTTGAACAATACGCCGTTTTCACCCGCCAAATCGGGATTATCCTGATGTACTATGATATTATTCAGGGCGTTACAAAAATCGAAAGTATAACCAATCAAACATACGTATCCGAACTTGATATTGGCGCCAAGTTCCACTTCTTGCAGAGTATCAGACATATATTGTCTAATGAACTCGAAATCGGTATTGTTCATAAACGTACCGTCAATGGTAAGTTTCCTAACCGATGCAGCGTCTTCCACTCCTGCTTCCTTCAATGCCTGTTCCAATCGAATTTTAGTCGTCAGGCAAACTTTTACATCTATTTTTGTCGTCATAATCATACAAATAAGGTGTTTAGCATCCAATTACGGATATCGCTCTTATTGAGTTCGTCCGCGTTTTCGATATAATATTTGAAACCGTCGCGCTTGTCGCAATCGATGCAGAGGTCAAACATCTCTTCGATTGCTATTCTGTGGTCGTGGAACGTGCGCAGCGGCAAATCGTCCTTGCTCTCGTTGAGCGGGGAGTTTCGCCACTTTTTGTTGATGTCCTCAAAATTAATCCTGCCGTAGCGATTAATCACATCAACTAACCAGACATAACGCTTGAAAAGGCGCGCCGTCGCTATCTTACTGCTCTTTTTTGACTTCATGGTCGTATTCGTTTTATCAATTACTCAAAAAATTTCTACCCTATATAATACGAATGAGAAATTTAATGGCAGTTGGAAATAAATATTACAAATAATAAAAATAAACAGTAATTTTGTTTGATTTCAAAAAAAGATGTTACCTTTGCGCCCGAATATAAAAAAAATGAACGTAGAAATAATCACCATTGGCGACGAGCTGCTAATCGGGCAGGTCGTGGATACCAATTCGGCATTTATTGCCCGCGAACTGAATCGTATAGGCATCGGGGTTTATCAAATCACTTCCGTATCCGACAGTCGCCGGCATATACTGTCGGCTCTCGAAGAAGCAGCGCGACGGGCGCATCTTGTTATTGTCACCGGCGGACTGGGTCCCACAAAAGACGACATCACCAAATCTGTTTTTGCCGAATTTACCGGCTCCCCTTTGGTTAGCCACAACGAAACGCTTCTGCATATCGAAAGCATGATGCGGGCGCGTGGCATAGCCATGAATCCGCTTAATGCCAAACAGGCGGAAGTACCGGCATGTTGTGTTGTCCTTCGCAATAGTTGCGGTACTTCTCCGGGTATGTGGTTCGAAAAAGACGGCGTAGTATTTATTTCCATGCCCGGCGTTCCATTCGAAATGAAATCAATGATGCTCGACGAGGTTGCACCGCGACTGCGCCAACGATTCAACGGCAACAACATAATGCACCGAACCTTGTTAGTGACCGGTTTTCCGGAATCAGCGCTTGCCCTGCACATAGAAAACTGGGAAAACAAACTGCCGCCACAAATCAAGTTGGCTTACCTGCCGGGAGCCGGTATGATAAGGTTGCGACTTTCCGCGTCAGGTATGGATATGCAAGAAATTGTGACAATAACTGAAAAAGAGATAGAAAAGCTAAGGCTTATTCTTGGCAAGCATATTTTGAGCGAAAAAGACGAGATGATTGAAAACATAATTGCCCGTATGCTAACAGAAAAGCAGCAAACCGTTGCTACTGCCGAAAGTTGCACGGGCGGCAATATCGCCTGCATGTTGACCTCCATTTCAGGCAGCTCGGAATATTTCAAAGGCTCGATAGTGGCTTATTCCAACGAAAGCAAAGAAAATATTTTGCGCGTAAACCCTCGCGACTTGCAAAAATACGGCGCCGTAAGCGAACAGGTAGTAACACAAATGGCTGCCAACGCGCGCCAACTGATGAACGCCGACTACGGAATTGCATCCTCAGGTATTGCCGGACCAACAGGAGGCACGGTTAATAAACCCGTAGGCACAATCTGGATAGCGGTAGCTTCTCGTTCGCAAACCGTAGCAAAACTGCTAAAATATGGCAATAATCGCAATAGTAATATACAACGCACAAGTAATGCAGCGTTGAACATGTTAAGAGAAATGATAAATTAATTAAAAAAAATAGAAAATGTTATTGGCTTCTTTTCTTTCGTTTCGCATCATAGATTTAATAGACATACTGCTTGTTGCCTACCTCTTGTACCAATTGTATAAACTGACAAAAGAAACGGTAGCTATCAACATTTTCATAGCCATCTTCGGTATTTTCCTGTTTTGGTTGTTAGTTAATGCATTGAATATGAAACTTACCGGAGCTATTCTGCAACAGGTATTCAGTCTTGGCGCTATTGCTTTAGTGGTACTGTTTCAGCCCGAAATACGGCGTTTTTTAGCAAATCTTGGCACTAAATATCGCACACGGCACAATTGGCGTTTAGATAATTTTTTTACTTCCGAAAAGGGCTTACTTCCTGAAATAAAAATCAATTCCATAGCCAAAGCCTGCATAAACATGAGCGAATCGAATACCGGCGCGTTGATTGTTATAGCCCGTACCGCTTCGCTCAAACTATACGCTGAAACAGGCGACATTATTGATTCAGGAACGTCAAGTCGAATAATTGAAAATATATTCTTCAAAAACAGTCCGTTGCACGACGGCGCCGTCATAATAGAGAAAGACCGTATTCATGCTGCGCGTTGCATCCTGCCGCTATCTGAAAGCAATAATCTGCCGCCTAATCTCGGACTGCGACACCGGGCAGCGCTCGGAATTACCGAAAATACCGACGCGCTCGCAATAATAGTTTCTGAAGAAACCGGAAATATTTCCATAGCCGACCATGGCAACATACACGAAAACCTTTCAAAAAATGAACTTGTCAGAAGACTAAAAAAGTTGGTAAGTAAGGATTAATTTAAACATATTCAAACTGCCCGTACTCGCTTTTGATAGTCAGTTTTTTTCCATCAGCAGATTTGCATCTTCCAACAATCTTTGCTTCTATGCCAAACTCGCGCGCAATTTCTACTATTTGTGGCGCATCTTCTTCTGCAAGATAAATTTCAAAGCGATGTCCCATGTTGAACACCTGATACATTTCCCGCCATGTCGTTGCCGACTGTTCCTGTATGATTCGAAAAAGAGGGGGAATTTGAAACATATTGTCTTTGATAATGTGCAAATTATCAACAAAATGCAGCGCTTTTGTTTGTGCGCCACCAGAACAGTGAATCATGCCGTGAATAGCCGGACGCATCTTTTTCAATATACGTCTGACTACCGGCGAATAAGTCCGCGTGGGCGAAAGAACCAACTTGCCGGCGTCAATACCTAACTCTTCAATAGCATCATTGAGGCGATAACTGCCGGTATAAACCAATTTGCTATCTACGGCATGGTCATAGCTTTCTGGATATTTTGCCGCGAGGTATTTTGCGAACACATCATGCCGCGCCGAAGTCAGCCCGTTGCTGCCCATGCCGCCATTGTATGTATGCTCGTAGCTTGCCTGCCCCGAAGAGGAGAGCCCAACAATAACATCACCCGCAATAATCTTTTCATTAGTTATTACATCACTGCGCAACATTCTACAAACGACCGTCGAATCAACGATAATAATGCGTACAAGGTCGCCCACATCGGCTGTTTCGCCTCCCGAAAGATATATCTCCATCCCGAAGCTACGCATTTGTTCTATGAACTCTTCCGTACCTTCAATGATAGCGGCAATTACTTCGCCGGGAATCAGCATCTTGTTGCGTCCGATAGTAGACGAAACGAGTATCCTGTCCACAGCTCCCACGCACAGCAGGTCGTCGGTGTTCATCACCAACGCATCCTGTGCTATTCCTTTCCACACTGACAAGTCGCCTGTTTCGCGCCAATACAGGTACGCGAGCGACGATTTTGTTCCGGCTCCGTCGGCGTGCATTATGTTGCAATAGTCAGGGTCGCCACCCAAAATATCCGGCAACACCTTGCAGAAAGCCTTAGGATATAATCCCTTGTCAATATCCCTGATAGCGCGGTGTACATCTTCCTTTGCCGACGAGACGCCGCGCTGCATATAACGACTACCCATATGTTTAAAAATATCAAAAATCGTGCCAAATTTTGATTTTTTTTTATTTTTAACCTTTTTTTTTCATTTTTCTTTTTGTAAAATATATTTTGTATCTTTGCACCGTTCATTTTTTGTAATTGATGCTAAATTGTTCAAAAAGATATCGCCTTCATATCATAGGTTACATTCAACGATGTGCCTTTGTTCTGTTTTTGTCATTTTTCATTTTTCCTTTGTACGCACAGGTTGGCGGCACAAACACTTACAGTTTTCTTGAGCTGACGCCTTCGGCACAAGTGGCTGCATTGGGCGGCAAAGTTAATGCTGTTCCGGGTTCAGACCCGTCGCTGGCGTTCTATAATCCGGGCTTGTTGGACAGTACGTCTAATAATTATCTGTCGTTCAACTTAGTCGGGCATTTTGCCGGCATTGGTTTCGGTTATGTAGCATATTCGCGCTCGTATCAAAATGTTGGAAATTTTGCGGCTGGTATACATTATATTAATTATGGAAAATTTACTGATGCCGATGTATCAGGGTTAATAACAGGCAGTTCGAGCGCAGCCGAATACGCTTTTAACTTTTCATATTCACGCACGTTGCCGTGGTTTGACAGTACTTTGTTGGTTGGCGTCAATATTAAGCCGTTGTTGTCGGTCTTTGAGCGCTACAGTTCGTATGGTTTGCTTAGCGATTTAGGCGTCACGTATCGTCATTCGAATCAACTTTTTACGGCGGCTCTTGTTTTACGCAATATGGGCGGTCAATTAACCCCGTATTCCGACGGAGGACGCGAGCCGGTACCATTTGAAATACAGCTTGGCTTGTCGCAAAAACTGCAATATGCGCCGTTTCGTTTTTCGTTGCTTTTGCAGCATTTGAACCAACCCCGATTAGGACACAACAAGGTAAACCACAATCCCGAACCGGGGCAAAAACAGGTGACGGAGGATGACCTGAAAAAAGGATTTGATTTGATACTCGACGAAACCATGCGACATATAGTTATAGGCGTGGAATGTTTTCCTTTTCAGGGTTTGATAGTCAGGGCAGGCTATAACTACAACCGTCGTCAAGAAATGAAAATTGAGAACCGCCCCGCAATGGTAGGATTTTCGTGGGGTTTAGGCGTTCAACTGTCGCGTTTTCACATCAATTACGCCCGTTCTATTTGGCATTTGGCAGGCGCTTCAGACCATATTTCAGTCAGCGTAAATCTTAATTGATTTTTTTTTTTTTTGAAATATTTGTTTTTTATTCAAAAAAAATATCTACTTTTGCAAAAAAATATATATGGACTTGATGACAAAGGAAAAATTGATGGATTTGCTTCATTACCCTGATAATACTGGTCAAGCGGTTGATATGCTTTATAGCATGCTTGAAGAGTATCCGTATTTTCATACCGGCTATCAGTTGTATATCAAAGGGTTGCAACAAACAAACCAAGCAGAGATGGAGCGTCAATTGGGGATTGCGGCGATAAGCGTGCGCGATCGTTCTATGTTGTACGATTATCTCAATAATCCCGATATATTTCGTCAACGCAACTTACCTGTTGAATATCAGACAAAAAGGAAGGCTATAGCAATAGAACCAATAGCCGAAAAGAAAGCAAAATCAGAGTCAATAGCAGTAGTAGACCCTGAGGCAGAAAAGAGAGCAAAAGAAAAAAAGAAAATACTGCATAATGCGTTGATTGACAGTTTTTTAATATCGAATCCAAAAATTGTTCCGGGAGAAAGCAGTTATGTCGTTGATATATCGGAAAGCATGCAGGATGTCACCGATATTGGCACCGAAACATTAGCCGATATATATGCCACACAAGGCAACAAAGACAAGGCTATTGAAATTTATGAGCAATTAATTTTGCAATATCCGGAAAAAAATATTTACTTTGCAGCCCAAATAAAAAGATTAAAAGATTAAAAATAAATTATCATGTATACAGTAATAAGTATTTTAACAGTAGTTGTTTGCGTCTTTTTGACGCTCATCGTTTTAGTTCAAAATTCCAAAGGCGGAGGTTTAGCGGCTAATTTTTCGGCATCCAATCAAATTATGGGGGTTCGGAAAACAGCCGATTTTCTTGAAAAAGCGACTTGGACATTAGCCGGTTCGCTTGTGTTTTTGTGTATTTTAGCAGCTTTTGTCCTCCCGTCTTCCGGCGAAATGAGGGGAGGCTCTATACTCGATTCACAGTACGAAGATACCGCCGAGCCTGCCGCCATGCCGTCGTTTCCGTCGTCGTTTCCGATGGCGCCTGATGAACAAGAAAATCCAACAGATTAAAACATATTCGCTATGGAATTGAACATACTTTCTGCAATATCTCCGGTTGATGGACGCTACCGGAATAGGACCGAGCCTTTGGTTGAATATTACTCGGAATATGCCTTGATACGCTACAGAATCAAGGTCGAAATAGAGTATTTCATCGCATTGTGCGAAATACCGCTGCCACAGTTGCAATCGTTCGACAAGTCGAAATACGAAGCATTACGCGACTTGTACATAAATTATAACCACGATGCAGCTGAGCGGGTAAAATCAATTGAGGAAGAGATAAACCATGACGTTAAGGCAGTGGAATATTTCTTGAAAGAGAAGTTTTACGAACTTGGCATTGATGACTCTTTCGGCGAGTTTATCCATTTTGCGTTGACCTCGCAAGACATCAATAATACTGCTATTCCCTTGTCTAACAAGGAAGCAATAGAGCAGATATACATGCCTTATTTCGACGACTTGCTGCTTCGGGTGCATGGCTTTGCCCATGCTTGGGCTACCGTGCCGATGCTGTCGCGAACGCACGGACAACCCGCTTCTCCTACGCGCTTAGGCAAAGAATTTGCCGTGTTCGCCGAAAGATTGGAAGTGCAGTATCTGCAATTAATACAAATCCCCTCGTCAGCAAAATTTGGCGGAGCAACAGGCAATTTTAATGCTCACCATGTGGCTTATCCTGAAATAGACTGGAAAATATTTGCCGATAATTTTGTGAAAAGTTTAGGCTTAAGAAGAAGTCAAACAACAACACAAATAGAACATTACGACAATTTTGCTGCCCAGTATGATGCAATGAAGCGTATCAACAATGTATTGATTGATATGTGTCGCGACATCTGGACATACATTTCGCAAGAATATTTCAAGCAAAAAATCGATAAGGCAGAGGTTGGCTCTTCAACAATGCCTCACAAGGTAAATCCGATAGATTTCGAAAACGCCGAAGGAAACCTTGGAATAGCCAATGCAATGTTCGACTACATGGCGTCGAAACTGCCTATATCGCGACTGCAACGCGACCTTACAGATTCTACCGTTCTGCGCAATATAGGGGTGCCGGTAGCGCATACAATCATCGCTTTCCTATCGTTGTTAAAAGGATTGGACAAGCTCATTGCAAACTATGCCGCTATGGACGCCGACCTGACGCGAAACTGGATAGTGGTCAGCGAAGGAATACAAACAGTATTGCGACGCGAAGGCTATCCAAGACCATACGAAAAGCTGAAAGAACTGACGCGAACGGCAGAAGAAGAGGAAATCATCGACAAGTCGAAATTGAACGCATTTATCGAAAGCTTGGATGTGTCGAAAAAAGTAAAAGACGAGCTGAAAATGATAACGCCGTTCAATTATACGGGAATATAAGGCGCCGACCCTTCAACGTAGTCCAAAAAGCGCTTTGAATAGTTGTTCGACTTTGCTTACAAAGGCAACTTGAATTGATAGCCCTGAGGTATTAATTCCCTTGCTGTTGGCATTAGCGATAAATATCTTTGTGAATCCTAATTTTTGTGCTTCTTGTATTCTTTGTTCTATTCTACTTACGGGGCGTATTTCTCCCGAAAGACCCACTTCTCCCGAGAAGCAATACAGGTGGTTTATTGCTGTGTCTATGTTTGACGACATTATTGCTGCAATAACAGCAAGGTCTATTGCCGGGTCGTCTACTTTTATACCTCCGGCGATGTTGAGGAAGACGTCTTTCGCTGACAATTTGAATCCTGCCCGTTTTTCGAGTACTGCCAGCAGCATGTTCAATCTGCGGGCATCAAAGCCGGTGCATGAGCGTTGCGGGGTTCCGTATACAGCCGAGCTTACAAGCGCCTGCACTTCTATCAGGAACGGGCGCACTCCGTCAATGGTAGCGCCTATGCTGATGCCGCTCAATCCTTCGTCGTTGGCAGTTATAAGCATCTCTGAGGGATTGCTGACCTCGCGCAAACCATCGCCTCGCATCTCAAAGATACCCAATTCGGAAGTAGAGCCGAAACGGTTCTTCAGCGAACGCAGAATACGGTACACATGATTGTGGTCGCCCTCGAACTGAAGCACCGCATCAACAATATGCTCCAATATCTTTGGTCCAGCAAGAATACCGTCTTTGGTTATATGCCCTATGAGGAAAATAGAGGTATGCGTTGCTTTGGCGAATTTGAGCAGCGCAGCGGTACATTCGCGTATTTGCGACACGCTGCCTGCTGACGAATCGACGCCCTGAGAACTGATAGTCTGGATAGAATCGATGAAAAGCAAGGCAGGTTTCAGTTCCTTGCAAAATGCAAAAATATTTTCTAATGATGTTTCGTTCATAAAGAAACATTCTTCCTCGTTGCAGTAGCCTATACGTTCTGCACGCAATTTGATTTGTTGCAGGCTTTCTTCTCCCGAAACATACAAAACTGTGAGTTTTTTGAGTTGTAATGCAACTTGCAGCGCTAATGTAGACTTGCCTATACCCGGCTCGCCGCCAAGCAGAACTAACGAGCCCGGCACTAAACCGCCACCCAACGCGCGATTCAGCTCTCCGTTGCGGGTGTCGATACGATGATAATTGACAGCCGAAATCTCCGACAACTTTTGCGGACGCGCCCGCTCGGAAACATCATAAAACAACGGCTTGGACGATTTCTTTTCTACCGGCTCCTCAATATAAGTATTCCATTCGCCGCATCCGGTGCAACGACCAACCCATTTGGATGTTTCATTGCCGCAATTTCTGCAAAAAAATGAGGTTTTGCTTTTAGACATATTTTATTTTATCAATTTTCAATCCTTATTTCTAAGTCCTCTACTCTTATGTCTCTACCCGCGTTTGCCCTATCTTCGAGCGTTCTTTTTTTGTTGTTTGCCAGTTCAATTATTCCGTCGTTTTTCACATCATAGTTATCTATCACGCTTTGCAAGGTATGTATCGCTTGAAATTCATCATTTTTGGCAACATATATATCGCTTAACAGCACGAAACTTTTTGCCATCCAGTATTGGTGTGGCGTTGTCTTTTCTATGAAATCGAAAACTTCATCTTCGGCTTCCTGCATTTTA
>Ga0099364_10014314_pt1 | contig 10568 bp, 9 predicted proteins | sample TergutTh196P3_FD_73070 | JGI IMG/M metagenome (GOLD analysis project Ga0099364, IMG submission 73070) | Microcerotermes parvus P3 segment gut microbial communities from Pointe-Noire, Republic of the Congo - Th196 P3 | ecosystem: Host-associated > Arthropoda: Insects > Digestive system > Gut ...
AGTCGGCTATCCAAACCGGCACGCGAGAACCGTTCACCGGGTTTATCGCCTCGAAACCCGTGTCCATGCCCATCTTGTCGCCGCCGACCGCGGTGCGCTCTATCGCGCTTCGGGAGGTTATCCCGGCCGCAAAGGCGTTCAGCTCCTCCGCTCGCTCGGGCAACGAGCGGGCGATGAGTTCGCGCACTATGGGATGTTCCGCCGCAACCGCCACGAAGGTGACGCCGAATATTGTGTCGATTCGGGTCGTAAATGCCTCGATCGACAGATCGGTATCGGCGATCTTTATGTCGAAGCGAACCCCATCCGAACGGCCCATCCAGTTCCTCTGCATTGTGAGGACGCGCTCCGGCCATCCGGGGAGGCGGTCCGTATATTCGACCAGCTCGGACGCGTACTCGGTTATCCGCAGGAACCACTGCTCCAGTCCCTTCTTGACGACGGGAGTATCGCACCTCCAACAGACGCCGTCCCCGATGACCTGTTCGTTCGCGAGTACCGTGCCGCACTCCTCGCACCAGTTTACCGGCGCGTACTTGCGGTACGCGAGCCCCCGTTTGTACAACTGGAGAAAGAGCCACTGATTCCACCTGTAGTATTCCGGCAGGCAGGTAGCCACCGAGCGCCGCCAGTCATAGCTGCATCCCATCGATTTGAGCTGCTCGGTCATGTGATCGATGTTGGACAGAGTCCACTTGGCCGGGTGGGTCTTCATCTTTATCGCCGCGTTCTCCGCCGGCATCCCGAAGGAGTCGAAACCAATCGGATACATCACGTTGTATCCGTTCATGCGCAGAAATCGCGCCGTGAGGTCTCCTATCGAATAGTTGCGGAGATGACCCATGTGCAGCGCCCCGCTCGGGTAGGGAAACATCTCCAGGCAGTAGAACTTGGGGAGGGACTCGTCGCGTTCCGCCTCGAATGCGCGCGTTTCCTCCCATATTTTCCGCCATTTCGGTTCTATGACGCCGAAATCATAAGCCATTGTCCACATCTCCTCCGTAATAAAACGCTTATCTTACTGTCGCATTTTGTATTTTGCCGATTACTATATATACTATAAAAACCATACTATAAAAGCCGTGGCGTGATCACCCAGCAACCGATTATAATGCACCCCACGGGAGAGTGACAATAGTGATATAATTAATAGTCATAAACACAACCCGTAACCGGATTTACGGAAAAAAATCAAGAAGACGGAGGAATGAAAACCATTATTATGAAGGAAATAAAATTTTTCATGATGGCAACGTGCCCGCACTGCCGCAAAGCGGCCGAGATGATGGAGGAGATTTTCGCGAGGAACCCGGAGTATAAATCCATCCCGCTCCGGACGATTGACGAGACGAAGGAGCCTGATTACGCGTCCGGGTTCGACTACTATTACGTGCCGACGTTTTTCGTGGGAGACGACAAACTGCACGAGGGAGTACCATCAAAAGATGCCATTGAAAGAGTTTTCGCCGCAGCTTTATAGATCGGGATCAACTCAGCCCATCCCCGACGAATCTTTAACGCAGCCGGCTAACGCGGCTGAGTATCGCGCCGCTATGGTCAACGCCTTGAACAGCGCTCTTGAAATTTTTTGCTTTCACAGCGAGGCGACAATCGACCAGGTAATGACAAACGGATTATATCCAATCGCGGACGCGATGAACGTAAACCGCATCATCATTTACCGCCATGTCGAAATCGACGGAGAATCGCGCCTGAAACAACTATACCGATGGGTCAGGGAAGACGGGGGGCTCTCGGTCACGAGCCTTGACCTCCTGCCCAATACCTCAATGATAAAGGAATGGATGGACACTCTAAAGCAGGATCAATGCGTAAACGAGCGATTAAGCGATTTGTCCGGCGAAAAAATCGCTTTTATGAACACTTTCGGGATAAAGTCGGTTTTTTTCGCGCCTATTTTCACGCTCGGCGAATTTTGGGGCTGCATTACATTTCAAGACCATGTCAACGAGCGGCGCTTTCAGGAAAATTGCGTGGATATAACGCGATCCTTCGCGTATTTATGCGCGAACGCCATCATACGCGCCGAAATGGTGCAGGAGGCGGCTGAAAAGAATGAATTCAACCACGCCATATTCAGCGCCGTCCCCCTCGGCCTGACTACCTTCGACGAAAATTATAACTTCATTGACTGTAATGACGCCGTGCTGGAAATATACGGCGTCACAAAACAATACTATCTGACCCATTTTTTCGAGCTTTCGCCCGAATATCAGAATGACGGCTCGAAGTCCTATGAAAAACTATTTGAGATTATGAAGCGGGTAATAGACGGCGAAAAACTGACAATGGAATGGCTGCACCGCTCGCCGGACGGCGAGCTTATCCCCTGTGAAATTACGGCAATGCGAATAAAACACAAAGGAAAATATTTCGGATTGGGCTATATATACGATTTGCGCCGTATCAGAAAGATGGAGGAAAGCATAAAATTGCTTGAATCGGAGGCGGCGAAAGCCTATTACGACCCTCTGACGGGTATTTACAACAGGCGGTACTTTGACGAAAACCTGACCCGTATCATAAAAACCCTGTCCCGCTCCGGCGGCGCGCTCAGTTTAATGATGATCGACGTGGATAACTTCAAGGCGTTCAACGATACATACGGCCACAGCGAGGGCGATAAGTGCCTCAAAACCATCGCGCAAACCCTCACGAAAAGCGTAACAAGAGGCGATGATTTTGTCGCGCGGTACGGCGGCGAGGAATTCGCCGTCGTCCTGCCGAATACCCGCGAGAACGGCGCGCGCCTGATCGCGAACAAACTGCTTGAAAACATACGGAAGTGCAACATACCCCATGAAAAAAGCTGCGCGGCGGACCACATCACTGTTTCTATAGGGGTCACGACCGGGAAAGAAGGAAATTTGGGGAGCGCGAACGATTACATTAAGCGCGCGGACGAGATGCTTTATATGTCCAAAGAACGCGGCCGCGACCGCTATTTTTTCACCGAACTTTGAGAAAAAAAATGACGGACGCGCAATGCGCGTCCGTCCCATATATCGTTAAACGGGCGACCGGGGGCGGTCGCCCCTACGTAGTTTTACAATTTTGCTACGGCGTCAAATCTGTCCTTCAAATCAGCGTAAAGGGTTTTGAACTCGGCGTATACGGCGTCGTACTTCGCGTATTCGCTCTCGTTCGGCTCCGTCACCTCTCCGGTTTTGACCCATGACTTGACGTCGCCGAGCTTCATATCGCCGCCGAGGGCCGCCAGCATCGCCGCTCCGTACGCCCCGCCCTCGTCGATAACGGGCACGTTGATCGGAGCTTTCATGTTCGCGGCAAGCATCCCGCGCCAGACAGCGTTCTTGGCTCCGCCGCCTACAACGAGCACCCGCTTGATTTGCGTCAAGCCCTTCAACAGTTCGTAAGAGTCGCGGAGGCCGTAGGTGATGCCCTCCATGACCGCGCGGAACACCCTATGCTCGTCGGTCATCGTAGAAAGTCCGAACAGCACCCCGCGCGCGTTGGGGTTCCTGTGAGGCGTGCGCTCCCCCTGAAGGTACGGAAGCCACAGCAAGCCGTCGGCCCCTATGGGCGTCCTCTCGATGCCGCTCTCGACCTCCGCCCACGACATATCCGGCCCCATTTTTTTCTTGAACCAGTTCAGGGAGGCCGCCGCCGCGAGCATTACGCCCATGTAATACGACGTGCCGGGAAGCACGTGATTGAAAAAGTGAAGCTTGCCGCTCATGTCGGGGGTCTTGTTCTCCGTGACGCCCAGCACCGTGCCCGACGTGCCTATGGAGATCATGCAGTCGCCCGGCTCGGCGATGCCCAGCCCCAAGGCCGCGACCGCGTTGTCCGCGCCGCCCGAGACAACCTCCGCGCCCGCCAGGGAATCCGAAAATACCAGTTCGCCGCGGAGCTTGCCGCGCACCTGTGACGAGCCGCAGACGGGCGGCAGAAAATTCTTGTCTATATCGAGGATATCAAGTAATTTCTCATTCCATTTGGCGTTCACCACGTCGAACATCGCGCTGCCCGCCGCGTCGGACGGCTCGGCCCCGAACTCCCCCGTCAGCTTCCACGCTATGTAGTCCTTGGCGATGAGGCAGGTTTTAATGCGCCTGTAATTCTCCGGCTCGTTGTTCCTGATCCAGAGTATTTTGGGCATGGTGAACCCCGGATATATGGGGTTGCCCGTGTATTCGATGCAGCGCTCCTCCCCGCCCAGGCGCTCGGTGGCCGCGGCGCATTCGATTGGCGTGCGCTGGTCGCACCACAGTATGGCGTTGCGTATCACTTTGCCCTCGCTGTCAAGCGGCACCAGCGTGTGCATCTGGCCGGACAGGCCTATGCGCTCGACCTTGATATCCGCGGGTATCTTGCGGAGTATGGCCGTTACTCCCTCCCACCATGTCTCGGGGTCCTGCTCGGCCCAAGCCGGATTAGGCGTCAGCATCGACAGGGGGTGAGTCTCGCTCCAAACGACCTTCCCCGACTCGTCGACCGCCAGCGCTTTGATTCCCGTCGTTCCTACGTCGATTCCAAGAAATACTTTCATTATCCTATACCTCCCCGCTATGCGTTCCTGCGTTTCTTCGACAAAATATCCCAGATGACGGCGGCGAGCAGTACCATGCCCTTTACGACTTCCTGCCAGTTTTGATCAACTCCCAGTATCGACATCCCGTTGTTGATGACTCCCAGGAAGATCGATCCTATCAACGCGCCGCCGACCGTTCCGACGCCGCCGTAAGCCGACGCTCCCCCTATGAAGTTCGATCCTATGGCGTCGAGTTCGAAGCTGCGCCCGAGGCTCGGGAACGACGAGCTGAACCGCGCGAGGCAGACCAAGGCCGCCACTGCCGATAGGAATCCCATGTTCGTGTAGGCGAAGAACATCATTCCGTCGGTGTTGACGCCCGAGAGCCGGGCGGCTTTCTCGTTGCCGCCGAGCGCGTAGAGGTAGCGCCCCGGCACGGTTTTTGACGTGAAGTAGTGATAGAAGAGCACGACGACGCCGACCAGGATGAGCACCACCGGCACGCCCCTGTCGCGCCCGAAACTGTAGAACGCGAACACTGCCGCGGCGCATATCACGGCGTATTTGACGACGAAGGCCGCAAACGGCTCCACCGCGTAGTTCTTGCGGATTTTAGTGATCCTCGAGTATATCGCCAGCAGGACGACCACAACGCAGACGGCCGCGCCCGCCATAAGCGAGAATTGCAGCCTCGCCTCCGGCGTGCCGCCGCCGGTCATGTAGCTGCCGAAGTAGCGCGTGAAGCTCGCGGGTATCGGCGATATCGTGAGTCCGCCCAGTAAGACGAGGGCGAGTCCCCTGAACGCAAGCATTCCCGCAAGCGTCACGATAAAGGGCGGTATCCGCATGTAGGCGATCCAGAACGCCTGCCACGCTCCGAGTAATATCCCGCACGCGAGGCACAGGGGGATGACAACGTAGACGCTCATGCCGTTCCGCACGAGAAGGATGGCGCCTATGGCGGCGATCAGGTTGACCTGCGAGCCGACGGAGAGGTCGATGTTTCCGCCGGTGAGTATGCACAGAAGCATACCGGTGGCGAGGATCATGACGTAGGCGTTCTGCGATATCAGGTTCGTTATATTGCGCGGCGCGAAGAGCGAGCCCTTGTTGTTCGTGACTATCAATATATGGAACAGCGCCACCACCAGGACGAGCGCCAAAAGCAACGTATTTTTTTTGAGAAATTCCTTTATCATAAACCGCCACGCTCCTTAACTATTTTGCCTGGAGAATACTCGCCATGATCACTTCCTGGCTCGCTTCGTCGCGGGAGAGTTCCCGGACGATGCGTCCCTCGCTCATGACGTATATCCTGTCGCACATGCCCAGCAGCTCGGGCATCTCGCTGGATATGAACAGCACGGATTTCCCCTCCGCGACCAGGTCGTTTATTATCTTGTATATCTCGAACTTCGCGCCGACGTCTATGCCGCGCGTCGGCTCGTCGAGCAGGAATATGTCCGGCTCCGCGAACATCCATTTCGACAGCAGCACCTTCTGCTGGTTGCCCCCGGAGAGGTTCTGCACATTCTGCTCTATCGACTGTTTTTTTACGTTGAGCTTGTCGCTGTACTCGTTTGCCGCCATGCGCTCCATGTCGCCGTCGATGCGGCCGGCGGAGCTGACCTTGCCCATGCTGGCGAGCGTAACATTCACCCGTATCGTGTTGCTTAGAATAAGACCGTTGCCCTTCCTGTCCTCCGTGACGTAAGCGATTTTATTGCGGATGGCGTCGCGGACGTTTCTCATCCGGATTTCACGCCCGTTGATAAATACGCTGCCCGTTATGTCCCGCCCGTAGCTGCGGCCGAAGATGCTCATGGCCAGTTCCGTGCGCCCCGCGCCCATGAGCCCGCTTATGCCGACCACCTCTCCCCTGCGGAGGTTGAACGAGACGTCCCTGCAGACCAGGCGCTCGTCATAGAGCTGGTGGTGGACAGTCCAGTTTTTGACCTCCATCGTGATTTCGCCGATCTTCGGCTCTCGGGCGGGAAAGCGGCTGCTCATCTCGCGGCCGACCATCCCCTTTATGATGCGTCCCTCGCCGATGTCATCCGTTCCTTTTGTGAGCGTCTCGATCGTGCGGCCGTCGCGGAGGATCGTGATGCGGTCCGCGACCTGCGACACCTCGGTAAGTTTATGAGAAATGAGTATGGAGGTCATACCCTGTTCTTTGAGTTTGAGCAGGAGCTCCAGCAGCTTCTGGCTGTCGTTTTCATTGAGCGACGCCGTCGGCTCGTCGAGTATGAGAAGCCTCACTTTTTTGGCGAGCGCCTTCGCTATCTCGACCAGCTGCTGCTTGCCGACTCCTATGTCCTTTACTAGCGTGTGAGACGACTCGTGGAGGCCGACCACCTCCAGGTATTCCGCGGAAGCCCTGTGGGTCTCGTCCCAGTCGATGGAGTACGTCGCTCCCCGCTCGTTGCCCAGGAACATGTTTTCCGCGATCGTCATGAACGGGACGAGCGCCAGTTCCTGGTGTATGAAGGCGATGCCCAGCCCCTCGCTGTCCTTTATCCTGGAGAATTTGCACTGCCTGCCATCGTAGATAATATCTCCTTCGTAAGTCCCATACGGATATACGCCGGACAATACGTTCATCAGTGTCGACTTTCCCGCGCCGTTCTCGCCCACCAGCGCGTGTATCTCCCCCTCCTTCACGTCCATATCGACATTGTCGAGGGCGCGCACCCCTGGGAACTCTTTCACTATTCCTTTCAACTGCAATAATGTTGCGCCGCTCACCGGTACATCCCCCCGTACAAAAAAAAGCGGGCGGTTGTTTCAAAGCCCGCCCGCTTTTTTGATCAAGTTCCAGTAATAGTTGCTTTTCCCTTGACCGGATCCGCGATTACAGAATCTGGTCCAGCGTGTAGTAACCGCTGTCGATGAGCAGTTCTCTCCAGTTGGCAGGCGTGCCTAGTACCGGCTCGCACAGGAACGTCGGTATGATCCCGGTACCGTTGTCGTACGACTCGTTGTCGTTGATCTCAGGCTCGCCGCCCTTCAGGATGGAATCAACCATCTGCACGGCCCGATCCGCCAGTACGCGGGTGTCTTTGAATACGGACATGCTCTGGTATCCGGCGATCATGTTCTTCACCGACGCTACGTCGCAGTCCTGCCCCGTCACGATCGGGAAGTTCGCGGCGGTGTATCCCGCCCCCAGCAACCCCTGAACCGCGCCCTGAGCTGTGGAATCGTTGTTGGCCATTACCGCGTGGAGGGTAACGCCGCCCGGGCCGTAGCCGACGGAGGTGATGATGTTCTCCATGCGGGTCTGTGCGTTCGCCGGGCTCCAGTCGCGGGTCGCAACCTGCTGCCACGTCGTCTGCCCCGACGTAACGACCAGCTTGCCGCTGTCGATATAGGGCTGAAGAACCGACATCGCGCCGCCGAAGAAGAAGTGAATGTTATTGTCGCCGGGGTCGCCCGTGAAGAGCTCTATGTTGAAGGGCGGTTCCTCAATGCCGAGCTGGTCGCGGAGGGCTTTGTAACGGTGTAGGGTCAGCCATTCCGGAATCGCGGTATTGTCGAGGTCGAGCTGGTCGCGGATGTAGGCTCCCTGGAAAACACCGACCTGGAAGTTGTCGAACGTCGTGTAGTAGGATACGGCGTCCGTGTCCATGATGAGGCGGTCGTAAGCTATGACCTTGACGCCCTGCTCCTTGGCATCGGCGAGGACCGTACCCAAAGAGAAGCCGTCGATGGCCGCTATAACGAGAACTTCGCAGCCGCCCAGGATCATGTTTTCGAGCTGGGATACCTGTAACGCGACCTCGTTGTCGCCTCCGAACTGGAGATCGACTTCATAGCCAGCCGCTTCGAGCTGGGCCTTCAGATTGGCTCCGTCCTGATTCCAGCGCTGTAAGCTCTGGGTTGGCATTGATACGCCGACCTTACCCGCCGCTAAGGCGGCTCCCGCGGACACAAAAACCAACGATGCTGCCAATAACAATGCTAATAGCTTCTTCACTACTATACACGCTCCTTATTTTTGTTATATTTTTGAAAAAGTGTTTTAATTGCGGGAAAAGCGTATGACAATTTTTTGCGTTTGTCAATGCTTAATTTATATGCTTGAATTTTGATATTTGCCTATTGATAAATAGTATCATATATAATACTATTTCATGAAGAGAGGGATTCTATGTCAAATGTCGATAAACTGGTGGAACATATGCGAAATCAGCCGAACGGAATACGAATGAGTGAGGCCGATAAGGTTTTGAAGGCTAAAGGTTATCGACTTGACAGGCAGAAGGGATCGCATCGCCAATACATAAACTCCAGTGGCGACGTTATAACAGTGAAAGATGAAAATCCTCTTAAAGCTGTATACGTAAAAGATATACTGAACAGGATTTAATGGAGGGTTTGCTATGAAAGTCACAGACTATATGAGATTGCCTTACAACTGCGTCATAAAGCGCGTGGATGATGAAAGCGGGTCTTATTTCCACGCGACAGTGATTGAGTTTGACGGCTGCCAGAGTACAGGGGACTCGTTTGAAGAGGCGTATTCAGAATTGCAGGAGGCAATGGAAGGCTGGATCGAAACAAAACTCGCGAACGGTTTTAAAGTTCCGTTACCCATGAAAGCGGAAAATTTCAGCGGGAAATTTGTCGTTCGCCTTCCAAAGACGCTTCACGCAAAACTCGCCCTTGAGGCGGCGCGCGAAGGTATATCGCTCAACCAGTACGCGTTATATAAATTGAGCACCTGATCCGGTTTATGCGCGGGAACGGGTAGCTTTACTTTATCACGAGCCCCCTTGTCGAGCGGTCGACGGAGATTGCGACGGCGGCGAGGATGAAAAGGCCGAACACCACGCTCTGCCAGTATGCGGATACTCCTATGAAGTTCATTCCGTTCTGTATTATGGAGACTATGAACACTCCCATCACAGTGCCCAGAATATTGCCGCGGCCGCCGGTGAGCGACGTGCCGCCCAGGGCGACGGACGCCACTATCATGAGGGTGAAGGGTTCGCCGACCCTTGGGGCGGAGCTGCGCAATTTCGCCACCAGGAAGAAACCGCCGAGAGCCGCGCACATGCCGTTTACGGCAAAGAGAAATATCTTCGTCCTGTCGACGCTCAGGCCCGCGATGCGCGACGCGCGTTCGTTGCCCCCAATCGCGTACAGCGAGTGTCCTACAGTCGTCCTGGTATGTAAAATATAGAGCTTGGCTACGACGACCAGCGCCAGTATCAGCGGCAGGCCCACGACGCCGAAAGTTATCCGAAACCACCCCACGGTTCCCCACATGTCCCTCGCGATGGATTCAGGGGCCTCGCTTATCAGAAACGCCACCGACTGCCACAGCGACATGAAACCCAGCGACGCAATGAACGACGGAACTTTAAATTTCACGTGGACGACTCCGAGAAGAGTCCCGGCAAACGCGCCGAACACCAGTATGGCAATGAGGGCCAGTATGGATGTGATAAACGGCGAGTCTATCCGCGGCCCGTAGTGGTTTATTATCCTGACGGTGATGACGTTCGCCACGGAGCAGGCGGCGCCCATAGACAGATCTATCGAACCAAGTATGAGTATAGCCGTCATTCCCGAGGCCATTATGAGCAGCGGAGCTGAATCGGAAAGCAGGTTCCTGAGATTCGCGTTGCCCAGAAAACCCCTCTGCGTGAAACCGAGTCCGGCCAGGAGGATCACGATTGCCGAGAAGCTGAAGACCCTCATGAACCGCTCCTGCATCCGCATCCTGCGCCCGATATCGATTGTCCTTTCGCTCACCGCGTTCCCCTCCCCTTACATCATTGCGCTGACGACGTCGACCTGAGTCGGTTTGCCGTCGGGCGGCGCGTCGAAATCGCCTGTGACCAGCCCGTCCTTCATGACGAGGACGCGCCCGCTCATGCCGATGCACTCGTCCAGCGTGTCGCCAAGCAGTATAACGGCTTTGCCGTTCGCCACTATCTCCCGTATCGTGGCGTAGATCTCCTCCTTGGCCCCGACGTCTACTCCGCGCGTCGGATGGTTCAGTATCAAAATATCGCAGTCGCTCGCAAGCGAGCGGGAGAAT
>Ga0099364_10014315_pt1 | contig 10568 bp, 7 predicted proteins | sample TergutTh196P3_FD_73070 | JGI IMG/M metagenome (GOLD analysis project Ga0099364, IMG submission 73070) | Microcerotermes parvus P3 segment gut microbial communities from Pointe-Noire, Republic of the Congo - Th196 P3 | ecosystem: Host-associated > Arthropoda: Insects > Digestive system > Gut ...
GGCATATCTCAACAGACCGCAGGGGCGGCACAGTGATTGCGGGGGGCAAAAGTGTAACCACAGCGGATAAGGTGCTCGGCGAGCTGCGGTTGCCTGCCGCGTCGGCAAAGCTCTCAGGCATGTCAAGTGACGAGTGGCTTGACATCTGTATCAAAGCATATAAATGTGAGGAGGGAAATAACAATGATGCTACTTAATATTATTATGGCGGCGAGTTTTGCGCCGATATTACCGCTTATTTACGTTATGATGAGAAACACGATAAAACCGAAAAAGAACATTATCATCGGAACAACTCTGCCTACCGAGGCGCAAACCGACCCTGACGTTACTTCAATTTGCGATTCGTTTAAGAAATGGCTTGGCATTGTCACAGTTTTGCTCGTTCCTTTGCTTGTGCCGCCGTTTTTTATGAGCTCCTTCGGCGTGGCAATGACTTGGTATATGACGTGGACGGTACTGCTTGTTGTTGCGCATCCGATTGTGTTTGCCGTACATCGAGGCAAACTTATGACACTCAAAAATGAAAGAGGATGGCGCAGCTCTGTAGCGGGACAGCGGCTTGCGGAGGTAAAGCTCGCAGGAATCCCCGTGTACAAGATTAACAACATCTGGTTTTTACTTGCGCTCGCCGTTTCGCTTGTGCCCGTTCTCTTTGCTTTGGCTGTCGGCGGCGAAGCAAACGCTACGCTTATGCCTGTATACCTGTGCTTTGCGGGTACGGTCGCATTGTTTTGGGGGCTATACTATATCATTTATCACATACGCGCCGAAGTTTTTAACGAGGACCTGACACTCACTATGGCACTGACCCGCGTTCGCCGATACAACTGGGGTAAATTCTGGATTATCGCCTCATGGATTACTGCGGCGTACAACCTTGCGGTATGGGCGTTTGCTGTTAGCGAAACGGGTATTTTGATTGCTACGCTCGTATATTCCGTTATAATAATTGTCATTTCGCTTCAAACCGAGTTTGCAACCCGCGCCGCACAGCAAAGGCTCACTGCATCGTATACGGGTGATGTATATGCCGACGAGGATGAATACTGGTTTTTGGGGCTAATTTATTATAATCCTAACGACAAGCAATTCCTTGTCAACGACCGTATCGGCATGAATATGTCTATGAATGTCGCCAAACCCGCAGGTAAAGTGCTTATGTTTTTCACGGCATTGATTATCGTTGCCATGCCCTTTCTCGGCTTGTGGATGCTGACAGAGGAAAGAACGCCTGTAAATCTTGTCATTGACGGGTCAATGCTTACTGTGGAGCACACAAGAATTGCGTATAGTTTTCCGTTAGATGAGATTGAATCTGTTGAGCTTATATTTGAACTGCCTGTCATGACTAAAACAAACGGAAGCAACTTTGAGAATTTGTACAAGGGGAGTTTTAACGCGAGAGGTTATGGCGTAGTAACGGTCTGTATGCTTCCTCAAAACCCGCCGTTTTTGGTAGTAAAGACACAAGACGGGACGACCTATATATTTAATGACACAGACAGTAATGTTACAACGGCGGTTTACCGCGCAATAGATAGTGTAAAATAGCTCTGATATAAGAGGATTTATTAGCGTTTTTGAAGTGCGCGACTTGAATTTTTCGCGTATGTAGGGCGACAAGACCCGTGCTAGCGAAAAATCTTCAAGGCGCACACTTCAAAAACGCATCTATACATGCGACTTGACCCGCCCCGCCTGTTCTGGTAAAATAATACTTGTGGTTATCTGCGCAATAACCAAACTGAACAGAAGGAGCCTTAATGAAAAATCCTAAGGGTCAAAAGACTATCAGCATAAGACGTAACATACTTATTCCCGTAATCCTATTAACCTTGTCCTGCTCCATAGCCATGACAATTATATTTGTGACACTCAGTAACAGGGAGCTGAGTAACAAGGTGGACGAGCAAATCAATGTTGCATCCATGACAGCAGAGAATAAAATAGAGAATTACAGGTCGAGCTCACGCATGGCGGCAATCATTATCGCAGAAAACCCTCTGATTATAGAAGCAGTCAAGAGCAACGACCACAACAAGGTTCTGTCTGTCGCAAAATCTCAATTGGACTCTACTGACGTAGACTTTGTGGCTATACTTGACAGCGAGGGTATAGTTTTAGCGAGAACCCACGCGGAGAATCAGTACGGCGACGACCTTTCGGTAATGCTCAACGCGGCATCAGCTCTTGAAGGAGAAGTCGCAACCGCCGTCGCTCGCAGTACATTCGTTGCACTTTCTGTAAGTACGAGCGCACCGATATTTGATGAAAACGAGAGCCTTGTCGGTGTCGCTGTCGTTGGCTACAGGTTGGACACAAATAACTTTGTCCAAGCGTTAAAAGATTTAACAGGCTGTGAGGTAACGATTTTTCTCGGTGACGAACGCATTTCCACAACGATAATCGACGAAAGCGGGGAATATGCGATTGGGACGAAGGTGTCCGAAGATGTAAGTGCACAGGTATTCGCAGGAGAGCCTTATGTCGGGAAAGCAATGGTGCTTGACAGGGCGGCAATCGCCAAATATACCCCGCTGTACGGTTTAGATGACAATGTAATCGGTATGCTGTTTGTCGGAAAGTATTCGGACGAGCTTGCGGTCAATCTTATTTCAAGCGGAGCTTGGACAATGTTGCTCGTGTCTATCGGGAGTATCATCGTTGCCCTGATTATCTCCGCACTTATTGCCCGCCGCTTGGAGAAAGTTATACATTTTTTCCGCGAGAAAGAAAAGCTCACACAGCTTTACCTTGATGCTTCCCCTTTCTGTGTGACCGTATTCAACAAGGACTTTCAGGTAATCAATACAAACGACGAGAGCGCGAAGCTCTTTGATTTGGCAAGTAAGCAGGAATACTGTGAAAGGTTTTTTGACCTTTCACCGGAGTATCAGCCTGACGGAACGCTCTCACACACAAAAGCGTTTGAGCATATCACCGAAGCGTTTGAGAGCGGCTTCCGCCGTTTTGAGTGGATGCACCAAAAGCTAAACGGAGAGCCGATACCCTGCGAAATTACTCTTGACCGCGTTAAGCATTTGGACAACTACAGTGTTGTCGGATTCACACACGACCTGCGCGAAACAAAGGCGGCTCTTGCGGAGAAGCTGAAGGCTCTCGATGAAAGAAATGCTCTTGTCAATATAGTTTCAATAATGAATGGAATTGATGCCCTAATCTACGTTACCGACCCGGAAACAGACGAATTGCTTTTTGTCAACGACAAAATAAAACGGATTTTCAACATTACAGACGAGAGCTTAGGCAAGCCCTGTTACAAGGTCTTGCAAAAAGGAAAGAATGCCCGATGCGCTTTTTGTCCCAGCTCTCAGCTTAAAAGCAAGCCGAATGAGTCGTTCATATGGGAAGAATACAACGAGCTGACAAATCGTGTGTTCCGCAACATTGACAGCTACATAGACTGGCCAAACGGGAAAAAAGTCCATCTTCAACAGTCTGTAGATATTACCGAAACAAAGACACTTTTAACGAAGCTGAATTTGACCGTTGCGGCGGGTCATATCGGGCTGTGGGACACAATGGTTAATAGGGACGACCCCAAAAACCCGAACAATCCTTTCACATGGTCGGACGAATTTAGGCATATGTTCGGTTTTTCAGACGAGAACGATTTTCCCAACGTGTTCGGTAGCTTTGTTGACAGGCTTCACCCAAATGACAGGGAGAGAACGCTTGAGAGCTTTGAGAAGCACCTGCTTGACACGACAGGCGAAACCCCTTATGACGTAGAATACTGTGTAATAAAGAAAGACGGCGAATATGCTTACTTCCGAGCTTTCGGTAAAACCATGCGCGACGACAACGGCAATCCCATTCAAGTTGCGGGCGCGATTATGGACGTATCAAAGGAAAAAGAACTGCAACAAAAGCTCCTGAATGCCGCCCTAAAGGAACAGGAAGCAAATATGATGAAAAGTAGCTTCTTGACCAACATGAGCCATGAGATACGCACGCCGATGAACGCTATATTAGGCGCGACTGAAATACAGTTAGAAAATAAGGCTCTCCCTGCCGAAACGGAAGAAGCCCTAAACAGAATATATGAGTCGGGAAGCCTTTTAATGGGCATTATCAACGACATTCTCGACCTTTCAAAAATCGAAGCAGGCAAGTTAGACCTCGTGCCGATTACCTATGATGTCCCAAGCCTTATCAATGATGTCGTACAGCTTAACATTTTACGCAATGAGAACAAGCCGATAGAGTTTGTCCTCAATTTAGACGAGAACGTGCCGCTTAATTTGTGCGGCGACGAAATTCGCATAAAGCAAATTCTAAACAATATTATCTCTAACGCCTTTAAGTATACCGAAAAAGGAACGGTTTCCCTGTCGATTTTCACGGAGAGCGTACCTGACACGGAGATTTTCGACGAGATTTCCGACACGGATTCCGATGCGGAAGGTTTTGAAACAGTAGTCGTCTTTCGTGTGTGCGACACGGGGCAGGGTATGACGGAGGCGCAAGTAGAGAAGCTCTTTGATGAATACACGCGTTTCAATATGGAAGCCAACCGTTCTACTGTCGGCACAGGGCTTGGCATGAGTATCACAAAACGTCTTGTTGATTTAATGAGCGGCGAAATACTTGTGGAAAGTCAGCCGGGAAAAGGGTCAGAATTTACCGTGCGCCTTACGCAGAAGCAGATAGGCAATACTGTGTGTGGAAAAGAGCTTGCAGACAAGCTGCGGAGCTTCCGTTTTCACAGCAAGGCAAATGCAAGAAAAACACAAATACAGCGCGAGTATATGCCTTATGGAAGCGTACTCGTGGTGGACGACGTGGAATCAAACATATATGTCATACGCGGTTTGCTTTTGCCCTACGGGTTGACTGTCGAAACAGCATCCAACGGGCTTGAAGCTATTGAGAAAATCAATGCAGGGAATGTGTACGATATTGTGTTCATGGACCACTTAATGCCGAAATTAGACGGGATTGAGGCGACAAAAATCATTCGCGACACGGGATACACGGAATCTATTGTGGCTCTTACCGCCAACGCTATTGCGGGTCAGGCGGAGTTGTTTATGAAAAACGGGTTTGACGGGTTTGTTTCAAAGCCAATCGACTCATACGAGCTAAACGCCACGCTAAACGAATTTATTCGAGATAAGAAGCCGCCCGAAGTGGTGGAAGCGGCTCGTAGTGAGCAGAAAAAGCAACAGAAGCAGGGTAACGGCGCGGGCGCGGGTGCTTTGTCCGCAGACGTGGCGGCAGGTGCGGGCGTGGCGGGTGTCCCAACCACAGGTGCGGCGGCGGTAGCGGGTTCGGATGCTCCGTCCAAAAGCGCGGCAGTATCACCGCTAATTGCCAAACACTTCATATTAGATGCCGAAAAAGCAATAAACGTGTTTGATGAGTTTATGAAGCTGAGCGACCAAGGCGATGCGGACATGGAGCTATTTAACATTACTGTTCACGGGATAAAAAGCGCGTTTACTATTATCGGAGAAACGGAGCTTGCCGCCGTTGCTCTCAAATTGGAGCAAGCGAGTGCAGGTCGTAATCTCGCACCGCTTTTAAGTGAAGCCCCTGCACTTATTGACTCGCTCAAGTCTTTGGTAGATAAGTTCAAATCTATGTAAAACGTGATATGCCTATAATTGAAAAAGCATAAGAGAAAGCGCGGCGTTGGTTTTGTTAATCAGCGTCGCGTGAGCTTTTGCCGAACAACAGACTATCGGGAAACAGGTATGGAAAGGAGCGTTATGTACATGGCAACTTACGGTTATGCGAGAATATCATCGACGGACCAATGCGAAGCGCGGCAGACACTTGCCCTTCGCAAACTCGACATCCCTGCGGGAAACATCTACACCGACAAACAAAGCGGCAAGGATTTTCAAAGACCTGCGTATCAGTCCCTTATGAATAAGATAAACCCCGGCGACCTCATCTATATTCTCAGCATTGACCGATTGGGGCGCAATTATCACGAAATACAGAACCAATGGCGCATCCTCACCAAAGAGCGCGGCATTGACATTGCCGTTATTGACATGCCCTTGTTAGACACGCGGCTGAACAAAGACCTCATGGGAACCTTCATAGCTGACCTTGTTCTGCAAATTCTTTCTTTTGTGGCGCAAAGTGAGCGCGAAGCGACCCACAACAGACAGGCAGCAGGAATCGCGGCGGCGCGGGCGAGAGGTGTCCATATGGGCAGACCTCTCATAATGCTCCCTGAGAATTTTGCGGAATTGGCGAGAGCGTGGGAATGTGAGATGCTCGGAACTACCGATTTTATGAAACAAACGGGCTTGACGGAAACCACGCTGTACAGGCGTTTACGAGAACAGCAAATAGCACGAAAGAAATAGCCCCCATACAATTTTACAATAAATTCACAATTTTCTATTTTGGATTTAATGTGAACGTTGTAAATTTGTGATATAATGATTGTTATGCAAAAATGAATCTCTGATACACGCAGAAGGGAACGAGTAAGGTATGGACTGGTCATACGGAGTAGCGGTACTGTTAATCATAACGAGCTTATCCTATGTCTTTATCAGCACTTCAATTTTTACAGTCAACATAAAATCGAAAGTCCGTCAGAGATATGCCGCAACAAAAATGTATCTGGCGATATGGAGTATGGCTTATGCCGTAATGACAATAGCCGACAGTGAAGCGGCCGCCTATACGTTTTGGTCAATAGGTTTTATCGCAAGCTGTTTGTTTTTGCTTGGCTGGGTTGACCTTCTTTCACGCTTAACAGGAAATGACAGCATTTGGATGAAACGGACAATTAACCTGCTTTACCCTGTTACTCTTGTGCTTTCAATTCTGCGCGTTCTTTCAAAAAACGTCGTGTTTATAGAAACAAATTTAGGCAATCAGTACATATATAACAGTAACCCGATATCTGTGGTTTTGCTCTGTTATCTTTTAACACTTCTTGCTTTAGTGGGATATTTTCAGGTTAAATGGCTCAAAAGCGCGTTTTTTGTCCGTCAAAAAAAATCAGCCTTAGTTTACGCAAGAATGACGTTTTTAGTAGCACTACCCGCGTATATATTCGACTTCTTTCTGCCGACCTTTAGTGTTCCGATTATCCCGCTTACGAGCGTAGTTATATTGTTAGTTTCGCTTCAGCTTTATCGTGTTATGAGAGAGCTTAACACTTTGGACATCACAATTCAAAATGTGTCGGAAGATATGTTTTCTTCAATAAACCTGCCAGTTTTAGTGCTTGACCATGAGAACAGGGTTATGCTTGCAAATGCCGCCGCAGACAACTTTTGGCAGATAAACACAGTCGGAGAAAATATTGCGGACTTAATCATGGTCGATAAAATGAAGCCCTCACCGTCGTTTTTTGACGAGAGCTTTGAAAACAACGACGTTACGGTTTCGCCCTGTGATGAAAGCAGACACCTCAGACGTTGTGATATGCGTATGACAGTGGTGATAGATAAGTACGGCGATGTAATAAGTAAAATTGTTTCAATAAGCGATATAACAGAGCTGTCTGATGCCATAACCGAAAGCCGTAAGCGAGAGGTCGCACTTACTCGCGTACAAGAGCAAACGGAAAAACTTCGCATAGAAGCAGAAGCCGCCAATCAAGCGAAAAGTGCGTTCCTTGCCACCATGAGCCATGAAATGCGCACTCCGATGAACGTGATTATCGGCATGACGGCGATAGCAAAAAAGGCGGATAAAATTGAGAAGAAAGACGTTGCCTTAGACAAAATCAGCAACGCATCATCTCACCTGCTGGGCGTGTTGGACGATGTCCTTGATATGGCAAAGATTGAAGCGAACAAGGTTGAGCTTATACCTACTACCTTTAATTTCAGAAATATGCTGGATAAGGTGACGGCAATCACCAATTTCCACATAGATGAAAAACGGCAGACATTTTCAATGAATGTCGATTCTAAGATTTCAGAATTGCTTTTCAGTGACGACCGACGGTTGGCGCAGGTCATAACAAATCTAATCCTAAACGCGGCAAAATTCACAAAGGAAGGCGGGAAAATCCTGCTTAACATATCGTTGATTGATGAAAATAACGGGAAATGTGAACTGCAATTTGAGGTTATTGACAACGGGAGAGGTATATCTCAAGAGCAGCAAGAGAAGATATTTAATATGTTTGAGCAGGCGGAAAGCGGACTTGACCGTCAGTTCGGAGGCACAGGGTTGGGTCTTGCCATAGCCAAGCGTATTGTAGAGCTTATGGGCGGTACGATTTGGGTTGAATCGGAGCTTGGCAAGGGGTCAAGGTTTGTTTTTACAATCAAGGCGCGGTGTGTAAGTTAGAGCGGCGGCAAGGCAAGTAGAACGGCGGCAAGGTCGGTTTAACCGCCTGTCGCTTTCAGCTTTTCCGCCCTGTCCGCCATGATGAGCGCGTCTATGACCTCATCGAGTGCTCCGTTTAAGATTTGCTCGATTTTATACAGCGTAAGTCCAATGCGGTGGTCTGTGACACGACCTTGCGGATAATTGTATGTCCTAATACGCTCAGAGCGGTCGCCTGTCCCGACTTGACTTTTGCGTTCCGCCGCAAGCGAAGCCGCCTGCTTTCGACATTCTTCCTCGTAGAGCCGTGAAACCAAAATTTTCATTGCGCGTTCGCGGTTTTTATGCTGACTGCGCTCGTCTTGACATTCAACGACTGTTCCTGTCGGAACATGTGTTATGCGTATCGCAGACTCTGTTTTATTAACGTGCTGACCGCCCGCCCCGCTTGCGCGGAATGTGTCAATGCTTAAATCAGAGGGGTTAATCTCAAAGTCAACCTCCTCCATTTCGGGCAAAACGGCAACAGTAACCGTACTCGTGTGAATCCGTCCCGAAGCCTCTGTTTCAGGCACACGCTGAACACGGTGTACCCCGCTCTCGAACTTAAAACGAGAGTACGCTCCGTCGCCCTCAATAATAAAGCTGATTTCCTTTATGCCGCCAAGCTCTGTTTCGTTTATGTTGGCAATCTCCGACTTCCAACGCTTGCTTTCCGCGTACATGGTGTACATACGGTAAAGATTATGCGCGAAAAGTGCCGCCTCATCGCCGCCCGCGCCGCCGCGTATTTCGATAATTACGTTTTTATCATCACTGGGGTCACGCGGCAGAAGCAACACCTTGAGCTCCTCGCTAAGGCGTGCCATTTCCGCCTGTGCGGCCTCAAACTCCTCTGTTGCCATTTCCCGAAACTCAGGGTCATTCATAAGCTCACGAGCACCCTCCATGTCTTTAGATGCTTTGTCGTATCGTCTGTAAGCCTCAACGACAGGCTGAAGCTCCTTTTGCTCACGCGCAAGTTTAACATAAAGCGTTGAATCAGAGTAAACCTCCGGCTCTTGCATACGCAGTTCAAGCGTTTTGTACTTTTTTTCGATTTCAATTAGTTTTTCAAGCATATTGTCATGTTCCTGTGTTTGTGTTAATATTGGGAAGCCGTTTGAAATGTTATCACAAAACGCCGCTAATGTAAATACGCGCCTGTAGCTCATTTGGATAGAGTGGCAGACTCCGACTCTGCAGGTGGCTGGTTCGAATCCAGTCAGGCGCGCCATTGTACCTCGCCCGCTCTGACGAGTACAATAACAAGAGCCGATATGCTTTAATATACTGAAAATATTTTGCAAAAAGGCGTTGACAACACGTAATTTACGTGTTATCGTGTTTGTGAGGTGAGGAAATGCAACGTACAGAACTAATACGAAAGCTACGAAAAGGCGGATTAGTAGTAGAGGGCGGCAATCCTCACGGAAAGGCATATCGCCCTGACAATCCTAAATACAAAATCCCAATACCACACGGGAGTAAAATCAATGATAGGACAGCTAAACGAATTTTGAGAGATGCAGGTTTGGAATAACCCCCGCAAACCTTTAATATGAACCATAGGAGGTTTACCATGAAGTATATTTACCCGGCAGTTTTTGAACCCGCAGAAGACGGCGGATATGATGTGATTTTTCCGGATATTCCGCGTTGTTACACTTGTGGAAACAGCTTGCTTGAAGCGTTGGAAAGGGCAGAGGACGTTTTAGCTATGACACTTTGGGGATTGGAGAACGACAAAGACCCCATTCCAAAACCAAATTTTTCATCTGCGTTAACTTACGCAGACCCGGCGTTCGTGACTTTGATTAAAACGGATACAACGGATTATAAAAGAAAGCTCGATAACCGCGCCGTGAAGAAAACATTATCAATACCCGCGTGGCTCAATCATGAGGCGGAAGCTGCGCACGTTAACTTTTCCGGCATTTTACAAGAAGCTCTCAAAACGCACTTGCAGGTGTAGACGGTGAGCAATGAACATCCAGTCAGGCGCGCCATTTAGACAATTTTACAAAATTTTCATAGAGTAATGTTGTATTACTCGGTCAAAGCAGGTAAGCGTGCAAACAGTTGTTATAAAAAGTAATGATTTATCCTATGCCGCTGAAACTCTGAAAAGCGGCGGGTTGGTGGGAGTTCCGACCGAAACGGTGTATGGTCTTGCGGGTAACGCTTTTGATGCCGATGCTGTAAATATGATTTATGAGCTAAAAGGTCGCCCCGCGATAAAACCTCTC
>Ga0099364_10014316_pt1 | contig 10568 bp, 6 predicted proteins | sample TergutTh196P3_FD_73070 | JGI IMG/M metagenome (GOLD analysis project Ga0099364, IMG submission 73070) | Microcerotermes parvus P3 segment gut microbial communities from Pointe-Noire, Republic of the Congo - Th196 P3 | ecosystem: Host-associated > Arthropoda: Insects > Digestive system > Gut ...
CTTGTTTGGGATGGTCATAGGATTCATCCTTGAATCTGCCGCTGGTCGCGGCGGGTGTAAAACGCAAGAATGATACCTTTCCGCCCGTTTCTCGCAAAAAAAGTTACCCAAGTTACCAACCACCCCGTGAACGGAAGGATTTTTTTGGGTGTTTTTGTTGTCCGCATCCCAAATTTGGCCAGTCCCAAGGCACTAGGCAAAAACAAACAACGTTCACAGAGCCCGTGGCGTAAGCCAGGGACACGTTACGGTAAATCCCTGGCTTACGCCACGGGCTCTGTGAAGAGTTTTTTTCCCTTGTGTCCTTTGTGGTTATACCTTACACGGAAACAAATGGGACGTTTTTTTCTTTGCGAACTTTGCGGTTAAAAAAAGATTTAACCGCAAAGAATGCGCAAGGGGCGCAAATTCCAATTTTATACCGTTTTCAGTATACCCGCGATTCACCCGGAGATTACGGCGGAGTACCGCCTACATCTCCGGCTCTTTTGGTAACGTTATTTTTGTACAGTTCCTTAAATTGTTCACCCATCCCGTTTGGAACTTTGCCTACTCCGATACAACAAGGTCACGACGCAACCGATGAAAGTCAAGCCGGCGGCAATGCAAAATGCTGCTGTTGAATCATCACACGAAGCGTAAATTCGGGGGCCTACCAAAGAGGCGGCGGAAAACGCCGCGAACAGCATCGCATAATTCGTTACCATATTTTTCAAGCCGAAGGACTCCGCACAGAAAGAGGGAAACAAGCCGAGATAACCGCCGTAAGTCGTGCCGATAACAATAATGACCGTGAAAAGCACCGCTGAATGGGATGCCGCCGGCAGGATCAGCGTTATCATTGCCGAGGCAGACAAGATATACATGAGAGTCAGAGCGTTGATTCTGCCGATGTAGTCGCTGATCGTTCCCCAAAGGAATCTGCCGAGTGCGTTGGCGACGGCCAAGACGGCAACCAAATTGGCGGCATGCAGTGGAGTAAACTTGCCGATCTCCTGAAATATACTGCTTGCTGAACTGACCACCATCATGCCGGGCAACGTTCCCAAAAAGAAGAGGAGGAACAGCAGCCAAAATTTGCTGGTGCGGATCGTTTGCGTCCAAACAAGATCATCAGTCTTGCCGTCATTTCGGGTTGCTGCTTTTCCTTGCGGCGGCGGTTGCTGGTGCGGCGGTGCCGCAGGGATTAAAAGGGCGGCACTGATCGCCATGAAACAGATCGTTCCGAGAATAGACAAGACTTGCGTAATTCCCATTCCGTGGGCAAGCAATGTTGCACATAGGAGGGCAATCCATACGGGCCCCAAGCCGAGTGCACCGACGACCAAACCGGAGGCGAGTCCTTTTTTGTCGGGAAACCAACGAACGGAATTGGCAACGATGGGGCCGTATACAAACCCGCTGCCGAAGGAGAGACAAAACCCAAAAGTAATGCAAAGTACGTAAAAGTTTGTTACAAAACCCGAAACAAAGACTCCCATGCCGTAGAGAAGGGCTCCTACGAGAATCGGCAGTCGGTGTGAAAATTTTTCCAGCCAACCGGCGGCCAACATACCGAGCGGCAGAAAAAAGCAACACATTGTGAAGATAACCGCCCAACTGGATTTCACCGCCGCCGGATCAGTCATTCCGAGTAGGTCTCCCATTATCGGATCACGGAGCACACTTGCAGCGTACACCACACCTTGAGCGAGATTGGCAATCATTCCAAGTACGAGAATCAGCCAGCGGTTCATGGATAGAGTTATGGAGGGAGTAATGGAGTAATAAGGTTCAACATCCCTACGCAAACAGGGCTTCAAAAAAAGCGAACCATGTGCGAGAGCGGCGAGATTCTAGCGTCTTTTCACGGAAATACAAGGGATGGCAGGAATGGATCGCAAAAAATGGGTGTGTAAAAAATTAGTGGGTATTTTTCCTTTTCTTTGCGTTCCTTGCGTATTTCTTTGCGTACTTTGCGGTTAAAAAAGGATTTAACCGCAAAGGGCGCAAAGAAAAAATATCCGTTTTCTCCCCGTTTCCAGTATACACCAGTTTCCGTCATTCCACTGTGTTTCATTCCGGCTTTTGTTTTTTAACCGCAAAGGATGCGCAAGGGACGCAAAGTCCAATTTCATACCGTTTTCAATATAGGATACCTCTCTCATTTCCGCCGTCTTGACATAGGGATTCCCTCCGACTCCCGAATCCGCCGGACGAAAAAGACAGTCAGGGCAATCAACAACGGCGGAATCGGCGGCAAAAGCACCGACCAAAGTTTATATTCCCCCTGAATCCGGCGGATTTCCTCGTTCAATTTGACCTCCGCCTCCTCTAACTCTTTATTCAATTCCCGTTGTAACCGCTCCCGAACAGAGCCAAGACGCTTTTGTGCAGTGATCATCGCCGCTTCTAATCTTCGTGCCGCCTCCCCTTGGTTCATCTCTCCCCGGCCATATTCTCGGCGCAACTGTTCGATTCGGGCTTCCAGCGCCGCCGATTCCTCCGTTACCTTTTCTTCATATTCCGTCTGTAAGTTCCGCCGCGTTTCCATCGTCGCTGCCCGAATGCTGTCCGTATGTTCATCAAACTTCGAGAGCGTCCGATGTCTTGACCGGCGGCTGCGGATTTCCAGAAACCGCTCATCCCCCGCCACACTGTCAATCGCATTGAGTACGAACGTTACATTGTCGAAATCCAGATTGATTCCCGACCCCGGCTCATTCCCCATCAACCTCAAGGCGAAGAGCATATCCGAAAGCATGTCAATATCCGCGACGAGAATCACGTCAATCTCCGTCGGCACTGGTCTTGTGGGCGTTTCCCCTTCTTGCAGTTCCGTTGCGGGCGGCGGAGGGAGTTCCCCTTGAATACGCACTGCCAGATGTTGTTGCTCCGCTTCGACAATCATCGAGCGTTCCCAAGAGCCATCGCGCAGTCCCCGCATAACCATCTGCGTTGCGACAATGCCCGACGGCTGCTGGAATGTTCGGAGAATCGGCGTTACCGTAGTGAGTGCTTTGCGGGAAGAGTCGGCGGCGAACAGGGGGACATACTCCGTAACCCTGCCGGGGAAGGGTAACATCATATATTGCAATCCTGATGTTACCGCTTCGCTCTTCTCGAAGGGAGAAGTGTCCGAACTTTCATCCAGGAAGACGAATCCCTTTGGGATTTGCGACAGTTGCCGAATCGGTTGGTATTCCTGCCACACGGCTTGCTGACCATCAATCGTGACACCGAGCAGTTCCCAGAGCAGATCCATGTCCCCCTTGGGTGGGGATTGCCGTCCGAACATTGGGTTTCCGCCGGACTGCCGCGGCTCGGAGGTTCCGGGCACCCCGCGAAGATAGACGGGCAACGGGTCTTCAAAGATAATCGTCGGCTGCCCATTCTGGATGGCCTCGACGAAATGCATCATTTCGATGAACCCCATTGCTGAGGGCTGGACGGCAAGCAGTGCGTCGAACCGTTCTTCAATCGGCTGTGCCGGATCAACCTCCACGACGGTGTATTGTTTCCGCAATTCATCCACAATGAGCCAAGGATGCGACATCGAAAAGGTATTCATGTCGAATCCGCCGAAAAGCGGGGCATCCGTTTTCAGGATACCGATCCGCTTTTTCCGCTGGTCGGTTACGCTGCTCAGTGCACGGACGAGTTCATATTCCACGGAGAGTCCCCGGTCAATGAAGGGCAAGACCAACGTATCCAGTCCGCTGCGGAAGGCAACGCCGAGAAAAATGTTCGCCTGTTCCCGACGGCCTCGGGCGGCGAAGGAGACACTTTGCGGACGGATGTCAAACCGCTGACTGGCAATCAACGCGGCCTCCGTGTTCGGTTCAATGCTTGTATGCAAGCGGACATCGACGACGTTTCTCCCGCAGATAGACTCTATTTCGCGGAGAATCGTGATGATGTCCCTTTGCGTTTGCACGTAGGGTTCGGGAACTTGGGTACTCACGTAGGCTTCAATGATGACAGGATGTTCTGGGTTAAGACTGCGCAGCAACTTCACCGTCGCCGGCGACAGGGTGCTCAACTTTTCCTCCGTCAAGTCGGCACGCAGATCATGGTTGCGGAAAATGAACACGATGCTCAAGCCGATGGCGAGTAAGCAGGCGGTACGCAGGGCAAAATGAAATGCCCCGTGAAACTTTCGGGAGGCTGTCCAGTGCCGTCGTCCGATGAGAATCATGCTTAAATAGAGCATCGTTGCCGTAACCATCGCGAAGTAGAGGATGCTTGAAAAGGTGATGATGCCGCGTCCGAAGAGTTCAAACTGAGCGGCAATGCTGAATGTTTGGAGCAGGGCGGCCGTATCCGTCCCCAAGGGGACGGCATCCGCCCATTGCAGCGCAATAAGGGGTGCACAGCAGACGGCACCGAGAATGTAGGAGACGGTCAGGTTGCCTGTGAGAAAGGAGGCGACCATTCCGATGGAAATCATGGCGATACCGACGAGCAGGTATCCGATATAGGTACAGAGAAAGAGTCCGATGTCGGGCGTGCCGAGATATTTGAGAATGAGCAGATTGCAAACAAAGGAGAAGAGGAGTGAAATCTCGTAGATGCAGACGGCGGCCTTGAATTTACCGAGCACGATATCAAAATCGCTGGCGGGAATGGTGAGGAGGAGTTCATCGGTGCCCTGCCGGCGTTCGTCTGCCCAGATGCCCATTGTGATCGCCGGTATGAAGACGAGCATGATGAGGGGGAACCATCGGTTGAGTTGATCAAGGTTGGCGAGGTTGGCGTTAAAAAACTCGTCGGGCAGAAATGCGGCAATGGAACTGAGCAGGACGAAAACGCAGATGAATACGTAGCCTGTCGGATTGGAAAGATAGCCGACGAAGTTACGTTTGAAAACGGAATACAAAACTTTCGTGTTCATGGATGACACAAGATTAGCCTGTTAGCCCTCTCACTTACGCGAGGCATACTGATTATCCCCTGTTTTGCGGCAACAATCAAGTCCCCCCGGTTTGCAAGCGTAAACGTCCGGGGACTACGCGGCCAAAAAGATGTTATGGCGCTCCGTCCCCGGCTCTTTGGGGGAGCCCCTAACTGACGTTACGGGCTCAGTGAACGTTTCTTTTCTTTGCGTCCTTTGCGTACTTTGCGGTTAAAAGAGAATTAACCGCAAAGTACGCAAAGGGCGCAAAGTCCAATTTCATGCCGTTCCGAATATAGATGCGGAGTACCGGCTAAATGTTACCCCAACCGTTGCGAGAGTTCTTTCACAAGGTCATCTCTTTTGATACGTTCCTGTTTGAGCGTGTCTCGATCACGAATCGTTACCGTAGCATCCTGCACCGTTTGACCGTCCACCGTAATGCAAAAAGGCGTACCGATTTCGTCTTGCCGACGATAACGGCGACCGACCGCCGACTTGTCATCGTAAAAGACCGAAAACTGCTTTTTCAGTTCGCCGTAAATCTCCGTCGCAATCTCCGGCATGCCGTCTTTCTTGACCAACGGAAAGACGGCCGCCTTGATCGGAGCAAGGCGAGGATGAAATTTGAGATAAACCCGCTCCTGCGGTTGTCCCTTCTCGTCCGGGGCGGTATCGACCTGATAGGCTTCGCACAGAAACGCCAGCGTCGCCCGGTCTGCTCCTGCCGAAGGTTCAATGACATGCGGGGTGAAACGTTCCTTCGTCAAGTCATCGTAATAGGTCAAATCTTTGCCGCTGCCGCGATGTTTCGGTTGACCATTCGGCAATTTTTCGAGTACCAATTCGTTTCCCTCTTTGACGAGTTTACCTTCCATGTGGGAACGCAAATCGAAGTCGCCTCGATGAGCAATGCCTTCTAATTCACCAAACTCACCCGGCGGTAAAAAGGGAAATTGGTACTCGATGTCTGCCGTACCGCAGGAATAGTGCGACAATTCCGTTGCTCCGTGTTCCCGAAGTTGCAACCGCTCCTCATCTAGTCCCATCGCGATGTACCAGGCGAATCGCCTATCCCGCCAATAGGCGTACCATTGTGCTGACTGACTCGGATGACAGAAAAACTCGATTTCCATCTGTTCGAATTCTCGGCTTCGGAACGTAAAGTTACGCGGTGTGATTTCATTGCGAAAACTTTTTCCGACCTGGGCAATGCCGAAGGGTACGCGCAGCCGGGTGCTGTCGCAGACGTTTTTGAAGTTGGCAAAGATTCCTTGTGCGGTTTCGGGACGCAGAAAGGCGGTATCTTCTTCGGTACCGAGTGCGCCGAGGGTTGTTTTGAACATTAGGTTAAACTCTCGCGGCTCGGTCAGCGTGTTGGGCGTTTTTGCATCGGGAGCGAGGACGTTAGCCGCCGCACCCTGTGCGGCGCATTCCGGCAACGACATGATTTCCCCTTCCCATTGCAATTTGTCGAGGTCTTTTTTGCGTAATCCGAAGAATCTCTGTGCGGCTTCTTCGAGGGCGGCTTGCGTGTTTTCGGTTTCTAAAGTCGTAACAAAGATGCGCGTCGCAGGCGACGCGGCTAACACCCAGCGTCCCAAAATATGATCGTACCGATAGCGTTTTTTCGTTTCCCGGCAATCGACCATGAAGTCGTGAAAGAGATCGTAATGTCCGCTGCACTTCCAGATTTGCGGATGCATGATAATGGTGCAATCGAGTCCCGTCATTTCGTAGGTGCCGGGCGCACCGCTCGGTATGATAAGTTCATTATGAGACATGACCATATCGTTCCACCATGCGTCTTTGACGTTGCGTTTGAGGAGTACGCCGAGGGGACCGTAGTCCCAGAATCCGTTGAGTCCGCCGTAGATTTCGGAGGATTGAAACAAAAAGCCTCGGCGTTTGCACAAGGCGACGAGGGTTTCCATGGGCTTTTGCATGGAGAGTATTTTACCATGAAAAAGCGGATAGATGAAAAAGCGGATAGATTTAGCCGGGACTCCGTGCTTGTTTTTACCATCAAATTAATTAGAATGGCAAATTGATTAGAATGGCAAAATCGGATTTTATTTTTTTAGCAGATTCAGCGATGCAAACAATCAGTGTCAACTTGCCGGATTCTCTTGGCGACTTTGTACAACATCAGTCAGCCGACAGTGGAGTCGACGCTTTTTTTGAGGTCATTCTTCGCGAACGGCAACGGGAATTAGAGCGGGATAAACTCGAATCCGAATTGTTGCAAGGTCTCGAAAGCGGTATCGAGGAACCCATTACCCCAGAATTTTGGCAGGAAGTTCGCGAAGAAGCAAGGCGGTTAACCGCATTGAAGAAGGAAGCATCGAAACAGGGGAAAAGAGCATGAACCTGTCCATCAGACGAACCACTGGGGCAAGGAAAGATATTATCGAGTTGCTCCATTACTTTGACGAACAGGACCCGAATCTTGCAGATAGGTTTTTGTGGTATTTACAGGAGACATACGATATGATTGCCCACATGCCGGAGTTGGGAGAATTATGTGCATTCGGACATCCCGCTATGCAAAACGTAAGAGTTCGCCGGATTATGAAGTTTTCTAAATACTTGATATTCTATCGTATTGAAGCAGATAACATCGTCATTTTGCGGGTTCTCCACGGAGCGAGGGATTACGCTAATCTTTTCGGTACAATGATTTCGGAGGATTGAAACAAAAAGCCTCGGCGTTTGCACAAGGCGACGAGGCTTTCCATGGGCTTTTGCATGGGACTATTGTACCATAGATTCGTAATCTTAAGATTCGTAATCTTACGATTGCGGCTCTGTTAATGTTTACTGGTCTGATTTTTTAACGCGGCACACGCGGAATTTCGCGGAACATTACGGAAAAGATTTCGGCGTATTCCGTGAAATTCCGTGTTAAATAAAAAAGAAGTGTCCTAAAAATAGACCATCGCTCCAAGCACACCGGCAAACATCAAGCCGAGGCAGAGAAGTACCTTGTCGGCAAGCACTACTTCCACCGGATCGCCGTCGCTTTCGCTCTCGACATTCAAAGAATACTTCATGCCCAAAATTACTAACAGCGGTACTGTCCAAACCAAATGCACGTTACCGATATTTTCTAGCGTCAAAGGATCAACGCACCACAACGCATAAAAGGTAATCGTCAAGCCGAGACAGATATGCATGTTCTTGTCGAGAAACTCAAAATTGTAAAACCTTAATACATTTCGTGTTACTGGTGAATCAATCTCTTGCGGTACTAATCTGGCAAAGCGGTACTCATTCCGCCGCTTGCCGAGTGCCAAGTATGTGCAAGACGTGAACACCGTCAGATACAACCAATTCGATATTTCAATGCCCGTGATTGCCGAACCGAATAATACACGCAACACAAAACCGCTGACGAGCAGAACGATGTCAAGCAGCGGTACATTTTTGGCACCATTGCTGTAACACAGATTAACGGCAAGATAAAGGGCGGCAAAGAGCCAGCCCCAGCCCCATTGGCAAGCGGGCAGCAGTAATACACCAACAAGAACGAGCAGCACGACAAGAAGAATTTTAGCGGACGCAATCGAAATCGTTCCTGCCGCCAGCGGTCGTTTCTTTTTCGTTGGATGTTGCCGGTCTTGTTCGATGTCCTTGATGTCATTGAGAACATAAATGAAAGAAGAGAGCAGACAAAAGCCGAAAAAGCCGAGAATCGCCGTGAGCAATAGAGGGACGTTCAGTAGCTGTCCGCTGAAAATCAGCGGCAGGAATATCAAGAAGTTCTTGATCCAATGATGGATGCGGATGAGTTTGAGGTAAGGCTTCATATAGTTTTGTTTTAACGCGGAACACACGGAATTTCGCGGAACATTACGGAAAAGATTTCTGTGTATTCCGCGAAATTCCGTGCGTGTGTTCCGCGTTAAAATTCATTGAACGGGGTAGTATTCGATACCGAACTGTATCACATCGTAAATGCCCGGTATGTTGATGGATGCTAATGTTGCAATGACCGCAACGTACACGGTATATTTAACCATCGGTAACTTTTGTAGCAATTTTTCGATTGCTAAAAACGCAAGACAAAAGTACGCCCAGCCGAAGTAGAGCGAGTACAAAATCAAACCGTTTTCCGCAGTTCCCCAGCCGACAAGGCAGAGAACGAAAAAGGAAAAGGCTATCCAAAAAGCACAGATTTGGGCAAACTTATCCTTGTGGTTCAACACGAAACCGAGAAGACAGAATGCCAGTAATGCCAAGCCGAGAGGGTTTAAGGATTCGACGGGGGCGAGTTGGTAGGAATGTTTTGTTTCACCAAGAATAACAACATTGGGAGTTATCCAGCATGAAGATATAAAATTGACAAACTGTAAAAACTTTTCGTAAAAAGAAAGTTCAATGCCGGTGAATCGCAAGAGTTTTAAAGCCCTTGTACATTGTGCCAGTTGCCCGCTTAGTATGAGAAAAATAAAAAAGTAATATGTGCATTCGATACCGTTACGTATAAATTGCCGCCAGTCTTTGGCGAAAGTGAAAACAAACATGGCGGCATTTGTCAACAACGAACCGGTCGCTGCAACAAACGCCAGTGAACAAACAGAGCCCGGTGCGGTAGCACCGGGATTTTCCGGTTCGCACCGGATATTCCGCTCCGGGCTCTGTGAATCTTTATCTATCTGGACAATAACGTAAACGAACACTCCAAGCCAAAAGACGGAAAAAATATATTGTTCCCAGACCAATGAAAACAAGAGGACAGGATACGTCAAAATCAATGTTAGAAAAAAGAACACTTTGGTCAAACCGCTTAACTTCATCAAACGGCTTATTAGGCAATACGTTACAAAAAGCAATCCGATTTGAATCGTTTGAATAAAAACGGCGTAACTGTTTGGAATGAAGAAGAATAGCCAAGACACAAACGCGGCAACAATAGCAAAGGGCAGAGCGAACAGACCGAAAAGCGGTTGCCGCACATCGTTTTCCGACGATCCGATGAGGCCATAAACATTTTTTACGTAAAAAGATCCGCTATCCGTGACGTAGACGATATCAAAGTGAACAATTTTTCCGTCTTGTCCGAGCGGCGCGTAAAAGCAATTCGTCTGATTGTAAATAACGGCAACGGCAATGAGAGCAACGAGCATGACCGCGATGAAAAAGCGGCGTTCAATTTTATCGCTTGTCCTGTATATTTCCGTGATGAGAGGGGCAAAGCGGATGATGAAAGCGTAAAAGAAAGCAAGAAATACTGGAGCAGTCGTCAGATATAAAAGATACAGAGCAATATGTACGGGTATTGCCGGTAAATGGTTAAGAATAATTGGGAATTTTTCAAGAATACGCGGAACGCAAAACCCGACGGCCACGAGCGTGAAAACGAGTGCAACGCAACACGTTCTCCGCGAGAAAGGATGAAAGATATGCCCGAGAATGTTCTTGCGGAACGTGATGTAATGTGCAACAGCAAAGGCAAGAATGCTAACAATGGGCGACACAACGTTTAGACTCGGCACCGCCGCCGACGTTACCGTGCAGGACAGCACGAAAGTCCATTGAATCCAGCGGTTTTCAAGAAGGCTGGACGGTGTTAAATACCCCCCCCCCCCCCCCCCCCCCCCCCCCCCCCCCCCCTTCCTCTCTACCTTTTTGCTCCCGTCTGTTTTTTTTTTTTCTTCTTGTCGTTTTTTTTCGCTGTGGTGATACTGGCTCT
>Ga0099364_10014317_pt1 | contig 10566 bp, 8 predicted proteins | sample TergutTh196P3_FD_73070 | JGI IMG/M metagenome (GOLD analysis project Ga0099364, IMG submission 73070) | Microcerotermes parvus P3 segment gut microbial communities from Pointe-Noire, Republic of the Congo - Th196 P3 | ecosystem: Host-associated > Arthropoda: Insects > Digestive system > Gut ...
TCCGGGGCGACGCCCAGCTCCCGCGCCAGAGACGGCCAGTCCTCCAAGGCGTTGGGAAGCTCCCAAAAGCCCGCCAAAAGACCCCGTGAGCCCCTCTTTCGCAGCGCGGTCCTGCCCTCATGGCGCAGAATCAGCACTGCCCGCCGCTCGACGCGCCGTGCCTTTTTCGCCGCCCGCACCGGCAGCTGCGCCGTAAGCTTTTGCGTGTGCGCCAGGCAATGCCAGGCCAATGGGCAAGCCGCGCAGCGGGGCGCGCCGTTGGGCAGGCAGACCACCGCGCCCAGCTCCATGAGCGACTGGTTGAAGTCGCCGGGGCGGTCCCGCGGAATAAGCTCCAGCAAGCGCCGCGCGGTTTCTTTCCTGGTGGCCTCCAGCGTGATGTCGTCATATTGCGCATGCAAGCGCATGAGAACGCGCAGCACATTGCCGTCCACGGCGGGCACGGGGATTCCATAGGCGATGGACGCGATGGCCCCGGCGGTGTAAAGCCCGATGCCCGGCAGGCGCAGCAGCGCCTCCGGCGAGGCGGGCAGCGCCCCGCCATACTCGTCCATGACGATACGCGCCGCCTTCTTCATGCACCGCGCCCGGGTATAATATCCCAGGCCCTCCCAGAGCTTGAGCAGGCGGTCGTCGTCCACGGCGGCCAGGGCGGCGGTATCGGGCAGCGCGGCGAGAAAGCGGGTATAGTAGCCCTTCACGGCCTCCGCGCGGGTCTGCTGCAGCATGACCTCCGAAATCCAGACATGATAAGCGCTTGCCGCCGCCCGCCAGGGCAGCTCCCGTTTGTTTTCGTCATACCAGGCCAGCAGAAGATTTCTCATTTCGACGTTCATATGTTTTATTATAACACAGACCGCCGGGGCATTTCAAGAATTATTTCGCATAAAATACGTTTTCCCGGCCATGCTATAAGCGTTGCTCCCATAAGCAATAAGAATTAAGAAAAGGAGATTTTTCACATGCCTTCCAACAAAAGACAATGGAGACCCGGCGAGGAAGCCGAGCACGACCTTGAGCTGTATGTCATTGACGGCAACGGCAACCATCTGGGCGAAATCAGTGTTTCGAAGGGCCACCGCGTCCCCCCCACGCGCATCGAGGAAGCCGAAGGATATATTGAAAAGTAACCTTGGCGTTCACGCAAACCGGAGCCCGGTCATGAATTTGACCGGGTTTTTCATATTATTTCAATTGATATTTTAAATGAATGCCACGGAATTGATGTTTATGAATGCCACGGCGCTGCGAAGCAACGCCCTACCCGAATTGGGCCAAAGGCCCTTACATCTCAATTCAGGCAGAAAAACACCCGACCTCGGGCCGTTTTCCGGTAGGGCGCGCCTTTGGCCCGCCGGGCACAGAACCCAAAGCGTTTGCCCTTGCAGATTCACGTATAGTGCGTTAAAAATAGTTGACAATCTCCCGCGTACCGGGTAAAATTATCTCAAGTATTTCTTGATAGGAGCGTGATCCCATGCAGGATTTCAGGCAATCCTCGTTTTTGTATCTTCTGGGCGCGGCGCTGGCGCTGTTTATCGTGGCACAGTCGCTGTTCTTTTTGCGCAAGGCCTGGCGGCGCGGGCGGGAGCTCGGCATTTCCCCGGCCACGCTGCGCGGCGCCGTTGGCTCCAGCGTGCTGTTCACGGTCGCCCCCTCCATGGCCATCGCGGCTACGGTGCTGGCGCTGTCGAATTCCCTGGGCCTTGTGCTGCCCTGGATGCGCATGAGCGTCATCGGCAACTTCTCCTATGAGGCCACGGCGGCCTCGGCGGCGGCAGGCGCTTTGGGGCTGCCCGGCGGCCTGAGCGAGCCGGTGACCGACCCCGCGGCTTTTTCGGCCATCGCCTGGGTCATGACCATCGGCAGTATTTTCCCGCTGATATTGCTGCCTGTCTTTCTCAAGAAAATTCAGGCCAAGATCGGCAAAACAGCCCAAAGCAACGCCCCCTGGACAGATCTGATGGGGGCGGCGGCCTTTATCGGGCTCATCGCGGCCTTCGTTGCCCGGGCCCTGGCGGGGCAAGGGGAGGCGGACCGGGCGGGGGACGGCGCGGGGGTGCTTTCCGTGCTCACCCTGGTCACGGCCATCGCGGTGATGCTCCTGCTGGAGCTCCTGGCGGAAAAACGGGGCTGGAAATGGGCGCAGCCCTTCACCATGCCCGTGAGTATGTTTACCGCCATGGGAGCCGCCGTGGCCTTCGCGCAGATTTTGCCGGAACGCGTCGCGTTTCTGGAATGGAGGTAGCGCATGGAACGTTCTTATTTTGATAAAGTACATACCTGGGGCCGGATTTCCTGCGTGCTGACGCTGCTGATGCTGCTTGGCGTGCCTCTGGCCATCACGCTGCACCTGAATGCCTGGCCACCGCTGCCGGGCCTGCTGAAGGGCCTGGCGGCGGTGCTGCCCATGTTCTGGTCGGTGGCCGTGATCGAAACCCTCAGCTACGCGCCCATCATCGGGAGCGGCGCGGCCTACCTGTCGTTTGTAACAGGCAACATCGCCAACCTGAAGCTGCCCTGCGCCATCGCGGCGATGAAGAGCGCAAACGTGCGCCCCGGAAGCGAGGAGGGGGAGGTAATCTCCACGATCGCCGTGGCCTCCTCCGCCATCGCCACAACCGCTCTGCTTGCTTTGGGAGCGCTGCTGCTGCTGCCCGTGCTGCCCTTTCTCACGGCGGAGGGAAGTCCCGCGGCTCCGGCGTTTCAGCAGGTGCTGCCGGCGCTCTTCGGCGCTCTTCTCGCGGGATACCTGCGCCGCCACTGGCGCCTTTCTTTCGCGCCGGTGCTGGCGGGCGTGCTGGCGCTGATTTTCGCGCCCACACTCCAGGTGGGGGTGCTCATCCCCATCACAGTGATTGTCTCGCTGCTCGGCGCGCAGGCATACTGGAAGCTGCAAGGACAAAAAATAAAATAAAAAAAATAAAAAAATTTTTTCTCGCGGTCAAAAAATCTTGCGTTATTCCTTCAAACCTGCTATAATAGACCGTTGAAATTTTTGCGAAGGAGTTTACGTATGTGTCATTCTTTTGAGGATTTTCTTGCCCTGGCCAGGGAAAACGACATCAAAATGGTGGATTTTAAAGAGGTTGACCTGGATGGCCGCTGGCACCACCTCAGCGTTCCCGTGGAGCGCTTCACGCCTGAGCTGCTGGAAAAAGGCATCGGCTTCGACGGCTCCAGCTACGGCTTTCTCACGGTGGAAAAGTCGGATATGGTGTTCATTCCCGACCTCAGCTCCGCCTTTGTGGACCCGGTGACCGAAATCCCCACGGTTTCCATGATCGGCGACATCTACCGCATCACCGACGAGGGCTATGTGCGCTTTGAGAGCGATCCCCGGGGCGTGGCGGAAAAAGCGGAACGCTTTTTAAAAGATACCGGCATCTCGGACTGCTGCCTCTTCGGCCCGGAATTCGAGTTCTATGTGCTGGATAACATTGAGTTCCGCAACGAGATCAACCACATCGAGGTGCACCTGGATTCCGCCCAGGCCGCCTGGAACAGCATCGACAGCCCCTACGACGAATACGCGCGGAACAAGGGCTACAAGGTGATGGGCCACAAGGGCTATCACGCCGACCTGCCCTATGACGTGAGCTTCGATCTGCGCAACAAGATGGTGCGCGCCCTGGAGGACAACGGCATCCCGGTGAAATACCACCACTCCGAAAACGGCGGCCCCGGCCAGGTGGAGATTGAGGTCAACTTCGCCACCCTCACCGAAATCGCCGACCGCACGATGAAGCTCAAGTATCTGCTGAAGAACATCGCTCTTCAAAACGGCAAGACCATCACCTTTATGCCCAAGCCCTTCTACGGCGAATGCGGCAGCGGCATGCACGTGCATATGCACATGTTCAACGAGGGCAAGCCCATTTTCTTCGACGAAAACGGCTATTCGAATCTCAGCCCCGCCGCCCTTTCCGCCATCGCGGGCATTTTGGCGCACGCGCCCGCCCTCACGGCCTTCGCCTGCCCCTCCACCAACTCCTACAAGCGGCTCATTCCCGGCTACGAGGCCCCGGTGACGGTGTGCTTCGCCACCTCCAACCGCAGTTCGGTCATCCGCATCCCCGGCTACGCCAAAAAGCCAGAAGACAAACGCTTTGAGTTCCGCCCCTCCGACGCCACGGCCAACCCTTATCTGTGCTATTCGGCGATTCTCATGGCGGCCATCGACGGCATTCAGCGGCAGCTGGATCCCGCAAAGCTGGGCTTCGGGCCCTACGACAAGAACATGTATTACCTCAGCGAGGAGGAAAAAAAGGTCGTGGGCAGCCTGCCGAAGTCTCTCAACGAGGCCGCCGACGCCCTGGAGGCGGACCACGCGTTTCTTCTCAGCGGCGGCGTGTTCAGCCAGGATCTGATCAGCAACCAGCTGCGCAAAATCCGCAAAGAGGCCGAGGCGGTCGGCATCGCCCCCCACCCGCTGGAGTTCCAGATGTATTATGACCTGTAATATTAGAATAGCTTTTGCCCGGATAGCTTGCCTGTCAAGCTATCCGGGATTTTTCTCATATCCCGGGATCTCGATTGCCCCGCCCATTTTGATTGTCCTGCCTGTTTCGATGGATTCCAGCGCGGCATATACAATTTGATGCGAAAGCCGCGTCTGCTCAATGGTGGTCATGTTCTCGGGGTCAACGGGCGCGCCCGCCATCACCGCGTGGGCCGCGGCGCAGAAGGCCGCGTCCGCGCCGCCGTGGCCGCTGAAGGGGTTTCCGCGCCGCACCCTTACGATGCGCGGCAGCTTGCCGAATTCGTGTAAATGAATGCGCATGGCGTGGTCGCGGCCATAAAGCTCCCCCTTCGTGCCCTGCACGCGGATACGCCGGGTGAAGCCAAGGCTGAAGGCGCTTACGCTCAGCGTGGCCGTCACGCCGCCCGCGAAGCGCATGGCCACGGAATGATGGTCGCAGACGTCGTTGTCGCTGAAAAACACGCAGCGGCCATAATTGCCATGCTCCAGAATGCGGCGCATGTCCTCCCTGGCGGGAGCCCTGGGCAGGCCCGCCGCGATAGCTTTTCCCCAGAACAGCGGCGTGATTTTCTTAAGATAAAGCTTTTCGGCGCTGTAGGGACAGCTCTTTACATGCGGGCAGCCGGAAAGGCAATGAGAGACCGCCCCCTCCGGCGCGTTTTCCGGCTTAAAATATCGCAGGCTTCCGTAGGCGCTCACGCTTTCGCATGGCCTGCCGCCCGTAAGCCAGTGCAGCAGGTCGAAATCATGGCAGCACTTCGCCATCAGAAAGGGAGCCGCCACCGCCCTGCTGCGCCAGTTCCCGCGCACATAGGAGTGGGCGAAGTGCCAATAGCCCACGTTTTCCTCGTGAGCGATGTTCACGATATCCCCCAGCGCGCCGCTTTCGACAATCCCCTTCACCGCGCGGAAAAAGGGCGAGTACCGCAGCACATGGCTCACGAGAAGCTCCCCGCCGGCAGCCCTGGCCTTCGCGCAAAGGGCTTCCATCTCCATGGGGTCGGCGGTCACGGGCTTTTCCAGAACGATGCGGTAGCCCAGGTCCAGCGCGGCCCCGGCATGGCGGACATGGCAGAGATCCGGCGTGGCGATAACGAGCCAGTCAGCCAGCCGGCCGGCGGCGAAAAAATCCTCGTCGCGCCCAAACCGCCGCGCTTTCGGGAATTTCCCCGCCGCGTCCTCCAGCATGGGAGGGCTGCTGTCGCACAGTGCCGCGACGCGAACGTCCTCCTGCCGTGAAAAGCCCCTGAGGTATCCTCTGCCCCGGTTACCCAATCCCAGAAACGCGATGCTGATCATATGAGCTCCCCTTTTCAGACCTTAATTCGATGGCCGCTTTCGCAAGAAAGTATAGCACATTTTGCCATGGGAATCAAATTTATTTTTTCCGGGCTTTTATACCAGCCTTGCCAGCACCACCGTTCTGGCATCTTCAAATTCATAGGAGCAGGTGGAAAGCGTCAAAAGAACATCCTCGGCTGTAACGCCGATATCCCGGTAGAACAGGGCCGTTGATTTCAGCATATGCAAGTGCGCGTCTTTTTCCGCGGGAGACAGAAAAGCATAGCGATAGAAGGCGCTGTTCTGGTCAGTGACGGCGGCCGCGAAAATCTCCAGCCGCCAGCTGCGGCCCGGGGTATAAAGATAGCCGGTTTTGTGACGGTCAAAGAAGGCCCTGTCCTTGTATTTGACCAGGTTCTGAAACATTTTGCCGCTGCGCATATGATGCCCGTAGATCACGTTGTTGAAGTCCGAGAAATCGGCGCGAACGCGGTAATCCAGGAACAGCGCGCCGTTTTTATTGGGCTGTTTTTTGATATCGCGCCGGAGGTAATACGCATTGTCGCCGCCTTGCAGCACCGGATAATCAATCACGGTGCCCTCCACTGTCAGCCACGCGATAATGTCTGGGCCTTGCGTATGCAGCGCTTCAAAGTCCATCAGCGATTCGGCTGTATCCACAGGCGGCTTCAGGCGCTGTATGTTATCGGCGGCGATATTCTCTTGATAGCCGCGATAGAGGATATTGCCGCAGATATACACCGCCGATAACATCAAAATCAATAGCGCCAAAAGAAGCCTTTGTATATTCTTCTTCATAAATTAAATTCTCCTTTATAAATCTCCCTTTGTCACAATGATCCGAAATGCGCGGATACCGGCCTGAACATAAATGATGCCCCTGTAATTGGGTGGGATAACCAACAGATTGTCGATGCCATTGACGCTGGCCAGCCTTGCGCCAATCCCGGTCTGGCGCGTCATCTCCCACCGCACATCCTTGCTGGCGGAAAAACGGAGAGCTGTTTGCGCCGTGGAGGAAGAGGCCGCGCGCAGGACAAAGCCCTGAGACATCTCCAGGTTTATGTCTGTATTCATGATAACCAGATCAATCATCTGGATGGTGAACTCCATGCTCAAAGCGGGGTTGTCCACAGACACCGCCTTGATCCTGATGGAGCCCGTTACATTCCCGCCCCGGATCCGGAGGCTGTAGCCAGTGGAATCGCCGCTCGGGCCCAGCCCTGTGATATTGGCGTTGCCGCCCGACACGGACCAGTGCATCGCGTCACCCGAGATGCCGTCGCCCCAGGCGCGGGCGCTGACCGTAATCAGCTGATCGCTGTTCTGGGAAGCGACGCGAACGGTCTGTTTGTTCCCGATGCCGCCGATCCCGCTGTCCGCTGTGAGGGTCATTGCCGGCGGAACGGGAAGACGGACCACGCCAAAATGATTGTCCTCGCTGTCTTTGGAATAGTAAGAGGTAGCGTTTTCCCGCGGTTCCAGGTATAGTGTAATCCAAAGCTCCTCCTGGTCCGTGGCTGTGAAGGATGGGTCGCCGGCTGTGAGGCTCTGCGCGCCGTTGCCCCCTTCGGTGCCGGAAACCCTGCAGCCCTTATACGCGTAATACTGGGAGACAGCAGCCTTCACCAAAATGGAATCGACAGCCATGGGCGGATAAGTGAACAGGGTGTAGGGCGTGTCCGTTTCGCTGAGGCCGGAATTGACCGCCGCGTTCACGGCTTCCAGCACTGTGCCATCAGCGCCGCGCTTTTGCACGGTGACGTATCCCGCGTCGGGCACAAAGCGGTTCGGGGCGCTGAGCCGCACGATTTGGCGGATATACAGCCTGACAGGGGGCTCCTGCACGGTAAAAACCGATGCCGCCGGAAAGACCGCGTCGTGGTATTTCGTGTCGGTCAGCGGGTTTTTGTTGCCCTGGGCGTCGGTCATAAAGATACGCAGCTGGTCGCCCGCCCGCAGCTGAAGCGAACCCGGCAGCTCCAGCTTCCAGCTTCCGTTTCCGCCAACCGTGGCCGTGACGTTCAGCTCAGGGGCATTGTTGACCGAGACCGTGACCTTCGCGCCGTTTTCCCCGCCGCGGCCGGCGAGCGCTTGCTGGCCGCGCAGGAGCATCCCGTTCATCTGCGCCGGGACGGGGGGCGTGACGTCTTTGACGCGGGCGGTAAATTCTTCGCCCATGCGCCCGCCGCGGTTGGCCTTGGCGGTCAGCAGCGTACCGGCCTCCAAGAAGGAATCCAGCTTTGTCTCCCTGGGCAGTACAAGGCAGCCGTCGGCGTCGGTCATGAGGAACCATTTTTCCTCGCCGCCGTCATTGATCAATTTCGCGTTGTACTGGCTGATATATTCGGCGCTTTCCACGCTGCGGTCGCTGCTGCTCATCCAGATCCGCACCTGGTTGGCCGGGGCATAGACCGGGATATATTCCACGTTGCCGTTTTCATCCACGCCGTCGTCGTGGGGCGTCCAGCCGATCAGCGCGCGGACCCGCACATATTTATCCGCGTCCTCAGGCGTATTGATCAGCGCGTCATCCGAATCGTCAAACAGCACCTCGGGCAATTGGTTCATGCCGGATATGCGGCGGTATTTGTCGCTGCGGGCCCCCGCCACCTGCAGCTCGTCCGGGTGGCTGGTGGTAATCTGCGTGACCGTGTTTGCAGCTCCCGGCGGGCCGGAGAGCTGATATAAGCCGACATCCATAACGGAAATGCCAGAGGGCCCGTTCATATTGCTGCCTGCCGCCCAGATATCAATGTCTGTGTCCGTGACCTTGAAAACACAGTTGCCCGCCGGGGAGAATACCACGCTGCCGCTTCCCAGGGCTTTGTTGCGCAGGTCAAAGGCTTTGGGCGAATGGATGGTAAACCGATTGGGGTTGCTGGCGGAAGCGCCGGCGGAATAATTGACGATGCCGTTTGTCGAACGGTTTCCCACGATATATACCTCCGCGCCCGGGGCGGACTCAAAGGCAAAGCCGCTGACGCTTACCTGTATTGTCGCGTCCGCGTTTCGCAGGCTCGTCAGATTCAGCACAGAGCCGCCGCCAATCGTAAAATGAGTTGTGCCCGCGAGCTGCGCGCGAAAAGCGTTGCCCGGCATGGTCGCGGCAAACACGGAGTTTTCGCCCACCGTAATCCCCCGGTATCTGTAATACACGCAGGGATACGAGCCCGCGCTCAGATAAGCGTAGTATGAAACAAAAACGCAGTTGTCTCCCACAAAAAAGCCCTGGCCCTGTTCAAAGGCTGTGCCCGAGGTCAGCCAGGCGCCGACAAAAAAGTAGAACATCGACGTATCGCTCTGGCTTGTTTTGCGGCAAAGCAGGGTGGTGTTGTCCTCCAGCCTGACGGAAGCGCAGTGCATCACCTCTTCGGAAACCTCAAACAGGTTTTCGCCGTAAAACTCGACGGCGGAGCCAAAGGTCAGCAGCAGGTGGCACGCGCCCCCCATGGTATCCGAACGCTTATTTATTGTGATGTTGCCAAAACGGAATATCCAATTCCCGTTCATGGGGCCGGTGTTCGTGTTGGCGGTGCCGTCCCGGAAAATAGTAAAATAAGTTTCGCTGGGGCCGATGTTAGGAACGTTTTGTTTCAGCGCAATGTCATGCACATGGAGCATCTGGCCCTTTGCGGCCGCGTTGTCCGCGCACAGCACCCGGTTCCCCACGTTGAGCAAATGGCCCCTCCCGTCAATTTCAAGGGAAGCCGTACGCGCCGGGACAACAAGGGTCAGGCCTGCGGAATCAAAGACATCCGAGGAGCCGGGCGCATCGGTGATGTCGCCGGAAAGAACGATCTTCGGGCAGCTTTGGTTGGACCACGCGTCCAGAAAATCCGCCCAGCTGCCGACCGTGCGCGTCCCCGGCGGATCCTGCGGCGCGGCAAGGGTCGGTCCCATCACCAGCGCCGTGGCCGTGACCGCGGCTGCGATGAGCGTCATAAGCAAGGCCCCTGCCATCAGAAGGAATTTCTTGTTTTTTATTGTTTTCATGGCGATAACTCCTCTCTACTGCGCCAAAACGCGCAATGCCTGATCGACCTCGCCCAGCGGGCCGCCGTTGACCTCATCGCCGCTGCCCCACCAGGCCTGGCGGTAATGCCACTGCCTGGTTTCCACGGTTTCGGCGATCAGCGTCACGGTCAGCACGGCGTCGGAATCCGTGACGATTTCCTGGTCCAGCCGGATCTTTTCAAACAGGGGCTGCGTCGAGGCGCCGGGCGCCAGCTTGCCTGTGTAATAGAAGCAGCCGTCGCCGCCGTCCTTCCAGTTTGCGGTGTTCAGATTCACATAATGCAGCTGCTTTCCAAACCGCGCCTCCAGGTGCGTCGCCCCGTCCGGCGCAAGGAGCACAGGGAACACCTTGACACGGACAAAGAAAGGGATATCGCCGTCGTTTTTCACCCAGTTGATTTTGGTGACGGCATCCCCCCCGACAAGCGCGCCGGGCTGTTCAAAGATTTCTGTCAGCTGCTGCGAAAAGACGTACTGCATGACGCTGAGCTCATTCGTTTTACTGTCCGAGCTGGCCATCCACGCGAGGGTGTCCGCCGGGAGAAAAACCAGGGCAAGCGAAACGGCCATGGCGACGGCCGCGATAACGGCATCGCGCCTCGCGCGCGGATTTCGAAGAATAAGAAATATACGGTTCATGATGCACCTCCCGCTTCACAAAAACTCGATAGCCCCGCGTAAAGCGCCCTGGAGGTATCCAGCTCCCCGCCCGCCGCCCCCGCGGCGGCGTTCCCCTGCCGCGCCTGCATGTTCCCGATCAATTT
>Ga0099364_10014318_pt1 | contig 10566 bp, 12 predicted proteins | sample TergutTh196P3_FD_73070 | JGI IMG/M metagenome (GOLD analysis project Ga0099364, IMG submission 73070) | Microcerotermes parvus P3 segment gut microbial communities from Pointe-Noire, Republic of the Congo - Th196 P3 | ecosystem: Host-associated > Arthropoda: Insects > Digestive system > Gut ...
AGAGCGGATAAAGGTTCGAATATAAAAAACAAATTAATAAACAAAAACATAATTACCGCCGTTAAAGCTATTAAAAATCCTTTAAAAATCTTTTTAAATGGTTTATAGTAATAATCCCTGCCTGTATTTTTATACATCGAAAATAACGCTAAAAACGCAATAAAAAACAGCATGGTAATAACTGATATTATGTAAAATATTTTGTAAATCATTTTTTTGAATTTTTAGGGTGATCGAAGATAAATTCTATTTTAAAATCTGCGTTCAGTTTCAGTTTGGTGTCGAAGGCAATGTCTTTTTTACTTCGTAATCCTTTTACAAGACAGGCTTTCCCTTCAATAAGCGTTTCTATCTGATTGTCGGTTAAGGTTTTGTTTAAAATATTTCTCCAAACGATAAAATCGCAGGTTGGGTTTTGTTTGTTGTTGCCTGTACAGGCAGCGGACTTTTCCCAGAATTTTACAGGCAATCCGCATTTTGGACACTTCGACTTAGGCTTTTCCTTAGTTTTTATCTCTATAACGGTGTTAATAAGCTCCGAAACAAGCACTTTGGCGTATTTTTTAATATCAGTAAGAAAATCGTCTATTTTTAATTCGCCCCTGTTTATTCGTTCTATCCTTTTTTCCCAGTCGCCTGTCATTTCGGGACTTCCTATTGTTTTAAGCCTGATTGCTTCGTAAACAGACAATCCTTTTTCTGTAGGAATAAGGTTTTTCTTGTTTCGACATATATACTCCCGTTTTAGAAGAATATTTATAGTTTCGGCACGTGTAGCAGGAGTTCCCAGACCGCTGTCTTTCATCGCCTCTTTTGCTTCCTGATCCTCAACTTCCTTACCACATGTTTCCATGTAACTTAAGAGAGTAGCGTCCGTCAAAAGCGGCTTTGGTTTTGTTTTTTCTTCTTTAAAAAAGGCTTCATTCAAAGGCAATATGTCGCCTGTTTCAATTTTCGGAAGTTTTTGATCTTTTTCTTTTTCTTCATCATCATTACCATCCCCATCGGAATTGAGATTAATAAAAACATCTCTCCATCCTGAGAACTTAATAACTGATCCTGAAGTTTTTAGCGTAACTCCGCAGTCTGCTTTAATTATTGTATTTTCCGAAATAGAATTAGTATGAAATGCTTCTAACATTCTGCCGACGATTAAGGTATATACATTTCTTTCTTTTACAGACATCGATTTGAAATCTGCTTCGGTTAATATTATTTCAGTTGGTAACAGGGCGTGATGATCGGTTACTTTGCTGCTGTTTACACTTTTCTTTGTAAGTTTCGTAGCATTTGAAAAATAGTCGCTTACATGAGAAAATATTGTAACGTGTTTTTTAATCAGTTCGGGTACAGTTGAGAATACGTCGTCGGAAATGTAACAACTGCCGGTTCTGGGATAAGTTATTAATTTCGATTCGTACAATTTTTGCGCAATTTCTAAAACCTCGTCCGGCGTCATGCTAAATTTTCGGTTCGCTTCTTTTTGCAGCGATGTAAGGTCGTGAAGCAGCGGAGGCGTTTTAACAACCTCTTTGCGTTCAACTGACATTATTTCTATTTTGTTCTTTTGTTCTATAAGTGCAACAACGCTTTTAGCCTCGTCGATACTTTTAAAATTATCCTCTGTTTTTAATTCAAACGGGGTGTTGTTTTTTTCTGTGCTTGCCCAAACTGTGAAAAAAGTTTCGGGTGTGAAATTTTTATTTTCCAAAAATCTTTTGCAAATTATCGATAGAGTTGGCGTTTGCACCCTTCCAAGCGAAAGCACGTCTTTGTTGCCAGCAACAAGCGTAAGCGCTTGCGTTGCATTTATGCCGACAATCCAGTCGCTTTCGCTTCGCGCCTGCGCAGCGTGGTACAAATTGTCATAAAGCTGCCCGGCTTTTAAACAGGAAAAACCCTCTTTTATAGCCGCATCAGTCAAACTGTTTATCCATAAACGTTTGAAAGGCTTTTTGCAGTTAAGATAATTGTAAATATATCTGAAAATGAGTTCACCCTCCCGTCCGGCGTCAGTAGCAACAATAATTTCATCCGAACTGTTAAAAAGAGAGTTTATAATTCCTAACTGTTTTTTGACTCCATCGTCATCGACCGAGATAATTTTGCCCGATTTGTCTTTATGTTTTTTTTGCCGACATTTTAAAATAAACTTGTCCGGCAGAACAGGCAAATTATCCAAACTCCATTTTTCGCTCAAATTAGTAGGAGCCTCTATCTGAACTAAATGTCCAAAAGCCCACGTAATCGCAAATTTATCGTTTTTCAGATGTCCGTCTTTTTTCTCATTAATGTTTAAAACCCGCGCTATATCGAAAGCAACCGATGGTTTTTCTGTTAAAATAGTAACCATATTTTTATAAATTATTATTATTGTTATTGTCTGCAGTCCAAACTGCTTGTAAGAAATTTACTTTAGCCAAACAAACAGCCATTTCGCTTTTAAGACCTGCAATATCTTTTTTTATTTTGCTAATTTCGCATGAGATATTTATCTTCTCCTGTTTGTCGCAGTGAAATATTTTTTTGAATATTTCGCATGCGCGTTCGTTTTTTCTGACAATAAAATGCTCAAAACAAAATAGTGTTAAAAAAGCGTCAGTATGAAAACGGTTGTCTATATCTTTAGCGTGTATTAGTTGCCCGTGATGCTGATGAAGATTATAATCTTTGTCTTCGATAAAATCGTCAATAAGAATTGCTAAAGCATCTGTGCGATCGTAATATGAAAGCTGCCAGACTTTATCAAAATTAACCGGAAATTCTTCGCTCGTATTTTTCCTTTCGAATAATTCAGAAAAAAAATCTTCTATCTCTTTATTTGTACTGTTTCTTGTTAGTATGTGCATATTTATATATTTTATAATTAATTACTTAAATTGAATCCTTTAAAATTTAACAGCAGCCCGTTGCCAAGATCAACAGTTGCTCTGTTGCTGTCTCGTTTATTAAATTCTTTTGTAAAGTATGACCGCTTTTGCGGGTTGTACAGCAAAATAAATTCTTTAACCACTTCTGCTAACCGAAACGCATTTGTCATTTTTTCAGACGCTTGTTTATCATATAACGAAATGTTTCCGACTTGGCTGAACGAAGGGCTGATAATAGTATTCAAATTCTGAAATTTTGAAACTTTGACAATATCGCCGTCGAACTGTTTGACAAAATGCTTTTGCATTTTCGGAAGCGGTAAACTCTCAAAATGTTTTATTTTTTCAATAAATGCCGTATTATCTAATAAAAACATAATGAAAAATTGTTAATCGTTTGACGTTGAAAGATCAATATTTATGTTTTTGTTGCAGTACGGACAGCATATCGCTCCTGATGAGTGATTGATTTTTATGTCGTAATTGGAGTCAGGATAGAAATTTGCGAGATTATCGTGTATCCATACTTTTTTAAGAAAGTTGATGTCGTTATTCTGCCTTAGCTGTTTAGCCTGCATATATTCCATTTTCTGATGTAAATCGTTAATTATTAGCGCTTGCGAATTTGATTCTGCAACTTTGTGAAATACCTGCCTGTAAACTTCAAAAACAGGGCGAATTTTTTTGACTATAAAATATTCCATGCAAGAAATTGACAGTTTGTAGTCAATTTTATTTTCGCCTGGTTTAAATTGCTTTTTCCTCCGCTTATCATTTTTGATAAGCGGGATAAAATCTTCATTTTCGATAAAGTCATCTTTTAATGTTCTGACCGCATTTCCTTTTTCAGAATATACTAAAGGAAAAACATCGTCAAGGCTTACTGGAAAATCTTCGCCGGACTGTTTTAGTTCAAAAATCTTCTGGAAATAGATTTTTATTTCCTCATTTGTGCTTGTTTTTTTGATACTTACTTTCATGCTACTCTTTTATAAATTGTTTTGCTAATTCGATGATCTGATTGCCCTTTGCATTTTTATGTTTAGTGCCATTTCGCTTGCCATTTAAAATCATTCTTACGTATTTTTCTGTCACACCTGTATTTTCAGCAATTTTTGCAAAAATTGACTTGTACTGTTTTTTAGATTGCTTTTTTATTTCTTGATAAAAATCCATTTATTTTTCTTATATTTGTTCTCAAATAAAAGAACAATATTACACAGTATTTCTGTAATACGCAAGATAAAAATACAATGTCGTTGTAATTTTATTTACATGGAAGATATAACAAAAAGATTTATAGAATTTTATGATTACATAAAAAATGAAAACATTATAAAAGATGCTTCGGCTTTTGCTAAAAGTATCGGGGTAAGTAATTCTTTGATAACAGAAATAAAAAAAGAAAGAAGTAAATTGAGTACAAAAGTTATACAGAATCTTGTAAAATATTATAACCTAAATACGGAATGGTTATTTACAGGAAAAGGAGAAATAATAAAAAAAAATGAATCTGCTATCAGTGAAAATTTACTAATAAGTCAAAAAAAAATAATGCGTTTAGAAAAACAAATTGACGATCTGTTAGAAACAAATAAAAGTCTCAGCAAAACAAACGAAAGTCTCAGCAAAATGAAGAAAATGTTTGTAACAAATACAGAAGAAAATAAATTTTTTTAGTGCTAAAGAGATAATAGAGTTAAATGAAAATAAAAAAATCAATATCGTAATTTATGTTTTACACTTATAAGATAAAAAAATGGAACCGACAAATAAAGAAGTAAGTAATTGTGTTGTGTGCGATAGCCCCGTTTCAGGCAAAGAACTTGAAGATTCGCTTAAAAAGCACGCTTTTCATGTGTGTTACAAATGCCAACGTAAAGCAACACAAAAAATAGATGAGTATAAGTATAAAATTAATAGCCCGACAGAAATTCAAGCACTTTTATATTATGCCTTATTGGACAGAAATATTGATGCCGAATTTGAATATTCGGACGGAAAAAAATCAGTGGATATTGCAATACTGCCTTCAAAAATTTACATCGAGATAGACGGAATGTATCACACGCATGCAGAACAAATATTAAGAGATTTTCAGCGAGAATATTATTCATTCAAAAATGGTTATCTAACATTGCATATTTTGAATAAAACTTTACAAGAACACTTTCGTAGCGTTGTAAAAGCAATAAAAGAGATAGCCAAGATGGGCAGTAATCTTAAAAACGATAAAGATGGAACTAACGACGATTCAGGGCATTAAAAGAACAAAATTTAAATAATAAATAACCTTTAAAATTTTTGATTATGACAAAAAAAAATATTTTATTTTTAACATTGTGTGTAACAGCGTTTTACACAATAAAAGCACAAAATTATCATCCCAATGATTTAGAAGGTCTGCGGGCATTTTTAAGACAACCATCTGCAGTTGAAGGGATAATAAATGCACAATTTTTAGGATTAACCATTAGCGACACAACGCACTGGACAACAAATCCCCCCGAATTTTGGGTACATAAAATAAGTGTAGCATACTGGAATGAAGATTCGCCAAAAAGATTAAGATCTTTTAATTGTTATTCGAGGCAACTTGCAGGAATCTTAGATTGCAGTAAATGGACGGCTTTAGAGTATTCGGATTGCTACGACAATAAATTAACAGCATTAAATGTGAGTAATTGCAGGGTTTTACGGGTATTAAGGTGTGACGGGAGTGGGATAAAAACTCTCGATTTAAGTGATTGTCCAGAACTGGAAACATTAACGTGTAGTTTTAATCAATTAACAATTCTTGATTTGAGTAATAATTTAAAATTAAAAAATATAGATTGTTCTAATAATCTGTTTTTGAAGAAATTAGTCATAAATAGCATAGATTTAATAGATCTATGGTTCTTGTCATGCAGCTACAATCGGCTGTTATTTTCACAAATTCCAGTTAAGACAGAACAGCTGACAAGTTATATATACAGCCCGCAATATGTAGTAGATGGCGGCAATATTTTTTATCAATCAGGTATTGATTTAAGTAAAGAGTACATTATTAATGGAAACACAACGCTATTTTCATGGTATGAGGTAGTTAATGAGCAACCAATAACGCTATCGGGCGCAAACGGAATTTTTCAACTCGACGAAAGTCACATAGGTAAGCGTCTTCGCTGTAAAATGCTAAATGCTACTTTCCCTGAATTAAGCGGCAATAGCATTATGACTTATGAAGTAACCGTAACAGGAGTTAACAATATTGAAGAAACTGAAAGTAAAGCAAATGTAATCACGTATCCCAACCCAACGACAGGTACAGTTTACATTAATGCAAATAATATCAAGTCAATAGAGATATTTGACGTTGTTGGCAAACCTATCGACTTTGAAATAATAAGCAAAGACATTGAAACAATGGGAGTTAGTGTAAAAAGCGTAGCAGGCATTTATTTTATAAAAGTTGGCACCAATAGCGAAAATGCAGTTAAAAAGTTGATTATTGAGTAAAACCAATATAAATCTGACATTTTGCCATACTTGCTTTCCATTAAACATATTTTCCTCTGGAAAATACCGAAATAAATCCAATTATCATTTTTTACATTTTTCCTATTGTAAAAGTTGGTTTTTGTTTTTCTCTGTCTTTTCTAGATATGTCTTTATAGTGTCTTTTCTAGAGGAAAAAAAATAAACCTTACAATATTTTGTATATATGATATTTACAGAGTTGAGTGAAAAAAGAAAGGTAACAAAAATAGTAGCAAACAGGGCAGAAAGGTAACAAAAATAGTAAATACAGGGGTAGAAAGGTAACAAAAATAGTAATCGTGCAGAAAGGTAACAAAAATAGTAATTGGGGTATGCGAGAAAGGTAACAAAAATAGTAATTTCGCTATTGCAGCCCTTGTTACAAAAGGAAAAAGAAAGGTAACAAAAATAGTAAAGTTATTAACATAAAAGGTAACAAAAATAGTAATTTCGCTATTGGAGCTCTTGCTACAAAAGGAAAAAGAAAGGTAACAAAAATAGTAGCGGGAAATTTTGAAATACGAGAAAGGTAACAAAAATAGTAGAGAAAGGTAACAAAAATAGTAGCGAGAAAGGTAACAAAAATAGTAATTTCGCTATTGCAGCTCTTGCTACAAAAGGAAAAAGAAAGGTAACAAAAATAGTAATCGGTTTTTTTAATTTAATTTATATATCTGATTATCATGTCTTTAACAAAAACGTTTTTTGTTCTTTTTTGGGGAACAAAAAATTAAAAAAATTGTGTAATATTTTATAAATTAGTATATTTGCAATTTTATAATTTAAAGATAAAAATTATCGCAAATGGCAGCAATAGCAAGAATTAACGATATTAAAGAGGACATTTACTTAGTACAGCCAAACAATTTAACTTTTGCAAAATATGAATTCACGGCATGGCAAGAAAATGTCTTAACTTTAATAATAGACCGAGTTCAAAAAGACATTACTGGCGAAGAACCCATCGAAACGGACTTGTTTAATGAACCTTTAGTAACTCTCGATTGTGCCGATATAGGAGGGAGAAATAACAAAACTCAGATACTTGCTGAACTTGAAAAGTTTCGACAAAGAAGTATCACTTTTTCCTACTTGGATCCTAAAATCCACAGGACGATAAGAACAACTGGTGGGATATTTTACAGGATTCACGATATTCCGAATACAAACCAAGTTCAAATTAACATCGACAAATGGGCAGTTCCATTTCTGCTTTATTATGGTAAAAAAACACAGGAAGGAAAATTTTTTTTAAATTTTACTCGATTCAACAAACAGATTTCGCTTGACTTAGTAAAATCATACTCAAAGCGAATTTACAAGTTTGTTTGTAGCAGTAAAGAGAGAGGATATTTAGAAATTTCTATCGATCTTTTCAAGGAACGACTTTGTTTGCCTGTATCTTACGATAACAAAAATATAAAACAGCGGGTATTGCTTCCTGCTAAAGAAGAGCTCGACAAAAATTCTGATATTACGTTTGACTTTAAGTTTTGCTGTAGAACAAAAAACTCAAAAACAAAACCTAAAGCCGACACAATATTTTTCTACATATACGACAGAGACAAGCAAGAGATAGAAAAAATCGGCGAAAGAAATTCAGACATTTATAAATATGTAAAAGATGTCATTATCAACTGCTTAAATGAAAAAAACAAAACAGCAGATTTAAACAAAATAATGTATAAGATATGTAAAATAAGACAATTAGAGCATGTTCACAACAAATGTATTTACTATAACGGTGAGCTTAAAAAAGGCAATCTTTCTAAAAAAATGGCTGTAAATATCATTTTAAAAATATTGCGAGATGACTGTTTTATAGATATTTGACAATTTTATTGATTGCGGAATTCTAGACAGTTTCGATATTTCAGTTTTCATGTTTTTGATAACCATCTATTCTCATATACTTACTCACACTATTGATAACTACTTCTTTGATAGTTATATCATTAATAGCGCAATATTTTTTAATTTCTTTTTTGAAAGCTACCGGAATGGTGATGGTTATCTGTTTTTCCTTTTCAACCATTTTCTGCGTTTGTTTTAGTTTTTCCGGTTTTATTTCGTCTATCGCTTCTTCCGTAACTTCTATTTCTTCAATTACGTCCTCTGTTTCGTTGCTAAGCACAGTACTTTGAATAATACTGTTCAGCCCTTTGTTAAAATCCTTTTTTCCTGTTTTTTTTACCATTGCTTTATTTTTAAAATTTCGTTACACACATTTTTATAGTCAATTGCGCCGTTTGATTTGTTGTCGTATGCGAAAATATCGCAGCCGTTCATAACTGCTTCTTCCAATGCTACGTTAGTACGTATCACGGTCCTAAATACCATATCGCTATAGTTTTGCCTGATGACTTCTTCCGTTTGCCTGTGCAGCAGTTTTGCGGAATAATAACGTGTTATCAGTATTCTGCATCTATTTAGATCACTGTTGATTCGCGTTTTAACTTTTTGAACAGCGTTAAAGATATTCCCCATGCCGTCGATAGCGAACAAACTCGGCTCTACCGTGATAAGTACGCTGTGAGACGTTGAAAGTGCGTTTAGTGTCAGCAAATTCAGTGACGGCGGACAGTCAATAATGACATAATCATAATTTTTTACGATAGGAACAATTACATCCCGAAGAAACAGTTCCCGCCCCGGTTCGTCCGATACTTCTTTTTCCCATCCTACCAGATCTTGATGTGCCGGGATCAAGTCAAGACCTTTTTTTATGTTCAAAACAGGTGCAGGATATTCGTCCATTAGCGCTCCATAAATTGAATTTTCTATCGTTTTTGGAATACCAAAATGTCGGGTTAAATTTGCTTGCGGATCGGTGTCTATCATCAAAACTTTATTCTTTAAAATGTTCAAACCCGCTCCGACGTTTGCGGTACTGGTCGTTTTACCGACACCGCCTTTATGGTTAATTACTGATATTATATGTACCATTTTACTGTTTTATTTAAAACTGCAAAGGTATAAAAAAATATTTATATGTAACAAGAAAATAGTAAAAAATCTTTTAAATGTTTTTATAAATACTAAAAACAGTAAAAATATAAAAAGGTATTTATATATAGCAATAAAATAGTGAAAAGTATTTTTAATAAATACATAAACATCAAAAGCAATAAGACTGTAAAATTACATTTTAATAAATACATAAATATTAAAAACAATTATTCTATATTATTTTAACCTGCAGTAAGACCTGTAACGAAATATATACTGCCCTGATTACAAGCCCACTCTATAAATTCCGGAGCTGAAACAAGTTGGTCTTCATTCCAGTCCATAAGTTCGCGGCAACAAAAATGTGCGTCGCCGCGAACAATAAACTCGGTATCTTTCCATACTTTACGAAGGCGATTGATGATACGACGCATGATTTTGTAGATACTCGCCGATTTGTTGCGGCGACCGGGACGAAGTAGCGGCAAAATCATTTTACCTGATTGTCCTTCAAAAATAAAAAGCGGCATATAGCAGTATTCGCCGTAATAATCATTGAAAAGTGTGCCTTGTTGCTTGCCATAAGTATTGAAATTACTGTCATCACAGTCAAGTATAATAACTTTGGGAGGTTTCCTGTAAGAGCGGATAAACTCCTCCAAAAAAACCTCACCCATCTTATACAAATCTCTATCTGTCAATTTGTTTTCTAATCGACTGATGGTGGGTTGTGAACTCAATGCCTTATCGTCAGGAAGACGTCCCGAACAGAGTTTGAGTATGGAATCATGACGCAACAAATCACTGTCATCGGCATCTTTATAGCCGGCGGCTATCTGACAAATACGCTGCCGAAACATCTCATAATAAGGATGTTGAACGAGCATTTGAGAACGTGTATCTTTCACACAATCAGACAATTTGGCGATAAAGCCGTGATGATGTTCGTATTCGTTCATCAACAACAATCCGCCTTGAGAAGAAAGGTCGGGGGCGGAAAAACTTACCTCAATAGGTTTGTTTTTTACAGGCGACAACAAAAATAATTCGCCTAAGGTAGGGTGGGTGTCTAAATTTTTAATATCTTTGCACATTGAAAAAGTTCTTTTTTGGGTTATTTGAATATCGTCGCAAAATAGTAATTATTTTGCTGAAATAAAACAAATTAAGAACTTTTTTGGTTCTAGTATGAATAATGCAGGTTAGATATTTAGTTCGGTTTTTA
>Ga0099364_10014319_pt1 | contig 10566 bp, 12 predicted proteins | sample TergutTh196P3_FD_73070 | JGI IMG/M metagenome (GOLD analysis project Ga0099364, IMG submission 73070) | Microcerotermes parvus P3 segment gut microbial communities from Pointe-Noire, Republic of the Congo - Th196 P3 | ecosystem: Host-associated > Arthropoda: Insects > Digestive system > Gut ...
ATGCAGATGCCCAGATATCACCCCTTCGCGCCATAAAATCACCCGCAGAAATCGCTGTAATGCGTTATGCCTACAAAATCGCAGAAAAGGGACTGCATGCTGCCATTGACGCTATCAGGCCCGGCATAACAGAGCGCGAAGTTGCGGCAGAAGCTGAATATGTTATGCGTAAAATGGGCTCCGAAGGTTTAGGCATTGACACATTTGTTGCATCAGGGCCCAATTCCAGTCCCATTATCGCGCGCACAACATTCAGGGAAATTGGCAAAGACGATCTAGTGCTGCTTACAATTGCGCCGCGTTATGAAGGCTATCACGCTGCTGTGGCTATCCCCGTACTGCTTGGGCAAGTTAGCGATGAAATCCACCAGGCTGTACGTACCGCTGAACAAGCACAAAAACTCTGTGCTGCGGCGCTTCGTCATGGCAAGGGTGCAGAGGTAGAACAGATGGGGCGGGATCACATGGCAAAGATCAATCTGGACAAAAATTTTCTTTATTCAGGTATTCACAGTATAGGGGTTATTGAATTTGAACCGCCCATCTTTGGGCCAAGCTGCAAAAGCCTTATGCAAAAAGATATGATTCTATCCATCGACATACCTGTATTCGACTCTCCATGGGGCGGCTTCCGCATGGAAAACGGTTATCTTATAACTGAAACCAATGCTGAAAGCCTGACGAATATTCCATTTGTAGCAGAAAAATAAGGTACACATTTACTTGGTCTGCATGCGAGTTTTGGTTCTAATCTCTTGCAGAACAATACAGTAAAAATTTTAAAATAGCAATTATTATCAAATTTTCTCAATTGTTTTGTATTATATTAATTATATAAGGGTTGGAATCAAATGATGTATGATTGGAACAAGATACTTCACATCATGGTAGACGAGATTGACGAAAGAATAAAGTCACATGATGAGGAAGCCTTAACCCTAAAATCACTTTCAAAAAGGCTTGGATATTCTGAATTTCATGCCACAAGAAAATTCAGAGAAGTTTCAGGTATGTATTTGGGTGATTATATACGGCTTAGAAAACTTGCATTTGCCTTTATTGAAGTAAGAGATACAAATAACAGTTTAATTGACATTGCACTTAAGTACGGTTTTGGAAGCCACGAAGCATTTACGCGCTCATTTAAAATGGCTTATGGCGTAACTCCAAAAAAATACAGGCAGAATCCATTGCCTTTGGTAATTCGCACAAAACTTTCCATTTTTGATCGTTACTTTTTGGGTTTAAAAGAAATCGGTATGGCTAAAACTAATAATGAAGTAAAGAGCTATTTTATAACATTAGCGGCTCATAAGTATTTACACATTAAAAATTATGAAAGCAATGGATATTGGGACTTCTGGAAAAAACAGGAAAAAATACCTCTGCAGAATTGGGACACAATCTGCGGACTACTGGACAGCATAAAAAACAACCTTGATGGTAATGACGATGTTCTATGCAAATACTCAGGCCAGGTTATGGCAAGAATTTATGAAGACAATGGAAAAATTGCAGAAGGATATGGTATAAGGCTCGCAATGAATTATAAGGGGCCAATACCTGAAAACATGCTTTTAATAGAAATTCCAGAGATGGAATATATTGTTTTTGAGCATGGCCCATTTAATTATGAAGAAGAAAATGAAACTGTTGAAAAGAAATTAAAAGAGGCGGAATTGTCTTTTGATTTTTCAAAAACCGAATATAAACATGATACAACTCCGGGCAGGATAGGATATTTTTATCATATTCCTGATATGTATAAAAAAAGAATTGAGCCTGTAATTAAAAGGGGGTAAATATGCATCTAAATTTGGATAGTTTGATTTTGAAAGCACAGCACTCGTTTCTTGATGAATTAGAAAGAAGTAAAAGAAACAAGCGCAAAAAAGCAGAAGTGCAATGCACGGTTAACATGGATTTTGAAGTAAAGGAAATTATAAGATTGATGTCAATGCAAAAAGCAGTAAAGGCAATAGCCCTTGGAGGTTCGCGGGCAATTGGAACAGCAGACAATAACTCTGATTATGATATATATGTTTATGGTAAAAGAAGAATTAAAAAAAATATACGGAAACAGATACTGTCACGCTTTTGTAATTATATGGAAATAGGAAATTCATACTGGGAGACAGAAGATAACTGTATTCTCAACAATGGTATATCTATTGATATAATCTATAGAATTACAAATAATTTTATACACAATATTGCCGCTGTTGTTGAAAAAGGAACAAGCTCCAATGGCTATACTACATGCATGTGGCATAATTTAATGACAAGTAAAATTATATATGATAAAAATAATTGCCTTGAAAATGCAAAAAAGCGTTTTTCATTGCCCTACCCCAGACATCTTAAGAATAATATTATAAAAAGAAACATGAACTTACTGACAGATTCAATAGTCTCTTATGATAATCAAATAAAAAAATCCATAAAAAGGCAGGATGTGGTAAATATAGGCAATAGAATATCAGCTTTTTTAGGCAGTTATTTTGATATTATATTTGCATTAAATGAATTACAAAATCCCGGGGAAAAATACAATGTGGAAATATGCATTGAAAAATGTAAATTACTCCCCAATGGATTTGAAGAGAATATAAAATCACTTTATTATTGCATGGGCAATGATATAGATAATACAGGCAGTATTATAGAAAAGATGATATATGAACTAAAGCATATTGTTAAATAATAATTCTCCTGATAAAAAGTAAAATGTAATCTCAGGCCACCCTTTTATAGCTGTACCTACCCGTTTTGGTAGGTGAAAAATGGCTTAAAACATGCAATCCAACCCATTTTTGTAGGTAGACGGCTACTGTAGCACTGCCATAATAATTTTTATCAAGCATATGGTATGAATATGCAAAATTTTATAAGGAGGTATACTTATGAAAAAGTATATAGCTTTAGGTATCTGCTGTTTGGCGGTGCTTTTTATGGCAACTGCGGTTCATGCCCAACAAGGAGGGTTTACCGGTCCTATGGGGTTTACCGGGCAGCAGGCAGGATTTGCAGGACAGCCAGCAGGGTTTGCAGGGCAGCATGGATTTTGGGGGCCTTCAACGGGCATCACCGTGGCTCAGGTTGCCCAAACATTTCCCAATAAAGCTCCTGCTGTATTAAGAGGAAATATCGTTCAACACCTCGGGGGTGACCGGTATTTGTTCCGTGATTCAACCGGTGACATCGTCATTAAAATCAAGCATAACCGATGGTGGGGTTTGTCTGCAGGTCCAAATGACCTTGTTGAAATCGGCGGCGAATTGAAGCGTGAGAAAAACGGATGGATTAAATATTTTGATGGGAAAACCATCAGAATGGCGCTGTAGTCCCGCTTTTGGCATCTTTTGTTTTACTAAAAAATTTTTAAGGAGGTATACTATGAAACGGTATACAACTTTTTTCGTCTGCTGTTTAGTAATGTTCTTTGCAGCAGTAAGCATTCATGCCCAAACCGGATTTACCGGGCCAGTACAGCCAGGAATTATTGGGCAGCCAGGTCAGGCTGAACAGCTTGTTAGTGTCTCTGTCGAACAAGCCAAGGCATTTGGTCATGGAACTCCGGTAATAATTACCGGAAATATTATTTCTGGCGTTGGAAATAACAGGTATATCTTCCGTGATTCGTCCGGAGAAACGATCCTTCACATTGGCCCGCGGGAATGGTTGTTCTTTGGTTCCACCATAGCCCCGGAAGATACTATTGAGATCAGCGGTGAAGTATTCCACTTATGGCCCTGGGGATGGGGCTGGCGCGGAGGCTGGCATGGCGGATGGGGTTGGAATTCCGGACCTGCTCAGACTGAAGTTCATGCCAGATTTATCAGAAAGCTATAAGTGTGATTAATATACAACAAGCTTGCTTATGAAAAGGTTTTTATTTTTTAACATTTGCTGCTTATTGTTTTTATTTCCATATGTTTACGGGCAGGGTATTACTACAAATAGCCCCATGACAGTTACCCAGGCAATTGATCTCCCAAATAATTCCTGGGTAATAATTAATGGAAATATAATACATGCCCTGCCAGGAGGAATAAACTACACATTCCGTGATTCCTCCGGCGATGTTACTGTTGAAATTGACCGCAGGGTTTGGCGTGGTTTGAACATCACTCCCTCTGATATGATTCAGATTCAGGGCGAGATCAGTAAAAACAGCAATTCTGTTTTGATTAAAGTACTGGCCATTGTAACTGCCGAGGTGGCAATTACAAGGCCAGGCCGCTTAATATTCACCTACCCCATCACCATCAGTGAAGCGAGAATGCTGCCCCATGATTCATGGTTAATGCTTATAGGGAATATTGTTGAAGCTCAGCAAAGCGGCAGGCATTATATGTTTCGTGATTCAACCGGAGAAATAATAGTTGAAATTGACCAGAATGTCTGGAGGGGCTTGTATATAGGTACATCTGATCTTGTTCAAATCACCGGAGAACTAGTCGCGCTCAGAGGGCAGCCATCATTTATTGTCAGAGTCATAAGAGTAATAAGAAGTTAAGCCATGAGTAAGACTGGGGTTTTTTTTCCTTGCTGTTTTTTAATATTTTTTGCATCAGCTTCGCACGGTTTTACTGAGCAACCATTAATCATCCCGGCAGCCCAGGCCCAAACATTGACTCATAACTCACAAGTTGCATTAAGGGGAAATATCATATTTGGACTTGGTGAAGCCAGATATGTTTTCCGTGATTCAAGCGGTGATATGGTCGTTAAAGTTGAAGATGATATATGGGGAGAATTATCTATAAGCCCGTTTGACCGTATTGAAATTGACGGCGAACTAAAGCGGGATGAGAGAAACTGGCATATAGAGTTGGATGTAATAAGCATAAGAAGGGCAGTTGGTGTTCTGGAAAGGGGAGCAGCGGAACTGGAACATCTGTTTATGTGGCCTGTGATTGGCCGTGTTTCATCGCCTTATGGTAATCGCAGGTCGCCAATTACCGGCAGGCAACAGTTCCATACCGGCATTGACATTACAGCGCCCAGGGGAACCCCTGTACGGGCGGCAATGTCCGGAAGAGTCAGCATTGTTGGACGGGACAATGTTTATGGCAACTACATTATAATAAACCACCATACAGGCTTAAGAACCCTATACGCCCATTTGAATGTTACAAGAGTGACTCAAGGTGTTTATGTGGCAACCGGCGAACATATCGGCGATGTCGGCACAAGCGGCCTTAGTACTGGCCCGCACCTTCATTTCGGTGTATTCAGAAACAATGCGACAGTTAATCCCCGGGATTTTTTAAGATAAAAGATTATTATTTCTTGAATCAGCTGGTAATATGGAATATACTATACATAATTTCACTGATAACCCACACTTGGCTTAGAATGTTGGACATTATAAAAGGAGATTGTTATATGCCGGAAAAAAATTACAGAAGCGAACTTGTAGGACTTTTTGGTTATCCTGTTGATGAAAATCCAACAGTCATTACAATGGAAGCTGGATTTAAGAGCCTTGGCTTGGATTACAGGTATTGTACAATGGAAGTAAAGCCGGAAAACCTTAAAACAGCTGTGGCAGCCTTAAAAGCCCTGGGCTTCAAGGGTACAAATTTAACTGTTCCGCACAAGGTAAATGTAATTCCCTTTCTAGACCACATTTCAGATCAGGCCAAGCTTATAGGCGCTGTCAATACTGTTTATCTTAAAGACGGAGAAACCTTTGGTGAAAATACAGACGGAAAAGGTTTTATAAAGTCGCTTGTAGAAAATAATATCTCAATTGAAGGCAAGAGGATTACTATTCTGGGAGCCGGCGGCGCTGCCCGTGCAGTTGCTGTTGAACTGGCGCTGGAAAAAGCAAAGTGCATCACAATTATCAACAGAAGCAGAGAAAGGGGACAGGAACTGGCTGAACATATAAGCAGTAAAACAAAAGCAGCATCGGATTTTGTTTTATGGGAATCCGCAGCTGATGCTTCTTTACATGCCTGCCCAATACCAAAAGACACTGACATTCTTGTACAAACAACCAGTGTAGGGCTTTACCCGGATCCTGCCTGCCCCAATATAGACTACTCTACTGTGCAGCCGCCTATGCTGGTATGCGACATTGTCCCCAATCCGCCGGAGACTCTTTTTATACGCAAGGCAAAGGCAAACGGCTGCCAGACACTTACAGGTCTGCCCATGCTTGTTAATCAGGCAGGCATAAGCTTTAAATTCTGGACCGGCCATGACGCACCGATTGAGGCCATGAGAGAAGCAACACTGCGCGAGTTTTGATTGTGAGGTGCTAATGCACAGTGAAAAAGAAATGCTGGATGTAATAATTAAAGTTGCAAATGATGATGAACGCATCAGAGCTGTTTTAATGACTGGATCACGCGCAGATCCAAATGTGCCAAAAGATAAATATCAGGATTATGACATAATCTATTTTGTAAATGATATAAATCCTTTTTATAATAATACTGAATGGGTTGAAAAACATTTTGGCAAACCTTTAATTATGCAATTACCGGAAGCAATGGAAATAATACCTGCTGTTGGTGATGGAAGTTTTGCTTTTCTTATGCTTTTTGAAGATGGAAGCCGCATTGACTTAAGCATTGAGCATAAGCCTTATACAGATAACGGAGAACCTGCCATAATACTTTTGGATAAAGATAATTTTTTCCCAAAATTAAAACAAGATAAGAAACATTGGCATATAAAACCGCCAAGTCAAAAATATTTCCATGATTGCTGCAATGAGTTTTGGTGGTGCTTAAACAATGTTGCAAAAGGAATTGCCAGGGATGAACTTCCATATGCAATGAATATGTACAATTGCGTTGTCAGAGATATGCTTGACAAGATGATTGAGTGGTTTATTGGTGTAAACAATGATTTTTCTGTGTCTTCAGGCAAGGATGGCAAGTATTTTAAAAAATATTTGCCAGATAATTTATATGAAAGATATTTAAAAACTTATTCGAACAGTGATTATGATATTTTTTGGAAATCAATATTTAATGCATGTGAGTTATTTCATATAGTTTCAGAAAATGTTGCAAATTACCTTGGGACTTCATATAATCAGGAAGAAGAAAACAGTATGCTCAAATATCTAAATATGGTGAAGAACGATTCCCTCCCAGGGCAATAGCATATTCCCAATGGATTGCCTGTCTGAATTGGAAATAACCAGAGCCCCGGACATCACAGTAGCAGCCTTTTTGGGTATTTTGGCTTTACAAGACGAGAAGTTAAGCGCAATGGCATAAGTCTCATTGCCCAGCCTGCGCTGATAGATCATAAGCCTTTTATCTGCAAAAACCGGAATAAAGTCCCCATATTTTAGACATTCATTTTTCTGCCGAAGGCTGATCATTTTTTTATAAAAACTCAATACTGATGCTGAATCATTTTTCTGTGAGGCGTAATTGATGTATTTATAATTTGAATTGATGTCAAGCCAGGGCTTTGCTTTGCAGAAACCCGCGTTTTCGCCTTGATCCCATTGCATTGGCGTGCGGGCATTGTCGCGGGAGCTTGCCTTGATCCACTTCCAGCGCAGGAATCCCGGTATATGCATTTTCTTCATTAGCTTGTTAAGGCTGTGGCTTTCAACGTCATTGACCTTATCAAGGCTTTTATAATCAAAGTTTGTCATGCCAATTTCCTGACCCTGAAAAATAAAGGGAGTGCCCCGTAGAGTCAGCTCAAGAATTGCAAGCATTTTTGCACTGCGTGCCCAGTATTTATGGGGCTTACCGTCTTTGGAACAGGTGCCTGCGCCAAAATGTGACACAATCCTTGGCTGATCATGGTTTTCAAGGTAAAGGGCATTCCACTCAAGGCCCTGCTGCCACTTAGTCAAAACTTCCAGCAGCTTGGAAGCACGGAATTTTTTGGGAATAAAGCGGGCAATGCGTCGGTCGATTTCAAGATGCTCAAAATAAAAAAGCATGTCAAGTTCCCTGCGGTTTTTATCACAGAGTAATTTTGCCTCATCAATATCAACCATGACTGTTTCACCAACAGTAAAGCACTCGTACTTGTCCAGCACATCACGCCGCAGTTCCTGTAAAATTGCATGGTTCCCTTCCTGGGATTTATAGTGTTCAATTCCCTGGACTGCCATGCTTTTTTTGCCGTCCTCAAGGCTTGTCTTGTAAATAATATTGATCACATCACAGCGGAAACCAGCAGCACCCTTGTCAAGCCAAAAGCGAAGTATGTTTTTTATCTCTTTAATAACATTGGGGTTTTTATAATTTAGGTCCGGCTGCTTTTTGTCAAAAACATGAAGGTAATATCCATTGCTTTTTTCATCATATTCCCAGACCTCGTTCATAAAAAAGCCGCGCCAGTTATTGGGCGGAATCTTTTTTCCGTTAGGCGCTGTTTTCCCTGGATGCCATATATAAAAATCCCTATAAGGACTCGATGGGTCGCGGCTTTTTTGAAACCACTCATGCTCATCGCTTGTATGGTTGATAACAAGGTCCATTATGATCTTAATATCCCATTTGGCAGCTTCGGCAAAAAGCCTTTCCATATCAGCCATTGTTCCGTATTTGGGGTCAATGGAATAATAGTCGCTTATATCATAGCCATTATCAGCGTCAGGGGATTTGTATACTGGAGAAAGCCATATAATACCAATGCCAAGTTCTTTAAGCTCATTTAGCCTTGAAATAATCCCCGGGATATCACCATGGCCATTATCAAGACCCTTGCCAGCAGCCTGAAAACTGCGGGGGTAAATTTGATAAGCAATACGGTCTTTCCAAAAGTCTTTCATGTATGTTTTTGATTGTATCACACAGAAACGCAAAGACGCAAAGGTGCGGAGGCAAGAAGAGGCATTAATCGTATTTATTCACACGGAGACACGAAGGACACAGAGAGCACGGAGAAGGAAGTGGGAGGAATATATAAAGTATGCTGCCTATGTAGAAGCAGTGGCAGCAACTTTTTCACTGACCAGTTCATCAATGATCTGGACAGGACTTTTGTTGGTAGCTTTTGCTTTAGTCAACAAGTACTGAATGGTCATGTTCTTAAGCCCTGAAATACGGATTTCACGCTGGCTTAGCCAGTCATTGCCATTAGAAATGATTCTTGGCGGATTGCGGGTTAACTCTTCATCAAGAGCATCATATTCTTCATCAGTCATGTCAGTATACTTATCCATTTGGTTTTCCTACTCTATTTGAGCAATTGTACTGCTTTGGCAGCCCATAGCGTGAAATACCTTAATCGTATCGTCACCAATGGGGTTATAAAATACTTCAACAGGGTTACCTGCCCGATTGAAGCCAACAAAAGCGTATTTATTATTATAGCCTTCCAGCACACCTTTGAGAATCATAGTTTTATAAGCATGGTAAATGTCTTCTTTTGTAACCCCATGCTTGAACGCTGATGGAACAAAGATGATTTCAGGCTCCATAAAGTAACTATACGCCCCTTAGGGTCGTTTGTCGAGAGGACATTCTGTACATAAGTATCATACCTTTTCAGTTTTTTTGCACGCAAAGACACAAAGGAAAGATCAACGAATTACGCGAATTAACACGAAAATAAACCTAAAAAGCTCGAATAGCGTGAAAATATAATGTAGCTTCCTTGACAGCGACGTGGTGATAACCATCGAAACCAAAAACCACATACCACGCTGACCTTCTATCGTACTGCGATGAAGACCAGTATCGGTATAATATCATCAAATTTCCAACATGAGCTCTGTTTTCATAGAGCAAGTTAAGTTCTCCAAAACTGGGAAGAAACCAATCATTATATCCTCCTCCTTGATATGCAGCAGCTAGCTGCGCTGCTCTACCTGATTCATTTGCACCTAGATGATTTACAATGATTTTTGTATCCTTTCTACCGCTACCTATTGAGCCTTGCAATCCAGCATCTTTAGCATCGTAAGTACTCCATGTTGTTAATCCAGCTATTACCAATGCGTCGTAATCTGCTTGGCTCCAAGGCCCCCATTGTGCAATGCCTGAGTCTGTTGGCGCTGCTTCAAGGTAACAAGCTTGATAACTTGTAAATGAGCCTGTTCCACCTGAATATTCTTGTACAGTAAAGCTAGCAGGAGCAACATAGAAGATAAAACCACCTCCAGGACCTCTATCTCCAAGTGCAGCAATGTGGTTGCACCCACTTCGGCGGCAGACATTATCGTTTACACTTGTATATCCAGTTATCCAGTTAATGTCATGGCCGCTTGCACAGAGGTCTCCACCACTGCCATCATCGCAACCAGTTGTGCTGAACCCGATAAGGGCGATTATTGCAATAATTGTCAAAATTCCAAATTTGCTTTTGTTCATAAAATTACTCCTTAATATTAATTTTCTCCCTTTTTCTCACAGAGGCACAAAGACACAAAGAGCACGGAGAAAGAAAGGAATATTTTTTTCCACTCCTCCGTGTCCTTTGTGTCTCCGTGTGAAATTTCAAAAAAATGTGTATTGTTATTCGCTTATTATTGGGGGGGGGGGGGAAATTTTTTTAAAAAAGGGGATTTTGTTCATAGTATTTTTTTAACTTTTTTAAGGGTATTTTGTAAAAAAAAAAAATTTTCCC
>Ga0099364_10014320_pt1 | contig 10565 bp, 9 predicted proteins | sample TergutTh196P3_FD_73070 | JGI IMG/M metagenome (GOLD analysis project Ga0099364, IMG submission 73070) | Microcerotermes parvus P3 segment gut microbial communities from Pointe-Noire, Republic of the Congo - Th196 P3 | ecosystem: Host-associated > Arthropoda: Insects > Digestive system > Gut ...
GCGGCTTGATCCTTTGGCCGCTCTTCGGTGCCGGAAACCAAGTCGTCGCCGGGTTGACGCTCCTCGTCGGCAGCGTCTATTTGATGCGTCGCAAGGCACCGGTCGGATATTTGCTGATTCCCGCCGCGTTTATGATTTTGATTCCGCTCTGGGCGATGTCGGTCAATATTTTCGCACCGGAAAGCGGTTTTCTTGCGAAGAAACAGTATCTCCTTGCCGGAATCAGTATCGCCATCATGCTGCTCGCCGGTTGGCTCATCGTCGAAGCATACCGGGCGATGCGGAAACTCATCGAACTGGCGAAGGATGAATCGTAACGACGAACGAGAGCCGGGACCGAATGAGAGCCGGGACCTGTGGTCCCGGAAACTATTCGTATTCGGCAAAGGCCTTGCCGGCTTTGATCGTATAGAGATCACCGGCAACGTCGGCTTGAATCCGAGCCTCGATCACAACTCTGTCGAACTCGATTTTCCTCACGATACAGCGGACGCCGTCCAAGCGGAACATTTCCCCTTCGTGAAGCCGGTATTGCTTTCCTTCCGTTCGAACATTGAACCAGACCTGTGGTTTGCCGTTCACCTCGACGATTGCCTCCACAAAGCAGTACGGACTATGGGCGAATTCCGATTGCGGCGGCGGCGGCGGATCAGCGGGACGCGGCGGCGACGGAGGAATGTATGCCGAAAAGAGCGCTCGGTCGACGATCGTTCGGAGCATCCTTCTTTCCGTCTCAGCAGGCAGGGCGTCCGCTTTTTCGGACATTGCCAACGTCATCGACGGTTTGGCCTGCCGCAGGGCAAGCGATTCGACTTTGATCGAAACGTCCATTTCGCGGGACTCCCGTAGCGGTCGAATCGAAACCGTTCGGATCAATTGGAGATGGTCCGTCCGTTGAAAGCGCCGGAGAAAGGTTGCGAGTTGCTCCAAACTCGCTCTGCCGTTCAGCGTCATCGTGTACCTCACGTAAAAATCTTTGACCGACGCAGCGGAGCCTCTGTCGATCTTGACTTCCCGCAATCCGCTGGTTTGAGCCAAACCGAGCAACCAGTTTTGATACGCCGATTGCGCAACGTCATTATTCGACGGCAGCGAAATCGCCGTCAATTTTTCGAGACGTTCCTTGATCTCGGCGGCGTTCTGCGTGTCATTCTCCAGTTTTTTAAGATTGTCGATCAGTCGGGTTCGGTTCGCTTGAAGACGTTTCATATCCTGCCAATAATAACCGTAGGCAAGCGGACCGATGACAAAAACGAGCAACAGCCCGGCGGCGATGAGCAGGACTTTTTCCCGCTTTTCCGTCGATGAAAGGTATTCGGAAAGGTTCATTGTTCCTCCTTTTCATCCGTATCGTTCGTATCGTTTGCATCGTTCGCATCGTCCATCGACGATTGAACGGCGGGCGGCGTTTGTTCCTGCGGTGTCTCCGGGCTTGGCAATTCCGGAACATCGGGCTTTTCGTCGCCCTCCGGCAGCGGTTCGGGAATCCCGGCGGCGGCCTTTGTCAACGCAATCGACAGGTCGTATCGATAACCGTATTGAGAGGCTCCTCTCTGTTCCCCTTTTTCGCCGGGCCGGACAAGATGTCCGTCGTCGCGGAGTTTTTCCTCCATCGGAGCAAAGACCGAGGAGTCCCTGACGTGAGTTTTCAAGGTCATGGTTCCGCCGCTGTTGGCGGAAAGCGTCAAGTCGTTGAGGATCATCTCCCGTGAACCGGGGACGTTGCGGCTCAACCATTCGAGTTGTTCGAACCAGTTCACGTCATCGGCCAACCATTTTTCAATATCTGCAAGTTGATTACGTTGCTCAATGACGCCCGGCGCCTTCGGTCTCAGTTGACCGACTTCCTTTTGTATCCCTTGGATTTCGGCAACGAGCAACGAACGGCTGTACCAACCGAGTCCGATGAGCAAAATGACGAGAAACAAAACGGCGGCGACGATTCCGGTCAGTATTTGCCGTTGTCCGACGGGTTCCGGCCGCTTTTTCGGATTGCAGAAGTCGATGTCGCTTGCCTCTCCCCGAGCGGCTTGGAGCGTCGCTCCAATCAGGGCGGCAAAGCGCTCCGGCGAATCGGGAAGTTGGTACTTCAACTCGTCGCCGCACTGGACGTCCTTCCACGGATCGAAGGTCAAAACGGGAACGCCGAGACCTTCCTCCAGCGGAACCTTGAGTTTGTCGAAGCGCTTGCCGGTTCCACAGAGGACGACTTCGTCGATCGTTACGCCCTGGATTTCATTGCGAACGGCAATTTGCGTGCGCTTCAGTTCGGCGAGCAGTCTCGTAGCGAACTCCGGACGCGAAATGTCATCGGAAGCACCGATTTTCGGCGAACGAATGAAAACCGGCTGACCGTGATGCAGCACCGACTGCGGAGCCTCCGTTGCATCCAACTCGACGAAGAGATATGTTCGACCGGGATCGAAGTCCGGCGAACGCCGCCAGAGGAACGCAACCTCACAGGGGCGCAACACAACCCGGCGAAGATTCAGGTTCAGTTCCTCGCAAAGTTGCTGGATTTTCCGGAGCGTCTCGCTTCGGATCGTCGAGGCAAGGAGATGTTTCGGTCCCCCCATCGCCGCCGGTTCCTGAACGGCCGTCTTTCCCTTGGACCGGATGACGGGAAACAGCGTACTCCGGGAGACGTTTTCCAACTTGTTCGTGATAACGAAGTCCAGCGGCGAACTCGGATCGTAGGCATTGAACTCCTTCGAGGCTTGGAAGCGGACCAAACCCGGCAGTTCGTCGACAGGAACCGGCGGAAAGACCATTGGCCGAACTTCGACGTCGCCGCGGCCAAGGACGACGACGGTTTCCGATTTCGTCAAACGATGTTTCTGGATAACATCCGCGAGTTCGCCTTTTTTCAGGGACTTCGGAGCGTCCGCAACGATTCCGGCGGACTCCGTAGAATTGTCCGATTTGAGCGAAAAAGAAAAGGACCGCTCAAAAACCACTGTTCCGCCGTGAACTTTGGCGGACAGGAGCATTACTCGATCATTTTCGCAGGTCAGCGACAGCCAATTCGGCATGACAGGGCAACGAGGTAAGGGAAAGCAACCGCCGATGGTCGATATGTCTTATGAAAACCGTCTATTCTACCAAACCCCGACATCGGCGAAAGGTATTGGAATCATCGACCAACCGCTGGGAAAAAAGGAGTCAGGAGTTAGAATTTAGAGGTTAGGAGTTAGGAGTTAGTTCTACTGCGCAATGATTTTAGCCACGAAGGCACGAAGATCACGAAGAAATGCGAAGAAGTCGAAAAATAGGCGATCACCGTGAAATGGCGAAACGTCGACAACTCCATTTTTATCACTTCTTCTTGCTTCTTCGTGCCTTCGTGGTTCATTTTGATTGCGCTGCCGTACTAACGCCGTTGCGGTTGGAACCCCGCCGAGGAAATCGCCTGCCGAAGTTCCGCTTCGTTCGTTTGGTGGACGGTCCCGGCGGCGGCAACGACGTTTTCCTCGATCATCACGCTGCCGAGATCGTCGGCGCCGAAAGAGAGAGCCAGCGTTCCAATCGTCAGACCTTGCGTTACCCGACTCGCTTGGAGACTCTTCACGTTGTCGAGAAACAGCCGGGAAACAGCCAATGTTTTCAGATATTCCGTCGCCCCGAGAACCGGAGTACCGGCTAAATGGGTGTTGCAGGGTTGGAACGTCCACGGAATAAACGACGTAAAACCCCCGGTCTCGTCCTGCAATTCCCGAATTCGACAAAAATGTTCGACACGCTCCTCCAGGGTCTCAATGTGTCCGAACATCATCGTTGCCGATCCGCGACCGCCCATTTCGTGCCAAGTCCGACAGACGGACAGCCAACGGTCCGCCATCGCTTTTTTCAGACTCAATTCCCGACGAACCCGATCAACGAGAATTTCCGCTCCGCCGCCGGGCAAGGAACCGAGACCGGCTTCACGAAGCCGTTCCAAGACATCACGATCCGAAAAACCGAAATGATCGGCAAAAAACGCAATCTCTACCGGACTGAATCCGTGAACGTTGACCGTCGGGAAATTCGTTTTAATCAATCGAATCATCCGTTCGTACCATGCAAACGGCAGCGTCGGATGCAAACCGCCTTGGAGCAAAACCTGATCGCCGCCAAGTTCGACTGTCTCCGCAACCTTGGAGAGAAGCGTCTCGTCGTCGAGAACGTATCCGTCAACTGCCGTTTCGTTCCGGTAAAAGGCACAGAACCGACAACCGCTGAGACAGATATTCGTATAATTGATGTTCCGCTCAATTTTGTAGGTCCGAACCGGTTTCGGATGCAAACGCCGGGTTACGGCGTCCGCCGCTTCGCCGAGGCTCGGCAAATCGCCGGATCGGAGCAGATCGAGAGCATCGGAAGGGGATAATCGGGACACAGGTTTAGCCGCGTCGTCCTGCAACGCGATGAGGGCCTTACACTTCGAGAGCATCTTCAAGTCGAAACGCTCCTTCATAGAGGGCTTTGCCGACGATGCACGCCGGCAGACCAAGTTCCTTGAGTTTGCGAATGTCGTTCAACGTCGAGACACCGCCGGACGCAACGACCGGAAACGGCACTGCTCGGTGCATCGCTTCCATTTCGGCGAAGTTCGGACCTTCGAGCATTCCGTCCTTGGATATATCGGTATAAACCACGGCGGCCAGCGGCAAGTCTTCAAACGTTTTCGCCAAGGCAATTGCCGAAGTCGAACTCGTTTCGAGCCAACCTTCGGTCGCAACCAGTCCGTTCTTGGCGTCGATACCGAGGACCAATCGGTTGGGAAACTTCCGGCTCATTTCGCAGAACCAGCCCGGTTCTTTCAGGGCGAGCGTTCCAATGACGACACGGTGAATGCCCAGATCGAGATATTCCCGGATCGCTTCCTCGCTCCGAATGCCGCCACCGATTTCGACCGGAATCGCAACCTGTTCGACGATTTCACGGACAAACGGCTTATTGACCGGTCGCTTGTCCCTTGCTCCGTCCAAATCGACGACATGTAGGTACTCGGCACCGCAACTGACCCAATGCCGGGCCATGGCGGCGGGGCTGGAACCATAAATGGTCTCTTGATGATAGTCGCCTTGTTTCAAACGGACGCACTGTCCGTTCAAAATATCGATCGCAGGCCAAAGTTCCATGAGATGTTGCGGTAGTTTTCGTCGACGCTAATCAAGCCCCGATTCTAACGGACGTCACTCCAACGGACAAGGCGGATGCGACAAAGGGTCGGTGCCCTCTCTTTTGCGGTCCCCGGACTAACCCGTTTCCCATCGATTACGGGCAAGTTATAATACGCCATGAGTCGTCAACCTTCTTCACGCAAATCCCATGAAACCAACCGACATTCAATTGACCCGCGTGCGTTGCTCCACGCAGCAATTCGATTATCGTAGTCCGATAAAGTTCGGCGGACGCGTCGTTCAAGACGTTACGCTGCTCGACGTCATTGCTGAAGTTCGGACCCGGGACGGACGTATTGGACGCGGTTCCGGTTCTATGCCGGTGGGCAATATCTGGGCTTGGCCGGGCGGAAAGACGGATCCGGCACAATCTCTCGAAGCGATGCTCCATTTCGGCAAGGAAATCGTTCGGGAAGCCAACGATTTCAAAGCATTTGGACATCCGCTGGAACTGATGCATGAGTTTTCACGCCGCTACATTCCGCTCGCGGAAAAAGTCGCCGCCGATTGCCAGACGGAGCCGATTCCGAAACTCGCCCAACTCGTTGCTGCGAGTCCCTTCGATGCCGCCGTGTTTGATGCCTACGGCAGAACATTGGGACAAAATGTGTACAATCTACTCTCGGCGGAATACTGTAACCAAGACCTCGGATTCTACCTCGGTGGCGACTTCAAGGGCGAATATCTCGACCGGTACACGCTCCGCAAGCCGAAGGACCGGATGCCGCTGTATCATCTGGTCGGCGCCCTAGACCCGTTGACCCCCACCGATGTTGCCGAGCCGCTCAACGACGGCTTGCCGGAGCATTTCGGGCAATGGATACCGTACAACGGCTTGACGCATATCAAGATCAAACTGAACGGCGATGATCTTGACTGGGACGTTGACCGCGTCGTGACCATTGACCGTGTTGCCGAGGAAGAGCAAGCAAAACGCGGTTGCGGAACTTGGGTTTATTCCGCCGACTTCAACGAACGCTGCGAAAACGTTGAGTACGTTTTGGGCTTTCTCAAACGGATCGGGGAAAAATCTCCGGCGGCAATCCAGCGGCTACAGTACATCGAGCAACCGACGAATCGGAATCTCCGTGCGTTTCCGGAAAACAAGATGCACCGGGCCGCCGCGATCAAGCCTGTCGTCATCGACGAGTCGCTGGTTGATTTCGAATCGTTGCTCCTCAGCCGCGAGATGGGATACTCCGGCGTCGCCCTGAAAGCCTGCAAGGGGCACAGTGAAGCGCTGCTGATGGGGGCGGCGGCTCAAAAATACAATATGTTCCTCTGCGTACAGGATTTAACCTGCGTGGGCGCGTCATTTCTCCACTCGGCGACGCTCTCGGCGATGATTCCTACCGTCATGGGAATCGAGGGCAACGGGCGTCAATACTGCCCCGCCGCCAACATCGGCTGGGACAAAAAGTATCCGCCGATGTTCGTCTTCAAGGACGGAACGCTCGGAACCAATGTTCTCGACGGTCTCGGTCTGGGGTTTGAAGGCTGATCTGTTTTCTTGAAAACATGAAATGACCGAAAAGACCGCTGAGGTTCCTGCCAAACGTCAAGTTATACCGCGTACCGCCATTAAACGGCTCTTTTACAAAAGTCGCAAGCTTCGCTACGCCACACTTGCGGCTCTTGATTCAAAATGGCGGTTTATTGGCGGCTTAATCCGTGTACCCTATAGAGCGTATTAAAGATGGGTTTGGATTTTCAGGCGAACCGTCATTGCGCTGCGCTCCATTCCGGCTTTTGTTGGGGCGGCATGTTTCACAACAGCCGGAATGGAGCGCAGCGAAATGACGGCTCTTTCGGTCCAAAGCACTTTTTAATACGCTCTAATGACCGTTTTGGAAATGGTTAAAACGCAAATGATGAAACAAGAAATTCGACCCCGTGGACCGTTGGGCGCCGTTGTGACGCTTCCCGGCTCAAAGAGCATGACGAATCGAGCGCTGCTTCTCGCGGCTCTCGCTGACGGGACGACGACGCTCAATGGCGTCCTCGACGCCGAAGATACGCAAATCATGCTGGGCGCCCTGCGAACGCTGGGAGTCGACGTACATCACGATCCGCAGGACCAACGGGTCGAAGTTACCGGATGCGGCGGAATCTACCCGACGAAAGACGCCGACATTGACGTCGGCAACAGCGGAACGTCGGCACGATTCCTCACGGCGGCACTCTGTTTCGCTGACGGCAACTACCGGCTCCACGGCAAGCCTCGGATGCACGAACGCCCCATCCGCGATCTGGTCGATGCTCTTTCCCAACTCGGTGCGGATATCCGTTGCGAAAACGACAATGGTTGTCCGCCGATTCGGATTCGCGGTATTCGAACACCGAAGAACCGCAACGCAACGATTTCCGGGGCCTTGTCGAGCCAATATCTCAGCGCTCTTTTGATGGCGGCTCCGTTGGCAACCAAACGGGGCGATGTCGAAATTCGTCTTACCGGAAATCTCGTTTCAGTTCCCTACGTTACGATGACGCTTGCCATGATTCGATCCTTCGGCGTCGATGTCGAAACGGACGACAACCTGACGTCCTTCCGATTCGGACGGAACTCGGTCTACCAACCGCAAGAGGAGTACCGGATCGAACCAGACGCTTCGGCGGCGTCGTATTTCTTTGCAGCGGCGGCAATCTGCGGCGGAACGGTACGGATTCCCGGTCTCTCGCAAGAAAGTCTGCAAGGCGACGTTAAGTTCGTCGATTGCCTCTGTGAAATGGGCTGTGTCGCCGCTTATTGCCGTGATGCGATTATCGTATCCCATACACCGAGTTTACCACTCCGGGGAATTTCGGTCGATATGAACTCTTTCAGCGACACGGCCCAGACGCTTGCCGCCGTTGCTCTGTTTGCCGAGGGGCCGACGGAAATTCGCAATATCGGGCACGTTCGACTCAAGGAAACGGACCGAATCGCCGCTGTTGCCGCAGAGTTACGAAAATTCGGCGCCGTCGTTGAAGAACGACCCGATGGCTTGACCATCGCGCCGCCGAAGCGTCTTACTCCCGCTACCGTCGAGACTTACGACGACCATCGCATGGCAATGAGTTTCGCTGTCGTCGGTCTGCGATTGCCGGGTACCGTGATCTGCGACCCGAACTGTGTCGAAAAGACGTTTCCTGAATTTTTCAGTGAACTCGACAAGCTCACGGAGCAACAACCGCGCGGTGAATCAGGATGTAATTTTCCCCGTTGAACTCGGTAAATGCGCCGTCGATTTTCCATGCGGTACGGGAAGGGTCGTCTTTCATCGCCTTCAGAATCCGTTCGAGATTCAGATTCTCCAAACAGACATACCGCTCGTTACCGTCCAGCGTATAAAACGTTGTCCGCTGGCCGGTTGCGCGAAAGTATCCGCGTTTGCCTTCGAACGGCGTGTTCTCACGGATGCGTTTTTTCTCAACAACTTGTGGAGCGTCCGCGACGACGGGACGCTCTGCCGTTGCCGGATCCGTCGAAACCGGCTCCCGCTGAGCGAACACCGCAACCGTAAGGACGAGAAGCAACGAGGGCAACAGAATTTTCTTCATCTCAATGTCCGCAACCGGGACAACCGGCGCCTTTGGGAAAATTGGGATTGTCGATGGCAAAGCCGCGTCCGGTAACGCCGTCAACAAAATCAATGTCGGTGCCATCGAAATGCGGATCAAACTTCTTCGCCGTTGCCAACATCACGCCGCCGAAGTCGTACTGCGTATCAATCTGGTCGTCGAAGTTCGTATCAAAATTGAGCGAATACTGCATTCCGCTGCATCCGCCGCCCATAATGCTGATGCGCAGGAACGTGTCGTCACCAAGGCTCTGAGCCTCTTTGATCCGTTTGACTTCGGACGTTGCCGAGGGGGTCATCGTTATCATCGTGGGATTCTGGTTCGGGGTTCGGGGACCGGTTTGAGCTTAATTATAACCGATTGGTGAGGCATGTGCCCCTCCCCCCTAAAAATACAAATCGTGGTCGGCGGAGTTGCATCAGTTCCCGATCCGGCAGACACAGCAGATCGCCGCCGCGGTGGTGTGGTGATGAATCAACCCGATGCAAGTACTGCCAACGATGCTTACATCGGGCCCGATCTTGGTCCGCAAGGCGATTACGCCTTCGTACTGTGTTCCCGCCGTGTCGAACGACACTATAATCCTGACGGCACGATGTTCCCATCGGAGACATCGGAAAGAAACACAAGGAATCGCACGGGGGTCGTCAGACTCAACGCATGGATTGACCCGTCCGCAAACAGGAACTGACAGACTCCGGGATGATAACTACCGAAACCGATACCGTTTCCATTTGTCGTAATATTGCTGTTATCCAAATCGGTGGGACGCCGTATCGGATTGACCGCCGACCATGATGCCGGGTCATCGTCGGTCCCATTGTTATAGCGGCGAACCAACTCGGCTACCGCAGCGATGCGCGCGCGGCCGGCCCCCATATAGGAACAATCCAATATGGCACGGTCATTGCTGGAGGACTGCGGCTCGACGGTACTATCTCGTCGGCATTCGCCGATCATGCTGGGAGGAATGTGTTTCTCCCCAACGATGATTTGGTTGCTCGTTCCATCCGTTATCCAGGCAAACGTATCGCGCGGTTGCCATGACTTTGCGTCATTGCGGACGGCGTGCATCGCAACACGAATCGGCCCCCAGTGTCTTTCATAATGGGACACGGTATCCACGAGGGTACAAGTGGTCCAATACCTGTCCGTGCCGGAGCCGTCAGATGAACTACCGTAACGATAGGTCATCGGAAAAGCGTAGTCGAGACAGGGACCTGGCGACGTTGCCCAATCTTCCGTATCGGCACAGCCCGCTCCATATTCGGCCACTGTCGCCAATACCCGATTCATTGCCTTGTCGCTTCCGCGCCGGGAAGGACAGCGATAAACATTGACCGACGCGGAGCCCTTGCGGAACGAGTCAATATCGATCCCGGTTGCTCCATTGACCCAGAATCCTGTGTTGTATCTTTGGTCGAACCCCCTCGACGCCACCATTTCGTACAAAGCGTTTTGTTCGATGAACGGCCAAAGCAAGACCCAAAAACCAGGTCTCGCCGCGTCGAGATACCGGGAAGCAGCGACGTTCGTGGATCCAACACTCAGCGGCGGCAAGCCTTTGAGGGTGTCGTGGAAATTATGAACACCGATCCCGAGTTGTTTGAGGTTGTTCGCACATTGCGCCCGTCTCGCCGCCTCGCGCGCCGCCTGAATGGCAGGTAAAAGAAGTGCAATCAATACGCCGATGATCGCAATAACAACAAGAAGTTCAACGAGCGTAAAAGCAAGAAAATTGCCTTGTCTGCGCCCCCCCCCCCAAATAAAATTCATTTTGACAATCTTCATAATTTTTTTCCTCTGGGCAAAAACTTGAAACCGGTTCCAACCCGCCCCCCA
>Ga0099364_10014321_pt1 | contig 10564 bp, 6 predicted proteins | sample TergutTh196P3_FD_73070 | JGI IMG/M metagenome (GOLD analysis project Ga0099364, IMG submission 73070) | Microcerotermes parvus P3 segment gut microbial communities from Pointe-Noire, Republic of the Congo - Th196 P3 | ecosystem: Host-associated > Arthropoda: Insects > Digestive system > Gut ...
CAGTTGGCTTCCCGCCGTAACTTGCGGATCAGCGGACTCGCTGCCAATACCTGTGGCTCCGATCGACACAGTGACAGGCGCTGACTCTCCGCCGCTTGAAGCACCGACCAGTTGACTTCCCGCCGTTAAAACTTGCGAATCAGCGGACTCGCCATTGCCTGTAGTGATCGACAACGGAACACGCGCGGAGTCCCCGCTTTTTGAGTTTGCCGCTGCCGGTATTGTTTTGGGGCGGAATGGGGCATATGCGAACTCATCTTCACTTTCCGCATCGCCGCCTATCGACACTGTTTCTTTAATGCGGAACGGAACATACTCGTCCTCAATGTCCGCGACACCAGCCAGCCGCACGGAGCGCACCAAAGACTGAAGCTGAATCCATGAAATGCCGCTTACAGAATTAATCATCCTTTTTTATCCATGACGGTTAATCAGATCCGTCTAACCATCCCTCGAGAATGGAGTGCAAACTGTTCAAGTCGATGGGTTTTGGAATATATCCGTCAAAGCCGTTTTTTATATAAAACTCCTCCATGCCGGACATTGCGTTTGCCGTCAACGCAATAATAGCCGGCTGTTGAATATTAAGCTTCCTTATTTTAGTAGTTGCTTCCAGGCCATCCATGCCCGGCATCATATGGTCCATAAATACAAGATCATATTTCGTATTCTTTACCTTCTCTATGGCCTCGAATCCAGAGTATGCCATTTCAGGTTCGATGTCATAAGTTTTTATGATTTCCGACGCCACGATAAGATTTATTTCGTTATCATCCACAATCAATACGCGAGCGCCTTTAAAACTCCTGGAACCAAGCTTGTCGGATTTTTTGGTATTGGACTCTTTTTTGGAGTATACACCATTGATAAACATTACAAGGCCAACAATATAAAATGGTTTGAAAATTATCTTGATATCGTTAGAAACATTTAAAACAAAACCGGAAATATTTTGCATGCACCCAACACTTATACTGGGATACATTTCGGCAATTTTTTCCGCAAGTTTAAGCTCGTTGTCGATCACTATATGGGTGAAACTTTCCTCGCGTAATACGTCATGGAACATATCATAATCAAATACCGCTTTATGCGGAACACCAAGACTACAAAGAAAACGCTCCACAAGCGCGGAAAATTCCCGGTTTGTAGTCACCAACAAGACTTTTTTCTCTTTTCGATTCTTGACATCCGCAATCGTGTCATTGCTTACGGCAGCCTGAGGTATCCTTACCGTAAATTCCGAACCAACGCCATACTCGCTCTTGGCGAAAATGTTTCCCTCCATTAATTTAGCCAGATTGTTGCTTATGGCAAGACCAAGTCCTGTCCCGGAGATATTTCTGTTTTTATGGGCCTCTGACTGTTCAAACGGCTTGAATATTTTAGGCAAATCTTCTTTTTTGATACCTATGCCGGTATCTTTGACGCTGTAAATCAAAAGCCATTCATTTCCCGAAATTTGTTCTCCGGATACAGAAAAAGTAACGCCTCCTTCGTATGTAAATTTTATCGCGTTGCCTATTATATTGGTCAATACCTGGCGTATGCGTAAATAATCTCCTGTCAACATGGAGGGAATTTCGGGGTCAACGTAAACACCAAAATATATGCCTTTTTCGTCAGTTTTTTGCTGCACCAGGTTGCAAATATCATTGAGTTCGGACGCTATATCGTAATTTTCTTTGATAATTTCGTATTTATTGGCCTCAATTTTCGAAAAATCCAAAATGTCGTCAATAATAGTGAGAAGGCTGTATGTAGCACTGGAAATGTTGTCAACATACGCCTTTTGCTGGCTTGAAAGAACTGTTGTTGATAAAAGGTCGGAAAACCCCTTGATGGCGTTCATAGGCGTGCGAATCTCGTGGCTCATGCTGGCAAGAAAGGAACTCTTTGCCTTGGCGGCAGCTTCAGCCGCATCTTTCATTTCGACAAGTTCGGTGGAATCGTGCATCAGGCAGATCACTCCCATGACCTTGCCGTCGGAATCAATAGCCGGCGTCGCCGCTATGCTGTAAACCTTTCTGGTTTCATAAAAATTGATTTCATCGTTGTAATGTATGTATTTCCGGTCGTTCATTACGGACTTAAGCAAGGCGCGCGTCGATTCAACCCATTCTTCAGGCATAATTCCGCTGAAAAACCTCTCGAACCGTATGCCTTTCAGCGTTATAGCGTCCTCCTGTCTCAAAAAGCTCACAAACGTTTTTGTGCCCAGGCGGAAACGCATTTCGGGATCCAGAATGAATATCATGTCCGGAGCGTTTTCCAGAAGCAGGACATTGTATTCGTACTGAAGTCTTTTTTCCTGCTCGCTGAAATCCCGGATTTTTATCGCACGGTCGTGCAAAACGACGAGGTTTTTCATCTCCTTCGTCATTCGCTCTATACGCCTTTTGAGCACCCTATTTTCTTTTGCTAAATCTATGACCGCTCCCCTTTTTGTGTAATATCATTCATTGTCATCAACCCTTTATATGGCGCAAAGCGCAAATGACATATTGTGGTAACGGTTCTTGGTCACGCCGTCCCTTTTCCCGACAGGACACATTTCTCCAAAAGCGTAATATCCCACCGCGTTCAATTCCGGCGAAAAATCGCGGAGCTTTTCGATGACGATGTCGCTTTCCAGGTTCTTCGTGCCGCCCATCATCAAATGTCTGCCATTACATGTGGAAATAAAAACAATGCTGTATTTATAATCTTCGCTTTTGGTCATTTGGTCGACAAGCGAGGACAACGCGCCATTGCAGGACTGGCTAAGGTTATCTATTTCGAGCGCGCTAAGATACAGCTTCGAGCCTTCCGGCATTTTGGAGAGAAAACTGCCTGCCTCAGTTTCACAGTCTATGGCGCAAAGCGCCCTGACAACCGGTTGTTCGTCCTTCTCGTAATCCGGCATTTCCATAACAAAAGGAACAGACTGAAAATGAAAAACATTTTCCGCTACGTCTGGAACCGGCATAATCGAAGTCACAAATTCTTTGAATGTCTTCTTGTCTACTCTCTCAACAATATTTTTCGTCGATTTGGTTATAACGCCATTTTTTTCAAGCTTCGTTCCAAAATGATGCTCCAGCGAGAAAACAGGTTTCACATTCCCTGCCAGCAACATAAAAACAAGGCCATTCAAATACTCCTGGCCGTTATAAAAAGTTTTTTGATACTTAAGGTCAAAGTGGTCCGTGGCCACACCGCCGAAAACAGAAATCCCGCCGGAGACCTTGGACAAAACATCCATGTAGTTATCCGAAGAAAAATCCGTGCTATACGGAGAAAAAACCATGATGAGCTTTGGATCATCCTGAATTCCGGTTCTGGCGTCTTTATAGGCTAATTTGACCGCATCTTCAAAATTGTCGCTGTCAACCTCCCCCGTGCTTCCAATGGAGAAAGCGACGTCATCCGCCGTCAAAACAGACAACAAGGCGCCCATATCGTTATAGCCTGAATATCTTCCAATGGTGGCAGTGGTTGTACAACCAACAATATCTATACCCAATTCCGCATGCAGCAATTCTCCAAACCGGGCGACATCCATATCCGCGTCACAATAAGCGATGCCCACTGAATTACGTTCGAACTGGAGTTTTTCTCTGATCTGCAAAGTCAGCTCACTGACAGCAAGCTCAAGATCGTCAATTTCATGCGTTATGGCGACGGCTGACCTCATATGCTCTCCTTATTATGACAATATTCGTTAGTTGCTTGAAGAATCGCTGCTTTGGGACAGCTTTTCAAGCAATATATTCATTATAAGCTTTCGCTTTCCCTGATCCGAAAATTAAACGCATAAACAACGGATTCAACAACGCTCTTCTCGCCGGATGCTTTCATCATTGGAACATTTCCGGCCTTATTTTCTCAAACGGCGACAAGCTCTTCTGATAAGCATTCAACACATCGCCGCGACGTATTACGCCGATCAGCTTCCTCTTATGGGAATCTGAAACCACGGGAAGCTGAGCGGAATTTTTGTAGGCAAACTTGTTCAGCGCGTCAAGAAGCGACTCGTTCGGCATTACCGCGACAGGATTGGGCGTGGCCACATCGGCTGCGCGGATTCGCGGCCATTGATCCTGATTTCGCAAATATGGATGAAGATCAACAAGGGCAATCACCCCCACCAGAGCGCCATCCTCCCCCGTCAGGTACAGATTGTCGATCCGTTTGTCGAATAAAGTTGCGGCGACATCGCTTAACGAGGCGGAGGGATTGATCGCGTCGAATTCTTTACGCATCACATCTTGCACAAGAGAGCGCCGCAGAACGCTGTCCTCCCGGCCGGCCACCAGGTCAACTCCCATCTTGTGCAGCTTGTATGTATAGAGAGAATAGCGAGAAAACTGTTGCGCAACGCCCATCGAGATGACGACGGACACCATCAGCGGCAGGATGATCTTGTAGTTTCCGGCCATTTCGAACACGATCAGGATTGATGTCATCGGACCGCCGATGACAGGGGCAAGAAAAGACGCCATCCCAATCAGGGCGCAGCCGCCGGTCAGCCCGAATGAATCATGTATAAAGCTGCTTGCCGCTGTTCCCATAAACGCGCCAAGCAGAGCGCCGATGAAAACGCAGGGGCCAAGGACACCGCCGGAGCCGCCGGAGCCAAGAGAAATTGATGTCGCAAGGATTTTCAAGAGAGCGATCACGGCCAGCATGAATAATGGCACATAACCCCAAACAGCTTCATTCACGGTCATCTCATCCGTTCCAAGAACATGGGGAAAAAAGATCGCTATGAAACCTGTCAGCATCCCTCCTATGGCCGGCTTTACCCACAATGGAAGACGCATGGAGTTGAACAGCCTCTCAGACATATCCAGCATTCTCATGAATAACACCGCTGAAAGACCGCAAAGAATGCCCAGGGGCACGCTCACCAGAATCGCTTCCCAGCTTGCAAGCATGTACCTTGGCACTTCAAAGACCAGGACATTGCCGATCAACGCCCTCATGACGAATGTTGAAACAACAGCCGAGACGACTACGGGAGCAAATGTCGCGGCGGAGAAATCGCCAAGAAGGACCTCCAGACTGAAAAACACGCCGCCTATGGGAGCGTTGAATACCGCCGCTATTCCTCCGGCCGCGCCGCACGCGACAAAGCTGCGCATACGAGCAGCGGAAACTTTCAGGAGCTGCCCAACCGCCGACCCAATGGCCGCGCCGATCTGCGCAATGGGCGCTTCGCGCACTACCGAACCTCCGGAGCCGATCGTGATCGCGGCTGTAACTGTGCGGATCCCCACCGTCCGCGAACTCAGGATGCCGCCGCGAATGGCGATTGCCTCCATGGCGCTTGGAACACCGTCTCCCTTTGCTTCCTTTGGAAACCGCTGGATCAACGGCCCGATCAACAACCCGCCAAGCAACGGCATCAAGAAGATGATCTCCTGCCTTCTGTCCAAAAGCCCCAAAAACAGTTGATGAAAAAAAGCCCACTCAAAGAACTTGATGGCTTTAAGGAATAATACGCCGCCTAACCCGGACAGCGCGCCGATCACCACGGCCATGATGATGTGGAATATCCAGCCGCCTATACGCGAACGCTCAAACGACGCGCCGCAAACGGCGCTCATGGCAGCGTCAGAGACGGCTTTGAACCGTTTCCAGATAGGAATTTTCTTCATGGTGCCCTTCAAACGATATTTCCTCCGACGGCATTCGATAAAGAAAACTCAATATGGATTAAAATACAAGAAACCTCACCTTCAGATAACGCTAATTCTTTCCATGCCGAAAAATAAAACCGCGGCGAATTAAAGTGAGGTTTGAAAACCAATGACCATATAGCGACCATTTCGCGGATTTACGAAATCCGCACCCGGGAGAAACAAATAATGCTTGATAACATTTTGAATCTTCAGGTATTTCACACCCAGGTATCGGTCTGGCTAACCAGCATTGCGATCCTTATAGTAGGCATGGTCGCTGTAAGAATCATCACGTCGTTTACCACCCGCCGCCTGAAGGCGCGGGTAAATGCCGATCCGACCCCCCTGGGCGAGTTCCTTATCGACCGGATCCATAAAACAGGCATTCCTATGGCTTACCTGTGCATCATTGCAATCTCCCTGTACGCATTGGAACTGCCGCCGCGAATAAACCGCGTAGTCGATATTGCCGGAATAGTCCTAACAGCGATACTGCTCACCCAGTTCGCCGTTACGCTGGTACGTTTCTCTCTCCAGGAATATGTGAGCAAGCAGGGAGAAAGCGCCTCGCGTGACCGTGTGCTGAAAGGTATCTCCAGCCTCCTGAACGCATTCGTGTGGATCATCGGCATCCTGTTCATGCTGGACAACCTGGGCTTCCGGGTATCCACAATAATGGCCGGGCTCGGCATAGGCGGGATCGCGGTGGCTCTTGCCGCGCAGACGATTCTCGGCAACCTGTTCGCCTACTTTATTATCCTGTTTGACCGCCCGTTTGAGATCGGCGACTACATCGTCGTGGGCGACTACCAGGGAACGGTTGAGCGTTTCGGCATCAAGACAACCCGTATTTTGGGAAGAGGCGGAGAGCAGATCATCGTTTCAAACAAGGATCTGACCGATTCCTATGTTCGCAACTTCAAGCGCATGAAGCGCAGAAGGGTGGCCTTCCAGCTTGGCGTCGCATACGAAACTAGCATGGAACTGCTTCGGAAAATCCCCGAAATCATTGACGACATTTTCAACGAAATCGAAGGAGCGTCTCTTGACCAGGCATGTTTCGCCTCGTTTGGGGATTTTAGCCTGATCTACGAAATCGTATACTTTGTCGAAAATAACCAATATAGAAAATATATGGATCTGCAGCATGCAATCAACCTGCGGATCGCCGAAGAATTTATGAAAAACAACATACAGTTTGCCTACCCGACGCAAACCCTGTACCTGAAGCATGAAGGAAATCAGCGTCTAATGACGGATCTGGGTTAAAACCTATTACGCCACTCCGCCAATGTCATTTCGCTGTCTGGCATGTTTCATCAATGGCTCTTTCGAGGCTTATCCCATGCATATTTTTCGTTTATCCATGCCCATTTTTCGATTGCGTTGATATGTTAAAAGTTTGGGCGGATTGCGTTTTGTATGTATTGTTCGACGTGGGCGTCATTCGTCGGTGGACGCCCCGTGTGAGATATTGATTCCGCGCTTGTAAATCGTGAAGCCGTCCTTTTGGTCCCAATGCGCGAGCGTGACGCAAGTTGCGTTCATGGAGGGCGACGCGGAAATCACTATGTTGCCATTGTTCAAAATATTATATTCGGAACGCCAATATTCGTTGACGCCCTCAAATTCTTCTTTGTCGAACTCGCTAGGTGGAGGAATGACGAAAGGGATTTCGGTTTCTTTCAACGCGCCTGTTGTTCGGTCGAAGGCAAAGCATTTCAGCCATGGGTGGAAGCCGGGTATGGCGCCGTCAACATAGCTGACCATCACCCAATCAGTTTGGGCGTTGGGTCGCTCGTACCAGTACATTTGCAACTTTCTGCGGTCATATTCGTTGTCTTGACTGGTATAACGATAGAGGTAGTGTTTCTCGTCTATCTTTTCTCCGTTGTCATCGCTTGAATAGGTATGGTCGTATTTTTCGTTGATTTCGGGAACCTGTGCGGCAAGCGCTTTGGCAATGGATTGGATGTCGGTTGGTATGGGCGTCTTAATAGAATGGTTGACACTTCTTTGCGCCTCGTTGTGCTGCGTTTTAAACTGTTGCTGTTCGCACGATACTAATAACACTGTCATGACCATGGTCAGCAGGATTTTTTGGATTAACAGATTTTTGTTACTTATTGATTTCATCTTCATTTTCCCTTTTCAATTCTATCTGTCCTCATAACTCTTTTCCGACTCCTGAATCAGCCCGACGTTGCTCTGTTTCGGTCAGTCGCGCTGTGACGTCGTATTGAGCTTGCGCCAAATCCTTTGCGCCGAAATAGTCTGCCATATCCGTGGTTCTGAATCTATGTTTCGTTGCGCATGATTTTTAGGTTTTGTAGCGTCATTTCTCACCCGCCGCCTGAAAGCGCGGGGAAATGCCGAGCCGCCCCCTGGATTATGCCCATAGGAATTATCCAAGCGATTCACATAGTTAGTTTCACTGTTTGGCATATTTAGGATTAATTCGCGCTTGATTGTGGCACACGGCTTCGTAACTAACTAATATCGCTGAATATTTCTGATGCGCAATTCAGAGAATAAATCAATTAAATTTTCCCTAAAGTTTTTTCTTAATGATACCGATAACCATTACTAATTAAATTGTTTTGGGCTCCTCTCCCCAAGGAGCCTGTCCTGCGCAACTACACCCATAGAAGCGCAGGCTATGGAAGATCCCCCTCGAAGTTCCCTCCTTTGCTTCGGGGGGGATCTTCATTTGCCAAATCTCACAGCCAAGTAATATCCCCTGACAGATTCTATTAAACCAAGATCCGTCATTAATCCTTATATTTCACCTTTTTTGATGTGAAGTTCTTGTGTAAGCGTTGCCGCGGCAAGTCTCAGAGAGGCGGGCCGGTCATGGCGGCCAGTTTGTCCTGGTATAAGGTCAGCAACAGGTTGTCGTTTAATATTTCAGCCTTTTTGATGATCGACCTGACCTTGTCCAACGACTGCTGCCGGTCAACCTGCAAACGAGTTAAAATTTCCACCTGTTTTACGGCCTCGTCATGCAGGGACGTCATATTGGCCAGGGCGGCAAGGCGCAGCAGTTTTTGGTAATACTTGAGGCCGGGATAAAAAAGAGTGATCTGGTAATAAAATAAAGCAGCTTCAGGGTAACACCCGGCGGCTTCCAGAGCGTTTCCCAGTGTTTCGTTTCCCCAAAGCCAGTAAGGGTTCTGCTTCACGGCAACATAAAGCAAGTCGAGAGATTTGCCGGCCGTCTGCGCGCGCAGTTCCTGATCATCCCAATCCGCAAGCAAAAGGCTTTGCTCCATGGCCTCGTTTACGACCACCTTGAACCCATCGCGCGCGCCATGCAGGTGCAGATCTGGGTATAAGGCGTTGCCGCACCGTTTGGCCAAAAGAAGCGAGTTATGATCTTTGTTGGCATGGCGTCCCTCGCTTTTGCTTTCCAGGTGGAAGATAGCGGAAGATGTTGCGCAGGATAGATGTTTGCCGCTTTCACGAATGCGAACGCAAAGTTCGACATCCTCAAAACCGTTCCTGTAACCTTCATGGAAACCGCCCGCGGCCAAAAATGTGTCTTTGGCAAGCAGCATGGCCGCCCCGGTAATTGCCTGCAATCGCCTCTCCCGCCCGACCACAGGATGATCCGCAGGAAACTCGGAATAGAGGTGAGAAAGCCCGGCGCTGGAGTAGGCAACGCCCAGATGCTGCACGCGGCGGTCTTCATAAAGCAGCAACGGGCCGACGGCCCCCAGGCTTGGGGTTGCTTCAAGCGCTTTATGCAGCGGCTCGTACCAGCCGGGGGTGACCAGGGTGTCGTTGTTCAGGAAGAAAAGCAGCTCAGCGTCGGCCCGGTTAGCGCCAAGGTTGCATGCCGGGCCGAAATTGATGTTTTCGGCATTGCGAATAGCGGTGAAGGCGTTGGGAAAAAGGTTTTTACCAAACGGCTCCAGTTCGGTCCGAGTATCGTCTACCGAGGCGTTGTCCACCACGACGACTTCATAATCATCGCGACCGGTGTGCTCTCGCAGGCTGCTCAGGCAATTCTTTGTGAGTTCCCAGTTATTAAACACCGGGATGATGATCGAAAATGTATATTGCGCCATTTTAGCCCCTCAGGTCGAATAGCCCGCCTATTAGGGTTTTCTCGAGGCGGCATGGATTCACTCAGTTATCCCAAGCACCCGGATCAGCCGGAACAGGTAAGTGGGAGATAAACCCAAAATTTCGGCGGCCCGCGTCTTGTTCCCGCCCGCTTTCACTATCGCCCTGCGCAAAACCGCCCGCTTGTGCTCTCTTACGGAATCGTGGAACCGCTCTTCTTCCGGCGTGGAGGGAATATGTTTAATATCCGGATCAGCCAACCCGAAACACAGGTCGGCCTGCGAGATATCCTCTCCTTCGGAAAGCGCCACAGCGCGCGCGACAGCGTTTTCAAGCTCCCGTATGTTTCCGGGCCAATGGTATCCCTCCAACGCCTCCAAGGCCCCCGGAGCGATTTTCTTTCTCTTATTCCCAAGCTCGCGGCATTTACGGTCAAGAAAGAACCCGGCAAGGGGAACAAGGTCCTCAAGGCGTTCCCGCAACGGCGGCAGATGAATCGGTATCCCGTTGATGCGGTAATAAAGATCCTCACGAAACCTGCTCTGCTCTACCTCGCGCTTCAGATCCCGGTTTGAGGCACAGATAAGGCGCACATCCGAGGAAAAGGTCTTGACGCCGCCCACCCGCTCAAACTCTCGGTCCTCAAGAACGCGCAACAGTTTTGCCTGTGCATCGTGCGGCGCCTCTCCCACTTCATCAAGGAAAAATGTGCCGCCATTAGCCAGTTCGAAGCGTCCGGGCTTGGAGGCAACCGCGCCGATGAAAGCTCCTTTCTCGTAGCCGAAAAACTCCGCCTCCCAAAGCGTTGGAGGAATCGCGGCTCCATTGAT
>Ga0099364_10014322_pt1 | contig 10564 bp, 8 predicted proteins | sample TergutTh196P3_FD_73070 | JGI IMG/M metagenome (GOLD analysis project Ga0099364, IMG submission 73070) | Microcerotermes parvus P3 segment gut microbial communities from Pointe-Noire, Republic of the Congo - Th196 P3 | ecosystem: Host-associated > Arthropoda: Insects > Digestive system > Gut ...
CTTAACGGAAACGCAATGTTTTTTTGTGGAACGCGGCGGCGTGTTCGTAGGGCGCGATGTCCTCATCGCGCCGTGTGAAATGTGCCCCGCCGTGTGTAGGGGCGGCAACCTGCCGCCCGTGTGAAATGTCCCCCGCCGTCTGTAGGGGACGACGCCCCCGGCGTCCCGTCGCGTTATATACGGCGTGGGATTTAACGCGGACGCATGTAGGGGCGGTCGTCCCCGGTCGCCCGTCAAAACACCCGCCATCTGCGGATGGCACCCTCTTTTCTAAAGAGGGCAGGAACTGGACGCGCCCTTTCTTTGCCCTCTTTCGTAAAGAGGGTGGCCCCGCAGGGCCGGGTGTTTTATACCCCGTCCGTATAAAAACGGCGCGATGAGGACATCGCGCCCTACGGACGTGGTGTTACGGACGTGGTGTTACAGACGTGGTGTTACGGACGGGGTGGTTGTCGTCCCCCTCACAATCAGCTCCGGCAGCGTGGTATATGTCTGTATCTGCAACGCCGGGTTCTTAATCTTCCGCATCAGGTTTCTCACGATCTGTACGCCCAGGTCATATACATCTATGTTCACAACCGTCGGCGTCGGGGTAATCACCTTAGAGTAAGGGTTATCATCAATCATAATCACCCCCATCTCTTTCGGGACGGCTATTTTATTATCCTTCAGAGCGTTTATCACCCCGGCGGCTATCAGGTTGTTCTCACAGATGACGGCGTCAGGCCGATTCTCCTTATTCAGCAGCGAAATCATTGCCTCATAGCTTTCACCGGCATCATAACTTATATGACGTATATATTCATCTCCTATTTCCGTTCTATGCTCCCGCAGAAATGACTGCGCGCCCTGCAAGCGGTGCGGGGATATAACGCTGCCGCTGTCGGTCTTGCCGCCAATAAAAGCGATACGGCCATACCCGCATTGATAAAGATGCTGCGCCGCGATTTCACCGGATAAAATATTGTTGGTATCCGTCCAGCTCACCCTGTGGGAGAAATCCGGCTTCCCTACGATCATATGAGGGAACTCTTTCTTAATAATGAAATCAGCGATGCTCCTGTCAATAGGCACATCATGGATAATAATGCCGTCCGCGCTCTTCTTCAGGATGATTTTCTTGGCAGTCTCGCCCATTTTCACCTCACGGCTTGCGTTAATTATCGTCAGTGTATAGCCGCTTTTCTCAAGCTCATTTTCCGCGCCGCATATGATTTCAAACATATGCGGGTAATCAAAAGCCTGCCCTTTCCTAAGCGTGGTTAAAAAAGCGATGTTCTTCGTTGAGGCGCGCGCCAAATTAGTGGCATGCTGATTAGGTATGTACTCCAAGCGCTCCATAACCGCGCGTACATTGTCTGTTGTTGCCTGTGAAATGCTGGGCGACCCGTTTATCACTTTGCTGACTGTAGTTACGGAAACTCCGGCTTCCCTTGCGACGTCTTTAATTGTAACCGCCATATTGCAATCACCTTTCTGAGCCCAATAATGTTTATATTATACCATTGAATTAAATAATAATCAATGGTGTACCGATACCCTAAATAAATCAGCCAAAAACATAAAAACCTATTGACATTGTACCATGGCGGGGTTATAATGTCAATAGACACGGTGATATTGCACGAAGATTTTTCCGCATCGCAAGCTGTAATCAAGTGTAACGGTACACTAATTATTGTCATTTATACTGTTTGCGCCTCTGCAATATGCTGTTTCGGTGAGAAAAAGGCGGCGGATGCTTCCGTGCCTCAAATTAACAGAAAGAAGTGGTTATCATTGGCTAGAGAGACAGGCAAGGAGCTGCGTCACAAAGTAATCTATTGCATATATGTGCGAAGCCATACTGTTGACGGAACATTTAACGCTATCGTTCCGGATCTGGACCGGATTAAAAACCTTGGCGCCGATATGATCTGGTTTATGCCTATCCATCCCTGCGGCCGGGTGAATATGAAAGGAAGCGCCGGTTCGCCCTACGCGATACAGGATTACCGCGAGGTGAACCCTGAATATGGTACAAAGCAGGATTTTGAAAATCTTGTGGCTGAAATCCACAGCCGCGGGATGAAATGTATGATTGATGTGGTTTATAACCATACGTCGCCCGACTCGTTCCTCGTAAAGCACCATCCCGAATATTTCTATAAAACGCCCGGAGGGGAGTTTGGCAACAAGGTGGCCGACTGGGGTGATATTATTGATCTCGACTTTAATAATCCCGAGCTTTGGGACTACCTGATTGAAACCCTGAAAATGTGGGCCGGGATTGTAGACGGGTTCCGATGCGATGTCGCGCCCCTGATCCCGCTTGAATTTTGGCGGCGCGCCCGTATGGAGGTCGAAACTGTCCGGCCCGGATGCGTTTGGCTTGCCGAAACCGTCGAGGGTGAGTTTATTAAATTAAACCGCGGGCAGGGACTGACCGCGCTGTCGGACGGCGAAACCTATCAAGCCTTTGATATTACCTACGATTATGATGTAATCAACTTTATGCGCGACTATTTTGAGGGCAAGGGCGGCTTGCGGGATTACATAGATATGCTCAACCGGCAGGATGTGGCCTATCCTGAAAACTATGTCAAGCTGAGATTTCTGGAAAACCATGACCGCCCGCGCGCGAAATCGTTTATACACTCCGAAAGCGATCTGCTGAATTGGACGGCTTTTCTCTATTTTCAAAAGGGGACGACGCTGGTTTACGCGGGGCAGGAGGTTCAGAGCGCTCTCAAGCCGAGCCTGTTCGAGGTCGAAAAGGTGGATTGGGACCGGAAGCGGGATATAAGCGGCTTTATGAGAAAACTCTACGGCATCAAACAGCAGCATTTGTTTGCGGACGGGGATTATTTTCTGGAAAAAGACGGTGACAGCGAAACCATAATCGGATACTACGAAAAAGACGGTCAGAAAATAGCCGGGGTTTTTCCCGTGAAAAGCGAGCATGTCAATATACGCTTGTCCGATGTGCCGGACGGGTGTTACAAAGACCTGATTAACGGTCAAGACATAAACGTCCGCAACGGTGCTGTCCATACGCCGGGGCGCGCCGTAATCTTCAAGGTGGAGGGGTGATGCCGGATATTACAGTATAATGCAAAATCTAATGATGGAGGGAGTGATGCCGGCACGGATAATTATTTTTAGAGTACAGTACTGAATGAAATTTAAGGAGGAAATGAAATGAAAACGGTAAAACCATCACGCATATTGGCTATTATTCTGGCGGCGGTTCTGGCGATTGGCATGGCGGGATGCGCAGACACATCCGCTCAAAACGCGCCGAGTTCGCAAACCGCGCCGCCCGCGCAAACCGCCGCGCCCGCGCAAAATGAGCCGGAAGCGCCCGCCGAGCCAGGCAGCCTGGTCATTATGGCGCCCACGGAAATAAAAGAATACCTTGACACACTAAAACCCGGATTTGAAGCGGAAACAGGCATAGAGCTTTTCGTTATCGCGCGTGAGCAGGGCGACATCAACCAAGGCATACCGCTTGACGGCCCGGCCGGAATCGGCCCCGATGTGTTCTTTTCGAATTATAACAGGCTTGCGGGTTTTGTCGACAGCGAGCTGGTGGACGAGTACCCGCTGCCGGAAGGCCGGTATTCCGACCTAGTCGCCGAGAAAACGACCATCGACGGTAAAACATATGGCGCGCCTATAAACATGGACAGTTATTTCTTGATTTATAACAAAGACCTGCTTCCCGAACCGCCTAAGACCTTCGCTGAGCTTGAGGCTCTGTCCGAAGACCCATTTTATGCCGAGGGCGACAGATCAACTGCTTTCCTCGCCCCGTTTATTGCGCCGGCTATTTTCCAGGGTATACTTGTCGGCTTTGGAGGCTACATATTTGGCGACAACGGCAAGAATCCCGACGACATCGGCTTAAACAGCCCCGGCGCCATTGAGGCGGCGAGATACGTTAAAAGCTGGTTTGACCGCTGGCCGGCCGGAATGATAGATCCGCGGGCTGACATTCTTATAAAAGATCTCTTTATAGCGGGGAAAACCGCCGCCTATATCGGCGGGTCATGGGACTGGGGACAGGTTCAGGATAGCGGCATCAATTTAGGCGCCGCCAAGATTCCGACCTTGCCAAACGGCAATGAGACCATGTATGATTCCGGCGGCAGGGGATGGTTCCTCAGTAATTATTCCAAAAACAAGGAGGGCGCCAGATTACTGATGGATTATTTGACGACCGAAGAAAATCAGGAATTACTGTTTGACATGGCCAACTTGATAGCCGCCAGCTCCGCCGCTCAGGAAAACCTCAAAAAGAGAAACAATCAAATGGTAAACGCCGTCATAGAACAATCGCAATCCAGCGTTCCTATGCCTAAGATACCCGAAATATCGGAATACAACGCTTTATTCTTTGATGTGTATTTTGAAATTTTTGCGGGAACCAAGGATATTCAGCAGGGCTTGGACGACGGTGTGCAATCCTACAGGGACATCATTCAGCAAAAGTATAGATAGCGGCAAAAATTTGGCGGGTATGGGCGAATCCCGTACCCGCCAGAACTTAAAACCAAAAGGGTGTGAAGATAATGAAAAAGCCAAAAAGCCCGCTTGCGGCCGCCATACTGTCCATTATTCCGGGCTTTGGGCAGCTGTATAACGGCGAGGCAATCAAAGGGATCGCCTTTCTGTTTCTGGACATATTATTTGCCATAGAGATGTACGCCGTGGGATACGCGGCGACGGTATCATTTATAACGCTGGGCACCGTTCCGCGTGAGGATAACTCTCTGTTTCTTCTGATACAGGGCGTTATGCAGCTGATTGTTATGTTAATATTTATACTGATTATTATAATCAGTATGCGGGACGCGTTTATAACGGCGAAGAAAATCAACCGCGGCGCGGCGCCCAATACATCATTTTCAAAATTATTCCGCGCGGCAAAGGAGAACAGCTTCCCATATGTATTGACGGCGCCCGCTGTATTTGTTATTATTATAGCTGTCATCTTTCCGGTTTTAGTTACGGTTTCCTTTGCTTTTACCAATTACAGCTTTAGAAATATACCTCCGGCAAAGCTCCTCGACTGGATCGGATTTGATAATTTCACGAACATATTTATGTTTGAGTCCTATCGCGTCACCTTCATAACGGTTTTAACGTGGAATATCATCTGGACATTGCTTGCCTCCACGCTTCCGATTGCGCTGGGGATTTTTACGGCTATCGTATGCGACCAGAAATTTGTCAGGCTCAAACGGCTGTACGGAGTCATTTTCCTGCTGCCTTGGGCTATACCGTCCTTTATAACCGTTTTGACCTTTGCGAATATGTTCAATGTTTCATACGGAGCCGTTAACACACAGGTTATTCCGCTGCTTAACAGGCTGTTTTTCCTGAATATAGGTGAGATCCCATGGAAATCAGATCCGTTATGGACAAAAACCGCGTTAATCCTGATAAAGACCTGGAGCGGGTTTCCCTTCATATACGTGCTGGTCTCCGGCATTCTGAAATCCATCTCCCCTGAAATCATCGAAGCCGCAATAATTGACGGCGCCGGCCCGTTGCAGCGCTTTGCGCGGATAACCTTCCCGCATATTATGCTTATCGCCACGCCGGTTTTCGTCTCCCAGTATGTCGGGAATTTCAATAATTTTAATACAATATATTTGTTTAACGGCGGCGGCCCGGGAACTGTGGGCAACGGCGCGGGAACAACCGACATCCTTATATCATGGGTCTATAAAATGAGCAGCAATACCACGCCGCAATACTCCCTTGTCGCCGCTATCCTGTTAATTATAACGGTGATTGTTGTGTCAATGTCATTGCTTGTATTTTGGCGTACCAAAGCGCTGGATATGGAGGGTTAGCCATGAGTTCAAAGATAAAAATTAAGAAAATAGCCGTTCAAACAGCGACTTACTTATTCTTGAATATTTTGGCGCTGTCGGTCCTTTATGTAATAGCCATTATGGTCATATCCGCCTTTAAGCCCGGAAACATCATAGCGTTCAAGCTGGATCTCAACATCAAATGGTCGCTTATGCATTTTCAAAGGCTGTTCAGCGCGACCCTGTTTGGCAGATGGTATCTGAATACCATTATTATCGCTTTTTTTACAACGGCCATTCAGGTTTCAATCGTTGCTCTCGCGGGATACGCGTTCAGCAGGTTCCGTTTTGCGGGCAAAAAGCAGAGCATGAGATTCTTTATAATAGTAAATATGATTCCCACAATGGCGGCTTTAACGGCTTTTTATGTAATGGCGCTGCTTCTGAACGGCTTTGACAGCTATTGGCTTATCACCGTTATTTTCGTTGGCGGCGGCATACCAATTAATATATGGCTTATGAAAGGGTATTTTGATACGGTCTCAATATCCCTCGATGAATCGGCGAGAATTGACGGCGCCGGCCGCCTCCTGACACTGGTGCGGATTGTGCTTCCGCTGGTTAAGCCGATGATTGCCGTACAGGCGCTGTGGGCGTTTATGTCGCCGTTTATGGAATATATGATTCCCAGCCTCCTGCTGCGCTCGCCGGAGGCGGCGACCTTAGCTGTGGGACTGCGGGGCTTTGTGGCTGAGCCGCATCTGCAGCAGGAGGGATTATTCGCGGCCGGGTCGATACTGACCGCGCTGCCGATCCTCGCCCTGTTCTTCTATTTGCAGCGGCATTTTATAAGCGGCCTGGCAATCGGCGGAGTAAAGGAGTAAGCAGCCATGTATAAGATAGCGGTAGACGCCCACACCCATACCGTCATTTCCGGCCATGCCTATTGCACCTATGGGGAGCTTTGGGCGGAGGCGGCGGAAGCCGGCCTTTGCGGTTTTGGCGTCGCTGACCATATAAGCCGGACGATCGCCCGCGTCAACGGCGGAGAGGTTGAAAAGATTACGGTTGTCTCTGATTTTAATATCTCAGGCCGTGACGCCATACCCCGCGTCAAAAACGGTGTGAAGCTGTATCACGGCGTGGAGATTGATATTGTCAAAAAAGACGGCAGCCTCTTCGGCCACGATGTCAAGACGGGTTTTTTCGATTACAGCGGCGCGCTGCCTGACATATTTCTCAGCCGTTTGGATTATGCTATAGCCGGCGTCCATCTTATGGACGAATACCCGCTTACCAAAAGCGAAGGCACAGCAATGTACGTAAATGCCATGGCACACCCGAAGGTGTTTATTCTGGGCCATATACATCAGGGGGATATTCCCTTTGACATCGGCGAAGTGGCAAGGGCGGCGAAGGATATGGGCAAGGCCATCGAAATCAACGAAGCCAAGCTCAAGCATGAGCATGAGGCATCTCAGGCCAAGGCGCTTGCCGTCCGCTGCGCGGAGCTTGGCACGATGATTGCCGTAAACAGCGACGCCCATTCCTTTGGAAAAATCGGCGTTTTTCCCAAGGCCCTTGCCATGCTGGAGGAGATAGGCTTTCCGCCTGAATTGATCGTCAACGGGGATACGGAGAGGTTTGAGAAAGCGATTAATCTGGCGCAGGCCTTGAGAGGGGGAGATTAAGCTGTGTCCGCATGGGAGCTGACGCAAAGTATATTTTTAATTTCGGGCGGTATGGGCATGTTCCTGTACGGCATGAAAATGCTGACGGACGGCTTGGAAATAATAGCGGGCAGCCGGATGCGTTATTTCCTTGAACGCGCCACCTCCAACCGTTTTTTAGGTGTGGCTGTCGGCGCGGTCGTTACCGCGGCGATTCAAAGCTCCACAGCGTTTACCGTTATGCTTGTGGGCTTTATCAACGCGGGCCTTATGAACCTGACACAGGCCATAAGCCTTATTCTGGGCGCCGCCATTGGCTCCACCCTTGCCCCGCATATCGTTTCGTTCCGAATCGATGTCTTTGCGCCGCTGTTTATATTCATCGGGTTTTTGCTGCATCTGCTGTCCAAGAGAATGAGGGTCAAAAATACCGGTTTTATTCTGCTGAGCGCCGGTATTCTTTTTTTCGGCCTGTTCATCATGGGGCAGCCTCTGACGGCTTTATCAGCATACCCGGGGTTCCAGTCCATGTTCACGGCTTTCCGCAATCCCGTGCTGGCCGTGTTATCGGGCTTCATATTTACAGCCCTTATACAAAGCTCCGCAGTGACGCTTGCGCTTCTCATCACCATGTCTTTCAGCGGTATCGACCTGCAATTCGCAACCGTCGCGTTCATTGTGCTGGGAGCCAATGCCGGAACTACCGTGACCGCGCTGCTCGCCTCTCTCGCCGCGGGACGTGAGAGCAAGCGCGCGGCATTGTCGCAGCTGTTTATCAGAGCGGTCAGCTGCGTTGTTTTCGGCGCGCTGATCCTTGTCTCCCCCGGCATCCTGCTGTGGTTTCAAAACACATGGAATGACGGCGCGCGCCAGATCGCTATGTTCCATACATTGTTCAATATAGCTTCCACGCTGCTCTTGCTCCCGTTTGTCGGATATATTTCAAAGCTGATGTATCTGATTCTCCCGAAAACAGCCGGCGAAAGCAAAGAGCTGGAACAGACCTCATCAGTCCTTCAGTACAACGGACAAACGCCTGTGTATTCACAGATAAGCGCCGAGCTCAGGCGGATGGGGGGGATGGTATTGGATAATCTGCGGCTGGCGCTGGAGGCCTTCTATACATCCGACGGGGAGAAGGCCGCCACCGTCATGGCTGCCGAGATAAAAATAAATAATCTGAATAATCAGATAACATCGCTGCTCACCCATATCAAGAAAGTGGAGTCTGCGGAGGATGTGGAGAAATTCAGCGCGATGCTGTACGCGGCGTCAGATATTGAGCGGATCGGCGACCATGCCGAGAATATCGCGGAATACGCCACGCTCAGAGGAAACCGCAGAAAGGATATGCACTCATCGGCAAGGGATTATCTGCATGTGTTAAGCGACACGGTGATCAAAATAGTGGCGTTGGCGCTCACCGTCTATGAATCTCAGGATATATCAATTGTCCGGCAGGTAGAACAGCTGGAGGATCAAGTCGATCGTTTGGCCAAGGAATGTATCAATAAATATATTGAACGCCAGGAGGATAAAATACGCGATCCGCGCGGCGGCATTATACTGACCGAAATCGTCGGCGATCTGGAGCGCTGCGCGGATCACGCGTTAAATATCGCGCATTTGCTCGATCAGGCAAAGCTTCACTTGGGAGGATGAACAGTGACTATAGATTTTCATGTTCACGGCAAAATAACAAACAGCCTGCCTTTTGATAGCGCAAGGTTTTTATCAACAGTCAACGAAGCGAAAAAAACAAAAATTGACAGCCTGGCCTTGACCGAACACCTGCACTCAAAGAATTTTTCAGAGGGCTGCGTCTTTTTAACTGAGAATTATCCGCTTGAAAATGATTACTATAATGTTGACGGTTTGAGGGTTTTTTATGGCATGGAAATAACGACTAAACAAAAATATGATATTTTAATTATAGGTAAGCCTGAAAACATTATTAATTTAAGAATTGGCATAATAAATGAATCAGAAAACGCAAAATCTGTTGATATTCACAACTTATTTGAAAACCTTAACCCGGAGGATTTGCTGATAATATTGGCACACCCTTTTAGAGAGGCCGCTGAGCTTGAAGGCTTGAATAATGATATAATATCCAAACTTGACGCAATAGAATTAAATGCGGGAGATTTATATGACCATGGCGTCGATTCAATGAAAAATAAGATAACAGAACTGTCAAAAAAATTAAATATTCCGGCTGTTTGCGGGAGTGACACGCATTTTTTCACCGGCATGGGTTCTGTGAAAAACATATTTTATGATACATGCAATAGCGTTAAGGATATAAAAACTCAAATAAAATCAGGAAAATATATAACTGAAATATCTCCTGATTTAGAAGACCGCGTTAAAAACGCAAGAATAAACAAAAAATGACAAAAATATGTCGTCCGTAGGGGCGGCAACCTGCCGCCCGCATTTTTAACGTAACGTCACGCCCCCCCCGTAGGGCGCGATGTCCTCATCGCGCCGCCACCCATACACCCGCACCCCCGCACCATGTAGGGGCGGTCGTCCCCGACCGCCCGTGTTTTTTACGGTGTGTGGCGTTATGCGGTTATGCGCGGCGGGACGCACGGGGGTGCGTCCCCTACAGGGGGCAAAGGCAAACAATTATTGCATATTTATGATGTAGGAGTTAAAATAAAGGAAATAACACCTACGGGAGGAAAAGCAATGAAGTGTAAACAGAAGTGTAGACACTGCGGCAGTGAAAAGACGAGAAAGAATGGGGTAAGCAAAGGCTATCAGCGTTATAAATGCGCCACATGCGAACGAACTTTTTCAGGGACCCCGAAAAAACATAGCATAGAGAAAAAGCGTATGGCTGTTTGGATGAGCTTGAATGGCGTGGGAATCCGAAAGACTGCTTTACTGCTTGGCACAAGTCATGTTAATGTGTTGAACTGGATAAAGAAGGCACATGAGATAATGCTTCATTCCTTGGAAGCATCGCAAGCTGACTACTCTGAAGAGCTTGATATTATAGAGATGGACGAAATCTACACCTTCGTTCAAAAAAGGGGCGGCGATATCCGGTATGGACTGCTTATTCTCGACGAGAAAAGC
>Ga0099364_10014323_pt1 | contig 10563 bp, 8 predicted proteins | sample TergutTh196P3_FD_73070 | JGI IMG/M metagenome (GOLD analysis project Ga0099364, IMG submission 73070) | Microcerotermes parvus P3 segment gut microbial communities from Pointe-Noire, Republic of the Congo - Th196 P3 | ecosystem: Host-associated > Arthropoda: Insects > Digestive system > Gut ...
TTGCCGGTTTTGCTGCCGGTTTTGCTGCCGGTTTTGCTGCCGGCTTTGCTACCGGCTTTGCTGCCGGTTTTGCTGCCGGTTTTGCTGCCGGTTTTGCTGCCGGTTTTGCTGCCGGCTTTGCTGCGGGTTTTGCTGCCGGTTTTGCTGCCGGTTTTGCTGCCGGTTTTGCTGCCGGTTTTGCTGCCGGTTTTGCTGCCGGCTTTGCTGCCGGCTTTGCTGCGGGTTTCGTTGCAGTCTTTTTGGCAGCGGGCTTTGCTGCCTGTTTCACCGCAACAGATTTAGAATCAGGGCTGATTGCGGCGTTTTTGGCAGCCGGTTTGGAAGATGATTTTGCTGTCAGTTTGGCAGCATTCTTCTTAATAATCGGTGTTCCGGTTGTGCTTGTCAGTTTTTCAAACTTTTTGATCATTTTCAATGTGATCGGGCCGGGCTTGCCGTTTCCGATATTTCTGCCATCAACGTAAACGACAGGCGCGGCTTCTGCGGCGGTTCCTGTCACGAAGATTTCATCGGCGGTATAGAGATCAAAGAGACCGATATTTTCGATATGAATCGGTATTTTTTCCTCTTTCAAAAGATCAATGGCTGCGGCTCTTGTAATGCCTTTTAAGTTGTTAAGGGTGGGGGGAGTGTAAACTTCACCGTCCTTGATGACGAAAATATTGTCTCCGGCGCCTTCGGCAACCCATCCATTGTGGTCAAGGAATATGGCTTCATCGGCGCCTTTGGCGGTCGCTTCGATTTTTGCCAAAATGTTGTTCAAATAATTCAAAGATTTAATATTTGGGGGGAGAGAATCAGCAGGATTTCTTCGAATGCCGACTGTAGCGGCTTTTAAGCCGGTGGTGTACAAGTCGCCGTACATCGCGCCCCAGTATTTGGCAACGATAAAAACGTTTGGCTTGGGGCACTTGCGCGGGTCAAGCCCTAAATCCCCGTCGCCTCTGGAAACAATCGGACGAATGTATGCGTCCGTCAAATTATTTTTTTGAAGCGTTTCTAAAATAGCGTTTGACATTTGTTCTTTCGTCATGCCGATTTTTAAGTCTATGGCTTTTGCAGAGTCAAAAAGTCTGTCAACGTGTTCTTTGAGTTTGAAAACACGACCGTTGTAAGCACGAATGCCCTCAAAAACACCATCGCCATAAAGAAAACCGTGGTCGAAAACAGAAGTAACAGCTTTATTTTGAGGAACAAATTTACCGTTCATGTAAATTAAAAGTTCTTTCTCGCTCATTATTTATTCACCCGATTTTAAAATTGTTTACCAAATTTTAAGTAATGTACTATATCAGTATCACAAGGAATATTACAATTTTATCACAAAAAAAAATATCACAAGGAATTAATTTTAAAACACATCATTATTTTAAAATACAAATTCCATTATCAATCTCTATTTTTTCCATTGCATTTAAATGTTTTTCCAAATAAAATAAAAAAATAATAAATTAGACGGCAAGTCTCGAAGGAAAATCTGAAAGAAACAAATCCTTCCCCTTCTTGAAAAAAACATCTTTTCTTAGAACAAAAAGTATATATGAGAAAAGATACGTTTAGACACCCCAACTTAAAATCGAGTGGGCTCGTGGCTTAGCCAGGATATAGCGTCGGGCTTCTAACCCGAACGTCGGGGGTTCGAATCCTCCCGGGCCCGTTTTTATCATCTTTTTTTCTTTCCCTATCGCCCCCTCTTTTCTTGTCGATTTTCAAGGAATTATTTTTTTTATCAATCATCTCCTTCCACTCCTCTCGTTTTTTTCATTTTGATCTTTTCCTGTCTCTCGCTCTCTTTTCCTCCTTTTTTTCATTTTTTTTAAATTTTCTTTTCACCTTTTTTTAATTTTCTTTTCACTTTTTTTTTAATTTTCTTTTAATTTTTTTCCTTCTTCCACTTTCTTTTTTCATTTTTCTTTTTCATTTTTTTCCCATTTTTCTTTATCACTTTTTTTTGTTTTTCTTTTCCATTTTTTTGTTTTTCTTTATCACTTTTTTTGTTTTTGTTTTTTTTCTTTTCCTTTTTTTTCAATATTCAAATTCAATTTCCATTATTTGTATCTCTATTTCGATCGGAACCGAAGAAATCAAATATAGGCTCATGTCATCGGAATCAAAATAAACATCTATCTCAGGATAATCGGATTGAATTGTTTCTCGGAGCCTTAAAAACCACGAGTCATAGGCTTTATCTTTGTTGTCGTAAAAATCGGGGGATAATTGAAATGCGGCTGTCTCCGGCGAAACGTACCGGACCGCAACGCTTGAAACAAAATCATGGGCAAATATGGTTTTTGTCAGACGATATCGGAGGATTGGATTTTTTTCAAAAACGGGGTCATTGTTATTTTGAACAATAACGCCGGACAATGACATAAATATTTGATTGTCACTGCCGCGGATTATAAAAATCGAAGGGTCTTGAATAAATGACGCACCGTCTTCTTGGGATAAAATAAAAGAAGAGGGCCCGACAAAATAAACTTGGTCGGGCAGCTGCTCATATTGATTGCAAAACATCACAGATCCGCTGCTGAGGAAAAACCACTGCGTCTCACCCGAAGCCTCTGCAAAAACATCATGGTTTATCGGATATTTTGATTGGATCGTTTTTTCAGAATCGGGTGGAAGCGTCAAGGGGACCGAAAAAAGAAAGCCTCCGTCATTTTCATTGACCAAAACCGTCACATTGGAAGGAAACGATTGAGATTTTAATGAGGAAGAAGAAAAAGAAGAGGGATGCAAATTTTCCAACCTTTCCGAAAACTGAAGAACCGATAAAAACAATGCCTTATTTTCCGCCGACTCTTTTTCCAATTGATAAGCCGGTATCGCATAAACCAAAAATGCCAAAATAAAAACAGTCAAAATAGATAAAAGCAAAAGAGCTCCAAATATGACCGAAACGCCGGATTTGCCGAAAATCCAATTTTTAATTGTGTTGTTTTTTTTAACCATAAAGTAAAATCTTCATGTCGGTTCATAAGCTTTTTTAAATATTTCCAAATCAAAAAGAATGAAATTGATAAAAAAGGAGAACGATAAAAAAGACGAAAAAGACTGATTCGGAAGATATATAATATATTATTTTCAAATATATATCCTTGATATTTGTTTTTTGATTTCACACATCCAAAAAAAAATTCGAGTGCCACACATGATAAAAATTTTAAAATTCGGAGGAGCGGTTGCCGCCGTTTTCCTGCTTTTAACGGTCATTTTATGTCCGTTTACCCTTGCTGCCGATACGAAAGGCAGCAATGTTTGGGATGAAGAGTTGAAAATGCCGTCAACTTACACATGGACGCCGAGTATCTATTCCGGATTATGGTATGATTTCGACAAAGGCGTTTACACTGAAAATATCACGCTTTCAATCTCTGCAAATGATCGTTCTATTGATAGCGGCAATGCGAAATATGACACGGAAGTGAAGCCTTACCAATTTGCATACAGTGATTGGGGGAGTTATAAATTAATTGCATGGCAGGGCGATCCTTATTTTGCCGGCTACCAAAGATACAGTTCGGGAAACACATCGACTACACAATTTGCCAATTCCAATATCAGTACACTGTCTGATCAAAAAATATACAAAGTGTTGGCAGACAGCAGCTCTGAAAGAAGATTAGGGTCGGGAGATACATACTCTTTGGAAAACGGCTATAGACTCCGAGTGACGGAAATCAATGAAAGCCGAAAAGAATTTCGTTTGACTCTTGAAAGAGACGGAAGCGTTGTTGAAAACAGAACCGTTTTTGAAAATACAACATTCGTTTATGAAAAAGAAATGAGCGGCATTGGAACATTTCCGGTTATTGCAGTACACGTTAAAACCGTAGACGCCGGCAAAGCCGTCATTGACGGTATTTTCCAAATTTCCGAAAGTTCAACAGACGTCTCCATCAACAAAAAAATTAATGCAATGGAAATCCAAAGCGTCAACGAGACACATATTTCAATGAAAAATACGGACAGAATCAGATTAAACGCCGGAAGCACTGTTACATTCATGGGGCATATGAAAATCGACGTCCAAAACACATCTAAATTGGCATTCAAATTCATATCCGATCCGAAAACTGACTCTGAAAAAAAATATGATAACAGGGGCACTGTTTACGATAACTCCACTCTTATGAAAAACTGGTCGGATTTGCAATATTTTGGATTTTCAAGTGATTGGAAAAACGAGAGCGGAACAGAAGAATTATCGTTTAATGTCAGCGGCAGCATTCAAAGAAACGTTCTCCCCAAAGAAATCGAATATCATACCGGCGTATTCAACAAAAAATTCAATTATTCAGATTGGGGCAGCTACCAAGTTTTACACCTCAGCGGCGTTGAATACTTTGCAGGATACACTCAATACGACTCTTCAAACAAATCAAACACAACAAACTTCAGTACAAATAATATCAGCCTGCTTTTTGGCGGAAATGTGTCAAAAATTTTGATCAACAACGATACGAACAGAGCCTACTCCAAAAATTCAACAATTAATCTGGAAGAGGGATACACGTTACATATCGGAAATTCCTCCGAAAACGAAAGCGGCAAAATTGACCTCGTCTTAAAAAAAGGCGGATCAACTGTCAAAGAAGCCTCTGTCGGCAATAATGAAACATTTGTTTATGAAACAAGAATCGGTGGAATAGATATCCCGCTGATTGCCGTTTACGTCTCAAACGTCTCAAGCGATTCCATCCGCATCAGAGGGATTTTCCAAATCTCATCCGAAGTAACAAACGTCGGCGTCGGAAGATCAATGGGTTTGATGCAAATCGAATACATCAGCAGAAGCGGTCTTATTCTCATGAACAAAGAGGCAATAGACTTGTCTAAAGGCAAAGACATTTCGCTGATCGGCAATTTAGCGCTTCATGTTGCTGATTCGGATGAACTGCGTTTCTTCCCCTATGGCGGCAATTCATCCAATAATGATAAAAGAGATCTTCGCATCGACGTTCCCGAAACAATCCTTCCATATCAGGAAATTACAATCAAAATCTTTCAATCCGATGGGAATAACTGGAGAGAAGCCGATGGCGCAGTTGTCAGCATAAACGGAAAAAATGTCGGCACAACAAATTCTTCGGGAAGTGTCACAGCAGCACTTCAAGAAGCCGGAGTCTATGAATTCCGTGCTGAGAAAAGCAATTATACTGCGGCAAATATCTCAAAGGCAACCGGCGACAATGGTAATTATTTAAACATTGTTGTTCCGGAATACATTTTTAAAGGAGATATTTACAATATCCAAGTCAAGGATAATGAAAGCAGCAATATTGCCGGCGCTTCAATTTATATCAACGGCAGTCTTGTCGGAGAAACCGACAACTTCGGGCAAATCGGTCTTAACGCATCCGAAATCGGATCTTATCTGCTCATGGTTTCAAAATCGGGATACATGCCAAATTCAATGAATGTCACCATTTTAGAAGACGCACCCTATTTCGTTGTTCGAAATATCGTGTTTCCTGAATCAATTTCAGTCAATAAAACCGCCAGAATTTCGGTTGAAATCGAAAATGTCGGACCTGAAAAAGGAACGCAGACAATTACCATAGACGGCGGAAATACAAGTACAAGAAAATACACATTAAATGCCGGTGCAGTACAACGATTTACAATAAACGTCAAACCCAATGAAGTCGGAATGAATTCAATCGTCATCGGAAACCAAACTTTCCATTATTATGCCGAAGAAAGTTCAAAATCCGAAATGCCGTCATGGAACTGGATTCTTTTAGGCGGCGTTGGTCTCATCCTGTTTGCCGCTTTAATTTTGGTTACCTATTATCAAGAAACGCGAAGCGAAAAGGAAGGGAATAGAAAAGACAGCCGTTTAACACATGAGAAAAAAATTGGCACGAAATCGGAAAAACCTGTCTCAAAAGCAACACCCTCACAAAAAAATTCCGGTCCTCCGAAGAGCGGCTCTCACAACAGATTTTCAAGCAGCCACAAGTCGCCGGAGCTTAAAAACAGCCAGAAAAGAGCACGTTCTAAAAAATAATAAAACAAAATGAAGTAAAGTATAAAGCAAAATAAAGCAAAGAATAAAACAAAATAAAGCAAATCGAAAGGAGATATTATGAAAAGCGCGTGGGTAAAAGTCACAGAAGGAAATAAAGACCAAAAAAGAAGCAAAATCACAACGGCGATTGAATCCGGTGTGGATTTTGTTTGGGCAAATGCTTCCGATATTTCCGAGATTAAACAACTTGGAAAGATACAAACCGCTTGTTTTTATGATCAAGAAAAACAAGCTCAGGATGCGGATGTTTGGATATGGGACATTTTATCCCTCTTTGATCCCAAGACCGAAAAAACAGAATTGAAAAGAATGGAAGATGCGAAAAAAAGCGGCAAAGGAATCGCAGTTTTTGCAAACATCCAAACAAAAGAAATGGAACTTCATGCGGCCGAGATTGGAAAAATAGCCGATTATTTGATTATTTCTGCCAGTGATTGGCGCATTATTCCTCTTGAAAACTTGATTGCTGCTCTTGAAAAATACGATGTTGAAATTATTTCGGACGTCTTCACAGTTGAAGATGCTCAAACGGCATTATCCATTTTAGAAAAGGGGACGGATGGTGTTTTGATCGAAAGCGGTAATTTAAGCGAGATTAAGGAAATTGCGCTTTTTGCCAAAAGCAGCGGTCGAAAAGCAGAAACATTGACATCTGCGTCCATTAAAAAAATCCAACATCTTGGAATGGGCGATCGTGTCTGTATTGATACATGCAATTTAATGGAGCCGGGAGAAGGCATGCTGATTGGCTCCCAATCTGCCGGTTTGTTTTTAATCCACTCTGAAGTCGATGAAAGTCCGTATGTGGCGTCTCGCCCATTCAGAGTCAATGCAGGCGCCGTTTATTCATATTTAAAAGTCGATGAAAAAACACGCTATCTTTCAGAATTAAAAGCCGGCGATGATGTTATGATTGTCGGCAGCACGGGAAAAACACGCTCCGGAATTGTCGGACGCGTCAAAATTGAATGCCGCCCGATGATCCTTTTAGAAGCAGAAGCGAACGGACAAATCATAAAAGTGATTCTTCAAAATGCTGAAACAGTCAAACTGGTTCGACCGGATGGAACAAGCATTTCAATTACGCAATTAAAAGTCGGTGATGAAGTTCTTGTCAAAACCGAAGAGGCAGGCCGTCATTTCGGAATGAAGGTGACGGAAAAAATTATTGAAAATTAAGAGGCGGTTACGTGAAAACCTGCAAAACCTCTTGCGATGGCGAAAAGAAACGAACAGATACAAGGGTCAGAGTTATGAGAGAACCTCCTCAGCAGCTTTCTACAAAAGAGCCCTCTAAGTCTCTTTCTGCAAAAGAGTCTCCTAAGCCTCTTTCTGTAAAAGAACCTTCTAAACCTCTTTCTGTAAAAGAGTCTCCTAAGCCTCTTGTTGTCGGCGTTATTACCGAAAATGTTAAAAAAACCGCAGGCGTCGGAAAAACTTTAGGAGCCGACATACTTGAAGTCAGAATAGACTTGCTGCTTTCAAAAAAGAAAGGATTTGAAAAATATCTCAAAGGCGGCGCTGAAGAAATTCAATTGCATGAGCAGTTGAAAAAATGGATGGATGAAGCAAAAAGTGCCGGTCTTCCTGTCATTGCAACACTTCGGTCTAAAAAAGAGTCGGGGTTATTTGAAGGATCGGAAAATGAGCAATTCAAAATGATTGAAAAATTAATTCCTCAGGCAGATTATATTGATATTGAACGCAAAAGCTCAAAGCAAAATATATTTGAGTCTTACGTGGCCGCCCAAAAAACAAATGCAAAAATCATCATCTCGTCTCATTATTTTGATAAGGCGCCCTCTCAAAAGAAAATTGAAAAGGTGCTGAAAGACTCGTATGAAAAGGGGGCCTTCATTTCAAAAATTGCCGTGATGCCGAAAAACCAAAAAGATATTCTTCATTTGTATCAAGCCGGACTTAACGCTCATGGAAAAACATGCTTAATTGCGATGGGGGATCTTGGAAAACAATCCCGAATCATTGCACCGGCATTTGGTTCGCTGTTATCGTATGGTTATATTCATTCAAATTCCGCACCCGGACAGCTTCGGGTTGATGACATTAAAACCGGATTCCGACTATTCGGATGGATAGACTGATTTTCTTTAAAAAAATGGATAGACTGATTTTCTTAAAAAAAAATGTTTTGAAATCATGACTCAAAGAACAAAATTCGGGGTGTTCGGATATCCGATTCAGCATTCATTGTCACCCATAATGCAAAACGCAGCATTTCAGGAAAAAGGAATGACAGCCTTTGAGTATCAGGCCTATGAGGTTCAGCCAAACGATTTAAAAAATGCAATATTAAAAGCACAGCAAAATGGTTTTTTGGGCATTAACTTGACAATTCCGCATAAGGAAAAGGCGTTGGATTTTGATTTTATCCAAGCGGATTCTTTTGCAAAAAAAATCGGTGCTGCCAATACTCTTTTAATTTCTGATGAAAAAATTGAAGCTTTCAATACGGATGCGTATGGAGCTTTGTCTGCTTTGGAATATGAACAAATTCAAACAAAAAATAAAAAAATACTGATTATCGGTGCCGGCGGTGCATCCAGATCTATTTCATTTTTATTCGGCGAACAAGGAAATCCTCTTAAAATTATAAATCGGACGGCTGAAAAGGCTGAATGTTTGGCTGCCGATATTTCCAAAAAAACGGGCAACAAAAATGTATGCGGCGGTGGGTTCCAAACTGCTTGGGATGACATCAGGGAAGCTGACATTATCATTCAAACAACGGAACTGGGTATGGGAAAATATAAAAACGTCTCTGTTTTCGATCTCTGCAGCGTCCAAAAAGGCACAACAGAAGACATCGAAAAAACAAAAGATGATTGTATTCAAAATTATTTGAGAAAAGAAACGGTTGTTTTCGATATTGTTTATCATCCTTCGGAGACGAAATTTTTAAAAGAAGCGCGTTTGAACGGATGCCAAACAATAAACGGCACCATGATGCTGGTGTTTCAGGGGGCTTTGGCATTTGAAATTTGGACAAAAGAAAAACCAAATATTGATGTAATGAAAGAATCCGTTTTATCCGCCCTTCAAAAGAAAAAATAAAAACCGTATCATTAAAAGAAAGAATAAAATAGGAATGAAACAAAAAAGCATTCGGAGTCGGATTGAGATATGGACGCATATTCGGATAAAAAGGATGACATGGATAAGCTCATCGGCCTTATTGAAAAAACGGCGGTATCAAAACACGCCACAGTTGCCATGGGTGTCCGAGACCCCGACACCGATACCATCAAATGTGCCAAATCTGCTGTTGAAAAGGGATATGCTGACGTCATATTGGTCGGCAGCAAATCTGATATTGTCAAATCGTATGCAACGCTGCTTGGGTGCACGGCGGAAAGTGTCTCCCAACTTCCTTTTGAAATTATTGATACGAAAAATCCTGAAGAAGAATTGATTTCTCTTTTGGTTTCCGGAAAAGTGGATGCTGCAATTCGGGGGACGGCAAATGCGTCAGACTCTCTTTCCAATCTGAAAAGGGCGTGTCACATTCACAAACTTCATCGAATCGCTATTTTGTTAACAAAAGAAGGCAACCCCTATTTTTTTGCACCTGTCGGAATTGATGAAGGAACGACAACGCAGGACAAAATCGAATTTGTCTGTCTGGGAACGCATTTGTTAAAACGCCTGGGCGTGTCGCCGCACGTCGGCTTGATTTCAAGTCCTGACGAAGACGGACAAAAAGAAGCACAAGAGATTGTAAAAGTTGTCACGGAAGAAAAAAAGCTTCATATCATCGATTATAAAATGGATTTAGAAGAAGCGTTTGAACATTCCAATTACATTATTGCACCAAACGGCATTACGGGAAATTTAATTTTCAGGGCGCTTGCTTTTTTAGGCGGCGGTGATGGTTTGGGCGCTCCGATTTTGATGGACAGCCATGTGTTTGTCGACACCTCTCGTTCGGCAGGGCATTATACAAAAGCGATTATGGTTGCCAGCGCTTTATCAAAAAAGAAAATATCGGCAGACAAATAACAAATAACTAAAAAAAAATTTCGGCAGACAAACAATCCGCCGATTTTATTTTGTTTTTTTGTTTTATTCAGCGGCGCAGCGGCATATGCGAGAGCATAACATTGACGAGGTTTGCCATCGGCATTGTTTGAATCCAAATTCTTCCGGGACCTGTTACTGTTCCTAAGAAAAGGCCTTCTCCGCCGAACAAGACGTTTTTGACGCCTTTTACGGTTGTAATATCAAAGAGGACTGTGCTGTCCATAGCGGCCAAGTATCCTTGGTCAATAAACATTTTTTCACCCTCTTTTAATTCATATTCAATAACATCGCCGTCGATTTCTAAAAAGACATAGCCTTCTCCGGTGAATTTTTGCATAATGAATCCTTCGCCGCCAAAAATTCCGGCGCCCAATTTTTTGTTAAAGTGCGTGCTTAATGTAACGGTAGGCTCCATTGCCAAAAAGGCGCCCTTTTGAGCAATGATTTCATTAGAACCATCTAATTTAAAGTCCAAAATTTTTCCGGCG
>Ga0099364_10014324_pt1 | contig 10563 bp, 7 predicted proteins | sample TergutTh196P3_FD_73070 | JGI IMG/M metagenome (GOLD analysis project Ga0099364, IMG submission 73070) | Microcerotermes parvus P3 segment gut microbial communities from Pointe-Noire, Republic of the Congo - Th196 P3 | ecosystem: Host-associated > Arthropoda: Insects > Digestive system > Gut ...
AAAAATACATTAACTTTTCGTGGCGGCTCATAATGGCGGACGACGCAGTGATAGACTACGTCGTAGTCCATGAGCTCGCGCACCTGGCTGAAATGAACCACTCGGCGCGTTTTTGGGCGATCGTCGAGGGCGTTTTGCCCGACTTCAACGAGAGAAAGGCGCGGCTAAAAGCGCTACAAATCAAACTCGGCGGCGAAGATTGGGAACCATAGTATAGCGTTTAGCATTAATAATTACTATGAAAGGCAGGTTCAACGATATATATGTTAGATATGTTAGATTTGCATTATGCGTCCATACAGGACATACATCGTTTATATCGCGAAAAACAGTTGACGGTAAGGGCGCTTGTCCTCTCTTTCCTCAAAAGGATAGCGGATATTGACGCGTGCGACGGCGGATTGAACTCGGTTCTGGAAATAAACCCCGACGCGCTGTTTATCGCCGATGCCATGGACAGGCGGCTGAGGGACGGCGACGGGCTGTCGCATGCGCCCTTGTTCGGCATACCTGTCTTCCTCAAAGACAATGTCAACACGAAAGACCGGCTCCACACGAGCGCGGGCTCCGTCGCCCTTGCCGGAAACTACGCGCCATACGACGCGCATATCGCCAAACTCCTGCGCCGCGCCGGGGCGCTCATTCTCGGCAAGGCAAATATGACCGAGTTCGCCAACTATATGTCGGACGCTAACATGCCGTCTGGCTACAGCTCCAGGGGCGGGCAGGTGCTTAACCCATATAACAGGGGGGAGACGCCGAACGGCTCCAGTTCGGGCTCCGCAGTGGCTGTCGCGGCGGGGCTGTGCACGGTTTCCATCGGCACGGAAACGTGCGGCTCCATCATATCGCCAGCCGGGTGCAACGGCATCGTGGGCATCAAGCCGACGCTGGGCCTGGTCGGCAGGAGCGGCATTATACCCATTTCGGGGACGCTGGACACGGCGGGCCCCATGGCGAGGTCGGTCCGCGACGCCGCCGTGCTGCTGGGCGCTATAGCGGGCATCGACCCGGACGATCCGGCCACACACTCCGCTTCTTGTGGGGCGGCTGTCGACTATACGCAGTGTCTTGACCCTGACGGGTTGAAGAAGGCCAAGATCGGAATTGTCAGATCGCAAGGCCAGGACGACTCAGACGCTACGGAAGAAGAAAAGGCCAGTTTTGACGGCCTTTGCGGCATTTTAGCTCGCGCAGGCGCCACCATAGCCGAGGGCATTGAAATCGAATCAAAGTTAAATATAGGCGATATAATGCGCTATGAGTTCAAATCGTGCATGAACTACTACCTATCCACGCTGGATGGCCGCGCGGGCGTAAATACCTTGAAAGACATAATCCAGTACAATCAAACGAACGCGCCAGTCGCGTTAAAATACGGTCAGGGCGTCCTGCTGAACGCCGAAAACCGCGCCTCCGGGACTTTAACCGAACCGGAGTATATTGGCGCGCTGCTGGAGCGCGAAAAGGCGGCAAAATCGTTGGACAATATTTTCGCCGAACATGGCGTCGATGTGCTGCTGTGCGACACAATGCAGATCATTGCCCCTTTAACGGGTTTTCCGTCCATGACGATTCCCGTAGGGCAGTGCAAAAATAATGTACCGCTGTCAACGTACTGGATAGCCCGCAGATACGACGAAGCCTCGCTGCTGTCGGCCACATATGCCCTCGAACAGCAACTGGGCCTGTGTATAAAACCGGATTTATCGTAAGGATGACCAAAGGCCGTTACCTTACAAAAAAAATAATATGTAAAATTATATATGTATAATGTAGGGGCGAACAGTGTTCGCCCGCTTCTTTTAATTTCACCCAAGGTAAGGTATTGATGAATAAAGGATGCGCATAGGCCGCCATGGTTGATCGTAGTCGTCCCATGGTATAAAATGCCGCGCCATTAATTCGTTCCATATATCCAGCGGTGAGTTGCCGGTGGAGAGGGCGCCGGTTGGTGGCGATTCTTCGCGCTCTACGGGGCGCTCTTCGTAAAAACACATCAACCCGTCGTCAACCCCGATGATGCCGTATTTGTCACTCATGCCGGGTTTTTCTTCCTGAAGCTGGTAATGATAAAAGACATAGCTGGAAAACATGTCTGGGCGAATACGGTTCAGCCGCAACTGCGCGCTTTTGCCAGTGATTTTGCGCTTCCAATACTCCGCGTCCTGTATGCCGCAATAATGAAATATTTCCCACATCATCCGCCACTTATGGCCGCTGGACTCGACAATGTCCAGTAGTTGATGCTCGATTTGCGGCAGCATACCCGACGGATCGGGTGAGGTGCTGCGCCTTTCTCCGTAAAATATGAGGATATCTTCGTATATGCCGAAGCTCATGCCAAACCAGTCCTGCAGCAGCAGTGAATCAAGCGTGGAGCGTACATCGGCGGAGCTGAACAGCGTTTCCAGCGCAACTGCGGCGCCGGGCCTGACATATGAGCGATATATGCCGCGCGATAATTTATCCATTTATGATAATACCCCCTTTATATACATGAAATAGGCGATTGTATAAGTCGCGGACGCACAATGTGCGTCCCTACATATGGGCAGCCAATTTTGCATATATACATAATGTTATAGGGGCGAACAGTGTTCGCCCGTAAAATACCGGATTTTACAATCGCCTAATACATGAATCCATGCCTTATTAGACGCCGGGTATGCGGTGCGATAAGCGTCAACTGCGTTGCAGGGACATCGCACCCTACGAAGTTGGCTTACTGGCCTTCGTTGCCCCATTTGTCTACGGATTTTACGGTGTACGCGCTTGCGTCGCCTGCTTCGCCTACGGCGCCTGTGGCGCCTGTGTCGCCTTTGGCACTTTCGTCCTTTTCGGGCGGCTCGTACGAGTCCGCTACTGTGGAGGCCACTTGTATCCCGTCGCGGTATACGCGGTAGTAGCAATGGTTCTCGTCATTCGCGGCGTCCCACACGACGACGCGCCCCGCGCCGCCGACTCTGCCGGCCGCATCCAGCATTTTAACGCCCCCGACGGCCCCCGGCTTGTTGTCCCTGTAGTCGGTGGTGAGCAGCAGCAGCGAGCGGGCGGGTGCTTTTACAAGCAGCCTGCCGTCCACCGGCGCGAGCACGTCGCTGTGCGGCTGTAGATCCGCGAAGTCGTTGCGCGGCACGTTCGCCGAGTCGTATACATACACGCGCATCGGCCTGTCTACCGGACAGTCCAGCTCAAGCTCCACGTCCAAAGCGTCGCCGCCCCGGTTGTTGAGCGCGACGGACACAGAGCCGTCGGTGTTAGCAACGCCGCCTGAATGCAGTAAATAGGCGTCGCTCCGGGTGGTCATGGGCTTTGAATTTTTATTGAAATATTTCGCCAACAGCCCGTAGCAATAATAGTTGTCCCGCGCCGAATAGTCGTCGCCGTCCCAGCGCGTCAGGCCCCATTTTACCGTGCGGCTCCAGCGCATGCCCTCGGGGTTCGGGTAGTCGTTGAGCGTCCAGTAAGCCATCGCGTATACATTCGCATTGAACGCCGCCAGCGCCATGTCCGCCACCATCAGGGCGCTTTCCGCTTCCTTGTCCGTGTCAAAATACCTGCTGTCGTTTATAAGCATGCCATTTATGCGGTCCCAGTCGCACCCCAGCCCGAACTCGCCCAATATGAATCGCTTTTCCTTTGTGCCGGCTGCGTTGGACATCCTTTGGCACATGATGTTGAACCATTTATAGAAATCCACGTCCTCCACATACCAGTCGAACGCATAATCGTGGGCGCAATATACCCCGGTCACCCCTGCCATGTTGCCGACGGCCCAGTTGACGGATTCCCAGTGCGAAGACGGCGCCGCGTCGGTGGCCGCAAGAACGACGGGCAGGTTGCGCCGCTTGAACTCCCTGAACAGGAGCGTATGGTATTCCTTGAACGTCTCCAGCTCATAAAACATCTCGCCCCATGTGTCCAGCGTCAGCTCGTTGGACATGCAGTACATAACTATATTTTTCAGGCCTTTGTCGCGTATGAGGTACTCCAGCCTGTCCGCCACGTCGACGGCGTATTTAATTTTATCCTCCTGCGTGACCTGCCTTGTCGTGCTGCCCGTCAGGTACAGAGGCGTGTCGGTCACGCCGTGCATTTGATGGTAATACTCGACGAATGTGTCCATGTCTTCGCGCGACCAGTTCGGAGCGCCGCCCCATATGCGCGAGAAGCCCGGCGACAATTCGCGCCATGTTTTTGCGACCACTTCGTTGAAATGCCGCTTGGACATCATTTTGTAATTGGTGGCGTCGGCGTTGTGAAAGCCCATGCCACCGAAAGCCAGCCTGATTTTGTCTTTTTTTACGGTTACCCTGGTAGGCATAGTACACCTCCTGTGTTATATCCTGAGTTATCGGTCTGGGAATGGGTTATGTGTTATATCCTGAGTTATCGGTCTGGGAATGGGTTAAATGTTGGTTGGCGGTTGCGCTTGTAGTCGTCGCCGATATATTCGCTCTCGACGACGCCGGTTCCACTGTATATGCTGTTGCCCGAAAATGTGGAAAAGGCGTCGCGCCGCTGTACAATGAGCACATTGCCGCTCGCCTGGATTGCGTTGTTTTCAAAAATATAACCCTCGCAGCGCACGAAGGTCAGCATCACGCCCCCGTCCTGCGACACAAACGCGTTGTTGCGCACGATATTCCCCTTTGACATGTGGTTGAGCATGCCCGACGCGCACCCGGATGTCAGGTTCCCCTCGACGACCCATCCGCCCGTCTGCTCGTCCAGGTACAATCCGTTGCGGATGGAGCCCGGATCGTCGTTGTCCTGCGTCATGATGCCATAAACGGCGTTGGTGCTCATTCTGCCGTTCTTGCTGAATGTCGCGTATATGCCCGCGCCGTCGTTCAGCTCCTTCATCACCTCGTACATTTTATTGCCGGTTATGTTGACCGATTTGCCCCCGACGGAGGCGATGCCTGTGTAGGGGAGCTCCCGCAGCACATTGCCTATCAAGTCGCACCCAAATGTATATATACCGATAGCCGAATAGTATATCCTGCCCGCGCGCTCCACCGTGCTGTTTTTGACCTCGCAACCGGCGCTGCCCCAAAACTGAATGCCGCCGGCGCCCACGTCGGCCACGGCGCAGCCATCCACCGTTACGTTGCGGTTGCCGTCCGGCCGGACAATCTTGGTCTTGTCCTCGGCAAACTCGGTAAAACCCGTCCTGTTGCTGTCTATCAGCCTGATACCCCACCCGGATAGGGCGAAGAAGGCGAGGTTTTTAAACGAGCAGCATTCCAGAGAGTGCGTGCAGTCGATGGCGCCGGTCATATGCGAAGCGCCGAACCCGCATGCCGTCGAAGGGGTGGACGTCACCGTGAAGCCCACGTCTTCGATGGTGAGCCCGCTCATCGGGCCGGCAATAGTGATTATTGCGTCGTGCACGGGCATATACACCTCCGCCCGCTCCATGTCCTCGCCGTCAAGAGGCATGTAGTACACCGCGCGCTCGCACTTGTCCAGGCGCCACATGCCCGGGCCCATGCCCGCTCCGGTGTTCCATATAATGTATGTGTTGTAGCCGTACGCCCCGGGCGGGTGCGTCAGCGGCGTCGACAGGCGGAACGCGCATCCCTCCCTGTCGTGGGCCGCGATACCCGCCATAGAGTCGTCCCATTTGTGGAATATCGTCAGCTCCGCGTTCTGCCAGTCGAAATCCGGCCCGATGTCCGCCGGGTCGTATTTCATGGTCGTGAGCTGCTCCTCCGTGGGCTTGACCGCCCAGCCGCCGTCCGACGAGGACAGCCATTGCGATGTGAACTCCGAGCGGTGCGTGAGCCTGCCGACGCGCGGGACCCTCGCCCTCTCGCGCAGATGGCCGTTGACGGCAATCATGCGGATGCCGGAGCCCACTGTTTCGGGCAGGTTCGCGCGGTATGTGCCGTCGCCCTGCTTTTTCCATCCGGATACACGGATGCCGCCGCATAATACAGCGCCGCCCGCGCCTGTGCCACCAGCCGCCCCTGTGCCACTGCCAACTCCCGTCCCCATGCCATAACCAACGCCCGCCTCCGCGTCACCATTATCGCCTGCCCTCACGCCACTGCCAACGCCCGCCCCCGTGCCACCACTCTCGCCTGCCCCTGCGCTAACGCTATCGCCCGCCCCTGCGCATTCGGCTCGGATGGTGAGGCCGTTGTCGCGCCCGTCCAGGGCGACGGACGTGTTTTCATAAATGCCGCTTTTGAGGCAGATGACCCCGCCGCCCCCTGCCAGCCTCGTCAGCTCAAGCGCCCTGCCCAGCGTTTTGACCGGCGCGCCGACGGCGCCGTCATTTTTATCGCTGCCCGATGGCGACACATGGATAGAATCATATTTATCCATACGAATATTCGCCCCCAATCCATTTTCTAATTGACATTTGCTATAAAGTCATAATATAATTTACCATAAATTTAATGCAGTATGATAGTTGTCTGATAAATAATATTCGTTGATATTATAATGATTTTATAATGCGCGTTATACATCGAGGGCGGGGCAAACACCGCCCCTAAGAATGTCTTTCATTAATTTTCGCACAGTAAGAGGTGATGCTTATGAAAATACTTGAAAGGATCAGGGGCGATGAACGTTTGAGGCTACTGCTTCTGGCCATCCCCTTTGTCGTATTCATCTTCATGTTCTCATACGTGCCCTTGTTCGGCTGGATTTATTCGTTCTTTAATTACAAGCCGGGCATCCCCCTGTCCAGGACCCCGTTTGTAGGTCTTGAAAATTACGCGCTCATATTTACATTTTATAAAAAGCAAATATGGGGCGTGCTGCGCAACACGCTGATTTTCAGCTCACTCGGGCTTTTGTGCTCGCCGCTGCCCATGCTATTCGCCATCTTCTTGAACGAGATCAAAAGCCTCAGGTTCAAAAAACTGGTGCAGACCACGACGACACTGCCGCACTTCATTAGTTGGATCATCGTGTTCTCGCTGGCGTTTTCGATATTTTCCGACAGCGGGGTCGTTAACAACATCCTCATATCGCTGGGGCTGATAGAGAACCCCACCATGCTCCTCGGCAATTCCGACGTCGTCTATATTTTCCAGATGATGCTGGGCTGGTGGAAGTCCACCGGCTGGGGTGCGATCATATATATCGCGGCCATTTCGGGCATCGACATGGAGCTGTACGACGCAGCCGCCGTGGACGGCGCCGGCCGGTTCGCCCGGATGCGCCACATCACCGTGCCCGGCTTGCTGCCGACGTACCTGGTGCTGCTGCTGCTCAGCATCGGCAGCATCATTTCTGTCGGATTCGACCAATATTTCGTGTTCTATAACGCGCTGGTCGCTGATAAAATAGAGGTCATCGACACTTTCGTGTTCCGGGTCGGCATCAGCAAGAACGACTACTCCTTCGCCACTGCGGTGGGCATCATGAAGACGTTTATCAGCCTAATGCTCCTGTTCTCGGCCAACAACATAGCAAAAAAGGTCAGGGGGGAGGCTATAATATGAACAAGGCGCGCCCCGCAGACATCGCGTTCAACGCGATTAACTATACTGTGTTCGGGCTGATCATGTTCCTCAGCCTGTACCCGTTCTATTACATTTTTATATATTCCATCAGCGATTCCGTACAGGCCATAAAGGGGATCACCTTTTACCCACGCGGCTTCACGCTTGACAACTACGTGGGCATATTCCAGCAGGAGGGCATCCCGCGCGCGGCGATGATCAGCGTGCTGAGGACGGTCACCGGTACGATGCTGACGGTTTTCTGCAGCTCGTTTTTCGGCTACCTGATGACGAAACAAAAAATGTACTTCCGCAAAATCATCTATCGTTTCATGGTGATAACGATGTACATCAGCGCCGGGTTGATCCCCTGGTACCTGACCATGAGGATGTATGGTTTCAACAACAACTTTCTCGTCTACATCATGCCGGGCGCGCTGAACGCCTTTCACGTCATATTAATAAAGACATTCATCGAGCAATTGCCGGCCTCGCTGGAGGAAGCGGCGATCGTGGACGGCGCCGGCACGCTCATGATATTCACGCGTGTCATCTTCCCGCTGTCCATGCCCATCATAGCGACGATAAGCGTCTTCACAGCGGTGGGCCAGTGGAACTCGTGGTTCGACAACCTCATATTCATGGTCGGGAGGCCGGACTACAACACACTGCAGATTATCCTCTACAACTTGCTGAGGCGGGCGGGCACAATATCTTCCAATATAGACATGACGTCTGCTGAGCAGATGGCCAAACGGATAACGCCGGACTCCATAAGGATGACGATCACGATGGTGGTGACGTTCCCCATCCTGTTCGTGTACCCGTTCGCGCAAAAATATTTCGTCAAAGGCATAATGATAGGCGCCATAAAGGGATGAGTATGTGATGGGTTTGGATGAGCTTATGATGAGAATATGATGGGTTTGTGATGAGTTTGCGATGAGTATGCGATGAGTTTATGAGGGGATTATGATGAGATTGCGATGAGTATATGTTGAGATTATTATGAATTTATGATGGGCTTATGATGAGCTTATTATGGGCATATGTTGAGTATATGACGAGCATGATGAACATAAAATACTAAAAATTTGGGAGGAGAGGAAATGTATGTTTAAGGCTAATAAACACACGAGGAAACACAGGCCTGCGCCATACCTGTTCATATCGGCGTTGCTGATACTGGCATTGGCGCTGGCGGGATGCGGCACTGGAGGGGGCGGCGCGACGACTGCGGCGGCCACCACGGCGGCGGCAGCCGAAGCAACTACGGCGGCGGCAGCCGGCGCGACCGAGGCTGCGGCCACAACGGTGGCAGGGGCGGCCGACGCGGGCGCCACCACGGCGGCAACCACCACAACGGCTGCGGCTGCGGCGGACGAAGACGACGACCCGGATTTGTCGCCGCCGGTTACCCTCACCATGGCGATGCCCATTGAAAAGGGCGGCGGCGAGTGGGGAAACAGAAAGCCCTGGACCGTCCAGGAAATGGAAAAAGAACTCAATATAGTTTGGGAACTGCGCGGGCATACCCCGGATCAGGATCAGCTTATGTATGCCAGCGGGGATCTCGCTGACATTGTCATGGCGCACAGGGACTTCTACACGCAGATCATAGAGGGCGGGCTTGTTATGCCCCTCGACGATCTGGTGGAGCAATACGCGCCAGATATAAAGGAGCAAACATACAAACTCGACTATGCCAGAAAATACCTGTCGCACGGCACGGGGCTGCTGTACGGGTTCACATGTTTTACGGGCTCCGACGGCAACGGCTTTTACCCGCAGATTGGTTTCCACACCCGCTGGGATCTGTACAAGGAGCTGGGCGCGCCGGAGATGGCGTCGCATGACGATATCCTGGAGCTCGTGGATCAGTTGGTTCGGGAAAACCCGACCACCCCCGACGGGCAAAAGGTATACGGCTTTGGCGTTTTCAACGACTGGGGGACGTGGCCGTTCGGCACATTCCCCATCAACAACCCCACGGCCAACACCGAGGTTTCCGCGAAATCCGTCACTTTCAGGGCGGACGGGACTGAGTTCTACCCGATGATTGACATAGACAGCGGTGGGTGGCAGAACCTCTCCATGTTTAACAAGGCCAATCAGATGGGTCTGTTCGACAAGGACAGCCTGACGCAGAGCAGCTCGGAATACGCCAACAAGTGTACAAACGGCCAGTACATGATAATTTGCGCCGGTTGGTGGATGACTGCATACAACCTGGAGCGTCGCGTGGAGGACCCGAACACGTTGAACGGCTATCAGCACATACCGTTCAAGGGCGGGAAGGTCTATTGCAACAATTTGTGGCCGGCGGGCGCCTCTGCGTACATGTACATGATCAGTAGCAAGTGCCAAAACCCCGAGGCTGCGATGAAGCTTTTGAACTATTTGAATAGCTACGACGGCATACGTTTCCTGATGTGCGGCTCTGTGGAGGCCGGCACCATTGAAATGGTGGAGGGCAAGCCCGAGATGACAGCGGAGATAATCGAAAAGACGCTGGCGGATTCAGAGGATGTCAGGGATATGTTCTATACCAACGAGAACGCGTTTGGCTTCACCGTCCCGACCATCCACCCCGGCGATGGGCAGCCCCTCAACCTGAGGGTGACCGACAGAGGCTTTTCGCTGCAGTGCTCGCCCATGGATACGGACTATTCAAATTATTATGGCGCCACGTACCCGGCTGGTGTGCTTAACAAGTTCATCAGCGAGGGCTACATGACGGACAACCGCTACATGCCGAGCGATGTCACAAACGCGATGCCGCCCGATACGGACAGCATCGCGCGCATCCGCAACCTGGTCACCGACATCTATTTCAAAACGACAGCCACCGCTATCCTGGCGCCCAACGACGCGGCTTTCATGGAAGTGTTCGAGCAGAACATGAAGGATTTAAAAGACTCTGGTTTTGATTTGCTGGTGGAGTTTGATAGGAATAATTATTTGGCGGCGAAAGCGGACTTCGAATAACGTGTTCTTTTTTGATGCCAAAAAAGAACCAAAAAAGCTCGGAGGGTTTCGATTCCCCCCGAATCCCCCCACATGAATCGCCAATCATATATGGTTCGCATATGAT
>Ga0099364_10014325_pt1 | contig 10561 bp, 4 predicted proteins | sample TergutTh196P3_FD_73070 | JGI IMG/M metagenome (GOLD analysis project Ga0099364, IMG submission 73070) | Microcerotermes parvus P3 segment gut microbial communities from Pointe-Noire, Republic of the Congo - Th196 P3 | ecosystem: Host-associated > Arthropoda: Insects > Digestive system > Gut ...
TTGAAGACATTCCGCCACCGCCGGAGCCGGAGCCGCTATTGATTGAAGACATCCCGCCGCCCCCGCCGCCGCCGGAACCGCTATTGATTGAAGACATCCCACCCCCGCTACCACCCCTTCTACCACCCCCGCGAATGATTGTAGACATCGCCCCGCCGATTATCCTCAATCAAATAACTACCGAACGAATCGCGCCACCATCCCTGAATGACGTGATTGAAAAAAATAAACTGTCGGATTTACGGAAAGCCTTCAGCTTGAACGACCGCTACCGCTTCCGGCGCGAGCTGTTTGAAAACAACGAGGACATCATGAACAACGCGCTCCTACAGCTCAACAAAAAAGAATCTTTAACAGAATCCTTAGCATATCTTCAGGATACATTCCACCTGGATTTCAATAACCCGACGGTCAAGGATTTTATTAAAATATTGGAAATACGATTTTTGTAACATGGCAAAGCTAACGGTAGTCCCTACGCCGATTGGGAATCTGGAAGATATAACCATTCGGGCAATTCGCGTCCTCAAAGAGGCGGACGTGATTTTAGCCGAAGATACGCGGACTACCGGCGTGTTACTCAAACATTATGACATTCAAAACCGGACGCTATCCCACCATAAATTTAATGAGCATCAAACGGCGACGTTTATCGCTTCGCGCATAAAAGCAGGCGAAAACATTGCTATCGTATCCGACGCCGGTACGCCGTCCATTTCAGACCCCGGTTTTTTGCTCGTCCGCGCATGTGTCAGGCAAGGAATAGAAGTAGAATGTCTGCCCGGCGCCACAGCATTTGTGCCTGCTACGGTTGTTTCCGGTTTGCCTAACGATAGATTCTGTTTCGAGGGATTCCTCCCCGTAAAAAAAGGCCGCCAGATGCGCCTCCATGAGATATCCCAGGAAGAACGTACCGTCGTTTTGTACGAAGCGCCATTCCGTCTCGTCAAAACGCTCACCCAGTTAGCCGAAGTATGCGGAAACGACCGTCCTGTTTCCGTATCGCGCGAAATTTCCAAACGTTTCGAGGAAACGATACGCGGCGCCTTAGAAGACGTTATCACTCACTTTTCGGCCAACCCGCCCAAAGGTGAATGTGTCATTGTGCTCGGAGGAAATCCGGGGATAAAAAAAGTTATAAAAAACAATTCAATTCATTCATTATGATCACAAAGAAAACCATGTTAGCCGCTTGTACCTGCTTACTTTGCATCGGTACGTTTACTACATGTACGGAGCAATCCGCAGAATACAAAAAACTACAGTTCGAGAACGATTCACTCCGCCTCCACATCAAAAAAACGGAAGTAGAGATAGAAGAGATGTTAAACGCCTTGAACGCCATCGAAAGCGACATCAACGTCATTCGAGAGACCGAAAAATTGCTCAATATGCAGCAAGATGCCGAATTGACCGGCACCCGACGCGAGCAAATAGAGCGTAACATGCAGATGGTAGTAGAAGCCTTAAAGCGAAACAAACAGCAATTAGCAGAGTTGCAGGATAAATTAGACGCCAGTAACCTACGCTTCTCCGCCCTCCAACAGACGATCGATCGTCTCACGAAAGACGTAGAAGACAAAACGGTATTGATAACCAAGCTACAGGATGATTTAAGTCAAAGAGACGTACAAATCCAGGATTTAACCGGACAAGTCGACGATCTGATCGAAAATGTCGAAGTCCTGAAAGAATTGACCGAATCACAAAGCGATTTACTCGCTAAACAGGATAAAACGCTCCATACGGTTTATTATTGTTTCGGCACGAAAAAAGAGTTAAAAGAACAAAATATTCTTTCGGGAGGCGGACTGTTCTCTAAATCGAAAACGTTAGAGCGCGGTTTCAATGAAGATTATTTTCTGCCCATCGATAAGCGCCGGGTGACCGCCATCCCACTTTATGCCTCGAAAGCGACCGTCAAAACCAATCATCCCAAGGGCACGTTCAATTTCTTCAAAGATTCGGACGGTAATCTGACATTGGAAATCAATAACCCCGATTTGTTCTGGAGCCTGAGCAAATACTTAGTGATTGAAGTAGGATGACCTCTCCAAGGAACCGCTACAGGTCCCTGTTTTTCGACCTCGATGATACTTTGTGGGATACCGCTCACAATAATAAGGCCTGTTTGGAAGAAATATACCATGTGTATAATTTCGACAGACATTATGCTTCGTTTGAAGATTTTTTTGCCCTTTACATGCCTAATAACGATAAGTTATGGAAAGCATACAGAGACAATTTAGTAGACCGCCAAACGCTGATTGTCGAACGTCTTTTATATGTGCTGCGTCCCATGGGGATAGATGATCAAGCGTATGCACTACGGATCAACCGGGATTTTTTAGAGCGCACCGCAAATAAAACCAAGACCATCGACGGCGCCAAAGACCTGTTAGAATACCTTCACAACCGCTACCGTCTGTTTATTTTATCTAACGGCTTCCGCGAAATACAATTTTTAAAAATGAAAAATGCCGGATTAGCCGATTTCTTTGAACGTTTTATCCTCTCGGAAGATGTATCCGTCCGTAAACCTGATAAAAAGATATTCGATGTGGCGCTGAAGAACACCAATTCCCGCCGCGCCACATCCCTGATGATAGGCGACAGCTGGGAAGCCGATATCGTCGGTGCTCAAAATGCCCGCATCGACCATATATGGTTCAATCCCCATAAAACAGCCCCCGACAGCGCATCCCCATCTCCCACATTCGAAGTCCATTCCCTGTCCGAAATTAAAGCGATACTTTAGCCGAAAAAAAAACGACTTCCCTCTCGAGAAGCCGTTTTTTATCAATATGAGAAACAAAAACTTATTGAATAATCACTTTATAACGCGAGCCATCTCCTAAGGTGATCATATAGATACCTGGGTTAAGGGTGGTCTTATAGAGACCGGCCGGCACGTTTTCTTTCTTCAAGAGAACGCCTGTGACACTGTAAACAGTAACAACATCATCCGTAGTAGCGTTAATATACAACGTATTCTTATACGACCATACCTTTGCGCCGTCAATGGCCTCATTGCCAACAATAACGTATGGCACGCTGGTCAATTCCGGCCCGATATGAATCACATAAGGCTCTACGACACGCGAAATAGCATAGATAAATCCGTTTTCGGTCAATTGCATACGTGTCTGGTCTAAATCTGTCCAACTGCCGGTGACATAACCTTCTGCCTTGATAGCCAGCACTTCTTTATCAAAATAAGCCCTAAACGAGAAGTTTTGCTCACTTGGTGCATAATGCGTACCGGCAGCGGGAACGGTGGTGACGCCGTCAACTTTCGGTATTTGAATAAAACGCTGGACAGGAGGCGAAGGAGACGTTCCGACGTCAAGTTTTACTTTTCCGCGCTCGCTGAAGTTCAGCGAAAAGAAAAAGCCAAAGTAATTATCTTCCGGTAAAAAGAAATTCTTCACATAGTCCGAACTTAAACCATCGATATCGCCATATTCAATAATTGTATACACACCCGGTGAGAAATATTCAGCTTCCGGCAGAAGAAGCACCGGTATGCGACCGAATAACTGAACCGAATCATTAACTATTATTTTATCCGTCATCGTGGCGAATGCCTGCGTACCGTTTGGATAAGTAATCAGGTTATTGCCTATCGATATGCGGAGTACGGCGTCTTTCTCCATGCGCAAATTGTGCATCGTCAAAGCTCCCTGATTATGCGGCGTCTGACAGTCATATTCCATCAGCGAAGCAAAACCGGGCGCCAGGATTCCATGGTCTACAACATGTACGTTCTCATGTATGTTGCCATAACCGCCAAGGGTTGTAGTCGGTGTGACCGTCAGGCCGTCTTCGCCCGGCAGGCTCAACTCGCTACCCGGTTCTAAATGCAGGTGGTGAGGATAGATACCGGGGAAGTTAACCGATGCAATCTGTTCGTAGCTGACTAACTCCAATTTGCCTGAACGATTTTTTGCCTCGACGCCGGGAGCGGTATAAAATTCCACATTATTGCGGATACGTAACAGGTCGGTACGGATATAAGAATCGACAAACTCGCCGCCGCGGATATTGTCTAAAGAATCGGTGATAAACGAGATACGGGCATGGTTGGCTACGACCGTATTAATGATAGGCAGCGTAAAGCCATGTTTGAAAGCGACAATGAGATCGCCGCCTACATAAGGCGTTGGTTCCAGACCGGCTAATGAACGGGCGTTGGGCGCACTGTGACCTTGTGTGCGCGAAGGAATGCAACGCTGGTAGCCTAATTCGATAATCGGCGTATTGCGGTCTTCCATAGAGATGGCGGGGCCGTACATGCCATAATATTTGCGCGAATCACCGTCGTCGTTAATCACGCCGTAGCGCATATCGTTGATACGTGGCGCGCCTGTGGTATAGGGAAGAAGTGTCAAACCGGTACCGTTGAAGACAACGCTGTCATGGAAAATCAAGCTATCGGCTTTTATGGTCAGGTCTGTATTCGGGCCGTTATATGATTCGGCATCCAATTCAGCATGACCGAAAAATTCAATAACCGGCGCTTCGATGAGGCTCTTCATGTTATGCGTATGCACGCGGGCATCGTCGTGGAAACCGATGTAAGGCCATTCGAAAGTTTCATGCCGGTCTCTCCCCTGAATCGGGTATGCCCATGGGTCTTCACATCCAAAACAGTTGACGCGACGGTATTCGGTTTTGCTCCCCTGGAACTGTGATTTCATAAACAGACCGTAACCTTCTACATTTTCGCCATGCAGCTGACCCATTTCGGGAACGCGATGAAGACCTGTACCCGAACCGCCGAAGAACTCAAATTTCGTAAATACGTCAATGAAATTATTGGCTACCGTAGCCAGACCGCCGGATTGTACCTGCAAGCTTGGAAAGGTTTGCGTCCAGTCAAAATGGAATATCAACTCGCGCGCTTTGTTGTCGGATGTAGCGCAAATGCCCGTAAACGGCGAACCATTGCTGCCGCGATACATCGAATGAAGCGGCGAATAGGTTGACGGATTATTGAAATACCACAAATAACCGTTTGTACTCACGTTGAAAACGCTTCCACATGCTTCGATGATCGACTTATAGCTTGTCGAATAAAACGGATTTCGCGTTAATACGCCTGCGTTGTAAGCGCCCCGTCCGTTGTAACCGCTCTCACGCATGTTGTTATTCCCGTAATTGAGCATGATATTATCATCGGCTCCAAAGAATACGCTACCGCTGTTAGCTGTCGTCGAATACTGGAAGTCGCGCTCGCTGACGTCGCCCCATTGATTCTCAGATATACCCGAATTAAGTGCGGCATATTTCAGTAAGTGACCTTCCATACCTTCGACGGTAAACGCATCGTAGGTATCAATATATCCTTCACGTGTACGGAAAGTGGCATTTCCTGTTCCGTCCTGGAAATTCAGGTAGCCGCCTTTCATCATGATATTACCTGTACGCCATAGTATGGGCGTACCGCAGATATCAGGCACTTGCGTATTGAGGGTCTGCTCGCGGCCATTTCCGTTATCATACGACAAAAAATTACTCCATCGGGCAGCACGAAGGACATCTTCCTCAGAACCAGCACCGGCGTCGACTAATAAATCGCCGTACTTACTGACTAAGTACAGGGAATCTTTTCCCCAGATATTGCCGTTAGGGGTAGATATTTCCATATATCCGCCGTCGGTATGGTCGCCCTCGGCCATGTGTGCATAGATAAAGTCGAACGTAATATTTCCGCCATAACCGTTAGCTTGCGTATTCTTTTCATAGCCAAGGTATCCCGCGCGGATAAGCACATTTGCGCCCTTCGTGGTGGGATTACCGGAAAAGTCGAAGATGATGCTATCGTTTACATTCATCCCGTTCATGCAATCAGCGCCGTAACCTAATACGATATGACCCTGATTGATGCCGCGACCGCCGTCAGCCGTTAAATATTCGCCACAATCCGTGCCTTCCTTATGTTTATCCGTCGTAATCGTGATGCTACCGTCTCCGTTTTGATTCCTATATTCTAATGTACGCGTGAGAATCGAGTCGAAGGCATGAATCTGTAAGTTGCCATAACCCGTCTGTGACGACGAGTTGGCTAAATACGACATTCTATCGTGCAACTTAATATCAATCGCTTCCATGATGGTCATTCCCGTTCCAGCATGATCGAAAGTCAACTGTGCAGCATGGCTTTCATAAGTACCTCCATGCAGATAGGGGTCTGTTTCGATATTTCCGTTTTTAGCTGTCATCAAGATGGTACCGGAACCGCTATAATCGAAATTAATCGTACTGAAAGCGAGGATACTACCCTGACCTTCGCCGCCTGCTGCAAAGTCATTATTTAATCCCGACCCGCTATAAGTAATTGTAGAGGGCTGTTCGATCGTTTTGCACAGTAAGAAGCTGCAACCGCCCGCTTGATGGCCGGCTTGCATCGTGATGGGGTTAGAGATGCCGATGGTCGGATAATTAAACAGATAAGGCGCGTGGGTCTCAATATGACGACCGGCTGTCACCATCATATAATCAGCGCTGCCGAGAGAGTTGGTATAATTAAATGTAACATCAGCGCCAATTTGATTCTCAATATCACGGGCAGCCGATATTAAAGTCGTTCCGAACCCGTGATGATTGATGGTAAACGTTTTGTTGTTGCCAAACAGGATATTACCGTCCCATTTGTTGTTCTGGAAACATTCTGTAACCCCGCAATAATTGCCGAGCTTATTGCCTGCCTGATACAGGAAATATACCAAATCAAGATTGGAAATATTAAATTCTACGTCCGTTCCCTTACTGTTTACCGCTTCTACATTCCCTGTTTCAGCAAACAACAGGATCGTATCTCTGGATACGCTGGGGGTTGGATTGGACGCTGCGCTGGTTAACGAAAGTTTAAAATCACCGTCTAAATAGATTGAATTATACGCCCGTAAATAAGCATCAACATTCCCGGATTGTGACGGCGTAAAATCAATTGTAGCATTATCGGCATACCAGATATCGCCACCGGTTAAAGGAGGCGTACCCGTAGCCGGTAGACGATTTTCGTAACCATCATCTACGCAAGTTCCGAGGCCCCAATCGCCTGTCCGGGCGATTGGCGTTTCAAAATCGGTATTTTTAAAGAAAAACGGATAACCGGCTTTTACCACAAGGTCTCCTAAGTGGTTACTCACGCTTGTTTCCAATGAAGCATTAAATGGTCCCATGAAAGCGACTGTTTTTTGCGCTTCAAACAACATGGAGCGTTCGCCGTCTTGAGTCAATGAAGTAGCGCCGCCTACCCGAATATCCTGTCCCGCCTGGACGATCAACTCGCCGCTCTGAGCCGTTTGAAAATGATTGAGAAATGTAAAGTTACTTCCGATCAATACGTCATCATTATCCGAACGGAAAAAGACAAGACCATCACCCGGCGCCGTTGCAGTATTATTCAAATTGGCCATAACGCTACCGCCGATTTTGACAGCGCCCGTTTGTACACCGTAAATACCTGAACTGCCACGCAGAGGATCAGCGTCCCCTCTCGCCCATACCGTAAGATGAGCTTCATTGGCATTGTCAAAATTCAAATTGTTCTGAATATAGATAGAGTGCTGGTCGGAAAGCAATTTGATTTCGTTATCTTCTACTAAATTAAAGTCCAGAGAACCAATGAATCGCAGAAAACTTTGCGCCTGAATATGCAGATCGCCTGTACCGCCTGCTATCGCATTGTTAATACCATAATTCAGACTATCCACTCCAGCCGACGCAAATGTGATCCCGTAATTATAATCAAAATCGTCAGCATCTCCATTACCATCATGGATGATATAAAGCGGGTTTGCATTCGTAAATTTGAATCCGGGAGCGGAAACAGAGGTCAGATTTGCATTATTAATATTTACCCTTGGCCTTCCTATCGTCATAGAATCAATATAGGACGCACACGCACGGAAGTTTTTCAACATCCCCAACGAATAAATCTTAAACGAATCCTGATTAGCCGTTAACGGCCCGATTTCAATAATATTCGTCGTATCATTCAAGTTCGTATACGACCGCGTATGAATCCGGGCCTGCCCATTATAATTGCCAAATACACCATATACGGAAGCTTTTGTCTCCGAGTAAGGCATCCATTTCGTTGCGTCAGTGCCGGTCTTATCCGTTAATGTACCCACTTCGCGCGGATGATCATAATCCCAATAGATACCTTCCACTTCGGTATAGGTACTTGACCCGCTTGTCAACCATATATCACCAAAAAGTCCTTTTCCCGTTGTATCTGTCGGGAAAGGAGCGCCATACCCTTTGCCTGCATAAGCATCGCTATACAAACTTCCTTGCGTTAAAGGATCTGCTGCTTCAACATAACTCGTATCCTGTACATGACGCATATAAGCATTCCCCCCTATTTTCAAACTGAAATTTGACTTAACCCCCGTCACAGCATTCTCAATCCCCGGCAATACCAGCAAAGCATCCGTCCAGCTATATCTATTCGTAGTACCCGGAGCTGTATAAAAGCCTGTATTTACAGAATATCTATTAGCGGCTCTGGTATTGTCCGTAACACTCCCTGTTACGCATACTACCGAATTATCCAATAAGCGTACCGCGGCATCAACGTATCTGCCGGATTCTTTCGTTCCAATACCACTAATTGGCGTTTTTATCGTATCAAAATCGGCATTGTCCCTAAGATAACCTACATAACCACTTACATGACCACAATCACTTGCATCATACGCCCAAAAAGGTCCTTCTATATCTGTCCCTTTTATAGTTGAATTAAAAAAACCCGCATACCATTGCACATCTCCAATTATTACTTCCTCTAACGTATTACCTGCTGAAAGTAATACCGTCGTTGGACGAATATATTCTACATCTTGATTAAGTTTATTTTCAAAAGTGCTATAAGAAGTAGAAGAAGATGGATCTAAGTATCTTCCCGGTATTGTATATAATAAATCCTTTCCATCATCAGTTTTTTCAATCTCATTTCTTGTAGAAGTATATAAGGAGGCTGCTTTTTTTTCTTCGAACCAGAATTCTCCTTGAGCTGTAACTCCATTAGCGCCATCCCACTGCGATTGCGTTAAAAGAGAAATATGATTCCATACAGGAACATAATACCTTCCATCAGAACCTTTAAATGGTCTGAGGACTGCTCCGACTGTTTGCCAGCTACCAGTAGCACCGGGATTATTTGCAGGCCACCAATTACGAGCGAGGATTACATCATTTGGAAATCCAATATTCGTACCTGGTGCATTTACAGAAGGTGTTATTCCAAGGTTGCCACCACCTCCATCAGTTTTATAATTTGTAAAAGAAGTTGCACTTGTAGCATCAGATGATGAAATACTGAAATTTGTTATTTGATTATGTGGTGTACCTGTAGTTATGTTTTTATTAACCTCCCAATACCGATAGCCTCCGTCAGAAGTAGTACTAGAACCATTATATCCTGGATTACCTCGTAAAAAATCTCGAAAACCAATTGCATCATACGCTTCTTGAGAACCATAAGGGCCTCCAAATATATCCTCATAAAGATCCTTTTCTGCTTGAATATCCAAATCAAGTTTAGGTGGAAAAAATTTTCCGTAAGTAGGCATAGGAGCTGTTCCTATATAACCAGTATTCCCATATAATCTAATTCCTCTTATTGCACCGGAAGCGGAACCATCAAAATCATATATTCCAACCACAGCATTTTTGGAGTATTCGCTTCCAATTAATAATTGACCCGGATTCGATGTACCACCAACAATAGATTTTGCTGGATCGTGACTGTCATAAGGAAAGGGTGTATTGGGTAAAACATCCACACTTTCAAAATTTGGAGCGGTAGTAGATGCATGGTCTGCTGGCCATCTTACGATTGCGCCACGAATTAGATTAGATTCTCCAGCTCCGAACACGACGCTTACATCTCTTGCGTTATGAATGGTATCCCTATCTGGAAAATAGGGATATGGATTTGAATCATCTCCCCGTTTTGGGGTGATTTCTTTGCCCGACAACGGCACATCCTGCTTTTGTGCCGACACTGATACGCTGCACAGGAAGAAGCTCCAGGCGCAGACTTTCAATAAAAGAGTTTTTCTTTTCATTGTGCTTATTATTTTATGTAATTATATCCTATCTGTATCTATAAGTATTTGAATTATTGATAATTAAACATTTGTTCGCATCATTACGACGTAGCAAAGGTATTATAATATTTTTTACATACAACCCTTTTTTGGAATAATTACGTATGTTTTCACGTTTTTTTTCTTTTCAAGAACGTCCATTGCTCGCGAAGATGATATATATACTTGTTATTTAGATGATTATGTAAATAATAGCGGCGACGTTAAATATTATTAAATCTTGCGAGTAGGCGAAAAAAATGAAAAATGCGCTTTTTTGAGCGAAGACGGGGGATGGAATGGAAGGCTTCTATGCTTCCCCGCTCGCACCGATTGCAAATCGGCGTTTGGGAGGGACACACCGATTACAAATTACGGGTGTTCGGAAGAAAAATCAGGATGAAAAGAACGCTGTGTTGTTAAATCATGTTTTATTAGCTATAAGGTTAAATATG
>Ga0099364_10014326_pt1 | contig 10561 bp, 6 predicted proteins | sample TergutTh196P3_FD_73070 | JGI IMG/M metagenome (GOLD analysis project Ga0099364, IMG submission 73070) | Microcerotermes parvus P3 segment gut microbial communities from Pointe-Noire, Republic of the Congo - Th196 P3 | ecosystem: Host-associated > Arthropoda: Insects > Digestive system > Gut ...
CTTGGGATTCCGGGGACGCCGGGGACGCCGGAGATGTCGGAGCGGGCATCGGCGACAACCTTGACGGCGGCGTTAATTATAATGCTCCATACTTCGGCGGCAATGCCGCAGGCGCGCCGGATCCGGATGCGGGCAAGCGCCTGGAAAAACTGAAAGTATTATTGATTGAGGCGATCAACGAAGAAGAGTACGAAGTCGCAGCCGAGCTTCGCGACCAAATTAAGGCCATCGAAAATACGATGTAAATTCATCCGCATTCTTCGCTGACGAATAAAAATTTCACAATATTCGAAATATTCGAAATATTCGGAATATTCGAACTATTTGGAATATACGGAATATTCGCAATAACCGCACTAACCGCAATAAACATTGAAAGGGCAGAGCGGCGGCGCCTGCGCCACGATTATAAGTGATCGGCGCGCGCGCGGCTCGGGCATGGCTACACATATGAACGATAAGGGCGAAATCAACCAAAACATCGCGATGAGCAGCCGGGTGAGGCTGGCGCGCAATTTCAAAGGCATCTGCTTCCCCGGCAGACTGAACGCCAAGGATTCCGCGACCCTGCTCGCGGACATACGCATGGTGTTCTTTGGCAGCCGGGACGTAAAGGGCTCCGAATACGTATATGTCGAGCTTTTGAGCCTCGACCCCATCGATAAAATGCTATTGATAGAAAAGCATTTGATCAGCCCCGACCTGGCCGCCTCGCAAAAGCCATGCGCCGCCATTATATCAAAGGACGAGCAGGTGAGCATCATGCTCAACGAGGAGGATCACCTGCGCATACAGTGCCTGACCCCCTCGTCGGACATAAAGAGCGCGTACGCGCGGTGCGACGGGCTCGAGCGCATATTCAGCGACCGGTTCAACATAGCGTTCGACGACGGGTTCGGGTATCTGACGAGCTGCCCGACCAACCTGGGCACGGGCATGCGCGTATCATTCATGCTCCACCTGCCGGCGCTGGCGATCACCGGCCACATCAAAAGCATACTAGACGCCTGTGGCAAAATCGGCGTCGCCGTGCGCGGCCTGTACGGCGAGAACAGCGAGGCGTCGGGGAACATGTTCCAGTTCTCCAACCAGGGGTCGCTGGGCCGGAGCGAAGAAGAAATTATCATGTCAATCAACGATATCAAGGAGCAGATCGTGGGGCATGAGTCAAAACTCCGGGGCGAGCTTGTCAGCAACAACACCATACAATTCGAGGACCGCGTGTTCCGCGCGCTGGGGACGCTGCGCGGCGCCAGGGTGCTCTCGTCCGAGGAGTACATGCGCCTTTGGTCAGACGTCCGCCTGGGCGTGGACACGGGCGTCATCGGGGACGTGGACATCGGTACGCTGGACCACATGCTGACATTGATACAGCCCGCATATATCCAAAAGATGTTCGGGCGGATGTTGAACTCCGGCGAAAGGGACATCCAGCGGGCGAGTTTGGTGAGGGAAATGCTTAGCGAGAAGTACGGGGATCAACAAGGCGAACAAAACGGAGAGGGGGATACAGCAGAATGAACGAACGATATACGGAACGCGCGATAATCGCGATTCAACAGGCGCAAGAAGTGGCACTGATGCTGGGGCACGAGAACGTCGGCTCGGAGCATCTGTTGCTGGGGCTGGTCCGCGAGGGCACGGGCATCGCGTCGAGGGCCCTGACCAACCAGGGCGTGACGGAAGACAAGATTATATATGAAATAGATATGCTGCTCGGGCGCGGCGACAAGAAGCCCGATAAAATCAGCGGCTTCACGCCGCGTACAAAGAGCATACTGGAGGCCAGCTACCGCGAGGCCCGCCAGATGGGGAAGAACTATATCGGCACGGAGCATATCCTGCTGGCGATCATGAAGGACGGCGAGTCGGTGGCGGTCAGGATCATGATGAACCTGAACGTCGACCCACAGCGCATGGTCAACGAAATGGTCAGGCTGCTGACCGAATACAGCCAGGACCCGAAAGCCTCGCAGCAGCGCCCCTACACCGGCCAGGGCGGCGGCGGCAAGGGCATGCAGAGCGGCGGGACGCCCGTTTTGAACCAATTCGGGCGCGACTTTACCGACATGGCGCGCGAGGACAAGTTCGATCCGGTCATCGGGCGGGACAGGGAGATCGAGCGGGTCATACAGATACTGAGCCGGAGGACGAAAAACAACCCGTGCCTGATCGGCGAGCCCGGCGTCGGCAAAACGGCCATCGTCGAGGGGCTGGCGCAGAAGATCGTGCAGGGCGTGGTGCCGGAGGTGCTCAAGGATCGCCGCGTCATTTCGCTTGATTTGTCTGCGATGGTCGCGGGCGCCAAGTACAGGGGCGAGTTCGAGGAGCGGCTCAAAAAAGCGCTGGAGGAGATACGCCGAGCCGGCACCGTCATCTTGTTCATTGACGAGATGCACACGATAATCGGGGCGGGCGCCGCAGAGGGCGCCATCGACGCCGCGAACATATTGAAGCCGTCGCTCGCGCGCGGCGAGATACAGGTCATCGGCGCCACGACGCTCAACGAATACCGCAAATATGTAGAGCGCGACGCGGCGCTGGAGCGGCGCTTCCAGCCCATCAATGTGGACGAGCCCAGCAGGGACGAGACGCTGGAGATACTAAAGGGCATCCGCGACAAATATGAGGCGCACCACAGGGTAAAGATCACGGACGCGGCGCTGGAGGCGGCGGTCCGGTACTCCGACAGGTACATAACGGACCGGTTCCTGCCGGATAAGGCCATCGACCTCATCGACGAGGCTTCGTCCAAAGTCCGGCTGCGCTCGTACACTGCGCCGCCCGACATGAAAGACATGGAGGACAGGATTGTCAAGACGGCGCAGTTGAAAGAGGACGCGATCAGGGATCAGCAGTTCGAGAGCGCCGCGCAGCTACGCGACGAGGAGCGCTCGCTAAAAGAGCAACTGGAACGCCTGCGCAGCGAGTGGCAGACGAACACCGCGCGCAGCGAGGAGTCCGTCGTTGAAGAGGACATAGCGGACGTGGTGGCGAGCTGGACCGGCGTGCCGGTGCGCAAGATGGAGAACGAGGAGGCGTCGCGCATTGCGAACCTGGAGCAGATTCTCCACAAGCGCGTCGTCGGGCAGGACGAGGCAGTCGAGGCCGTGTCGAAGGCGATACGGCGCGGCAGGGTCGGGCTTAAGGACCCCAAGCGTCCGGTCGGCTCGTTCATATTCCTTGGCCCGACGGGTGTCGGGAAAACTGAGCTTTGCAAATCCCTTGCCGAGGCCATGTTCGGCGACGAAGACGCGCTGATCCGCTTCGACATGTCAGAATACATGGAAAAGTTCAACGTGTCGCGCCTGGTGGGCTCGCCGCCCGGCTACGTAGGCTACGACGAGGGCGGGCAGCTTACGGAGAAGGTGAGGCGCAAGCCGTATTCCGTGGTGCTGTTCGACGAAATCGAAAAGGCGCACCCGGACATATTCAACATATTACTGCAGATACTCGAAGACGGGCGGCTGACCGACTCGCACGGTAAGGTGGTCGATTTCCGCAACACCGTTGTCATCATGACGTCCAACGCTGGAGCTCGGCTCATTACGGAGCGCAAGCGGCTGGGTTTCGTCGCGGCCTCCGACGAGGGCGAAGACATATCCTACAGCGATATAAAAGAGAATGTTATGGGCGAGCTGAAAAAGATGTTCCGGCCCGAGTTTCTGAACAGGGTGGACGACATTATAGTGTTCCGCCCGCTGACGAAAGAAGAGCTGCGCGGCATAGTGGTCATCCTGACGGACGTGCTGCGGGAGCGGCTGCTGCAGAACAAGATACATATCGGTTTTTCGGACGCCGCTCTGGACGAGCTCGCGAAAGCCGGCTACGATCCCATATTCGGCGCGAGGCCGCTGCGGCGCTCGATACAGAACGTCATCGAGGACAAGCTGGCGGAGGAGATGCTGAACGGGCGGGTGAGCGAGGGCGACAGCGTGTACGTCGACTGCGTCGGCGGCGAAATCACGCTGGCTCGCATCGACGGCGGCGCCCCGCAGGACCCCGGCAGCGACGGCAATAATAGCGGCGAAGGAAATAACGGCGGCAACAGCGGCAAAGGCAGCAACGGCAGCAACGGCAACAACGGCGCCCCCGCCCCAAAGAAAACAAGCAGGACGCGCAAAAAACAACCATAATAGCAACAGGTGGGCGGCGGAAATTATCCCGCCGCCCACTTTCGCATACGTTCAATTTATTTTACATTTGCTGTCCGTAGGGGCGGCCTTTGGCCGTCCGTATTTTTTTTGCATGCGCCTTACAGTATCAGCGGCTTTTCCGTTTTCATGCATTGCTCGATTTCTTCGACGGTAGGGAGCGCCGAAACAGCCCCCAATTTTGTGCTGGCAAGCGAGCCCGAAGCGTTGGCGAATGCGAGCATATACTCTATTTCATCGGGCGAAAGCTCGTCCGCCGGTTTTTGGTACGAAAGTAGGCAGTGGAGCGCGCCCGCGAAGAAGCAGTCGCCCGAACCTGTCGTGTCGATGGTCTTCACGTCGTATGCATGACTATTGTACAGGCGCCCGCCCGCAACGGTCATCGCCCCGCGCGGGCCGCAGGTGACAATGGTCAGCTTGGCCCCGAAGCGCTTGTTGATATGCTCGATGGCCGCGCCATAGTCCATTGTATCGAAGATAAAAGTGACCTCCTCGTCGGAGAGCTTGATGATGTCGGCGTACGGGAAAACGCTCAGCATGACTGTTTTTAGCTCAGCAGCGCTCTCCCACAGGTTCATGCGTAGGTTCGGATCGAATGATATAATCGAGCCGCTCCGCTGCGCCTCTTGCACCGCGTGGATGGTCGCTGACCGCGATGGCTCGTCGGAGAGCGAGACGCCGCCGAAGTGGAAAATTCTTGAACTCCGCACGATGTCTATATCCAAATCGGCTTTTTCCAGGCTGATGTCGGCAGAGTTTTTCCTGTAAAACGAAAAGGAGCGGTCGCCCGCATCGGAGAGGTGCACGAACGCGAGGGTGGTGTTCTTTGTCACGGACATCCGGAGGCCTTTGGTGTCTACATTCAACGCCTGCATAGCGTCGCGGCAGAACTGGCCGAAATTGTCGTTGCCCGCCATGCCGATGAACGCGCTGCGCCTGCCAAGCTTCGATATGGCACATGCCACGTTGGTTGTCGCGCCGCCAAGGTTTTGCTGATATAGAACGGCGCCTGTTTCGCTTTTCCCCGCTGGGGTGAAATCTATCAGAATCTCGCCTACGGTTGCAAACTCATAATTCATTGGCATCTCCTCGAATGTCATTTTATTTGAAATATGCCGCGCAGCCGTTAAACAGCCCGGTTGCCATCTTTGTGCGGTACTCGTCCGTCGACAGCAAACGGTCCTCGTCGGCGTTGCTCATGAAGCCCATTTCGATTAATATGACCGGCACGGTCGACCAGTTGAAGCCCGTCAGGTCGTCGCGGGTCACTACCCCTCGGTTCCTGGCGCCGGTGGCCGCTATTATTTCGTCCATGACTATCTGCCCGGCCTTTTTGCTCTCTTGGGCCAGCTCCTCGCCGATATGCTTCGACGAAGGGACGAGCATTGAGGCGCCCTTTGTTTCGCGGTTTGTAGAGCCGTCCGCGTGTATCCTGATGGCGAGGTCGGCGTTCGCGTCGTTGCCTATAACCGCCCGCTCCACATTGCTTATGTCCACGTCGTTAGACGTACGCGTCATGACGACTGTCGCCCCGGCGGCTTCCAGCATGTCTTTTAGCTTCATCGCGACCGCAAGGTTCAGCGCGTACTCGGTATCCCCCGTGGCAATGCCCGCCGTACCAGACGACACCTTGGCTTTCTTCACGCTGTTGCCGGGCGCGATCGGCTCGAGGTCGCTGTTCTGCTTCCTCTGGTGGCCGGGGTCGATGCAGATTGTTTTGCCGGCCAGGGAGGCGGAACTCAGCACGGCAGCGGTGGCGGCGGTTGTGGTGGGTGCGGCGGTAGTGGGCGCCGCTGTGGTTGTTGTCGTAGCTTCCGCAGTGGTAGTGGGCGTCGCAGTGGTTGTCGTTGTAGTGGTTGTGGCAACAGTGGTTGTCGTTGCTTCCGCAGTGGTTGTGGCGGCTTCGGTTGTTGTGGTCGGCTCAGTAGCTGCGGCAATCTCGGTGGAAACTTCATTAGATGCCGCCGAGGTGTTTGCCGAGGCAGATGATGTGGTAGTTGCATCGGCGCCCGATGTGTTATTTAATGTGGACAGCGCCGCCAGATACTTGTTTTCTACTGGAAGTTCCTGAAGGGCAGCTTGGCCTGTGTCTTTCTCGCCCGCGCCATTTGTGACGCCTGCGCCACGCGTGTTTTCTACACTATTCGCGCCGCTTGCGCCGCTTGTGCCTTCTGAACCATCCGCTCCATCCGCGCCGCTTGCCATCACTGATTGGCGCGCCGCAGCCGCGCCCTGTGGGCGGCCCGTAGTCTCGGAAGCAGCGCCGCGCCCCTGGTTTGGCTGTGCAGCCCCTTGCGCATTGGCCGCCTGTGCCCCGCCGCTGCCAATGACATCGCTGGCTGAGCCGCCCGCCACGGGGTTCCGGTTGAACCCGAATGTGCCCAGCCGCCCGGAAAAAAGTGCCAGCGCAAGCACCACCAAAATCGTGGCGCCCAGTATAATATTTATAATGCCGAGTACCCTCCGGATCCGAATGCACCCCTTCCAAATTATCACCCGTTATCGCCTGTTTTCATCATGATAGCATTATGCGCATTAATTGTAAATGACAACACGTGGATCAAGAGAACCGTCCCTCTGATCTGCCGAACCGTTTTATGTTAATATATGATATCGAGGATTTATGCGAGCCTGACTAGCATAATATAAGGAGCCAAAGCGTGAAAAATAATAGAAAGGGCAGAACTGTGGCGCGAGGGTCATGCTTTATTCATGACAATTTGTGCACAGTCTGTGCATGGCCTTTTATATGGATTTATCGAGCGCGTGCGACTGGTTGATGGAGAACGCTGACGCCCCTATCCGCTATAGGGTGTTGCGCGAGTTTTTGAAAGACGAAAAGACCGCAGGGAACATGGAAGCGGAACTGCTTGGCAATCCCGCAGTTGTGCATTGGCTAAAAAACCTGAAGCCAGAAACGCCCCCGCAACATTGGTCCATGGAACATGGCAGTTTCGATTTTTGCATGGAAAATGCCCTGCCGAAGCTGGTACAGCTTGGGCTACACGGCGGGCTGGCGCCATTGGCGGACGCTGTACAGTTCTATATCGCCAAAATGGAAGCGGTTTCGCCCGACATGACGTACAGGAGCAACGACTTGTTTTCGCTGGGTACCGCCAATACTGGATTTATCTCTATAATTATTACAAATTTTTTGATGCTTGCCGGCTTCACAAATGCGTGTATTACTGATTATATGCTGGGCAGTCTGGACGTGTTGGCAAATTTCGTGAATAAAGGCGATTGCGACATATACGCGGATGACGATGTGCGGCAAAAAATGAAGGCAGTGCCTGTAATCTGGAAGGACAAAAAATTCATAAAACCGCAGTTGGTCGACGCGTTCGGCTTTTGCTTCCCATTGATATACGATATAGTGGGACTGCATAAATTATATGGGCTGATAAACGAGGAAACAGACAGAAAAATAGACGCCGTTATTGAATTCATTTCCACTGACGTGTTCCACCATATTATAGCGGACGGCTATGGCATATTGCATTCCGGTGGCAATAAATACCATTCGATGGGTTGGGATCCGAAATACCCCGGCTGGCTCGGCGTCGCCGAATATATGGAGAACGTCAACGCCCCGAAGCTTTTGTATTTTGCACAGCATATATCAAGATACCCGCCCGCGCGGAAGTCAAAATGGTTTGCCGATTTGCTGGGCTATCTTGACAGTTTTAAAACTGTAAACGGAACACATAAGTTTCCTGCCGGATGGTTGAAGGAACAGAAAGGGTACGCGGTGCAGGGCAGTCATATCTCATTCGGGGAAAACAGAAAAAAGAAAAACTGGCGCGAAATTGAATCGACGTTTTATGTCAGCCTACTTAACCATATCTGATTGCCCATGTTGATAGCGATTGAGATATTTGAACATATCCGGCGAAATAACGTCGAAGGTCAACTGCCGATACTAAATATTGTCAGCGGTTTTCGCAGCGTTCCACGCTTCAATTAATTCTGTTATCGTTTGATAACGCTCGCTGCGTTCTATCGAAACTGCTTTCATCGCCACATTAAATAAGGCTTTTGTGGCGCTCCACGCATTAAATGAACGGTGTAGTTCACCGTTTTTCCATGCTTGATAGGCTTCGTCCGTGTCGTTGCTGAGAAGTTCAAATGCCGCCGCGCCCATGAGATATACGACTGTTTTTTCGTCCAAATCCGCGCCAAGCTCATATTCTTCCGGCGACATGAAACGTGTTGAACCCCACATCTTACCCATATCGTTTTTCGTGGGAGCTTTGCGGTAAAAATCAATATCACATATATGAAAGTCCCCGCTATCAAAATCGTATATCATGGAGCCATCATAAAAGTCAACCGGGATATAACCACGCTCGATAATGTGCTGATGAAATCCCATGATTTTATCCACTACAGCAATGCGTTTTTCGATGGGGAGTTTTCTGAAGCGGTAATTGGGCGAACCCGGATAACTCCACATTGGTTGACCGACATAATCCCAATAAGAGCGCAGACCCTCGCCGTTTACCCAATCGAAAACAGCGACATAACCGTCACCGACAGAATAATGCTCAATCAATCGGATTAAATAGGTGTGCTGTAAATCTACATACAGCTTGACAACATTTTTCAAACGGGTAATCGCATCCGTAATTTCGCCATTATAATTTTGTGTTCTTGCCCCGGCGTATTTTACAAAGTATCGTTTACCATCACGCTCTACGCCGAAACAGATATTACCTGAGTCCATTGCGTCGAATATGCGGAACACTCTGCCGATTTTACTGATAAACAAAAAATCGTGCTGCTCTCCGACATGAAAAGATACTCCGTTTATATTCATACGGACAGCATCTAAATTATCACGGTGAAGTGAAAGACCGCGCCGTTTCACACCATCGCCGGTGGTACATTCGCTTTCCTCGTGAACATGATAGCCAAGTTTTTTGTAACAGTTCTGCGCGGTGATATTATCAACGGTGGTGTGGATTCCAAGCATGTTGAATCCTTTTGACCGCACAAAATCTTCTGCAAACCGGACGGCAAAGCTACCGATGCCTTGACGTTGGTATTTTTCATCTACCGCCAACATGGAAACCCAAGCCATACTCGTCTTACTTTGTAAACCATTGAGCTTTAACCACGCCACGGAAGTAATGCCATCGTCAATGATGAAATTAGCTTCGTCTGAATCGGCAAGATTTTTCGTAAATACTTCGCGCCATTCTGAAATGCTCTTGTTATCCGGGTGCAGCGCTGCTTTGTTCTTTTCGCTTGTCAAAACAGAGATAACAAAATCAATATGTTCACTCTGCATCGGTTTGACGTTAAGCAATGATACATCTTTTTCGTATATCTGCATTTTGTTTTCGGGTGATACCTCTCCCGTCGGGACAAATCCTAATGACCGCCAAAATGATTCCCCGGACGTTCCTGTTGTCAGATACATCCGCTTTATTCCGTGGGCGTAAAAATGATGCTCCAAACGTCGGAACATCACTTTGCCATAACCTTTACGGCGGTATTCAGGCCTAACATAAAATTCCATGATATAGCCGTATTCCGGCTTGATAAACCCCTTATGCCCCTCGTGGTCTACCTTGCCGTAAAGAAAACCTATCGGCTCGTCACCGATATAAGCAAGTTCCATGTGTCTGTCATGCGGCCCCTGCATATCAATACAACTCTGTGTCCATTTTACAAGAAATTCATCACTAATAGGTGTGCCGTCGGGCATATTCGCGCCGATTTCCCTATTATACGGAATCATTAACTCCTTGAATGCTTCGCAGTGATGTGGATTGTCCTTTTGGATTTGGATAAATCTGAGTTCGCCCATGTGTGTACCCTCTTTCATAATTTTTGGAAATAAAAGTGCCCCCGACAAAATCGGAGGCACATCAATACCGTCGTTATAAAAGATAGGAACTATCTCAAATAAGAGGACAAGATGATATTCGACTTTATCGGAAAATATTTAATTGTCATCTCGTCCACCTCGCTTTCAAAATGATTTAAAAACATTATAACGCAAGATTTATTAAAATTGCAAGATGAAAAAATTATTGTTGTGAGTAAATTAACCAGTAAATTAACCTGAGTCAATTTACCCAAGGTACGCACAGTACACATGGTACACCCGGTACGCAAGGTACACCCTGTACGCATGATACACCCGGCATATGTGGCGTAGCTATTTTGTTGCGTGTTTACATTATATGTAAAATGCATTATAATAGCGCCATCATATCGGTTGACGGAGGGACGATGGCCCGGCAGAGAACATCTTATGTATGCCAGGAGTGCGGGTATAGCGCATCGGGCTGGCTTGGGCGCTGCCCCTCCTGCGGGAGCTGGGGCTCGCTGGCCGAGGAGCGGCTGGCTGCACATGGCGGCGGCAAGGCGGGGGCGGGCCGCGGATCCCGCGGCGC
>Ga0099364_10014327_pt1 | contig 10560 bp, 7 predicted proteins | sample TergutTh196P3_FD_73070 | JGI IMG/M metagenome (GOLD analysis project Ga0099364, IMG submission 73070) | Microcerotermes parvus P3 segment gut microbial communities from Pointe-Noire, Republic of the Congo - Th196 P3 | ecosystem: Host-associated > Arthropoda: Insects > Digestive system > Gut ...
AGATTATCCCGACCTTTTATGACGATCGTATAAAGTGGGTAGGGATGATGGTAAAAAGCATCGAAATGTCGCAGTACGCATTTTCGGCTGCGAGGATGCTGGACGACTACCACAAAAAACTATATATAAAAACATAAACAGGTACATAAGCGGCGACATAAACAAAGGCATAAGCGGGGAGAAGCGGCGTACCGCCGACTGCTCCCCGCTTTTTTATGGTCTACGACTTCGAGCCAACATGGAGCTGTTGACCCGAAGATGGTATAAGGCTTGGGTTGTCATAAGAGGACTATGTAGAATATGGGATTAGGTTGGGTCGTTTTTGAAAAATCGTATGAAGACGATTGCTGTATTGAATATAAATACAGCCATGATAGTTACGCTATGGACGGTACAATAAGGATTAAAAAAGAACCAAGTCATTGTATTGAAACTGATAGCATATTTAATAGGTTCTCCATTGAGGAAAAGGACGAGATTTTCAGGGTTGTTTTTGGTAATTTAGACGAAGAACCAAAGGTCAGCAAAAAATTATGGCAGGAATATAGCAAACGAATTGATGAAAATGAGCGGTTATATGCAGAATGGTTGCATAAATCCATTTTAGAGGTCTGGCTCTCTAAAACGGATTTGGATAAAGGTTTCTTTGCTTATAAAGTGATTCATTTTGTTTATGGCATATGTTGTGGGGATTCATGGGATTTCCCTGATAAAAAAATTCTGGCATTTGGTTAAACAGTATCTCGTTTTCGAAGAAATTTTCTGTGGATGTCTACAAAGACGATTGTAAAAAACAAGAAAAATTCAAGAAAATCCATGACAATAAATCGCCGCTGATTCTGCGCTGTAGGAGCGGCGCATAAATGTATGTATCACTGGGGTATAGGAATAGTAATCATTTTTTTATACACCATTCCTGTGGTGGTCCAACGCTCACTAATCTGCGAGCCGGAAATAATGATTTTTTCGTCTTCGAATTGCAGGACAGTGGGCAGCCAGTCCACATAAAATTCGTTTTGTGATTTTGGGTGTAGTTTTCTTGTTTGTCCGGTCGGGTCAATAAATGACAGGCCGTCGACTTTTATCACATAGCCCAGTGCTTCATTTGCGTAGACGCCGTCTTGGGGCAGTGCGTCGGGGTTTGGTATACGATTTATATCCAAAAAAGAGAGCATTTCATCTTCATGGCAAATCCAGTTTCCGTCAGATATATCCAGTGATAATTTATTCGCATCAAATGACTCGAACAGCATATCCGCCATGCTCGCGTAGTCCCGCAAGAACTGTTTAAAACTCTTCGCTCCGGGCGCCTTGCCTATATAGTATGGCTGGGCTTTGTCCCTGTTCCAAATATAATCCAGATAGGAAGCCCCTCGGTCTTTTTCGAGATAGTCAATCGTTGCCTCGGCGCTATCTCTGTATAAATAAATCAGGCATGGATTTAACGGCAGTATTATATCTATAATCCAGCCAATGAATTTTTGCAATTCTTCATAGGGCCTATTCTTAAACAAAAAGGTGAAAATCTGGAATTGGAATATCGCGCTGTCAATGATATAGATTTCATCCCGTTTTTTCAGAGCCTTTTCGGCAAACTGCGCCCACTTTTCCAAGGCGAAAATTTTATATTTTTCAAGAGGGAAATTCCATACATCATACTTCAAAAGCGCTTGATAAGCTTCTTCGCCTATTTCATCTATGCTATGCCATTCAATTTCCGGCAAATGAATACCCACGGTACTTTCCCTAAATACGGCTGCATTATTAAGAATGTCAGCCGCTGCCGGATATGCTTTTATAAATTTATCATACTCATCATGCGTAAAGCCGGCTTCATCGAAAAACAGAACCGGATGTGGCATAGCCACTTCATGTATCCATTTCGCGTTTATTTCATTGCGCTCAAGCTGAATATGTATAAATCTTGCGTTTGTAGTTTTGCCTGTTGATGGCAAGCCCTCCAGCATTATTAGTTGTGTGTCGATCATTTTATCTTCTGTCTCCGTTGTCCCATTTGTAGGGGGCAAACCCTGCTTTTACTTGCCTGATGAATGCGGCGGTAGGCGGCTGATAAATGTGCGGTGGTGCAAGATAGCTGGGCACAGTTTTTATGCTTCGCGCAGCGCCATGTTGCCCTGCCTGTCTGGCGTACCGGGCGCGCTACGGGTGCACTGCCTGCCTGGCGCACCGGGCGCGCTACGGGTGCACTGCCTGCCTGTCGCAACGGATGCGCTACGGATGCGCTACGGGCGCCTGACGCGCTCCTCCAGCGCCGCTATCAACGTCTCGATGGCTTTGATGCGCGCGTAGCGCTTATTTTGGCTCTCTATAATATACCAGGGCGCGTATTCCGTGCTAGTGAGGCGCAGCATATCGTTCACCGCTGATTCGTAAGCGTCCCACTTTTCGCGGTTGCGCCAGTCCTCATCGGTGATTTTCCATTGCTTTTCCGGGTTTTCGGCCCGGTCAGAAAAGCGCCTGAACTGTTCGTGCTTGTCTATGTGGAGCCAGAACTTGACGACCACTGCGCCCCAATGGACGAGCTCCATTTCGAACTCGTTGATTTCGCGATACGCGCGAAGCCACTCGTCTTCGCGCGCGAAGCCCTCGATCCGCTCGACCAGGACGCGGCCGTACCATGTCCGGTCATAGATGGAGATGTGGCCGTCTTTGGGCAAGGTCTGCCAGAAGCGCCAAAGGAATGGCCGTGAAAGCTCCATCGGGTTCGGCGCGGATATGGGGATCACGTCGTAGCCCCTTGGATCGAGCGCCGACGTCACGCGTTTTATATTGCCGCCCTTGCCCGCCGCGTCCCAGCCCTCGTATGCAATGACGAGCGGTATTTTGCGCATGTATATGGTGTTGTGTAGGGAGAACAGGCGGGCCTGGACATCCGAGAGGCGCGCCTTGTACGCGTCTTCGTCCAGTTTAAGGCTCAGATCGACGTCTTTCAGTTTTGGCATGGGAACAAGCGGCGCGCCGCCGCTCAGTGCCGCATCAGCATTAGCATCGGCGCCGATGTGCTTGGATTTCCCATGTTTCGACTTCAGCGCGGACTCAATGGCGCCGACTAGTGTCTTGTAGATTTCGGTCACGGCGCTCCTGCTGTCATGCCCCGCTATTATATGCCACGGCGCATGCGCCGTATCCGTTTTCTGTAACATATTGTCGTACGCATCGTAAAACGCCGCATAGTTTTGGTTCCGCTCATAGTCGGCCGGGGGGGCGCGCCATGCCGTGTCGGCGTTGGCGGCGAGGTCGTCCAGCCTCTTTTTTTGCTCGTCCCTGCTGATGTGCAAAAAATATTTTACGATGAGGGCGCCATCTTCGGCGAGATGTCGTTCGAATTTATTAATGGAATCGAGCCTACGCGCGGTTTCCGCCCCCGATATGCGTTTTTCGGCGTAGTCGTTGCTCGCCTCCGGGTACCAACTGCGTACATAAATCGCGAAACGCCCCTTTGGCGGGACGCTGAGCCAGTGCCGCCACAAAAACGGCTTTCGCAGCTCGTCGTCGCTCGGCGGCTTTATGCAATGGGTCGTGAAATAGCGTGGATCGAGCGTCCTTATAATTTCAGATGTTTTTTTGCCCTTGCCCGCCGCGCTCCAGCCCTCAAAAATGATGATGACGGGCAACCCGCTGTCTTTTACCTCGTGCTGAAGATTAGAAATGCGGTTCCTCAACTTTTTAATTCTGTCGCTATAATCGCTCTTGGACATGCGCGCGTCCAAATTCACCGTCTCCAGCATAGTCCCCTCCATCGCCATTCTTATGATCGCCCGATCTCCGAAATCCCGTTATCGCGCCGTGCCACTGTAATCTTTCCAATTAGTTATATCTATATATTACACAAACTAACAAATAATATTTAACATTTGTTTTATAATCTCATCATTCGCCTTACAAAAAACATGGCGGGCTTGAAATAAAATTTCTCGAATGCCTTGACCGTGTTTTGTAACTCCTTTCGTATCTCAATCTTTTGGGGGCACTTTTTTTCGCATATTCCGCACCCATTGCATAAAGAAGCCATTTGCGGCTTGGACTTGAACGAAGTCTGCGACATATAATTTGTGAGGGCCTTCGCTTTGCCCATGATCGCCGTATCGTTATAGCAAAAAAAGCATGTCGGTATGTCGACGCCCTGCGGGCAGGGCATGCAGTAGCCGCATGCTGTGCACGGCACTTTGATCGATTCGGCCAGCGCCGCTTTCGCCTTAGCGATGGCTGCATAATCACTTTCAGCAAAATCACCCGCGCTCGCCGCGGAGGCGGTCTTGATGTTTTCGTTCAGCATCTCCATGCTGTTCATGCCGGACAGGACGCAAGTGGGCTCCGGCTGGTCCCATAACCACCTCAACGCCCATTCAGCAGGGGTCCTGGCTGCGCCCGCCTGCCCCAATGCCTCCATCGCGCTTTTGGGCAGATTGTTCGCGAGGACGCCGCCCCTGAGCGGCTCCATGATCATCACCGGCATTGTCTGCGCCGCGTGCGCTAGCCCGTGTCTGCCCGCCAGGTTGTTTTCATCTAAATAATTATATTGTATCAAGCAAAAATCCCAGCGGCGCACATCGCAGATTTTTATAAATTCCTCCTGGCCGCCATGATACGAAAAGCCGATGTTTTTGATTTTGTTCTCCGCCTTTTTTTGCGTGATCCATTTTTCAATCCCCAGTCCCAAAAGCCTTTCCCATACGCCGGCGTCCGTCAACATATGCACAAGGTAATAGTCGATGTAATCGGTTTGCAACCGTGTCAATTGCTTGTTAAAAAAGCTTTCCAGGTCGTCATATTTTTTAATGAAGTATGGGGGGATTTTCGTCGCGATTTTCACGTCGCCGCGCTTGTTGTGTTTGCTCAATATGCGGCCGAGCGTCGCTTCGCTGTTGGGGTATATATACGCGGTGTCAAAATAATTGACGCCGTTATCTATGGCATGCAAAATAAGCCGCTCGGTTTCGCCCTCGTCCTTCGGAAAGCGCATGCACCCAAAACCCAATGCCGAAAGCTCGTCCCCATTTACAATGTTCGTCCTGTAATTCATGATGCCGGCTCCTTTACAAGATGACATTTTGCATTTATATAAGTTAAATTTTTTGTTATTTTGATGATATGAATAAACCCGCTTCTTTAGGTATATTTATCGTTCCGCGCGCTTTCCTTATGCTTTCAAAATAATTATATAAACTGTCAATGCCGCGCTCTCGGAGTTCGCTCATTGATATAGATGATTCTAAATAATCGATCAAATCCTGCGTGTCTGTTATAGCCAGCGAATCCTCATAGTCAAATTTTATTACATTGGAAAAATGGCCGTTTAATAGTTCTAAGCCATTTTGAAGAGTGAAAGTTATTTGGCCTTTAAAAAGCTCCGTGTTTTGGTAAACATTAAAAATTGCCTCGCGCAAAAATGCAATTAAACCCCCATTACCGTTGGTGCTGCAATAAAACCTCCCGCCCTCTTTAAGCACTCGACTAACTTCCGATAAGGCTTTACATAAATCCGGGACATGATACAACATGTGGTTCGCGATCACTGCGTCAAATGTTTCGTCTGGAAATGGAATATCTTGTATATCGATTTGCCGGAACGCAAAAGTAGCCCGATCGGTCTGCGTGGCAAATTTGCTTCTTACAATATCGACCATGCCATTTGACAAGTCCGACAATGTTACCATACAGCCAATTGGTAGTGAGTTGATTCTATTTTCCCATTGTGCGCCGTTCCCGCAGCCCAGCTCTAATATTTGAAAATCTTCACAAAACGCATAATGCTCCCACAGCCAATTGCCAAACCCTTGTTTATTTGTGCTGTACTTGGAATGAAGGCTTTGCCTTGCGGAAAGGTTTTTATCGCCGCTATATTGCTTCTCTACATATTGTGTTTGGTTAATATTGCTTAACATTAATACATCTCTCTTTCATCGCATCTTGGCATCGATGGTATGCTTGTATCAAGCGTATGTATGCAATCAAATGGCAATATCTTCCACATTATAACATAACGCATAAATATATACAAACAGCGTAAACAACGAAAACAGCGATACAACGTTAACAATAAAGTCTCGGCAAATCGGCAATTCGGCAAAGTCCATGTTGACGGTAATAGTGGCTGGTGATACAATCTTCCTTGGCGAATATATATTTGCCGGCGTGATGAAATTGGCAGACGTAGTGGACTCAAAATCCACCGGTGGCGACACCGTGCCGGTTCGAGTCCGGCCGCCGGCATCTGGACACAGGACATAGGAACAAGGGACTTTGGACAAAAGCCGGCGGCCATTGCGCCGGCATAAAAAGGCTCGTAGTTAAAAGTTGCACAAGCCGGCGGGCATGCCACCAGCATTTAAGACAAAGGAACTCTGGACTAAAGTTGGTGGCTTTCGCGTCGGCATGTACAAATAGGCTCGTAGTCAAAAGTTGCACAAGCCGGCGGGCCGCGCCACCAGCATTTAGACAAAGGAACTCTGGACTAAAGCTGGTGGCTTTCGCCACCAGCACGTACAACAAGCACATAGCAAAATGTGGCACCATGACAAGGGACTCTGGACAAAAGCTGGTGGACATAGGCCGGCACGTACAACAGGCTCGTATTCGTTTTCACCAACATGAGCAATTGCCACCGGCGTGGGGGATATGGACAACATTACATACAAAGCGGCGGGCGTCAATATCGACGCGGCGGACGCAATGAAAAAGCAGTTGAGCGCCGACGTATCTTCGCGGGGGCTGGCTCACTGTGCGCCGCTTAACAGGGTGGGCGCGTTCGCCTCGCTCGTATCGCTCGACCTATCATCATATAAAAATCCCATATTTGTGTTAAAAACCGAAGAACCCGGCTCAAAGCAGATGCTCTCCATCGACAATGACCGCATCGAATGGATCGCGCGCGACTTGATAAACCACCTCGTCAACGACATAATCGTGATGGGCGTGACGCCGTGCGCCGTACTCGACACGATCATATGCGGCAAAATGGAGGGCGACAAGGTGCTGCGGCTGGTCAGGGCGATGTCTGCGGCGTGCCTGGAAAACGGCTGCATCCTCGTAGGCGGGGAGACGTCGGAGCAGCCGGGGGTGCTGCCCGCCGGGCGTTATATATTACAGGCGAGCATTTTAGGCATCGTGGATAAAGACAAAATAATCGACGGCGCGGGCATTAAAAACGGCGACGCCCTGCTCGCGCTGGCGTCAAACGGCTTGCATACAAACGGTTACAGCCTGGTCCGAAAGCTAATGGAGACAAAGCCCGCTATCATGGACGAGTCGATCGGCGGCGAAAAATTCATCGACGCCATACTGGCGCCGCATACGTCATATGCGGTTTCGGTTAAGAGCCTTGTCGAAAACCGCTCCGGCGACATACACGGGATGGCGCATATAACAGGCGGCGGCATGCGCGACAACCTCGCGCGGATACTGCGTGGCGGCGCCCGCGCGGAAATAGACCTATCGGCGGTGCGCATCCCCCGCGTTTTTGGCGTCATAAGGAAATATGCGAACGCCGGGGACGACGATATGCTGAGGACATTCAACAATGGCGTCGGCATGATATTGGTAGTGGACGGCGCGGCGGCGGGCGAAGTGGAAAAGTCGCTGTTGGACATCGGGACGGAAGCGTACCGGATAGGCCGCATCACGGGCGCGCCCGAAGGCAGCAGCAGCGAGGGCGGCGAAAGCGCCCCCGGCGAGGTAGTGTACCATAACACCCTGCATTGGGACTCATAAAATAGCACAATAATGAGTTGATAACATATTAACCTACCCCGCCATTTCGGGCTTGCATTACAGTCCTATCTGAAGCAGACAAAATTGCAGCTCGCGGGCCGCAATGACGAAATAATGCCGGCCTGCCCCGTCATTGTGGGCCGCGTAACGCGCTTTGCCCCGCAATCCCATTATTTTCTATATGTAAATATTTATTATTACAACGATAATCAACACAGACCAATTATTTATAGAAGGCGGCAGCAATATGGACGGTAAATTTTTCACATCGGAAGGCCCGGACTTTTACTCCTGTAGAGACAAACTGCTGGACCAATATAAAAGCCCTGTGTATGACGACGCTTCTGGGCTTGCCCCGACGGAAGTCGACAAACGCTTCAGCGCCATTTTTGAAGCGCCGGGCATGTCGCGTATGATGAAAAAGGCCGCGCTGTTCGAATTGGTCCTTGCGCAAACCCGCATTGACGTCGATCCGGTCGATTGGTTCGCCGATCACTTTGAGGGGCGCAATTTGCTGCGCGACGCGCGCGAAAAATGGCGCTCGCGCGTGAGCGACGAGGAGCTCCCCGACACTGCGGAAGTGTTGCAAAAAGCTTCGCGCACCGGCGCGTTCGACGCCGAGTTGGACCTCGGGCACATCTCCCCCGGATGGCGCTACTTACTGGAAAGCGGGTTGCCTGGTTTGCGGACGAATTTACGCATCAATAGGGATGCGTCGACCGAAACCGCTGGAGGGCGGCTGTCGCCGGAGCAGGAGGACTTTTACGACGCGGCAGACAAGGTGCTGGCTGCGTTTATCGCTTATACATTGCGCCTCGCGGGCCAGGCTGACAAAATGGCGGCGGCGTTCCCCGCCCACGCCGACAGGATGCACAAGCTCTCCACTTGCCTGCGGCGGCTGTCGGAGGGCGCGCCCACTACATTGTATGAGGCGTTGCAACTGGCGTACCTGTTCCATCAACTGATCGAATACGAAGGCGAACTTGTGCGCTCCATGGGAAGCTTCGACCGCAATTTTACACGTTTCTATGAAGACGACATCGCGAGCGGCAGGATTACGAAAGATGACGCGGCGGAGCTTATCCGGTTTTTTTGGATGAAGTTTTTCGCCAAGACGCGCGGCGCCGATAACGGGAAAAACTTTTATTTTGGCGGGCTTAAAAGGCAGGGCGCCGACGCGACGTCCGAACTTACGCACCTGGCGCTCGATGTGTTTTACGAGTTGGAACAGACCGATCCCAAATTTTCGATCAAGCTGCATAAAAACTCGCCGGACGCGCTATATCGCCAGGTCGCGCGCTGCATACGCGACGGCCGCACGAGCATGGTGCTGATCAACGACGACGCCGCGAGAGAGGCCGTCATAAAACATGGGAAAGACCCGCAAGACGCGTTCGACTATCTGCTCATCGGCTGTTACGAACCTGCGATAGAGGGCAGGGAGATCGCATGCAACATGTCCATCAAAATAAACCTCGCAAAGCCGATCGAGCTCGTGTTGAACAACGGTTTCGATCCCGTTTCCGGCGAATTTATCGGCGTGGACACAGGGGACCCACAGTCTTTCGATAATTACAGCGAATTCTTCGAAGCGTATAAAACCCAATTGCGACACCAGGTCGAACTCGTCACAGAAGCCATCAAGGCATATGAACCATATTGGCCGGAAATCAACCCGTCGCCGCTGCTCTCGTCCACTTTTATCGATTGCGTGCAATCGGGCGTCGATGTTTCCGGCGGCGGGCCCAAATACAACAACACGGGCTGCATGGGCGGCTGCCTCGGGAGCGCCGTCGATTCGCTGGCGGCGGTAAAGAGGCTCGTGTATGACGAAGAGAAGCTCACGATGTCTGAGTTGACAAATATATTGGGGGACAACTGGGAGGGGCAGGGGTCGCTTCAGGCATATGCGCAAAATAGGCTGCCCAAATGGGGCAACAACGATGACGAAGCGGACGGCATAGCAGTGCGCATCGCCGATTTTTATGGGTCTTTGGTGAACGGGAAGCCCAACAACCGAGGCGGCATATTTGTTGCGTCCATGTTTACGCTGGACAGCAATTTGAGGTGGGGGAGGCTCTGCGGGGCGCTCCCGGACGGACGCCTCGCCGGTACGTACCTGTCCAAAAATATAGGTGCGACAACAGCGATGGACAGGGCCGGCGTCACCGCGCACATCGCATCCGTTACGAAGCTGGATTTTACCAATATCCCCAACGGCTCGTCGCTGGACATCTACCTGCACCCAAGCGCAGTCGCGGGGGAGCAGGGGCTGAACTCCCTTATCGGGCTTATCAAAACGTTCTTCGCGCGGGGCGGGTTCGGCATCCAGTTCAACGTGTTTGACGTCAACACGCTGCGGGACGCGCAAAAGAACCCGCAAAAATACGCGACGCTCCAGGTCAGGGTATGCGGCTGGAACGTGTATTTCATCACGCTCAGCGCCGCTTCGCAGGAGCAGTTCATCAACACGGCAGTGCAGAGCTTCGCTTAATGTGCAGGGAGGAGCCGGGTTCGCGTGCGTCCCAACCGCCGCACAGTCAGTGCGCAGAGCTTCGCGTGACGGGCACAATCTCCGATATTAAACGCTTCGCCGTGCATGACGGGCCGGGTATACGCACGACACTGTTCATGAAGGGCTGCCCGCTTTCATGTCTATGGTGCCATAATCCCGAAAGCCTTGATTCAAAACCTATTTTAAGCTATATCGATAAATTATGCGTGGCGTGCGGCGCCTGCGCCGCCGCCTGCCCGCGCGGCTGCCACGTATTTGGCGGCTGCGACAAGCCAGCAGATGAAAACGAGTCCGCAGGCGACAAGCCAGCAGAT
>Ga0099364_10014328_pt1 | contig 10559 bp, 8 predicted proteins | sample TergutTh196P3_FD_73070 | JGI IMG/M metagenome (GOLD analysis project Ga0099364, IMG submission 73070) | Microcerotermes parvus P3 segment gut microbial communities from Pointe-Noire, Republic of the Congo - Th196 P3 | ecosystem: Host-associated > Arthropoda: Insects > Digestive system > Gut ...
CGACATAGCGGTCATCGATGCTTTGTGAATTAAGGATAGGCAAAAACACACCTTCAAAATAAGACCATGCCCCGACGCTTAGATATTTACGTTCCTCTGGCAACGGCGGCGGTGTGCCCGATGCATCCCCGTTGCCGGTTCCGTTTGTGCCGCTGCCGCCGTTTGTGTTGTTGCCGCCTCCGGCATCATTGCTTCCGCCTGAGCTGCCCGTGTTTGCGCTTCCGGTATTATTAGCGATCTCACCGCTTCCTTGGTTGCTGTTAGCTGAATCCGGCTGAGTCGAACTCCGATCCCATCCAAACATCAGTATCAAAACAATCGCAAGGGCAAGAGCCGCTGCAAAAGCAGACGCGATCCACGGAGCCTTAGACTTTTTCGAGGCTGCTTGATGCCCATAATATGATTGAGCGCCAAAAGCAGCCTGATGGCTCTGACCCATCTGCTGGGCAACACCCGTTTGTTGAACATAGCCTGGCTGCTGAACATAGCCCGGCTGCTGCAAATTGCCCGGCTGCCGAATGGCTGCGGCATCCTGTGTCAAGTTGACAGGCATTGCCGGAAGGCTGTGCCCCGCATACGCACCGCCGCCCTGCGCAGTCATATGATTATGGTCCGCAGCGCAGTACGGACACTGCGCGAGCTGCCTGTAATACTGATGCTTCGAGTCAGCCGGGCACTGCGCCAAATCGTTCGTCAAATACCGCGACAGCGCGTGATACCATGTCCCTGCATCCGGGCGCGCGCTTGGATCTGCCCTGCCTTGTATAAACGCCTTGTCGAAAAGAGAGAACAGCTCAGGCGGCACGGACTCCATCGGCGGGCAGAACACGGCGGACGGCCTGTTCCCTGCGCGGAACACATAAGCATCCCTCTCAATGGCGTCATTGCCCACAAATGGCGACGCTGTCGAGCCCGTAGCGTCAGATTTAACGCCCCGGAACGGATCCACGCCGTTCATCAGCAGTTTGAATATGTGTATCGCAAGGCAGAACAGGTCGCTCTCTTTTGTGAAAGTCGGCAGCGACACTTTGTCTAAGTTGTAATCCCTCCCCGCTGCCCGCTCAGCGTTGCAGTGGCTGATTATCTCCGGAGCAAGGTAGCCGGCCATGATCACGTTTGATCTGTAGACAATGCCGGCGTCATCGGTTATATGAAACGAGTCGCAGTCCACAAAGTAAATCTGCCCTGTGCTGTAGTTTACCCCTATATTCATGTGGTTGAAATCCCCTACCACATAACCCACCCTATGCAGTTCGTTAAGAGCGGAGCAAAGGTTTACCGCTATCGCTATCCTGGATTTCACAGACGGGAACTTAGCATACTCGGCAGCATCGAGCTGCGGATGCCTGTAGCTGTACACACGCTGGAGATGTTCATCCATATCAAGCCGAGGCATGATGAATCCTATAAGCGAACCGTCCTCCTGCTTGGTAACTGCTTCCAGCGGCCATGCCATGATTCCTTTCTCGATAAGAACCGCAGGCGGGTTGTCTATCATGAATTTCAGCTTGCTGACTAACTCATGCGTGATGACCGGCGCGCCCAGTGAGTCGGTTTCCTTGTAAATTTTCATAAGAAGGCCGGGGTTATCCGCGACCTCGTGAATATAACCCTCTCCGCCATCTATAAGCAGTTTGCCTTTTGTGTATTGCATTATCTTCCCTCATATTTTGTTAAATGTGCAATCAGCCAAATGATACCCGCTGCGGCGCAATTTGATTCTCCGAGCCGCCAATGCCTAACTGGCCGTTGAAGTTCTCTCCCCATGTATACACATTACCGTCGTTATCAAGCGCGACGAAGTGCGAATCTATCCCGTCTGCCATATAGACATTGCCCAAAACAGGCACAGGCAACGCCCCGTACACTACCAGCAAATCACCGACATATCCGCCTCCGCTGCTGCCTTGCGAGTTCCTGTAATCAATAAGTTCCTTGACTTCGCCCCATGTCAGCAGCGCACCGTCTTCGGTAATCAAAAACCGTCCTCTTGGGATTTTCCATATATTCGACGCAATAAATGAGGGGCTTTCCACCCAGAACTCATCGAAATCGGCGCCCAGATCATAACCTGCATGAGCCCCCCAGCCATATACATCGCCATTTGCATTCAACACGTAAACCTGCTGGGCTGCGGTAGAAATATCAGTTATATCGCCCAGCCCTGTGATTTCCAGAAGTTCATACTGATAACTCATGCTCGGATCCGTATAATGGTACAGCCTGCCGTCAGTGGTCAGCATCAGCACGCCCCCATAGTTCGTCGCGCCTTCTAAAACGGCTTTTCTGACATTTGTAAAGAACAGCTCCGGTTCCGGATAGTCACCTGAATCCCATGGGCCGAACCTGCTGCCGCTTATCCACAATGTATGGTCGGTTTTCAGGATAATTGTTCTCTGCCTGCTGTGATCGATGTCGAGCACTTCATCGTCTATAAACACCGGCACCAATCTGTTTATCCTTGTCCCATCCCCAAGCTGCCCCATATCGTTTTGACCCCAGGCGAACAGCTCCCCATTGTCCGTAATTGCGAAGCTCGAGTTCTCCCTGGCGTAAATCGCTCTCACTCCTCCCATAATGAGCTGCGGCCTATATGCGTCGTTATCAGCATTTTTAATGTTTCCTTCAAAAACCGGCCAGTATTCTTCGTCCGGGTCTTCGTCATATTCAGGGTCGAGATAAGTCGTTATGCCGCCGTTGCCTATCTGCCCGAAATAGTTATCGCCCCAGACCCATACCTGGCCCCTGTCGTCCAGCGCCATAGTATGGTTGTTTCCGGCTGAAACGGAGATAATCCTGCCGACATGCGGCACGGGTTCCGGCGTTGGATGTATCACGCAATCCGGCAATGCCTCTTGCAGCTCCCATAGCTGCTCCGGGGTCAGGGGATTCCCATACAAATCCACCTGTTGAAGATTAACGAGCGATTTCAACGGGGTTATGTCGGTTATTTGGTTATCGTACAAGAAGAGCTCTACCAATTCTGATAAGAATTGCAGCGAAGTGATATCGTCGATGTGATTGCTGCTTGCGTCCAGATATGTGAGGTTTGATAATGGCTGCAATGGGCTTATATCGCTGATCTGGTTTTCCGCAATGCTTAAAAATGCAAGGCCTGACAACGATTGCACCGGGCCTATATAGCTGATTTCATTGCCGGCCATGTTCAGGGATGTGAGATTAGTCAATGACTGAACCGGAGTGATATCGACAACTTGATTTGCGTTAAAAGCCAGCGACGTAAGGCTTGTCAATGAGCGCAGCGGGCTTATATCGCTGATTTGATTCTGCATCAAGCTCAATCTTGATATTCTTGTAAGCGACTGCAGCTGCGTTATGTCAGAAATGCCCTTGTATGATAAGTCCAGTTCCAAGACATCTATGTTTATTGTTTCCCCGTCAATTGTGATAGTTGCCGGCGGCGTCGTCGTTATCTCAATTGGATCGTTGCCATTGTCCTCGCCATTTTGCGATACTGACGGAGTATCATCATCATCCAAATCCTCATCTGCGGAGTTGCCGTTGCCTCCAAGGACTAAAAATAACACAACTGCGATAATCGCAACCGCAGCTACTGCAATCGCCGAGATAATCCATGGGGTTTTCGACTTTTTCACCCCTGCTTGCTGGTATGGCTGATAACCATACCCGGGCATTTGCTGTGCATAACCGATGCCGGCCGGTTGGTCTTGTACCGGCGGATATGGCGGCTGAGCATAACCGTGCGCAGGTTGGTCGTAATTAGCCGCGGATTGATCGTATGCTGATGCCGGTTGATCATAGCCCGGCATTGCCTGATCTACGCCAGGAGGCTGCTGTCCGTAGCCCGGCATCGCCTGATCTACGCCAGGAGGCTGCTGTCCGTAGCCCGGCATTGCCTGATCGACGCCAGAAGGCTGCTGACCGTAGCCCGGCATCGCCTGATCGACGCCAGGAGGCTGCTGACCATAGATACCTTGAGGCTGGCCATAACTTGCCGTATCAACCGCATTGCTTAACGGCGCGTTGCACTGCGCGCAAAATGCCGCGCCGGGATCGTTTTGCCTTCCGCATGAATAACATATCATATCATACACTCCTTACAGACAGCCTATAATCCAATTATCGCGCAACCGTCCGGCAGTATCGCCTTGATGTCGGCCAGCTGCTCTTCTGAGATATCCACGCGCATCAATGCCAGCCTCTTTAGATTGCTCAATTCGCCTAGCACGCTGTAGTCACTGACCGCGACATTATCCAATGCCAGGTTCTCCAGTTTCGATAAACTTCCGAGTACGCTGATATCGCTGATTTGAGAGCCTGATATGGATAAAGTATCTAAATTTGTAAGAACGCCCAAGAAAGAAATATCGCTGATTTGAGAACTCCAAATCTGCAGTCTTGTCAAGCCCGTCAGCTCTCCTATTACGCCCATGTTGCTGATCCCATCGTTTGTCAACGACAGTTCCGTCAATTTTGACAAACTCGAGAGCACGCTTATATCACCGATCTTATCCCCGGATAATGATAACTCCTTCAAACCCGGCAAGAAACCCAGCACGCTGATATCGCTAACCTCGTTTTCACCTACGCTCAGTTTTGTCAGATTATTCAAGTTCCTTAAAGCGCTTATGTCGGCAATCTGGTTATCTCTTAAAGTGAGGACAGTCAGATTTGTCAAGCCGCCAAGCACGCTGACATCAGTGATTTGATTGCCTGTTAAATGCAGCTCAGTCAGGTTTGTCATTTCTGTTAACGGCTTAATATCCGCATCAGTAAGATCTTTGTTGCTTAATTCGAGCACATTTAAGCTTGTGCTGTACTCTTCGCCCTTTATATTTACCGTGGCATCAGCAAGAGGTTCTTGCGGCGTTGCTGTTTCCGGAGCTGTATGCGTCGGGGCTGCCGATGAAGGCGGGGGTTCTCCCCCCTGCTGAGCCCCTGACGATGTTGACTGTGTAACATCCTCGTCTCCGGTATGCGGAGGCGATACCGAATAACTGCCTGCGTCGTCTGAATCACCGGCATTGCCGCCTGTGTTTATTACGAAAATAAACAAGACGGACATCAAAACCGCGCCTAGTATAAGTCCGGCTGAAAAGGCAAATGCAAATGGAAACAATGCATTTTTATGCCTGCTTCTTTGCCGGGCTGCATTCTGTCCTGCGGCAGCGCCGCCATATCCTTGTATGGCGCCATCAGCATAGTTATAGTTATTGGCGGCATCGCCGATATATCCATGCGCGGCGCTTTCGTTATAGCTATTGGCTGCGTCACCGGTATTTTCATGCGCAGCGCCTTCGCTATAGCTGCCGGCGGCATCATAATAACCCTGTGCGGAGGTTTCTCCAAAGCTTTCCGCGAAACCACCTGCCTCTTGAGCTTCAGTTGCGTTAAAATGCGGCGCAGCCTCTCCCTGCAGAGGTGAAGCAACCGCGCCTTGCGACTGCGCGTCTTGCATTTTATATGGATACAATCCCTCGCTATGCTTCGTGCGCAAGTACTCCCATAGTTCCTTGCTCGGAAACTCATAATACCCTTTAGGCTGCGCAGTCAGCTTTACGGAATTGCACATCAGCATGACCAAGGTCTTGTCATCATAGTTTATCTCACCGGGAAGTATGCTGTCCAGTTCGTCCTTTACCCAGTTTCCGACATTGGAGTTTTTCTTCATATTGTCGTATAAATAGTACAAATAAGCATGATCCAGTTTATACATCTGGTTTTCCAGCAGCGGCGGTATAGCCTTGTTCAGCATTCCGTCGGTCATAAGAAAAATCGCCCGCGCGCGGTGCGGGTACTTGCCAAACACCCATTGCGAATCCGCGGCAAGCGGATAAACAGGCCGTTCTTTTCCATATCCGCTGCCCAGCTGAGGCTGCGTGACTTCCTCGAAAAAACCATCTTTGCGCAATGCAATAATCCCGCTGTCACCCGCATGACCAAAAAACACCACTCCGCTCATAAACACGGCAAGCGTTAACGTAGTATCAAAATCATCCAGGTTCCCGTCGGCTTGCTGCTTAATGGCAAAGTTAACAGCGTCGAAAGCCTGCCAAATCTGTGAGAGCACATCCTGCTCAGACATGGCAATATTGATTTTCTGAGCGCAAAACTCCACAGCTCCGCGCGCAGCCATCTCACTGGCAATATCCGAGTGCTTCGACGAACCTAACCCATCAGCTACGGCAGCAACCACAAACCCGGCAGATGCTATGATGTGATGGGAATCCTGGCACACTGTGCCATTAGCTTCGTGTGACTTGCCTATTTGCGAATCTCCGCATATCCGATATGTACTCATATGCTAACCTCTGCATCGTTAAATGCGCAACGTCGGCAAAGCTCATTCCAGCGATGGAACGGCGTCTCTGCCGGAGCGCGTAACAACCGTGCCAACTACACAGAAAACTGAAGCGGCGGCAATGACACCGTTGCGCCTACTTCCTTGCTGGACACGGCCTTTAAACTCTTTCCGATCCACGCGAAAAACTCACCGAAGTTCGCATACTTTGCATCAATGACATTTGCCGAGTTGCTTGTGAGTTTCTCGAGCTGCGCCCTTACATATCCGTCAACGCCAAGCGCGAAGAATTGCAGCTTGCCTTGCATCTCGCGTTCTCTGATTTTATAACCGACTGTATTGAGCGCTCCCTCGTCGTCATGGAACTCCCCGTCGGTGATAAGCACTATCCACGGCTTATACGACCCTCCGGCTCTGTCATAAGCCGCGCAGCGGTTTTTTATAAACCCAAGCGCATGATCAACAGCATCCACCACATATGTGTTTACATCTTTAGCCTCAAGCCTTACCACTTCGCAATCGGCTATCGCTCTGAACCCCTGATATACCCGCGCCTTACCGTAAGTTCCAAAAGTGAATATTGCCAAATCGACAATATTTTTAAGCCGCTCGTCGCTCTTCATATGAAAAATCATCTCATTGACAGCTCCATTGAGCGAATCCATCGCCGGCCCTTGCATTGAGCCGGACACATCAAGCACCAGCGCCAATGCGACATGCGCCTCGCTTGCCTCACGAATAGGCCGATCCACAATTCTGTTTTCCATTTTGATTCTTCCTTTCCAGTTTTATAGTGTTATAACATGTTATAAACGTGCCTTAAGCGCGGAAACAATATCGATAGCCTTTGGCGGACAGCCCGGCACATGTTCGCCAAACCCTGAGGCACAGTCGCCAATGCCAAAACCATCCCCAGTTTTACCTCTATACCCCTGTCCGATATGATACATATCATCAGGTGAAATGAAACCGCCGCACCGATGCAGGGCAAAAATCAAAGCAGAATAACATGCCGAGCAAGCCGCGTCTTCAGAAATAAACTTATCATAGCGTTTTGCAATCCTGCTGCTCCCCTTATGGATGCTTAGCGGCTTGCCCTTGTGCGCGTTTAGTTCTACGATCTCTATATCCTTTGAATAGCATTCACCAAGACCTATCTGCCTGCCATACGCTATATGCTCAATTTCTTCCGCTTCGTAACCTATCAGCTGCGCGCAGTAGGAATCGACAATCATGGGATCCCGGCCCGCAATGACCCGATTGGATACGACAGGGTTCCCGCCTTCCTCCATCGTCAAATCGCCGCATATCCCATCAACCACGCAGTAACCGGTCGTTATAAGCGCGGATAGAACGGCTATTGGCTTATGAAGCCCAATTCTGTGAAACCTGCGTTTTTCGCAATCCGGGATGCAGCCTTTCAAGTTTTTCATACAGCAGGTAAACAAAGTCTGGCAATGTGCTTTGAGCACAGGCATGTTGATCAGGAAGTCCGTGTTCAGCGCTTCGTCGCAAACCATCACTTCAAGCCCGGTGACGCCGTGCTTGAGCGAAGTGCATCTGTCAGCCTTGAGATCGACAAGCGCAATGCCGTATTTTCGCGCCAGTTCCTCATACCCGCAAACCTTGAATGCCCGAACCGTGTCGTCTCCGACCCACGAGCTTTCGATGATCCGTATGTTCCTGATGCCAAACTCCCTGAGAAAACGGACGACCCCCTCCACAACCTCCGGGTGTGTCGTAGCCCCAAGGCTCGCCGGACCTGACACGACAAGGTTCGGCTTTATCGCCACATCAAAGCCCGACTTTAGGAAACACGCTATGTCTGATGCCGAAACGGCATCATACGCGCTCTTGGTGATATCGCTGCTATATGATACAACAAGCATCGGAATAATTAAACCTCAGTGAACTCTTCTTTCCCAAGACCGCAAAGCGGGCAGACGAAATCGTCTGGAACATCCGCCCATACAGTGCCGGGCGCTACCCCGCTGTCAGGCTCACCGGCCGCTTCATCATATACATACCCACATACGCATTCGTATTTCATAACTCATTCTCCTTTATTTGTTAGCGCCGCGATCGCGAATTAACGCAGCGGTCCTTACGTTGCCTTACATCCTTACAATTGATATGATATCATAATTCTCGCAAGAATCAAGGATTTAATTCCACTTGCTTTATAATGTTTGAGAACGCTCCAATACATTGCGGTGAAAATTAATCACCTGATGCTCATATTCCTCGCTCATAATAGGAGATGTGATCATAAAGTCCGCTGACGCGCGATTTGTCGCAATTGGTATATCATACACCAAGGCAATGCGCAGCAACGCCTTAATGTCAGTGTCATGCGGCTGCGCGGTGAGAGGGTCGGTGAAGAAAACGACGAAGTCTATCGTGCCTTCGACTATTTTCGACCCTATTTGCTGGTCGCCTCCAAGCGGCCCGCTGTTGAACCCGCGAACAGGCAGCCCTGTCCTATCCGTTATCATCTTCGCAGTAGTGCCTGTACCTGAAAGAAAATGCTTACCCAGTATCTCTTTATTCCATTCGCACCACTCCAATAGTTCCTGTTTCTTTCCATCATGCGCTATAAGCGCGATGTTTTTTTGCTGACCAATTGTCAGCGTAATGAAATCGTTATCCATGTGTATGTTTGATCCTCCAATATCCCGGGCGGTCTTTTACCGAAAAAATTACTGACAGTTCCAACTCAGCTTTGCAGTTTAGCGTTATAGTCGACTGCCTTCTTCGTTTACAGCTATATAATGCCTTGCGCTTATCTGGCCATCTCTTGCCGGCATTAAACAGTTGCCTTTATTTTTGAGTTTGATTTTATAAGCTTCGGCATGTCTGAGCCGGTAGCGGCCGGCGCATTGACAATGAAGCGTTTTAGCGCCTGCATGGTTTCCTCTGTGTCCTTTTCCACTGTCAGCTTGAGCGGTTTTGACAAGTTCAGGCTCAGTATTCCCATTAACGACTTTGCGTCAAGGACATACTTGCCGGAATGCAAGTCGAAGCTTCCCTCATACTTGGATATCTGCGCTACAAACCCTTGAACGACCTTGACCGTAGGCAGACTAATATACACGCTTTTCATCATTTTTTCCTCCAGTCAAACATCAAGCATTATTGTCCCCGATAATATATAACACAGCGCACAGTGCACAGCGATGAATCAGCGCTGCATAGTTACGGCGCAATACGCTGCAGGCGGTCGAAGTCGATGCAGGCGTAGTCTGCGCGCCAGGTGGCTATGCAGTCATTACGACCATCTACCGTCATATCAACGCCTAACTCGCCCTCGTAGTACCAGTTCCCCCCGGTGCTGTAGATCATGCCTTCATCCCAGCCCATATAGCTGAGGAACTGCCTTGTCAGGAACGAATATCCCGCTCCGCCGCACATCAGGAAAATCACTTTGTCCCTGGGAAAGAGTTCCCGTAGGATAGTCTCGGACTCCGCATAGATCGGCGTAACCGAAAGAATCTCGCCGCCTTCGCCCCAAACGACATCAAAAAGCCTATCCCCGTCATAAGCGCTGTCCACAGGCATAGCGTCCAAAGTGGCGAGGTAAGGCAAAGGCACGACGCGAAACCCCGGAAGGGTTCTGGTAAGGTTCGGCTGGCCTCCTATAGTTTCGAACTCAGCCGGGTCGTAGAACATGCGCATATCAATATAGGCGACGTCCGGGCGCTCCAGCCATTCATCAATCGTAGCCTGGTTGATGTTCGTATCCACTCCGAACATGCCGCCGTCGCGTTCGGGCGGCGGTAGTTTTGCAAGGGTAGCTGTGGGTGGGGCGCTGCCAGCAGCGCTGCCTCCCGCAGTGCCGCCGCCAGCGGCGCAGGCCGGCAGAAACAACGCAATGCAGAGCAGGATGCATAAACAGCACAATTTGCTTTTCATAAATTACACCTCAATAAAAACATATTCGCCGCTATTATAATACAAAGCCCCCTATGCGTCAAGATACTTATGCAGCACATTCAGAACATCGGGGAAATTCAACGGCTTGCCCAGATGTTCGTTCATCCCAGCTTCCAAGAACTTTTCGACATCCTCGCGGAATACGTTTGCGGTCATCGCTACGATAGGTATCTCCCGGGCTTTGGGGAAATCCATGGAACGGATCTTCCTGGTGGCAGCGATACCGTCCATTTCCGGCATATTGACGTCCATGAAAATCATTTCATACAGCTTGTGGGATTCAATGAAGAGTCGGCATGCCTCCAAGCCGTTCTCTGCGCAGTCGATTATGAGCCCGGTGTTT
>Ga0099364_10014329_pt1 | contig 10559 bp, 8 predicted proteins | sample TergutTh196P3_FD_73070 | JGI IMG/M metagenome (GOLD analysis project Ga0099364, IMG submission 73070) | Microcerotermes parvus P3 segment gut microbial communities from Pointe-Noire, Republic of the Congo - Th196 P3 | ecosystem: Host-associated > Arthropoda: Insects > Digestive system > Gut ...
TATTAAACACCAATCTCAGGAAAGAAAAAGATCACCTTGCTCGCTTCCTCATCATGGCACGGGATTATGCCCGTAAACAGGGTTTTAAGGGTACATTCTACATCGAGCCCAAGCCAATGGAGCCAACAAAACACCAGTATGACTTTGACACTGAGACTGTTATCGGTTTCCTGCGGCACTACGGCCTGGACAAGGATTTCCGCATGAACATTGAGGCCAACCATGCCGAACTTGCCGGGCACGACTTTGTCCACGAACTTGAAACCGCCGCTGCCGCCGGTTTTTTTGGCTCAGTTGATGCCAACCGCGGCGATGCCATGAACGGTTGGGACACCGACCAGTTCCCCATCAGCTATTACGAAACTGCCCTGGCCATGTATGCCATTCTGAAAGCTGGCGGCTTTACCACCGGCGGCCTCAACTTTGATGCAAAAATCCGCCGTAACTCCGTTGACCCTGCCGACCTCTTCATCGCCCACATCGGCGGCATGGATGCTTTTGCCGTCGGACTTGAAGTTGCCCACCGGATCATCAGCGACGGTAAGATTCCCGCCTTTGTACGAAAGCGCTATGGATCATTTAATTCAGGCGACGGCGCTAAATTTGCAAGGGGAGAAATGAACCTGGTCCAATTAGCCGCACTGGGGACGAAAGCCGGTTACGGCAAGACAGGTATCACGAGCGGCAAACAGGAATATCTGGAAAATATCCTGAACCAGTATCTTATAGGACTGTAGGAGCGGCGAGTTACAGGCGCAGGGCCTCAATCATAAAACGGGTATCATGACCGCCGGCGGAGATACCTTCGCCCCGGCGTTTCATTTCGATAACAAAAATTAGCGAGCTGCCCGACGGATCTATCAGCACCCTTCGTATCCGGTAGGATGTAATGAGGGGGCGCCGGATTGGTGTGCCAACGGTGTAAGTCCGTGTTATACCGCCGCCGGAACGTTCTACGGTGATAGAAAATGATGATTGCACACCTGCGCCGCTGCCGTAAATGGTTTCTTCAAGGTCTGCCCGGTAAGAAATGCCCGAGGAAAAATCGCGGAATGTGATGGGGTTGTTCGTAAAAGCCGGATCGCCTTCGGTGGCTATGTACAGGGGCTGCCCCTGGTTCAGGTAGGTAATACCGTATTGTCCGGCAAGAGCGGCGTTGTGGGCTATGAGACGGTACAGTACGCCCGATCCATCCTGCCCGGGGAGTATCGGTCTGTCATGGGTATGGGAGATTCTGCCCCCCCCAACAAAGTCGTTTCGTGCCACGTCAACAACAAATACATCCGCCCAGGGACGCAGCGTACCAAACCGTACACCATATTGGGCAAACATGTAATAACTGCCATCCTGCGAAAAACCGAGATCGACAAATGACGCCGAATCGCCTGCCTTCAGCGCAGGCGCGTTCATTATCAGCAATCCCACCAGTACACACAATATTCGCCTGAATATCATACTAGTCCTCCCACTCTACGATTATCGGCGGTACAAATGAACTCTTGAGAAAAACAAACGCAATGGTTATGCTTAACCCATGACCTTATTTACAAGGAATCGATTATTCAAAGCAGGAATTGTTTTTTCATCTGTATGCATGATTTTGGCCATAACTGCTACCATTATCATCATCCCCGTATATCCTCAAATGGAAACAGAAATAACCCGCCGTTCAGAAGGCATTTTTAACGGCTATTTAATTGAAAGCATGGATGCGCATCTCCTTGCGGTAAATGCCGGTATCCTGGCCCTTGTTGTCTATTCACTGGTAACGATCGCCCTCATTTATTATTTTTTTGAAAAAACCCAATCGCCGGAAATATTATTTGTGCTGTTTTTTGCCGCCTCATTTTCTGCGGAAGTTTTCCGTCTGCTTATCCCCCTGGGAAGGGTAGTATTTATTACTCCGCTGTACTCCTTTATGACTTCACGGATTATCCTTTTTTCCAGGCACTTTGGTATTTTTTCGCTGTTTGCCGCCAGTGTATTTGCCGTCGGCTATACTACGCAGCAGCAGCGGAATATACTGCTGTTCATTATAACCGCAGCACTCATCATTGCACTGGGCGTTCCCATCGACACGCAGACATGGGATTGCAGCCTGAGTATGATCATCGGTTATTCATCGATGCTCAAACTTATCGAAGCCGGAGCATTTCTTATTACCACGGTAAGTTTTTTTGTCGCAGCCTGGCTGCGCGGTTCACGGGAATATGTTTTTATCGGCACAGGATCGGCACTTGCCTTTCTTGCCAGAAATATTCTGGTACACACCGATACCTGGGCGGGGCTGCCTGTCGGGATTGTACTGCTTGCACTTGGAACCTGGCTAATCTGCACCAATCTCCACAAGATATATTTATGGCTTTAATTCCTTCTTTGCTTCGGCGCGATCTTTCATGTCAGCCAGGCCGATGAATACCGCAATAATACCGATAAGGACTGCGACTACCGGCAGAGCGCCGCGCAGGAACTCCAGCACATCACTTCCCCAGCCCAGGCCGATGCCCTCAGGAAGCATGGCATACACTGCCGCTCCCAGAATTACTATGCCAATTATTAACGATTTCATATTTTCCTCCTGGTAACCATAATTGCAAACGCACTGATAATAAAAACGCTGCTGAGAGCCGGCAGCACAATTGCCGCCAGTGAGACAGATCCAACAACAGGACCGGTAATAATACCGGTCAGTTCCAGCATGGAACAAACAATATCGATATACACGATGATGGTGCCAATAACCATTAACATCCATGCAATGTCCCGTGTCCTGGACCAGAGAATAATGGCTAAAAAAGCCGCCACAGCCCCCAAAATGAGGCGGCTATACACAAAAATTATCTGCCCTGTATCCATAGCTACAGTCTAAAAGTAAATTCATCGGATATCAAGGTAAAAATACCATCCAGGCCGCCGGTGATGGTAAGGGTTAGATCATCAAAAATAAAGATTGCTTCGGCGCCGGGGATCGAGTCAATGAGTTCCCGGCCGCGCTCAAAGCCCAGAATGAATAACGCTGTTGCAAGAGCATCGGCATCCATGGAGTGAGGGTATACAACCGTAACGGATAACAGCCCATTATCCGCCGGGAAACCGCTGGCTGCGGAAAGGAGGTGATGGTAACGTCTGCCTTCTGATTCAAAAAAACGTTCATACACCCCGCTGGTTACGACACTGGTGTCGCTTGCCGGTACAACCCCGATAAACGAGCCCCTGTCGCCAAGGGGGTGTTGAATCCCGATGCGCCACAGCCGTGGTTCTCCTGTCTGCTGTTCCCGTCTGCCCAGCGCCATGATATTACCGCCCAGGTCGATAACGCTGTTTACCGCTCCCCCTTCCCTGGCAATCCGCGCCGCTTCGTCCGCTGCATAACCCTTGGCAATGGCTCCAAGATCCAGCGCCATGCCTTCGCGCCGGAGGAAAACCGTTCCCTCCTCCCGGTCGATGATGAGATCCCGCCAGTCAACCAATTCCAGGGCTGCGGCAATTTCATCATCATCGGGGATTCTCTGTGTATCAGTTCCAATGTTCCAGAGCTGCACCAGCGGCCCAATGGTCGGGTCAAACGCGCCGCTGCTTAACCCGGCGTAATACACCGCCCTCTCCAGCACTTCGATTAAATCGGCGCGAACTCTCACCGGCGCAATGCCTGCCTGCCTGTTAATGGCAACAACGCCGGAAACCAGGGTGTCTGCAAGCCCGGTATCGCCGAGGAGGTCCTGAAATTCACTCACATGTACGGTCATGGTACGGTCAATTTCCCGTATCCGTGCAAAAATTCGTGCATACAGTTCGCTGCTTCCGCCTTCGTTCAGGTTGACAATGCAGACTGTTCCCAGCGCCCATTCCATTTGGACCTGCTGGGGCTGCTCATGGCAGGAGACAAAAAGGAGAAGGAGGGCACATACACAACCGGGAAAAGGGTTTCTAGTAACCATCAGACATTGCGCGGTTGAGATCCCGCTGATACAGTTCCTGATATACATAACTGCGGTTACGGAGTTTTTCCTTGACTTCCTGGGAGAAAGGCATATACCGCCAGAATGACCCGCGGAGTTCCTTGTCAAGTTTTTGAATGCCTTCGGCTTCTTTCGTCATCCAGACAATATAATCCTGAACAAAATAATCTTTAATATTACCCTTGATTTTCTGTCCGGCAAACCACTGGTAGTACCTTCCCGTCAACCCTTCTTCCATCCAGTGATACGATGCCTTTTCTTTGGCAACCTGCCAGCGCAGGTCGGCAACGGCGCTCAGGACGGCAATATACAGATTTCTTGGGTACATGGGAATAAAAATCCTTCCCCGGCTCGTGGCCCTGTTATGCTTGTCAAAAGGTTCCCAGCATATTCCGGTGTCGCCGTAGGTGGGAATAAGCACCACATACGGAGCAATGCGGTTAAGCCGGTTTCGGTAATACCGGCAAAATGCTTCCGGATCGATGCTTTCGATTCGCCCCAGCATGCTGATGATATTTTCACGAAACCCTACATCATTGGGACCGCAATGAAAATACTCTCCGGTGAGAATGGGAAAGTGGTTGCCCTGTCTGCCTATGGTCATTTTTGCGGTTTGCCTGATCGTGCCGTATTCGGTATCTATCGCCGCATAATCAAGTACCTCTGAGCCATCATTCGTGTCAACCTTTTCCTGCAGGGTTTGTACATCCGCGTGCGCCTGGCGGAATTCCCTGATTAAGCCGTTAAGCTCACTGTTGTTACGCAGCAGGGCTTTGAGGGTATCCTGGACATCGCTGAAACCACGTCTTTGGGAATCGGTGTAGGGCGAGCTGATATCCTCAAAGTTATCCAGGGGCTGGTGCTCTGTAATGACATTGATGCGGTTATGCAGGCTGTCTTCCAGTTCCCGGCGCTCTGTATCCTTGCCCCTCAGCAGAGTTCGTGTTCCATCACGCTTGCCCTTGGCTTTTTCCAGAAGGTGCTGGAATTTTACCATGGAATTTCTCTGCACAGTCTGCACTTCATCGGTGGTCGAAGAACGTATTTTGCCGGTTCCGACCGCTTTAAGCCATTCATCCACATAGTAGACCGGCTGATTTAATTCGTTTTCTGTTACCAGTTTTGCAAAGAAATTTTTTGTTTCTGTATTAATAAGGTTAGGGTGCACCAGCCCATAGCGAAGCATGAATCTTTTGGGCTCAGGAAGTTTTCCCGTTACATTCTTAACGAGATTGCGCAGCAATTCCCAATACGCGCTTATGAGCTGAGGGCGAAAAACGCTGCGATCCTTGGGATCGGTGGCATTGAGGAATTTCTGCAGAACTCCATGCACCCTCTTGGAAATATCCCCCTCGTTTGCCAAAGCAACTTTGTAGTAGCTTGGATCGGTAAAAAACTGGTGGGGAATGGGCTCGAAACGCTTCGTAACTTCGGGAAACCGGCTTTCACTAAGATCGACCTCTTGATCCTCTAAATCTGAAGGATCGTCGAATTCAAGCTCATCGTTGAAATCTAAATCTGATATATCCGAAATATCCGATATATCCATTATGTCATCTTCGGTCATAAACAATAATATCCCCTTTAAGTGAAGTTTATTAGGGCTATAAAAAAAAGTCAACTTGTGTTTAGATGGAGTGGAGGTGAGCATGGTTACACAGGAACTTATTGCAGCAGCACGAAAAATAGTTTTCAAGTTTGGCTCAAATACCCTTGCCGGAGAGGATGGTACCATAAATCACGGTTTTTTGGAGGAATTTGCCGGACAGGCAGCCGATATAATCACCAAGGGGAAACGGATTGTCATCGTTTCATCCGGAGCGCAGGTTGCCGGGCTCTCTACCATGGGGAAATGGGCCCGGAAAAAGGACATTCACTACCGGCAGGCCCTGTGTGCTGTTGGGCAAGTACAACTCATGCATGCCTGGGAAAGGGCATTTGAGCCGCATGGCTGCCATATAGCGCAAATTCTCCTTACCCAGGATGATTTTGGCGATCCTATCAGAACCCTCAATATGCGAAATACCCTGTTTACCCTGATAGATGAGGGTATTATCCCCGTAATCAACGAAAACGACACCGTATCCGTTGAAGAGATAAAGATCGGGGATAACGACACCCTTGCAGCCCAGTCAGCGATTCTCTGGGGCGCCGATCTGCTGGTATTATTCAGCGATATTGACGGGCTCTATATGCAGAATCCCAAGGATTTTCCCGATACACAACTGGTAGAAGAAGTCCGCGACATTGATCAGGTCCGCAGGGAAATAACCATCGGAGAAGCCGGCAACTTTGGCACCGGCGGCATTGCCACTAAACTCAGTGCGGCGCAGCGGGCTATTTCATACGGCATCCCTACGATAATTGCCCATGGCGGCAGACCCCGCTGCCTGGAAGCCCTTGCCGAAGGCCGGCAAAAAGCTACGGTTTTTTTAACCGACAAACTATAATTTGCCGGTGAGGCTGGAAACGAGAGGGGGGTGCTATATGATTTTAAACTTTTTTACTTCCGCCAATAATTTATCTGCTGTTTCACGATTTTTGTTTGTTAATTCGTTGATATGATTTACAGACTTGTTCACCTGCTCTACTCCGGAAGCCATTTCGTTCATCCCCCCTGTTATTTCCTGGGTTGACTTTTCCAGATTGCCCGCTTCACGCATTACTTCTTTTGCTCCCTCAAGCATTTCCATTGAACCGCCTTTCACAAGCTGGGTTGTTTCATTTAAATGTCCAATGGCTTCCAAAATCTGTTTACTTCCTTGACCCTGCTCTTCCATAGAATTACGGATATGTTCCTCTTGTTCAGCCACGGTTTTAACGCTGGAATCAATGGCCTCAAATCTTTTCAGCACATTGTCTGTGGATTGAGTGATTTTATCGATAGAGCTTTTAATCTTCTTTAACACTGTACTGATTGTCTTTGACTGCTCACTGGAATTTTCTGCCAACTTGCGAATCTCATCGGCAACAACAGCAAAACCTTTACCAGCCTCACCGGCGTGTGCTGCTTCAATAGCAGCATTCATTGAAAGTAAATTGGTCTGACTGGCGATATTTTCCATTACAGAATTTATTTCTAATAGTCCTTCAGATTCACGTGCAATTTCCTGTATATCCGTTGAAACTTCCTGCAATCCTGTACGGCCTACCTCGGATGCTTCGGTAAGTTTATCTACATTCTCGGTATTCTTAACCAAAGTTTGTGTAACGGACTGAATATTAGCAAGCATCTGTTCAATAGCCGAAGATGATTGGGCAACACTGGAAGTCTGTATTTCCACATGACCATTAAGTTTGTTTATATTGAGGGTTATTTGTTCCATGGTTGCATTGGTTTCTGTAACGCTGGCACTCTGATTAATCATTCTGCCCTTGACACTTTGAATATTGGCTGTAATTTCATTCATGGCTGCTGCTGTTTCTGTCATGTCGTTAGCAAGAGAGCTGCTCATGTCGGTTATTACTTTTGTTTCATTCATGACGTGCCTGACCATGATCTTGATCTTTTCCAGGGTCAGGTTGAAGTAACGAGCCATTAGGCCGATCTCATCTTTGGAGTTTATATTTATGCTTTGGGTCAGATCTCCTTCGCCCTGAGAAATTTCTTCCAATGTATGTGTTACTTGGCGTATTGGGTTTGAAATGGAAGCACCAAGAAAAAATGCAATAACGAGACCTGCAAGTAATGAAGCTCCTCCGACCATAAACATTATGAAGCGGATTCTGGCTACCTCTGATAAAGCTTCGCTTTCGTCCATTAAAATCATAAGCCGCCAAGGATAGCCTGGAACTTCGGCAAAGCTGCCAATTACCCGCACTCCATTGTGCCGAAAATTACCATGCCCGGTCCTTTCTCTTAAAGACCTGGTAATAAATTCAGCAAGAGGTAAATAGCTGGGATTAGTCTCGGCTTCCTGTATGGCATTAAATTGAGCCAGTACGAGGTCATTGTTGGGGTGGGCCATCATCGTACCTGTGCTGTCAAAAAGCGCCGCATAAGCACTTGACTGGTGAAACTGAATATTCGTAACCATACTGCTTAATCTAGCGGCGCTTTTACGGGCAAGGATTGAGCCGATAACATCGGCTCTTGGTTCATCATTTGCAAAAATAGGCGCATAAAACACTGCTGATTGAACTCCAGTAGTAAGGCTTACGGTTACCGACACGCTGGGCACGCCAGACATGGCGGTTCTAAAAAAACCTGAGCCGGAAACATCAACAATACTATTTGGGCTCTGGGTAAAACGGGCTTCCCCTTCTGCGGTAACAAGGGCGAGGTCTTCGCTGCCCGTTCGCTCAATATCCGGAAGCAGATTTTGTCTAACTACTCCTTCCCAGTCCATGGTTCTTGTTCTTGCTCGTGCAGCTATTTCTACAAGTTGTATGACTTCTCCGTCTATTCTTGCAGCTATAAGCTCTGCGTTAATACGCACCTGAGTGCCAAGCTCAGAATAAATTGATTCGGTAAAGCTCCGGGTAACAATTCTTTCAACGACAATGGTAATGACGGCTGATGATAATAATACAACCAAGCCAATAAACAATGGTATTCTAATACTTAATTTCACAGTAGTTCTCCTTTAGTTTTTTAAAATATATTTCTGCCACTTCTTCAAATTACATTAATACATCAAAAACAAGAATACTTCTTTTTTTGGCAATATGTCAATCCCTTAATACATCAATCCCATAAAAATATTATCAGGCAGTAATGTAACCGCATGAAATATATCATGATTCATTACGACATTTTTCTTTTCATTTATCCACAATTCAGGAACTTCCAATTTCATTTCATTATACGATCGCACAGACCATTCGTTTAAATAAGACGGTTATATGATTTTAAACTTTTTTACTTCTAACATTAATTTGGCGGCAATTTCATGGTTCTTGTTGGTTAGTTCATTAATATGGTGTACGGCTGTGTTAACCTGTTCCACACCGGATGCCATTTCGTTCATTCCTTGAGTTATTTCCTGGGTGGATTTTTCAAGATTATCTGCTTCCTTCATTACTTCCCTGGCTCCTTCCAGCATTTCCAAAGAGCTTCCTTTAACCATTTGCGTAGTATCATTTAAATGACCTACTGACTCCAGTATCTGCTTTGATCCCTGGCCTTGCTCTTCCATGGCGTTACGGATATTTTCTTCTTGTTCAGCCACTGTTTTAACACTTGAATCAATAGCCCCGAACCGTGTCAGAACATTATCCGTTGACTGGATTATTTTATCAATGGAACTTTTTATCTTTTTTAAGACCGTACTGATGGTCTTGGATTGCTCGCTGGAGTTTTCTGCCAGTTTACGTATCTCCTCGGCAACAACTGCAAAACCTTTGCCCGCTTCCCCTGCATGGGCAGCTTCTATTGCGGCGTTCATGGAAAGTAAATTTGTTTGACTGGCAATATTTTCCATTACAGAATTAATCTCCAAAAGGCCTTCTGATTCACGGGCAATTTCCTGTATATCACCGGAAACATCCTGTAAGCCATTACGCCCGACTTCTGACGCTTCTGTAAGTTTTTCGACATTTTCAGAATTTTTTACAAGGGTTTGGGTTACAGACTGAATATTGGCAAGCATTTCTTCAATAGCCGAAGATGATTGAGCGACGCTGGAATTCTGTTCTTCCACATGATCGTTGAGTTTATTGATGTTTATTGTTATCTGTTCCATAGTCGCGTTTGTTTCAGTAACGCTGGCGCTCTGGTTTATCATACGGCTTTTAATACTCTGGATATTAGCGGTAATCTCATTCATTGACGCCGCTGTTTCGGTCATATCGTTGGCAAGAGAGCTGCTTAAATCGGAAATAACCTTTGTTTCAAGCATAACATGTCTGACCATTCCTTTTATCTTTTCCATTGTTAAATTAAAGTAATAAGCAAGCCCGGCAATTTCATCCTTTGAATGAACATATATGGTTCTGGTAAGATCTCCCTCTCCCTCAGAGATATCCTTGAGGATATCCATAACAACACGAATAGGTTTTAACATCATAATACGGCAGCTCATTATATTTGACAGGGTGGCAATAATAAGGATGATAAGAGCTATAATGGAAATGATTGTAACTTGAATATTTCTGGTATGGATAATAAATTGGTCTATTGCCGATAATTCTATACCGACAAACAGAATGCCGATAACATCCTGGGAATTGGCGGCGAACAAGGGTTTGTATGCTGTTAAAAAAGACCTTCCAAGAATGAACGCTTCACCAGTGTAATAATTACCTGAAATTACGGAATTATATGCCATGTGCTCTGTGCCCAAAAATGTATCTACAACTCTTTGGCCGTCATTATTAATAATACTTGTTGTTATACGACGAAAATCCCGGCCTTCCCGCATAAAAATTGTTGCTTCTATACCGAGACTGTCAGCAATTTGATCTACTACCTGGAAATCATGTTTAATGGAAATGCCCCGGGAATCAAAAAGATTATCATTTCTTAAGCTCAATTCCCCGTAAACCTGGGTTAGTTTATCAGAAAAAGCTGCAATATCACCATTCAGCTTATAATTACCCATAAGTAAAGCGGTTTCATGGTTTGAGTTTTCTATAGCTCGGACACTGATAAATGCCAAG
>Ga0099364_10014330_pt1 | contig 10559 bp, 11 predicted proteins | sample TergutTh196P3_FD_73070 | JGI IMG/M metagenome (GOLD analysis project Ga0099364, IMG submission 73070) | Microcerotermes parvus P3 segment gut microbial communities from Pointe-Noire, Republic of the Congo - Th196 P3 | ecosystem: Host-associated > Arthropoda: Insects > Digestive system > Gut ...
ACTTCGGTGAGGAATCGATTGAGGCATGATTGATCGGAGGCGTTTGGCATGTCATTGGTGATTCCGGTGATGGTTTTATTTTCGATGATCATGAGTCCGGTGAGATATTCGTTACGAATTTGGCACGCCGTGACCACGACGAAACTATTCGATACACTACAGGGAAAAATAATAGGTATATTTATGTAAACACTCTCCAAACTTTTACACACCCTTCGCTAATTCGCTAACTACCTAAAAACCCCCCGCCTTTACAAAAAGATTTTATGTGTTAGAATACATCGAGGGAGGTGGTACCATGCCGATACAGTTAGTTTGTCCCAATGGTCATCGTTTGACCGCCAAGGAGTCGAATGCGGGTAAGACCGGGAAATGTCCGGTTTGTCAGGCTCCCGTTGTGATTCCCATGCCCAGCCGCCCTGTCGCAGACAGTGCCATCGTCGTCGCCGTTCTCGGTGAACTGAATGCCCAATCCGCTGCCCAAAAGGTTGGTAAAACCGTTCTAGCCCCAAAACGTCAGTCGCCCGCCTCCAAGGGTTCCAGCGTGCTCGCACGTACAAAAGTATGCCCCAACTGCGAACGCGATATTGATTTAGGGTATCATATTTGTCCCCATTGTCATGCATACCTTACGGGTTTGAACGAATTTTAGATCTGTGGGTTGTGTCCGCTGAAACCGAGGGCGATCAAACCAAGGAAAGGAACAATGCAAAAAACGATTTTTGTTGTCGATGACAGCAGCACCAACCTCTCCGCCGCCGAAGGTGTTTTGGAAAAACACTACAACGTCATTACACTCTCTTCGGCTGAAAGAATGTTCAACGTCTTGGAAAGAGTTAAACCGGACCTCATCTTGCTCGATATCGAAATGCCCGATATGGACGGATACGACGCGATACAACTGCTCAAAAACAATACCCTCTACGAACATATACCCGTTATATTCTTAACCAGACTGACCGACGACGTGAACGAGGCTCACGGCATCGAACTCGGTGCCATCGACTTTATCACGAAGCCGTTTTCCGAAGCGGTCTTGCTCAACCGTATTCGGCAACATCTCCATATCGATGAAATCATTCAGGAGCGGACTTCCCAACTGATTCGTCTTCAAAACAGTATCGTCTTTACATTGGCTAACATCGTAGAAAATCGTGATGCGAATACCGGCGGGCACATAGAACGCACGACGGTGTACATCGAAATTCTTCTCAATGCGATGGTCCAACAAGGCGTCTATGCGGACGAGATTAATACTTGGAATATCGAGTCGGTCGTATCGTCAGCCAGACTGCACGACGTTGGGAAAATTGCAATCCCGGACGCCGTCTTGAACAAGCCCGGACCGCTCACAGAGGAAGAATTCGATACAATGAGAACGCATTGTCTGGCCGGTGAAAAAATTATCGTCCAAATGGCCTTTCAAACAGGCGAAATAGAGTTTTTGAACAATGCCCGATGGTCGGCGGTGTATCATCATGAACGTTGGGATGGAACAGGATATCCGTATGGCTTAAAAGGGCTGGACATCCCGTTGCAAGGACGCATTATGGCAATCGTCGATGTGTATGATGCATTGACGACGGAGCGTCCGTACAAACAGCCGATACCTCATGAGGAGGCACTTCGTATCATAAAGAGCGAGTCGGGTAAACACTTTGACCCGCAGATTGTATCGGTATTTTGCGATGTTCATGAACAGATTGCGGATGCCCGAAAGAGCATTAAAGCAGCCGGGGAACCGCCGACATAGCCGGCGGCTCTCTGCATATCTTGCCATATAATAGTGTATAATGACCGGCCATGAGACGCACCGTTCTGCTCGTTTTAGGGCTCTGTTTGACCGTTCCAGTGTGTGCTCCGACGAGTCATTCAACCGATGCGGAATACTTTCAACGGCTCGGCAACCTGTTTCAGCACATTACCGAACGAGCGTCGCCCGCCGTTGTCAGCATTCGGTCTGTTTGGCCTCAATCTTCTGGATCTCTATCTTCTGGTCGAAGCCGGACGCCGAGAACAACCGAAGAGACTGGGAGCGGTTTTATTGTCCCTATTGCGGACAAAACGGTCATTCTAACCAATCGGCACATTATTCAGCAGCCGAACGATGAGGCTGGTCATGGTGTCATCGAGATCATGACACACGATCGACGATTGCTCACGATAACCAATGTCGTATCCAATGCCGAGTTTGATCTTGCTGTCATCGAAGTTGCCGAAGCGTTGCCGAACAGGATTCTATTCGGCAATTCCGACAAAGTCCACGTCGGCGAAATTGTGTTAGCCCTCGGCAATCCCTTTGGACTCGACCGAAGCGTTTCACTGGGAATTATCAGTGCGACGGAGCGTCGTGAGGTGCCGGGTTCGGACAGTTCGACGCCGCGTGTCGGATTTTTTCAAACGGACGCAGCGGTCAATCCGGGAAGCAGCGGCGGAATGTTACTCAATGTGCGCGGCGAAGTCGTCGGGATTCTGACGGCCATCGCAACGCAAGGAGGCCGAAACGAAGGTGTCGCCTTTGCGATGCCCAGCAATGTGGTGCGCCGTGTTGCCGAGCAACTCGTTCAGACGGGTACGGTGATTAAGCCTCACATGGGGTTTGGTTTCGAGACGGCGATTGCTCCGGACGAACGTCTCAGGCTTGGCATCGACCGGCAGGTTGGTGCAAAAATCCGGAGCGTCGAATCGGATTCTCCGGCAGAGCATTCCGGTTTGAAGGTTGGTGATGTGGTTTTGGTGTACAACGATATTGAAGTCGAAGACGGCTTGCATGTCATACGTCTTGTCGGCGATTCGGCGATTGGCATGCCGGTGCTGTTGCGGATTAACCGAGGCGGCGAGGTGCGAAGTATTACGGTAACACCGATTGCGAAGTTAAGCCGTTAACAGAGCAACCGCCGACTGTGTTGACGCAGTGCCGATTGGCGGGGCGCTGCGAGTGTTTGCGAGGCAAGGCTGCGCCGCAAAATATCGTAGAAGCCGAGGTTCCGGGCTCGTCTCGATGTCGTTTTCAGTCCGGTCTATCATCTGATAGTGTCCGAAGAATTGTTCGATGATTTGGCGTTTGATGATTTGGCAAGGGCTATGCGCAAACCGTATCTTGCGAAAAACATCAAGCGGGCGGATTGATTGCGATTCGAGCCTTTAACTATTTTTTTAATTTTGCGCTTTTATTGTTCATAGCGGACAAACGGGCATTCGCCGGAACATTTGTCCAAAAATAGGGATTACTCATTTGACTTTTCCCTTTTTGACTCTACACTCCCTATGTTAGTTGACGATAATAGTATCGTGCATACTCCCCTTTTGTATTCCCAACCGTTCCCTTTCCTTCAAGGAGACATCCCAATGAAAAAAATTATTTTTTGCACTGCATGCATTGCATTTGTGTTTGTTTTGAGTCAGACTCCTTTTGTTCAAGGCGAAGAATCGCCTGGACAAGCAAACACTCAATCGCTGTTATCCGTCGAGAGCATTGTTGCCGAGTCAGAGACACCTGCCTTGCCCTTTGGGTATGCTCCCTATCCGACGACGGCGGATGGTTTACCCGCCTACGGCATCCCGTATTCCTTCCTTCGAGAGCGTCGTGCGGCTCGGTCGGAACTTCGCGGCGAACGCCGATTGTTTTCCCGATTCGCCCCTCCGCCCCATCAACCGTACATCTTGCCAGCACCCGGCTCTGCTCCGGGGCCCGCGGAGCGGCCTGAAGCCCCTCCGATGGTTGCTCCTCCGATGACATTGGGGCAAGTTCCTCAACAAGATGGGATGATTTCGGTTACGCCGGCCCCGGCCGGACAGCCCGTAGTGTTGCACCGCCCGACGCCGTTCAAAAACTTCAAGACGTTGATGTTTGCTCCGCGCCCTTACATTGGATACGATCCTTATGCGGGGTATCCGCCCTTTCCGGGCTATCAACCGCCTCAGTAGGGCACCGCTCTGCCGACATAGTCGGCAGCTCTCGGGGGGGGCCCCCCGCTCGTTGTCATCGCTCTAAACAGTCGAGCACCGACTGCATATCTTCAGGCAACGGAGCCGTTACCGACAACTCTTCCTCCGTGACGGGATGGATGAACGTTAACTTCGATGCGTGCAACGCCTGTCGGCCAAGCAATACCGTTCCTTCCGGCTTGTTTTCTGTTAACGAGAAGGGAACTTCGTTGCGTAGTTCTTCCTTTGTAACCGTCTTGCCGCCGCCGTACATTCGGTCGCATAAAATCGGATGCCCAATATGAGCGAGATGCACCCGAATCTGGTGAGTACGCCCCGTCTTTGGAAAACAACGAACCGTCGCCCATTTATCGTAACGGTGTACGACTTCATAAAACGTCTGCGCCGGCTTGGCATCGGGGGCATCCGCCGAGACAATGCGCATTTTTTCCCTGCTTCTCGGATGCAGTCCGATCGGCAAGTCGAGCATATCGCGGTCGAGATAAGGTTTGCCTAGCACGATGGCAAAGTATTCCTTATGTATTTGCCGGCGTTCAAAAAGCATGGCCAGTTTACTATGAATCGAATCATTTTTTGCAATGAGAATCGCCCCCGTGGTATCCCGGTCAAGTCGATGCACCACGCCGGGGCGAATTGAACCCCGGATACTGCTTAACCGGTCGCCGAAATGAAACGCCAAAGCGGAAACCAATGTTCCTGACCAATGTCCCCGGGAAGGATGAACGACCATATCGGCAGGTTTGTTAACAACGATAAGATAGGGGTCTTCGTACACGATATCGAGCGGAATGTCCTCGGGGACCGGCGCATCGCGGACGATTTCCGGCATAGTGAAGTGAATGATTTGTCCGGGTTTTAACCGGAATCCGGGTTTGCCGTTGGAAAGATGTGTATTGTCTTCGATGATTTGTACTCCGCCAGCCATGATAGCGTTGCGGATGATGGTACGGCTGTATTGCGGCAGATATTGAGTTAAGAACATATCGAGTCTCTGGCCCGACTCGTGCGGCTCGACGATATGTGTACTGCAATCGTTCATGGATGTTTTATTGTACCGGAGAATGGCCGATATGCAAGCCGATGGTGCGGCGGCCTCTCGGCCATCGGGGGGCGGCCCCCCGCTCGCTCCAATGCCCGTTGCATACGTTTGTACCCATGCCCTACTAAGAGATTGTATGGTACAATGACAGGTGAAAGTTCCATTGTGAAAAACATTTTAATGAGCCGCAGTGCTTTAATTGCAATGAGCGGTGGAGTCGACAGTTCCGTTGCGGCCTTTCTGTTAAAAGAACAAGGCTGGAATTGCTATGCCGCAACGATGATGCTGCATAAAATAGACACAAAAAATACCGAATCACCATGTCCCAAACTGCGTGCTTTGGACGACGCGAAAAATGCTGCCCGGCGATTGAAAATCCCTTTCTGTGTATTCGACCTAGCCGAAGACTTCCAAAACATTGTCATCGAACGATTCGTCCAAGCGTATCAACAGGCTCGGACTCCGAATCCGTGTATCATTTGCAATCGGTTTATAAAATTTGATAAGTTTTTTCGGCAAATCGATGCGTTGAAATTGGATTTTACGGCGGATGTTATGGCGACCGGTCATTATGCGCGCATTGTTTATGATTCTGTTTCCAAACGATATTTATTGCAAAAAGCCGTCGATACCCAAAAAGACCAGAGTTATTTTCTCTATGCTTTGACGCAACAACAGTTATCAAGAACGTTGTTCCCCGTCGGTACTTATCATAAACATGAGGTTCGTGAAATCGCCGGGCACATCGGCTTAGAGAACGCCTCGAAAAGGGAGAGTCAAGATGTTTGCTTTATTCCGGCCGATGGGGATTACGCTTCATTCATTGAACAGTATATTATCGAACAGGGGCGCGGTGCCGTGCCGCCGGAGGGCAATTTTGTAGATAGCGATGGACGCGTGTTAGGCCGGCATCGGGGCTTAATTCGGTACACGGTCGGGCAACGCAAAGGACTGGGTATTGCTTATAAAACACCCTATTATGTTTGTGCGTTTGACGTGTCGGCCAACACCGTTGTCCTCGGCGGCGAAGAACAATTGTATTCCCGAATAATCGAGGCCGGCGAACTGAATTTGATAGCAACCGATTGCATTACCCAACCGATGCGCGTTACGGCGAAGATTCGCTATCGGCAACATGAGGAGCCGGCGACGGTTGAGCAAGTTTCTCTGGATCGTATTCGTGTGATTTTTGATGTACCTCAGAAGGCCGCCGCTCCGGGTCAGGCTGTTGTTTTTTACGACGGCGATATTGTCGTCGGCGGCGCAACGATTGCGTAAAGCACTGTATTCCGTCATTTCTCTCCAATGAAAAGATAATACGGCATCTTGAAAAAGGGAATCGGGAACCAAGGCAACCGAGTCAATCGCTCCTCAAAAAACACCGGGCGAAACTTGCGGTGTAAATACGGAACATGATCTGCCGAAGGAAAAACATTGTCAAACGCGAACCAAGAAGGCCAAAATGTCCGTTTAGCCCAACTATGCTTAACAAGTTCCTCCGCCGGATACTTTCGCGAAACATAAAAATCGACCACCCCGATCCGCCCACCCGGACGCAAAAGTTTCCAAGCATGATCAACCGCCGCAAACCAATCAGGTATCATCGTGAGCGAATAGGAAAATGTTACCGCATCGACGGTGCCGCCTTCCGGCGTGAATGTGGTTGCATCGGCTTCAGCAGTTTCAATGTTTTTCCAACCGTTATCCTGAATACGCCGGTCGGCAATCTTGAGAAGCGAACCGGCTAAATCGACGACGTACACTTTGCGCAGTTTATCGATTTCAGTACCGAAAAAAAGAAGGTTCGAACCGGTACCGCCCCCCATATCCATCCAAACGGTATCGGCGTAGGGTGAAGTTTGGAGCATTGTTTTCCAAAGGTCTTCCCGGCCTTGCAGGAGCCGCCGCCGGAAATCATCGTAGTCCGCGGCTTGACCGCTGTAAAAGTTATCCATCCTTTCCGCATGGCTTTGCCCCCGGATAGGACGAAGTGCCATGTGGTAGATGATTTTCAAGTCGCCGAAGAAACCCATGCCGGTCATTATAACAAAAAACTTAACGAACATGCAACCGCAGAATATGAACACCGCCCGAAAGAAGTTGGCGACTCACCTGACGAGTCCCCTCTTCTCGGTCAACATAGCGCTCCGCAATAAAACGTTTGCGGGAATGTCCTACTAAAAGCGGTGCACCGAGTCCGAGAAAATGAGCGATGTTTTCGACCAACTGCCAATTTTGTTCCCAAGTTTTGCCGAAGCCCAAACCAGGATCCACCGCAACGGCTTCCGGCGAAATACCCGAAGCAAGCATCGTATCCCGACGCGCCTGCAAAAACTCAAACACTTCTCCGACAACATCGGCATACTGCGGATTGTCCTGCATGGTCTTCGGCGTTCCCTGTGTGTGCATTAAGCAGTATCCCGACCCTGTTTCCTGCAACACCGAGAGCATATCGGGATCGGCTAAGCCGGAAACATCGTTGATAATATCGGCACCCGACGCAAGGACTCTTCGAGCAACGGACGCTTTGGCCGTATCAATGGAAATCGGAACATCCGGCTTGACCGAGCGGAGTTGTTCGAGGACGGGTAAAATACGGCGTAATTCTTCGTCGCCCGAAATGCTGTCCGAACCGGGGCGGGTGCTCTCGCCGCCGATATCAATAATATCGGCACCGTCTTCGAGAAGACGCAACGCTTGCCGGACGGCGGCGTCCGAATCGAAAAAGAGCCCCCCGTCGGAAAAACTATCGGGCGTTACATTAACGATTCCCATCCAGCGAGGAATGTCTAATGGTATTGTTTTTGATTGAGTTTTCCAGAGCATAGACATCCAACCTTTTCTGCAACGTTTTTCATGCAGCGTGTTCAGTCGCCGAATTGATAATGTTTCCGTACGGTTTCTTGTACGTTCCATGTACAACTCATCCCTTTCGGAAAGACGACGAGGTCGTCTTGGCCGAACGTAACGGGTTCTCCGCCGTTGGGGGTTACGGTTACTTTGCCGGAGATGATGAGACACGTTTCCTTGTCGTCATAATGCCAAGGAAACACCGAAGGTTCCTTTTCCCAGATGGGCCAAGACCGGCAACCAAGTTTGTCGAGTGTTTCGGACGACGGATTGTTTATGACTTCGATCTGCATCTAATATGTTTTTTGTTAGAGGAATGGAGCAGGTTTTCAACGTACCATCATAGCATATTTTTGAGCGTTGTTTAACTGCGTTGTTTATTAACGGGGAAAAACTATCCTACCTTACGAAATGCTTGTCAATCCGCAATTCCTGCTTCGATAACCCTAATGCAAGACCAACCAAATCGGAAAGATAATAAACACGCAATCCTAAAGAGATGCCGAGTTTCTTTTCAATCGCCGACTGCTTCATATCAAGGTTCACATGGCACATCGGGCACGCAACAACCATACAATTCGCTCCCTGCTTCTTGGCATCGCTCAAGATTTTGCCTGTCAAGTCTATAACAACCGAATCGTCCGCTAACGTCAAGCCCGCCCCGCAACATTCAACTTTATAATTCCAATCAATCGGCTCGGCACCGAGCGTTTGCAAAAGTGTTTCCATCGAAGTCGGATGCTCGCAGTCGTCAAACTGCAAATCCTTCGGCGGCCGAACCAAAAGGCAACCGTAATAACACGCTGGTTTGTACCCCTCCAATTTTTTGACCGCCGCCGAAGCAACGCTATCGAATCCGATTCGTTGGAATACCTGTATAATGTTAAGCACTTCGGTTTTGCCGCTGACTGGACATTCCACGATGTCGGACATTTCACTACGCAACGGTTCGGACTCTCGGAGTCTGTTTCGGACTTGAAGCAATTCCATCGAACACATAGGACAGGGAGCGAATACTTCGTTGATCCCATCTCGTTCTGCAATAGCGAGATTTCGGGCTGGCAGGGCAGCCGCCAATTTTTTGTTGATGTTATGCGCCGCCGTTGCACCGCAACATATCCAATCATCAAGTTCTTTGAGTTCGACCTGCAACTTATGCATGCAAGCCCTGACAGAGGCTTCGTAATCGTTGGATGACCCGTGCAAAGCACAGCCGGGATAGTATCCCAGTTCGGAGGGACCGATTGCAGAGGAATTGAGCATATTAGGGCATACATCGCGTCTTTAGACGTCCATTGTATTGCATTTCGAAGCGTATGGCAAGCCGCACCAAGCCGCAAGATAGAACGGCAGAGGGGCAAAGGAGCAGAGTCGAGTCCCCCCGCACCTTGTCCCCCCGCACCTTGTCGAAAACAAAAAATATGTTACAATTTCACGAAACGTTTTGGTACGGCAAAAAAAGAAGCAATATGAGCGATAGATTGATGAACTTGGTCGAAGCACGGTGTAAAAAGACGGAAGTTTCCAAGTTCGAAATTGGTGATACCGTCGACGTCCATTGCCGAATACTCGAAGGAGAAAAGGAACGAATCCAGATATTTAACGGCGTCGTCATTGCCCAAAGCGGCAGCGGAACCCGGGAAATGTTCACCGTACGCCGTATCGTTGGAGGAGAAGGAGTCGAACGAAAATTTGCACTCCATTCGCCGAAAATTGCCAAAGTCGAAACCGTACGCAGTGCGGTCGTCCGCCGGGCAAAACTCTATTTTCTCCGAGATCGAGTCGGGAAAGCGGTGCGGCTCAAAGAACGGATTGTCAAAAGAAAAGTCGATGATGCGACAGTCGTCAAAAAGGCACGGCGCGGTTCGAAAAATAAAAGAAAAACTGCCGCAACACCGGAAAGTGAAGGGTAATCGGCCTGTCTGAAAACATACTCCGAAACGGTGCGCTGTTAAAACGGTGCGCTGTTAGTTAATAGGGCGGTGCACTCACCGCCCTCCGGCCTGCTCAAACTCCTTAATTTTGTCCCGAAGTTTGGCCGCACGTTCGTAATCCTCATACAACACCGCATCGTCCAAGTCACGGCGAAATTTGATTAAAAGGAGCCGCTCACCCGAATCCGTTAAACGACGTTTCGGAATCTTGCCCAAATGTTTGTGCTCCCCATGATAATTCAACGCAAAAGCGTCAATCTGCTTGTTGAAAAAATCGTAATCATAAGGACAACCGAGCAAACCGCCATGATGCCTAAAATCATGAAAACTCATACCGCAAATCGGACACGTTTGTTGATCGAGCTCCTGTAATTCCGCAGCAGCCTTGCTAATCGACATTTTTTTAGCAACACCCTGGGCAAGAATCGATGCCAAACTCCCCACCGAACTGCCCTGTATGGCCGGCTGATTGAGATATTCCTGAGCGTGTTCGTCGCAAAAATGCAGTTCCTGCGGTTCGGCTCCGGTCAGTATAGCGACGTTGAACGTCGCCGGTTTATCGCATTTTTGACACTTCATGGATCGTGTATTATAGCATAGAGTTCCGACACCGGACTCTGCGGAAAACCAATGCACCGCCCTACATCACCGGCGGTTGCATCATATTGGGCTGCGGCATACCCGGCTGCATCATGTTCGGATCCATCATATTCATACCCGGCTGCATCATGTTCGGATCCATCATATTCATACCCGGCTGCATCATGTTCGGATCAATCATATTCATA
>Ga0099364_10014331_pt1 | contig 10559 bp, 8 predicted proteins | sample TergutTh196P3_FD_73070 | JGI IMG/M metagenome (GOLD analysis project Ga0099364, IMG submission 73070) | Microcerotermes parvus P3 segment gut microbial communities from Pointe-Noire, Republic of the Congo - Th196 P3 | ecosystem: Host-associated > Arthropoda: Insects > Digestive system > Gut ...
GTCGCAGGCACAGCACGGCTCTCCGTCGCCGGTCGGATTTTGGCAATTCACTATCTTTGCCAGAAGACGGGCGGCAGTGGTTTTCCCGCAGCCGCGAGGGCCTGAAAATAAATATGCGTGACCTATCTTGCGCTCGGCATATGACGAACGCAGAATGCCGATTGCGATATCCTGACCTGCAACTTCACGAAAAAGCGTGGGCCTGTATTTTCTGTAAAGAGAAACGGACAATTATTACTTACCTCGCTGTGCGCAGGCAGTCACTCGCATATCAGCCTGCTTTTTTTGTCAAATATACGCCGGCGAACAAGAGCGTATCGAAATTATAACCTATTCCACCGGCGATGTACTTCTAAAAAATCGGGGAAAAAATTGATCGTGAACGTGCATCGCCGTATCCTGTATTAATTTTGTATTACGTAATTTATGCAATTACCTTAACATTTTCCTTAGTTTAAAATTTTTTTAAATAAAAGATCGTTTCGCCCGAAAAAGCCATTTAATCTCGCACTTAAACAAAATAAATAACTATAACGCAACATTACAGGTGGTTTTTACCGCATTTTGCCTTTGTGGAATCCTCTTATTCAAAAAATTAGCAGGCTGAAAAAATATTTTTTACGAAAATAACACAAACAAATAAATATATTTTCGAGAATAATCAATGTTTAAGTAACTTACAAAAATAATTAAAAGCAATCGGTAAATCGGAGTCTTAAGAAGCGATATGTTTTTATTTTAAAGTAAAATATGTTTTTATTTATATTTATCCAACTATTTAGCTCATTATTTTAATGACAAAAATTGCTAACTGCGTAATTATAACGATTCCAAATATTACTCTGTTTGATAAACTTCCGGCATCGGTCGATAAACCGCGCGCCGCGCGGCGGAATGTCACCCCGTAAAACCGCTTACGCGCGGCGGAGAAGCTTTTAAAAGCTTGGGCAAAGGTTACGCCGCAACGTCAGGTTTCGGCAATAGTATGGGGTTGTGCAAAGCGCCGGAGGAGCCAGCAACCGTACTAAATATATTTATGTCCGTTTCCATGCCCGACGCGCGGGGCGATTTCTGAAACGGATATAAAAAGACGAGCAGGTTCCCGCAGCCTACTCGTCTTTTTATTTTTTCCTGAATTGAGACTATAATATATTCTTAAATTCTTTGCGAACGGAGAAAACAATAATGTACACAACAACAAAAGAATTATTGCGCCGGGCGTCGGACGGAGGTTATGCGGTTGGGGCGTTCAACGCGGAGAATGCCGAATTTGTATGGGCGATTATCGCGGCGGCGGAAGACATGCGCGCTCCTGTGATAATACAGACGACGCCGGGAACTCTCCGTTACCTCGGCCCCGAATATTTTGCCGGCATGGTGACGCGCGCGGCGGATGCCGCGTCGGTTCCCATAGCGCTTCACTTGGATCACGGTTCAAGCCGGGAGCTCGTTGAACGGTGTCTTTCCTGCGGTTATTCGTCAATAATGATAGACGGTTCAGCGCTTCCTTATGAGGAGAATGTCGCGCTCTCAAAAGAGGTCTGCATGATTGCCGCCGCTCGCGATATTCCGGTCGAGGGGGAGCTTGGGATTATCGGCGGAAAGGAGGATGACGCCGGCGCGGAGCAGGCAAAATATACCGACCCTGAGCAGGCCGCCGATTTCGCGCGTCGTACCGGGACGTCGTCGCTTGCCATCGCGGTGGGAACGGCTCATGGGTTTTATAAAACCGACCCCGTTCTGGATCTTGACATTATAATCAGGACTAAAAAACTAGTGGACATACCGCTCGTTCTGCACGGCGCTTCCGGCCTGTCCGACGGGACGGTGAGCCATGCCGCGAGTCTCGGGATGGCGAAGGTCAATTTTGCGACAGAGCTGCGCGACGTTTACACCAGAGCCGTGAGAAATTTTTTGAACGCCGACCCCAAAGCAATCGATCCCAAAAAATTCGGAGAAGCGGCGCGCGGCGCCGTAATGGAAACTGTGAAGCGCAAGATTGAAATATGTATGTCGGAGGGGAGAGCGTAAAGTGAACGCAAGCGCTTTTTTCGAGAATCTCCTGCGGGAGCGCTCGGAGGGGCGTCTGTCGGGAATATATTCGGTATGCAGCGCGAATCCGATAGTGATCGAGGCGTCCATGGATCACGCGCGGGATTGCGGACAGCCTCTTCTCATCGAAGCTACGTCGAACCAGGTGAACCAGTACGGTGGCTACACGGGAATGAAGCCGGAGGATTTCGCGGTTTTTGTCATGGATATTGCGTCCTGTTCGGGTTTCGACCCTGAAAAAGTGATACTCGGCGGCGACCATCTCGGCCCTCTGGTGTGGAAACACATGCCGGAGAACGAAGCGATGAGCCGCGCCGAGGAACTCGTCGCGAGCTTCGTGAGGGCGGGTTTCACTAAAATCCACCTCGACACCAGCATGAGACTCGGCGGCGATCCGTCCGATTGCGTTTTACCGGACGAGGTTATCGCCTCAAGGGGGGCGCGTTTGTGCGCCGCGGCCGAGAGCGCGGCGTCATCGCAACTGCCCGTTTACGTAATAGGCAGCGAGGTTCCAATTCCCGGCGGCGCGGAGGAGGATGCGCTTGCGCCGACCGAGCCTTCGGCGTTCAAGGCGTCATACGAGGCGTTCAGATCCGCTTTTGAGCAAAAAGGACTCTCGAGCGCTCTGGAGCGGATCGTCGCGTTCGTCGTACAGCCGGGCGTGGAATTTGGCGGCGACGTCATACACGAATATGACAGAAGCGCCGCCGCGGCCCTGACAGCCTCGCTGTCGGATGTGCCGCGCATGATTTTCGAGGGGCATTCGTCCGACTATCAGAGGCCGGAGTCGCTCGCCATGATGGTGGAGGACGGCATAGGCATCCTTAAAGTTGGGCCGGGACTCACTTTCGCGCTGAGAGAGGGCCTTTTGGCTTTGGAGCATATTGAGCGCGAGCTTGCCCGCTCACAAGGTTTCACGCCAAGCAATTTCGCCGACACTCTCGATAATGCGATGAAATCGGACGACTCCAACTGGAAAAACCACTATCACGGAGACGAGGAAAGCCAAAGACTTCAAAGGCGCTACAGCCTGTTCGACCGCGCGAGATACTACCTGCCGGTTCCCGCGGTGGATAAGGCCGTAAATAAGCTGATCGGCAACCTCAAAAACGTCGAGATTATTTTGCCTCTCCTAAGTCAGTATCTTCCGAAATCGTTTGAAAAAATTCGCAAGGGCGAGTTGGAAAAATCGGCTGAAGCGCTGCTCAAAGACAGCGTAAGAAACGCCCTTGCTCCATACTCAAGCGCCTGTTCGCCGCGATCAGGCGCTTGACAACTTTTATTTTACCGGCACGCCTGGAATTAAAATTATCTATATGCCTTTGTTGTTCTCAATTCTGGACGCCATTTTCCAAGCGCTGAAAACTGTAGATGGCGGCGCTAAGGAAGCGCTTGACGGGCGTATGTCCATTACCCTCACGGATCCGTGCGCGGCGGTTACCGCGGCTGTTATCACAGCCACCAACTCGTTTTCGTCGTCCGGCGTCTTTTGAGCAAGACAAGATCCGCCGGCAGTAGGCTTTTCGGCGGAAGGGATTTCGTTGGACTGCCCCTGATTTCCTTTCGCGTCGAACACGCGAACGATATATTTCAGCGACATCATCAGCGCCATAAGGCCGGCGCACACCAAAAACACTATGCTGAAAGATATCAGGCTCATGATTATTCCGCCACCCATGCCGGAGAAATTCATCGCTGCATTTGATTCCATGATTTCACATCCCAACTCGAAATAGTATTTACGTCCGGATCAATATCCGAACGCTTTCAGAGATTCCCGTATTCCCGAAAGATACGCCGCTCATTACCGTCGCGCGTACAAAGAGCTTACAATACGCCGCGGATATAAAATCCGATTACGCAACGGAGAAAAATTACAGCGTTATGATAAGAGGGGGTAAATTATGCCCTGTTCAGGCGAAATAGACCGGGCGCAACGCGTCACGCCGGTCTCTGAGAAGATTTGGAGAGGATATTTTGGAGTTTTTACCACCGTCGGTCATCGACCTGCGATGTTCCGTGACGTATACGCGCCAAGTCGCCCGTTGCTCCGATCGCAGCGCTTTCTCGGCTTCTTTGTGCAGCCTGTGGATAACGACGGACGGGTTCTCGCGAAACACCCGGATTTGCCCGTCCGCGTCAGTGATCTTCGCGACTCGGTCGAGTATAATAATGCCGCCCGATTCGTAGGACGCGCCTTGCGCCCGGCTGTTTTCAGAACCAGCCGTATCGGAGAACTCGACATAACTTATTGAAGACGTTTGTGTGGAAGCGAATGACGCGGCGAGAAAAACAACCAACAATGCCGCAAGGCAGGTTTGTTTTTTGAGCCTTGTCATATTGCCGCCTCCCTGAAATCGAATAATTACGATAAATCTTATCATGATTCCCAAGCGTGTCAATCTTAATCGCGTACCCAACCGGCGTTTTCGTTGACAAAGGGATTTTTGTGTGATAATAGTAAGGAATACTGCGGGAGTATAATGAAATAGACAAGGAGTTTACAAATGAAAGAAAAGCTGTTTTTGGGAATCGACGCCGGCACGCAAGGAGTACGCTCGGTCGTCGCGGATCAAAACGGGCGGATTATTGCGGAGGAATCGGCGGAATACAGGCGTTTGAACGTGTCTCGCGAACCTGAACGCTTTGAACAGTCGCCGCAAGACTGGTGGGACGCCTGCGGGAAAACGATACGCGCGTGCGTGAAACAAATGCGCGACAAAGGCATTAGCGCGGAAAATATCGAGACTGTGAGCATCGACGGAACCTCGGGAACCATTGCGCCGCTTGACCGGGATAACAAGCCGCTGTGCAACGCGCTTATGTATAACGATTTACGCGCCAAAAGCGAGGCGGCTCGCGTAAGTACGGCGTGCGCGGAGCTTGAAAAAAAGCTCGGGCTTAAATATGGGGCTTCTTTTTCGCTGCCGCGCATACTGTGGATACGTGAAAACGCGCCTGAAATATATGATAAAACAGCGCGTTTTGTCCATCAGGCGGATTATCTTGCGGGAAAAATGTGCGGTGAATACGGAGTCTCTGACTATTCCAACGCGCTAAAGACGGGATACGACCTTGTAAGCGGCGAATGGCCCGCCGCTATTGCATCGCTTGGTATAGATATAGGTACGCTGCCCAAAATTGTTGCGCCCGGCGCGCCGATTGCAAATATTTCGGCGGACACGGCGAGATCGCTGGGGCTTTCGACCAGGACGCTTATAGTCGGCGGCTCGACTGACGGCTACGCTTCGGCGCTTGCGGCCGGAACCGCAAAACCCGGCGACTGGGCGTCAATAATCGGAACGACATTCGTGCTGAAAGGCGTTACTGAAAAGCTTATCACAGATCCCTCCGGCAGCGCATACTCACATATGCTGCCGTCGGGCGCGTGGCTTTTGGGCGGCGCTTCGAACGCGGGGGGACGCTGCCTTAACAGCAGGTTTGACAAAGAGCGGTTCGCGAGCCTCGACAAAACCGCCGACTCGCTTTCCCCAACGGGCGTTTTGATATATCCGCTGACAGGCGTCGGCGAACGCTTTCCGTTCGTGGATCCCGAGGCGCGGGAATTTATTATCGGGGATACGGACGATTCTCAGGTTCTTTACACCGCGCTGTTGGAGGGGGTCGGGTATTTGGAGCGTTTGACATACGAACGTATGGAAAGTATCGGCTGTTTGGTGGGCGATGTCATACACACCTCCGGAGGTGCGTGTCGGAGCGAGGAATGGCTTCGTATTCGCGCAAGCATATTAAATAAGCGGCTCAAAGTTCCCGCTGTGGTCGACGCCGCGATGGGTTCGGCCATGATAGCCGCCTCCGGCTGGTTTGGGACGCTTGCGGCCGCGGCCGGAGCGATGATACGATTTGAAAAAACGATTGATCCCGTAATTGAAAAAGTAAAACGATTTGACGAGCTGTTTGGAATGTTTCGCAGCGAATGTCAAAAATGTTTTAAACTGGGTTGACGATATGAGTATATATAAAGATTGTGACATTCGCGGCGTTTATGAAAAGGACTTCGACGCATCCACCGCATATTTAATAGGGCGCGCGTCCGGCAGTATAATGTGCGGGAAAAACCTTGCGGTCGGCGGCGACGTGCGCGTTTCCACGCCCATTCTCAAGCGTGAACTGATACGCGGGCTTTTGGAAAGCGGTGCAAACGTAGCCGATTTGGGAATGGTTCCAACCCCTGTATTCTATTTCGCTATGAAGCGCTTTTCGCTTGACGGCGGCGTCACGGTGACAGCTTCGCACAATCCGGCGCAGTACAACGGCTTCAAGTTAATGTTTGGCAAAACGCCGGTAACGCCGGAGGATATATCCGAGATAAGACGGCGCGCTGAAAGTCGGGATTTTACCGAAGGGCGCGGTGTTCTCACACAACTCGACCCGGGGGACGCGTACTCCGAATCGTTGATGGAGCGCATTAAGCGCGGTTGCTTAAAAGTGGTTATAGATTGCGGCAACGGCGCTATGAGCGAGCTTGCTCCACGAGTGTTCGAGGCGTTGGGATATGACGCGACGCGCCTTTACTGCGAATTTGACGGGAATTTCCCCAACCGTTCGCCTAACCCGGCGGTGTACGAAAATCTGGGAGACTTATGCCGAACTGTCGTCGCGAATAAGGCGGATATCGGCATAGCTTTTGACGGAGACGGCGATCGCGTTGTGTTTGTGAACGATGCGGGACGGATCGTCACAAGTGAGCAGAGCCTTGTTGTATTTGTTGAAAGCATTAACGCCACGCATTTCAGCGTCGTATACGACCAGAAGTCTTCATCCGTCGTAAAAGACGCCATCATTGATAAAGGCGGCGTGCCGCTTATGGAGCGCAGTGGCCACGCGTTTATAAAAAAGCGTTTTCTTGACAATAACTCCGTGCTTGCGGGTGAGATAAGCGGACATTTCTTTTTCGGGGAATTTGGATATGACGACGGTTTGTACGCTGCTTTAAAAATGTGCGCGATAATTGAGGAGCGTAAAGAAAAACTTTCATCAATAGCCGACCGTATCCCGTGCCTTCCAATAACGCCTGATATAAGGGTATTTTGCCCTTATAACGAGCAGGATGGCTGGCTGGAACAGGTTCGTATTCTGGGCTGGCAATACGTCATTACTGAACTGGACGGAGTTCGTGTGGAACTGCCGGACGGTTGGATTTTAGCGCGCAAATCAGTCACGGAGGAAGCGATGACGTTTCGGATGGAGGCGCATGACGAGGAGTCGCTCGGTTTTATTAAGCATCTTCTGAGCCAAGCGCTGCCTCAATTGGAGAAATATATATTTCCAACTCGATAAAAGCATAAATAATCCGCGGTAAAATATCAGGAGAAAGCGTTTGTAGCTTTCCAGGCTTCCGCGCTTTAGACCGCTTTTGTTGTTTTGTCAATGCAGCATGAAACGGAAATAATTTTCCCTTTTTGCAATAATTTTCCTCATAGAGGCGTTTACGCGGACTGTTTACATCTCCGTTGAATAGAGATATTATCTATAATTGGCGAAAAAGATTTCGTTATTTTCCAACAAGAGGTGTTTAATTTGGCTGATCATATCGAAAAAAAACGTAAACCCGGCGACGTGTCCCCCGAAAGCCATGAAACCGTTAAAACTCCGACGAAGAAACGCCGGATCGGTATAACGGAAACTTGCCTGAGGGACGCGCATCAATCAATAATGGCGACGCGGCTGCGCACGTCGGACATGCTGCCGATATGCGAGGCGCTTGACGAAGTAGGCTATCACTCGCTTGAAATGTGGGGAGGGGCCACTTTCGACGCGGCTATGAGATTTCTGGACGAGGATCCCTGGGAGCGCCTGAGGGAGATTCGTAAACGAGTTAAAAAAACCAAGCTCCAGATGCTGCTCCGAGGGCAGAATCTGGTAGGTTACAGGCATTATGGCGACGACGTTGTTCGCGAGTTTATAAAGAGGACGATTGGCAACGGCATTGATATCGTCCGTGTCTTCGACGCGCTGAACGACCTGCGCAACATGGAGGTCTCGGCGGACCAGGTGAAGCGCGAAGGCGGGTATCTGCAGCTCACAATCTCGTACACAATCTCGCCTGTCCACACGCTCGATTTGTTCGCGAAGCAAGCGCGGAACATGGCGAACATGGGCGCGGACTCTATCGCGATAAAGGACATGGCCGGGCTGCTGACGCCCGTTTCGGCGCGAGAGCTTGTGACTGCGATTAAAGCTAAAATCGACTTGCCGATACAGCTTCACACCCACTATACATCAGGCCTCGCCGCTATGGCATACCTGGAAGGTCTCGAATCCGGCGCTGATGTTTGCGACTGCGCGATATCGCCGTTCGCAATGGGAACGAGTCAGCCCGCGACCGAGACTATGATTGCGGCGCTTGCCGGCGGTCCCCTCGATACCGGGCTCTCGCTGGAAAAACTTTTGCCTGTGGCTAAACATTTCACCATCCTCAGGGAAAAATATAAAGATATCATCATGGGCGTGGAAGGCGTCGACATAAACATCCTGCTCTACCAGATACCGGGAGGCATGTACTCCAATCTCCAGAGCCAGCTCAAAGAGGGCAACTCATTGGACAAATTGCAGGACGTGCTCGAAGAAGTCCCCCGCGTTCGTAAGGAGATGGGCTATCCGCCGCTTGTGACGCCGACCAGCCAGATAGTGGGTACGCAAGCCGCGCTGAACGTAATGGTCGGCGAGAGATGGAAGATGATTCCGAAGGAGGTCAAAAATTACTTCCTGGGACATTACGGGCGCACACCCGCCCCGGTTGATAAGGAAATACAGAATAAAGCCGTCGAAGGCGAGACCCCGATAACGTGCAGGCCGGCGGACAATATCCCGCCGGAACTCGACAAACTGCGTAAGGAAGTCGGCGCGTGGATGCTCCAGCCGGAGGATGTGTTGTCGTACGCGATGTTCCCACAGGTCGCCAAGGATTTTCTGCCCAGGAAATTCGCGCGCGAGACAAAGACAAACGTGGGCCTGGACGTTCCAATAACAGAGGACGCTTATCCAATCTAAGATTCCCTCAACCCTTGCGTAAAAGGAATGAAAAACCTCGCCGGCTTGTTGCAATAATATCAGTGACAACAAAAACTTCAGCCGGTGAGGTAATTTTTTTTGCTGAACAACTTCTCGGGAATCCCGAAAAAATAACGATGTTTATAGGTTTTACGCGGCGTCACAGGCGTTTTATCGTAACGACGCAGTTACGCGGCGGAAAAAAATTTCCCAAATATCACCCGAAATACTGCTATGTCATAGATCATCGAAAAAAAAACCGACTGCTCCATGAACAAAAATAATATATTAAAAGATATTTAACGTTTACCTATTGACAATTTGCCGGAGATATGTTAAAAATACTCATGTAAAATATTGTACGTTCAAAACAGTATTTTGCAGAACGGAATTCCGGCTCGGTTTTCTGCCGATGAGTCCGAATAAGTACCTTTAAAAAGCCAATCATAATATCCTATCTTCTTCCTTTCATTGCCCTTCGGGCGGACGATGACCTGGCAGACAAAAAAGCCAGGCCATCTGTTTTCTATTCGTTTAAATAGGCTAAAATTAATTTAAAATTTTCCGAGGGAGGTAGTGTTATGAAAAGCCGGTTGATTCACATGGCAGTGTTCTCAGGGACGGGAAATACGCTCACTGTGGCGAGCGTTCTCGCTGAAAAATTGAGGGAGACAGGGCGGGAGGTTCGTATTTTCCCTATGGATGCGAATCCGAATTTCTCCCTTCCCCCTGACGCGGCTTTGGGGATCGCAACCGTGGTCGCGGCCTTTTCGACCTACCCAACGGCGTGGCGTTTTATTGACTCCCTTCCCCCGGGCGAGGGGAGGGAGGCGTTTTTCCTCGCGACAATGGGGGGATTGGGAATTGGTATGGAGGGTCCGATCCGCACCGTCATAGAGAAGAAGGGTTACAGACCCGTAGGCTCGAAACTGTTTACGATGCCGGGTAATTATGGAAATACAACGCTGGACGAGGCGAAAAATCAGGCGAAGGTAAATAAGGCTTTGGCGGAAGTCGGGAAATTCGCGCATGATCTCGATCAGGGAAAGGCGTCATGGCAAGGGGGAGTGCCCCTTGTGTCAAATTTTTTTGCGCGGATCACTCATGGCAGAGTCCCGTGGAATTTATTCAACCGCGCATTCCCTCTGGCAGTTAATAACGATAAATGCGTGGGTTGCGGCGTTTGCGCCGAGTTGTGCCCGGAGGATAATATCGCTTTGGAAGGCGGTAAAGCGTCCATCGGAAAAAACTGCCAGTGCTGTCAGCGTTGTATAGCGTTCTGTCCCAGCGACGCAATACACGTGCCGGGCAAACCCGCGGAGCGGTATCGCGGGGCAAGCCTTGAGTCGGTAAAGGATCTGCTGGGATCAAAAAAACTGTAGGAATTTTTCGTGGATGTCAATCGTCTGAGAAAATGTCCGCTAAAAAGGACATAAGTCGTCCGTGAAAATGTCCGCTTTTAGTACTCGAAACTATCCGGTGGAGGATGGAGT
>Ga0099364_10014332_pt1 | contig 10559 bp, 9 predicted proteins | sample TergutTh196P3_FD_73070 | JGI IMG/M metagenome (GOLD analysis project Ga0099364, IMG submission 73070) | Microcerotermes parvus P3 segment gut microbial communities from Pointe-Noire, Republic of the Congo - Th196 P3 | ecosystem: Host-associated > Arthropoda: Insects > Digestive system > Gut ...
CAAATATAGTAAAATGCCTTATAATATTATTATACGAGGCGGGGAAAAAATGAACTGGATAAATGATACTCAAAGAGCAATAAGTTTTATTGAAAAAAATTTACTGGAAAATATCAATGCTGACAATGTGGCAAACTATATAAATTCATCAACTGATTATTTTCAGAGAACATTCAATATTGTTACGGGATTATCCATAAGCGAATATATAAGAAACAGAAGATTAACGCTTGCGGGTGAAGAACTAAAAAACACGCGGGTCAAAGTAATTGATGTTTCCTTGAAGTATGGCTACGAATGTGTCAAGATAGAAATAACGAAATTTTGTAAACAATTTGTAAACAAAATATCATGATTATGAAAGGTAACTATTCACGGGTAGTGTGAATAAAAATATTTTTGTGTGATTATACAGCACAAAAATAACCTATTATCATCATTTAACAATTTAAAACTTCTCAAATTGTTTTTGCCGACATTGTTGGCGTTTATAGAGTTTTTGACGCGGATGCTTGAATAGTTACGCTTATTTAAATTTATCCTACATTATTCAATCTCAAAATTGCAATTAGCTATTTTTTTATTAATCGTATATGAATTTTCTCTGCCGCTAAGAAACATTGGTCTTATTGTATCGAAGTAAAGGGTAATAAAAAATATATATGGTATTATATGCTTTCCGATGATTTTCTTGAGCAAGCATCAAGCGCATGGTCACGCTTTGTTTTTCTTAAATTAAATAAAAAGAATTATCAGCTTTAACTGTGCCGATTTCCACTCTTCCCTAACAATAAGAAATCGTCAGCATACTCGACAGTCTGCTCGAAAAAGAGTAGCGCGCACACGAACTGTGCGATGTAATTGAGAAAATTGACCTGATGAAAAAGACGATACTGGCGCGTGCGTTCTGGTGGGAACTTAGCACTAATGACCCAACCAAGTGAGGAAGCGGCGGCGGTGTTTGTAAACAAATAAGCAAACGAAAGGATACAGAAAATAATGGTAACATTTATAATCGGAAATGGATTTGATATACAAGTCGGTTTGAAAACAAGGTACACCGACTTTTACAAAGCTTATATAAAACCGATAGAAAGCGATAGTGAAAATATACGACGCTTTAAAAAAGAAATATTAAAATCCGAAGCCCACAACTGGAAAGATTGGGCTGATTTTGAGTTACAAATGGGAAAACACACTAAAGATTTCGGCGGCGATACCCCTGTTGAGGATTTTATAGAGTGTTTTGATAATTTTGTTGTATGTTTCAATGAGTATTTAATTGCTGAGTGTAAGAGTATAAATTGGGATGATATTACTGCTTTAGAAAGTATGTACCGAAACTTTAATATTTCAATTACTAATTTCTACACACATATTTTGCGCGTAGATAGGAAAATATTTACTGATTTAATTGCGAAAGAAGCTACTGTTAATTTTGTGCAATTTAATTACACAGACGCTTTTGACAAACTTCTTTCTCAATGCGGATTAATTAAAAATCCACAAATATCTCGTTCTGCTCGTGCTGGAATCGTAAAATATGGAGATAATCTACATGTTCATGGAAAACTTGGTAGCGGCGGCTATATGACAATGGGTGTAGACGACGAAACTCAAATTGAAAATGAAGATATAAAAAACGCTCCGAAAATTCGCAATATATTAGTTAAACCTAAATTTTTAGATGCCTTGCAGTCACGAAATGTTAATCAGGAAAGCGTTAGAACTAAAGCACAAAAGGTAATAAATGGTAGTAGATTGATATGCACATTTGGCTGTTCAATAGGCAAGACCGATGGTTACTGGTGGAAGTTAATTGGTGATTGGTTGAAAAAAAGCAACGGAGTTCTTGTAATTTTTGATAGATGTGGTGCTTCCGATGACGGAATAAGCCCATTGGCTTTTTTAAATAGCGAACTTAATATTGATGAAAGAAGAACTGAAATCATGGAACGATTTTTGGAACTTTCAGAATTAAACGCTGATTGGTTAGTACAAAATCCAAAGAGGATAGTTATCGAATTGGACACTAAAATGTTTGATTTCAAACTTCCTCGAATTAACTCTGTATAGTTGAGGTAAAATTAATGGATTTATCGGATTATAAATATTTATCAGCCTTAAATGGCATAGCGTTTGTTGGTATTATGTTAGGAAACACAAAAATTGATAAATTAGATGTTGTTTTTAGCGTAGATTTAAAAGAACGGCAATTTGATTTTTGCGTTGAGGATATGGATTTTCAGCGTTTAAATCATATTGATTACTATTACTGGAGAAAAAGCGATTTTCATGCAGACAAATTAGATTATCTATATTGTGTTGATGAAAACAATATTCCGTTTACGGTTTATGGTTGTAGCATTTGCCCTTTAAATAGTCCGTTGAAAAGTATTCGTATTGTTTGGAATGATATAATTGTTGGACAGCACATATCTGATAAAAATGCTCTGTTTATCAATAAAATGCAGTGCGTAGCTGAAGATTCTAAAAATCAGTATAGATGTAGTGTTGGAAGGAATGATTATGTAATTGAAAAAGGTGAAATATCCGTAAAAACCGATTGGTCGTCTTTTAAAGATGAAGAAACTAACAGAAATGTTTACAACGGAGTTCTTTTTGAACTAAATACCGATAGTCCTATTTCGCTCGAAAAAATGAAAGAGGCTTTTAATAACTTGCTTGAAATGCACTCTTTATGGATAGGATATTTCCCTGAAATAAAGGATATGAGGTTTAGTAATGGTTCTGACGAATTTATTTACACCACACATTATAATGTGAATTTTTCGGCTAAACGCAATGTGAATTTAAACAGAAGATTATTTCCAGTTAATAACGATTTTTCTGTGCAATATGATAAATGGGTCAAAATAAGAGAAAAAAATATTCCTGTTTTCACTATGTTTAAAAACGCACTGAATGGGCGTGATATAATCCATGAAGCGAGGACTGCAATGCTCATACAATGTTTAGAGGGCTATTTTCATACGCATCATAAAGAAAAATTAATCAAGAAAGAATTTATTGAGCATGAAAAAAACTCAAAGGAGTTATTATTAAATACCGTTACCAACGCATTAGAAAAATCTGATGAAATTCAATCGTTATTTGGCGAGGACTGCGTTACAATAATTGAAAGCGTAAAAAATATTTTAGGCGGAATCCATAGAATGAGTTTGAGGGAAACTATATTATTTGCTATCAATTACACCCTTAATACTCATAAAGTTTTCAATTATGAAGCCAATAACAAAATATCAGAAAATCAAACGCAGTTGGATAAATTTATCCAAAAAGCCAAGAGCCATAGAGATTTTCTATCTCATTTATTTCATACTGACAAATATTTTAACGGCAAAGAAAATGACTTGGCAAGGGAAAAATTGGAATTGCTTTTAAGGCTCTGTGTTTTACATGATATAAGGTTGGAGGTAACTGAAAAATCCTTGGACGATTATATAAATACAATCGAAAGAGAATTTTATAAATAGATAGAACTACGTGTTTTTATTGGAGAATTAAACATAACCCACTCACGGGAAGTGCGATTGTATTAGTTGGAGAATCTCCGTGATATACAAAGTCGTAAGTTTCGATGAAATTAAGGAGGATTAAAAACATGAATAAAACTCCAGAAAAAGATAAATACATCAATCCGTTTTCGAAAAAATCAGAGACTCTTGCTCTTAGTTTTGACGAAGCGATTGACACCGATGATTTAACAAAACTTAGATGCTTAACTCAAGAAGCATTTGAATGTGTAGAATCTCTTGATATAGCATCGCAAGCCCTCGTTTTTTACTGCATAGCAACAGCTTCCGTTGAAATTGCAAAGTTAGAGGGTAATTCGCGTGAAGAAAAGGTGTTGGAAAAACAAATATTCTATTTCCGTAAAAGCATTGCTCTTTTCGAAAGCAAAGAACTTCATAAGGTAGAGTATTCACCTTATATTTTAGCAAATATATGCACCGCATACACCAACTATGCCAACGCATTAAAACAATCAGGAAGAATTATACCTGCAATCGAAGAATATAAGAAAGTTATCAATATAAATCCTGATTTTGGCATGGCGTTAGGCTTATTAGGCAAAGCATATCAGCATTACGCACGCCTTGTGTCGGATAATGGACATCAGTATTATTTGCACCACTGCGCTTATGCTAACTTAAAAAGTGCAATAGCATCTGACGACCCAAATTTGTATAAAGAAGCAAAAGTATGTTTTTGCCAAAGATGCTTTACAACTGCCGAGCATAACAATAAAAGAAAACCAAGAGTGGAACAATCCGATTTTTCACAAAATATTTAACCAAATGAAGCAAGAATATGTTTATTCGAGATGGTTGCTATACTGCGGATTGCAAGAGGGCGATGATGTTCACTTTGCAGATAAAGATACTTGCTTAACGAATACAATGGACTACACACAACATTCTATTCGCCACGAAAACATTAAGAGTTCATTCAAAACCGCATACGCTATTTTCGATAAAATAGCTTTTTTTCTCAATATATATTTTGGCCTCGGAATTGGTGATGGAGCTATATCATATACTCGTCTATGGCAAAACCAAACGCTACTCTCAAATGAGAATTATGCTTTAGACGCACTCAGATGGATATATAAAGATTTTCGCAAAAATATTTCCGACGCAACACAACCTAAAGCTGAACGTCTATATAAAATACGAAATTCATTGGAACATCGGTATATTAGGATATATTGGGATTTAGCTTCAGATACATCTGATGGCGAATCAGCAACAGATATTTCAGAATCGGATTTAAAGAACGAAGCAATGGTATTGCTCAAAATAGCAAGGGAAGAATTAATATATTTATCCTTTACAATTCATATTGAAGAATTAAAAGGTCAAAAGAATAAAGAAAATTCAATAACAGTTCCCATTGTTTTAGGAAATCACGATGACGATTGGAAAGTTTAATTAATATAAAACTTGAAGGTCAAAAAAGAAATATTTTGTTATAATAACCCATAAATTTCTGAACCCAATTCAAATTTATTTGAGATAACATGAAATTGTTTTCGATATTATATCTTCTTTCTAAGTATACTGCAAAAACAGCCGAAAATTTTGAACATTTCTAAATGTACTATTTATATTCGCATTCGTGTATCAACTGCCGCAATTCCTTAAAGCTATCCATAAATTTAAGTTCAATATTTATCTCATTTGATAACGGTGTTATAAGAATACGCCCGATAAGTGTCTGTATCATTTCTTTCGTCGGCGTTTTACAATAGCGAAATTTACTGTAATTTACGAGCCATTGATTATTGAGCCAATAATGTACATCGCATTTTTCTTGCTCCTTGGTTATCTGTTCAAGCTGTGCTTCAGCAGTTAATTTGTCGCTTAAAATTTTATCCCGCACTAACATATATTCTCCAATATCAAGCAGACCTGATAAATGATGAGTGTATGCCATCAAAAGAGAGTTTTCATAATCACTTATAGTTTTTTCGCACTCCGTCCTATCTCGCGTAATTTTCGCCTTTTTCTGACGGAACAAATCAGATATTGGTAATACTTCAGCCATATTTTCAAATTTTGGAAGCAAGCTCATACATCTGCCTAAAGTTTCCATTACAATTATGTCTAATTTATCTATGGGCATATTGGACGCTCGATTCAATATGTTTTCATGTTTTACTTCATCAATACAATAGCGGCAGATATAATAAAAACTAACACAGTCACGTTGTCTATTTTCACATCGCACCGCCATTTTACCGCAGCGAGAACAAAATATCTTTCCCCAATAACGGTTTTCTGACGACGCGCTTTGATTTTTGCGTTTGTATTTTTTTGCGGATTTTTGCATAAGTTGCGCTACAGCCTCGAATTGTTCTTTGCTGATAATCCCGGAGTGAGTATGTTCTTTAATAACCCATTGTTCTTTAGGCAAAGCTGTATATCTCTTACTATTCTTATTATGAGCATATTTATTTTGTATCAACGAGCCGGTGTAGGTTTCGTTACGAAGTATTCTGCTCACTGCATTTGATGACCACATAATTTGACCTAAAAATTCTTTGTGTGTGGTTTTATTTAATTGATAATGCTGAGGGGAAAGGATATTATTTTGGTTTAAGTATTTTGCGATATTATATGCGCTTTTACCCTGAACCCGCATATCAAAAATCATTTTAATCGTTTCAGCTGCACAACAGTCAATCTCAAAACATTTTTTATCTATGCTCCTGCGATACCCATACGGTGCTAATCCTAAAGGTTCTCCCTTTTGTTTTTTCAAATTAATAGCTGATATAATTTTTTTCTTTAAATCAAGACTATACGCATAATTAAAAAGATTCTTAACAAGGATAAATAATTTTTTTCTGCGCGCACTATCTATAAAGCTGTCATAATTTTCGTTGACTGATATAAAACGGACTCCATATTTAATAAAAGTATCAAATAATAATTCTCCAACCTCGATATATGCCCTTCCAAGTCTTGATAAGTCTTTAACAACAACACACTTAACAGTACCGCATAAGATGCCGTTCATCATATCAGAATAACCCGGTCGCTGAAAGTTTGTTCCCGAATAACCTAAATCCGAAAATACGCCGCCAAATGTCAGTTCACTATTGGAATTAATATAATCCTCGCATATAGCAATCTGGGCCTCAATAGAAGATTCCGAATGGTCATTCTCATTAGAAAGGCGAGCATATATCCATGCGGAAATTAGCGTGGATTTTTTAGGAAAAATATCTTTTATTTCTTGTTTATATCTGCTTTTGCGCGCCATATCGTTTTTTCCTCTATATGTATGATTATAAACGGGCTAACCATTATTCTGTCCTTGAACAGGAAAATCGCCTAAATATCGAAATTCTATGTTTATATTATCACTGTCGATTACAATTACAGATTTAATCAATTTTAATAAAACAGACCTATTTAATTCCATTATATTTTTATACTCAAAAAACCGTTCGATGATTTTCGCTATATATTTATCTTTGTCTAACCTCGAAAGTTCCTCGCGAAGAATATCTATATCATTTTCGGCGGCTTGTATTTGGCTGCTAAAACCTTTTTTGAAAATTTTATATTCTGTTTCTGAAATTATACATGATATAAAATCTTCATGGGCTTTTATTAAAAATTGATTATTTGCTTTAATCGTCTGCATATTACGCTCATCAATACTTTCAATGACCGCTTGTTTGTATTTTCGCAACTCAAAGATAAGGCAATCCGCCTTTTCATTCAATATATGCAGATTTTCAATTTTCTGCTGTATAGATTGAAGGACATATTTACCAAGTGTAAATTCGCTGATGTTATTGTTTTTGCATTTTCCAGTTTTTTTGTGAGTGGAACAAATATAGTTGATATAAAGTTTACCGTTCTTTTTTTTGTTGTTTTTACGGTCATAGATTGACCGCACAAACCGCAGATAATAAAACCTGAAAATAAATAAAACTGTTCGTTGTTTTGCGAAGTCCGCGTGTACATAGACATAATCTCCTGCACTAATTCAAAATCCAACTCATCTATTACAGGCTCATGAGTATTTTTGCGAATACTCCATGTTTCACATGGTTTATAGTAAAATCTGCTCATCATATAATTTGCATTTGTCCGCTTACCCTGTTCTAAATGTCCGAGGTAGACATGATTAGAAAGTATTCGTTTGACAGTGTTTGGCAGCCAAGAAGTTTTACTACCCTTAGAAAATGGTGTGTGATATGGAATCCCATTTGCTTTTTTATATTCTGCGGGTGGTAAGATTTCTTTTGTATTCAGAATATTAGCTATTTTAGTTTCGTTATATCCCATGATTTTATAATCAAAAATGCTTCGGACAACATTTGCGGCATATTTATCAATAATTAGTTTTTTTCCTTGTTTCATATATCCGTAAACGGCAAAGTTTCCAACGAACTCTCCGTTTTTTCGTTTTATTTCAAGCTGAGTCTTAGTTCTCATAGAAATATCTTCGATAAACGCTTCGTTTATGATATTTTTAAATGGTACTAATATACTGTTGAGGTCATCTGTTATATTGTCTTTTAAGCTGTCATAATCATCGTTTACAGCTATAAAGCGTATATTTTTAGCAGTAAAATATCTCTCAATGTATTTTCCTGTTTCAATATGGTTGCGACCAAGTCTTGAAAAATCTTTAACTATAACGCAATTAACTAAACCATTTTCAATATGATTAATCATATCTTTAAATGCTTCACGGTTAAAGTGTGTTCCGGAAATATTTTCGTCTGAAAGAATATTTATAATTTGAATGTCTGGATTACATCTTACAAAATTAAGCAATATTTCACGTTGATTTTTTATAGTGTTCCGTTCATCTATGCTGTACTCATCTTTTGAACACCGAAGATAAATATCAGCTTTCCATATTTTTTCCTCGTTTGATATTATCATCGTGGAATCCTCCTGTATGATTTTTCTTATATAATATCTTTAAAACGTAATTCCCATTGAATTCAAAAAATCATAATACAGATAATTCCTGTTTCTATTTTGCTCTTTCAGTAATTTTAAGATTCCTAATTTTGTAAAAACTCGAATTATTTTAACAGCGGTATTATATGAGGTACCGATATCGTCGGCTAAAGAAGATATATTTAAACAGGCATGTTTTTCTATATATTGATAAGCCTCAAGCAAATACTTCTTTTCTCTTTCATTTGCAGCGTTCGTTTTAATTAATTCTAAGTTATTATTTCTTAACTCTAATGAACTTTTTATTTGCCGCATTAAATTATCAGCCGACATAATCAGTGCTTTCAAAAAGAATTTAACCCATTGCTCATATTCACCTAAATTGTGAACGGCTTTTAATCTGTCGAAATATTCGACTTTATGAGATTCAAAGACTTCGGAAATCGGTAAAAATGTACTGGTTAATATTCCTGTTTTAAATAAATACATCAATATAAGAATACGTCCGATTTTTCCGTTCCCGCTTTCAAAGGGATGCACAACTTCCATCTGATAATGTAATAAAGCGGTCTTAATCAATATATCTATGGTATCATTTCTTTCGATGAATTTTTGAATATCGTTCATGCACGAATTTAATTCGCCCGGTTCAGGAGGGTTATAGGTTTGCATACCGGATATACTTACAACGTAATCTCCGATTGTAGTTTGCTTTTTCCTTATGCTTCCTATGATTTCTTTATCGCATTTATGTTTCATAAGAATTTTATGGGTAGAAAAAATCACTTTATTTGATAATTTAATGCGATTTAATTCGCCTATTCCATAATCCAATGCCTTTATATAATTCAGAACAGGTAATATTTCATCTGCATTATCTTTTGGTAAAATAAACAAGTCTGCATGGGATAACTTTACATCATCATCTATCCTACTGGAAGCAACGGCTTCTTTTTTAATAATGAGATTGTTCATATTTTCAATACCGTTTATATAACGGCAAGAACCTTCTAACAATCCGAGGAGCCTTTGCGCGTTTGATAATAGGTTGTTTAGTTCATCATCTAATTTTATACTTACTTCGCAAACAGGCGTGGGGCTAAAGGTATAATAATCATATTTAGAAAATGACTTATCACGGCATTTTGTATGAAAACCGGCTCTGTCAAAAAACATATTTATTTAACACTCTCTTCAGAAAAAATCTGCGACTTATTTTATTATATCACAGATTTTTCAAAAATGGAATATATTTGAGATTAAATTTATTTATTATTTACATATTTTAAATAATATGATATAATGAAATATAAAGAGTTAGTCCTAACATGACACTATCATATGAATCACCGGCAACATTTACAAGGGCATTCAAAGAATTACACGGTGCAACACCGACATCTGCCCGTAAAACAGGCGTGTCTTTTAAAACATATCCGGCAATCAGCTTCATACTCACTATAAAAGGAGTGAATGAAATGAATTTCAGAATCGAAAAAAAAGAAAGTTTTCAAATTATGGGTTTGTCGGGATATATTACAGATGACGAGATGAACTCGGAACGTATTTTGCCCTCTTTAGCAAATGAATTTGTACGCGGCTACCCTGATAATGGTTATAATTCGCGTTTGTGGACTCATTATACCGCGCCTTTTTGGCAGATAGTAGCTATTGATTTTCAATCAGTTGACGGTAAGACAAAAGCGATAATGGGAGCGGAATACAAAGGCAAAAAACCTGATGGAATAGATTTAACTATTCAAACCGTACCAGCGGCAACATGGGCTGTGTTTTCCATTAATTCATCAACAGGGAAACAACAGCACGATAAAGCATATACAAGAATACTAACTGAATGGTTTCCCGCAAGTCAATATAAACGTGACGAATCTGCACCGAATCTCGATATATATCCTACCAATACGGACATAAGTGCGAGGGATGAGAATTATAGCTGGGAAATTTGGATGCCTGTTCTTGACAAATAAACACCCGAAAATAGGCATTAACCCATACAACGCAAAAGCCCGCATAACTCCACGCTAATCAAAATTATGTACGCAACGCACAAACTAAAATAATCACACAAGCCTCTGCGTTCTC
>Ga0099364_10014333_pt1 | contig 10559 bp, 5 predicted proteins | sample TergutTh196P3_FD_73070 | JGI IMG/M metagenome (GOLD analysis project Ga0099364, IMG submission 73070) | Microcerotermes parvus P3 segment gut microbial communities from Pointe-Noire, Republic of the Congo - Th196 P3 | ecosystem: Host-associated > Arthropoda: Insects > Digestive system > Gut ...
GTTTTTCCCAAACCGACCACATCGGAAAGGAAAAAACCATTGTGTTCCATCAACATCTGAAAGCCTTGATTGACGGCATCTATCTGATAGGAAAGTTTTTTGTATGCTTTCGGCAAGTCGCCAACCGTATCGGGGTCGTAATCAATATTTTTTCCAAAATATTCGATTAAGAACTTGACATAAAGTTCATAAGGCGTAAACGTTTGTCCGATATGCGTTTTTTGCTTATATGCCTGAATATCGGCAGGCAGAATGGGAGTGGAATTTTCCCAGAGCGCTGCAAACTCATCTTTAACAAACTTCACATCGTCATAATCTTTTAGCGCAATATTCAATTCATAATTAGGTGATTGAATGATACCAAGCCCTGCGTTTGTCAGGTTTGACGACCCCATAATAACCCATCCGTCCGAATGTTCGCTGTGATGTTCGGGTAGAAACAAATAGAATTTAGCGTGTATCGTTTTTGAATTGTGCGCTCTCACTTCGATTCGCCCCTCCATCAAATCATTCACAAACTGCAAAACGCCTGTTTCAACTTCTTCCGAATATTTTGCCTCCCTGACATCTTGAACAAACCATTTCAGAAATTCATCTTTTGTCTTTTCTTCGCTCCCAAAGTACAATAACCCTTTTCGTTGCGCTTCGGCAAACATTTGGTCAACATTGATACCGATTAATATCTTTATCTCTTTCAACCCTTGCAGGTAGGGTTGTAAGGCAAAGTACCCTGAAGAACGAAAATAACCCACTACAGCGTGAAAAGCGTATAAGTTCGTCATGTTTTCGGTAATCCCTTTGAATTTATCGAATAAGTTTCGTTCGTTACTATTTGTAAAAAATTTTGAGGACATATTATCTTGAATTATTTGGCAAAATTACGGTTTTTATTTGAACTAACCATGAATTGTTCAATAATTTATTTGTTTTTCAAAGTTTCAGCCTATTTCCGTTATTTTCGTTACTGTTCTGCTGCCTTGTTTTTAATATTTTACTATCTTTGCACCCAAAAATGATTGACATAATGTTAGACTTTACATATGCAATTGTTCATCATGATTATAATTCTTTCAAAGGATTTATGCACATATCCGTTGATAAAAGTATAAAATAAATGATGTGCGATAGAGAATTGATAAACAGGTGGCGGCTTATGCTGGGTTCGTTTTCAGATGATACGCTTACTTCCGCGAACGAAGACGGGGAGGGTGGAGCGTTTATGTATCAGGAGATTGACGACCTGTTGGATTTCCTCTATAGCCGGGAATATGGTGATGAACGGGGCATAAGGCAGGAAGGATCGCGCGACCCGTCCCAAATGATTGTCCCGGAATGGATTCGTAAAATACGCAGCGTGTTCCCGAAGGAGGTGGTCGAACGTTTGGAAAACGACGCTTTAGACCGCTATCAGTTGGCCGAAATCCTCACCGACAAAAAAGTGCTGGAAAGCATGCAGCCCAACATGAATCTCTTGAAAAATATCCTTGCGCTGAAAAACAGGATGAGAGGCGAGGTGATCGAGACAGCGAAGCGGATCGTCAGGCAGGTGGTTGATGAACTGACAAAAAAACTCGAAAACGATATACAACGCAGTTTCTCAGGCAGGATCAACCGCTCCGAAAGCACAACATTCAAGATCAGCAAGAACCTTGACTTTAAAAAAACAGTCCGCAAAAACCTGAAAAACTATGACAGCGATCTGAAGACCATTATCCCCCATGCGATCTATTTCAACCCCCGTATCAAACGTTTTAACCCCTGGAACATCGTTATCTGCGTTGACCAGAGTGGCAGTATGCTCGAATCGGTTATCTACTCGGCCATCATGGCGAGTATCTTTGCGCGGCTGCCTATCCTGCGGATCAGCCTCGTGGTATTTGATACCGAGGTGGTAAACCTGTCGGGTTACGTGGACGATCCGGTGGATGTGCTGATGAGTGTTCACCTCGGGGGCGGCACCGACATCGGCAAGGCGATGGGATACTGCGAGACGCTGATCGAAACGCCGGTACGTACACTGATGGTGATGGTGACCGACCTCTACGACGGGGCGGGCTACCATGCGATGTATGCATCTGCGAAAAGAATCATCGAATCAGGCGTGCGGCTTTTCATCCTGTCAGGGATGGATGAGCAGTCGGAAGGAATGGTTGATAAAAACGCCGCCAAAATAATGGCGGGATTAGGTGCCCAGGTGGCTTCGGTGACACCCGGTTCACTGGCGCTGTGGATTTCAGAATCAATGAAATAAAGATATATGCCTGCTCTGAAAGAACAACTTTGTATCATCGACGAGGCTTACCTGACCGGAATAGCCAACAAAGGCATTGTCAATCGGGCGCAAAAGGATCTTGCCGCTTCGGGTATTTGTTTTACCCTGGGTGATACGGTGCTTGAAGCAAACTTCGCCGACGGGACAAGTGTAAAAATAACCAATACGCTGGGCAATTATAAATGCTCCTGCCCTTCCCGAACGATTTGCAAACATGTGGTAATGGCGCTGATAATAGCGGCAGGGAGTTTGGACGCCGGTCAGGAGAAGACTGCGGTGGCTTCCGGTAGCATGGACGCCGGGCAGGGGCAAGCAACACCTTCAGCGAGCAGAGACGATCGGGAAAAGACAGCAGCGCCTTCCAGCAGCATGGACACAAGTGGAGAGCAGCCGACAACAGTGCCTTCAGGTAGCATGGATGCCGTACAGGAGCAAACGACAATCACCGCCGAAAGATTTGGTTATCTTCTTGAATACAAACAGGATATACTTGTAAAGGAATATGGGAAGGGCGCTTACAACGAGGCGTTGTTTAAGGTAACATCCGGCGCAACCTGCGTGATCGAAGAAAGTTCGATCCTCATCCTGAAAATAATGGATGGCGCTTTCACTGTCCGGTTTCTTCCGGGTGTTCCGGTTTCTGAATCGGTTTGTTCATGTAAAATCAAAAATTGTCGTCACCGCCTTGAAGCGATCATGCAGTATATCAAGCAAAAGACAGGGAAATTGACGTTTGAGCCTGTCGTGACTGAATCCGATGTCAACATAGCGATCATACCCCATGTAAGCGATTTTGTGGAAACGATTTTCCGCATCGGCTTGATCCGCCTGCCCGCCGAATATGCCGAAAAATGTGCGCAGTTTGCCGTACTGTGCCATGGCGCGGGCTTTGCCGTTTTTGAAAGGCTTTTTGAAACGTGCAGCAGGGAGTTGACGCTGTATGAGCAGAAAAGTGCGCGTTTCAACAGAAATATGTTGATACGTAATTTAACGCATATTTATCAAATATGCAACGAAATCAGGGAGGGAGGAGCGGAAGCGACTATGTCGCTGGCAGGAAAGTTCAAGCGACAGTATATGGAACTGCCTACTCTGCATGTGATGGGGTTGGGCGCTTACCCTTGGTATGCGAAATCCGGTTTTTGCGGAGTGACAGCCCTCTTCTACGCTCCCGACCTACGCCAGACCCTCACCTTCACCTCGACACGTCCGGTAGATTCGGAGCAGGAAGCCGCCAGAGGGATTATGCAAATCTGGCGGGCAAAGACCGCATGGAATCTGCCGGTTTCAATAGGTGCAATTTCCAAGGCGGAGTTATCGTTGGTAAGCGCGAAAATTAGCGACAACGGACGCCTTTCATCTTCGGGGAACACCTCAGCCTCCCTATTAAAATCGGTGACGTCACTCGAACCCGAAACGCGCGAACCCGAAACGCTCGAACCAAGTGAACCAAGTGAACCAAGCGAACCCAAAGAGCACAAACCCGAAGTGTTCGAAACACGCGAACCCGAAGAAAAAGGCGTTGTATTCGATGATTTTTCCAAAATCAAGCGCCTTTTTTCGTCGGATACCGACAGTACGCGGATGGTATATGCCGTTCTGGTGATTTCAGCCTTGGGCGAAGGCGCCTTTAACAAAGTGACGCAGACTTATTCGACCCAACTGACCGATAAGTATGAAAATAAACTGCCTCTGACGCTGCGATATTCAAAAATCAACGAGACCGCTATGCTGAATTTTGAATACATGGAGCGAAAAGCGATGGTCCCTGAGGCCATTACGGTAAGTATCTCGTTGCCTGAGGATGATTTTCAGGCGGATATATTTCCTGTCGCCATCCGGATGAAAGGCGAGATGATCAATGTAGGAGAAGATAAACTGTTCACTATCAATGACAAATCGGAATTTACAAAATTTTTCGGGATATGAATAAAAACATGAATAAAAACATGGATTTAAACATTGCATTCGATCATATCGAACAAACCCGCTATCTCTTGTATCAAATCTTTGAAAGCGGGTTCGATTCGGGTAGAAACGCCTCCGTAGCACTGGGCGACTGCGAACGAAGAGCGGCGGAACTGGGGATGTCGGGCGGCGCAAAACTGCTCGGTTATTTAAGCGGCAATCTCAACGCCTTCGCCGCAGGACAGTGCACCCTAAGCGGCGTGGCAGCCGCCTATTGCCAGGGGGTTGCATATTACAACAGGGTAGCCGACCTGCTCATCATAGAAACAATATCAAACAAATAAAACAGAAAAAATCATGGAATCATTATTGTATTACCTAAACAAACAATCGTCCGGCGCTTATTCGGACAAGGAGAACACGCTGATAGCCGAATACCTGACGGGTAAAACAAAATTTGAAAAAATCGAACCATTCTTTAAGCCGGTACGGTACCTGGAAAATAAAGCGGCAATATGCGCAATCGGCCGGGAAGTAGCCAATAACAAAGAACTGATACCGAGGCTTGGACGCTTCCTGCACATGATAAAAAAGAATATGCACATCAGCATTTACTTTGATTATGTCACTGCGCTGTCGGTCAGCGACTTGACCATTGAGGAATTATATGCGAAAAGCGAACTCGGAATCAGTACACTGCTTGCAGATGTGCTAAAACAACTTTCAACGGGGCATTCGTGGAAATTTCAGGCAAAAGCGCTTGGATACGACAGTTATCCTTCCTTTTTCGACACGATGTACAAAAATTATCCCGACGCTTTTACAAGCCTTATTTATAAAGACTTTGGTATAGGATACAGTCTTTTTGCCACCATTTATCTGTATATGCATGATCCGGCTAAAGTCAATAAAAACAGTACCGAGGCTATCCTTATCTACGGCGCTTCGCTCATCAACATGTCGAAAAAGGGAATTGACGCCGCATTGGAGGCTGTAAAGGCGGAACCGCGTTTTGCTGCAAACCCCTTTATTGATCCGCTCAGGAAGCATGTAAGAAAGGATAAAAACAACTGGGAAAATGCTGATAAGAATTTTGTGCGGCCCATTTTTCAACTGTTTTATTACGCCTTACTGCTGTCGCCGCCTAAATCAGCTTTGTTGAACCTGATAAACTATATATTAATGTATAATGATTATAAAGCGGTATTTGAATCTATTAATTGCGCCTTTTTATATCTTCTTGGCAAGACAGAAGAAAAGTCATTATATGCGGATTGTTTGCCGATGTTTTTGGAAGGGCTTTATCCCAAAGATCGCTTTCTGGCTTATTTTGCCGACACTGATATCGTGAAATATAAAGATTCGTTCAACACGCTGGTTTTGGAAAACGGGGAGGCCGCCCTGAAAGCGTCAAAATTGTCCGAAGGGCTTGGTGGCATTATCCTGATGAACGTGTTCTGGGAAAAAGGCAAGCATCTTGATAAAAAAGCGTACTTTGAACAACACTTTGTGAAGAATATGCTGGGAAGGAACCACAACGCTGCTGTTGAAGAATATTTCCTCGGTAACAGTGATACAGCATTCAACAAACTGCCGAAGGTCGAGTTGGGCAGTCATGAAAATGCGGTTGTGTCCGCTGCCTTGCTGACAGCTGTCAGCGCCGTTCCGGAGCGGGTTTTTATGTACGCCTTCAAACACAGGCAGACAGCCTGGATCGAAAGAACGCTTGCAAGCATCCGCAAATATCTCAGCAATCAAGCAGTCGAAGATTTTATGGATGCGCTTGCGCTGCCGGTCGATGTCAAGATCGCTGTTCTCATCGATGCATACATTGACGAATGGGATGAGAAAGAAAAAGCATGGCAGAGAAAGCAAATCACGCGTCTTACCGGACAGCATGCCGAACGGTTGGAAGCGGCTTTCAGCGCCGTCTCGGCCAAAGGCCGGGCGTTCATCCTGGAAACAGTGTATAATGAAACGTTAGATTATAAGCCACAATGGCTGATCGCATGTCTTTCGGACAGTTCGAAGATGGTCCGCGACCTTGCCGTCGCTTACCTGACACCCCAAAAACAACTGAAAGAACAAATCGAACCCCTCGTGCAAAGCAAGACGAAAGCCGTACGCGAATGTGCCGAGAAACTGATGTTATCGTATAACACCGTCGCCGACGCCAGAACAAGCGACGAATTTAACGTATTGGCGTTCTGTGTGCAGCATATCCCTGCAAGCGCACCCAAGACCATCGCATGGGCCGAATTTGAGACACTGCCCAAAGTACGCATGGCCGGAACGGAAACAGTAGCCGACGACCCTGTTGTGATTGGATATATCTACCTCTTTGTCACACAGACCGAGATGGCGCTGCCGCCTGCCGCCGCCAAAATACGTGATTGCTTAGATAAAGATGACTTGCGGCTGCTGGGCGAGCAGCTTTACCATATATGGAGGAAAAACAACGCCCCGGCTAAGCATCGGGGCGTGCTGGCGATGGCCGCCATCGACTGTAACGACGCCTTCATCCGTACCCTGAAAACCGATATTCAACATTGGGCGGATGCATCGCGTGGCGCACTGGCAGCCGATGCGGTCAGGGCGATGGCGCTGCAAGGAGGCGACCTTGCGCTGATGACGGTCGATGCGATCGCGAAAAAATTCAACAACAAACAGGTTCAACGCGCCGGCGAGGCGGCGTTTCAGTTTGCCGCCGAACAAATGGGCATCGACCCGGAGGCGCTGGGCGATCGCATCGTGCCAAACCTCGGCTTCGACAGCCGCGGCGAGCAGGTCATCGACTACGGCAACCGCCGTTTCATCGCCACCATCAATCCCGCTCTACAGATCGAGCTCAAAACAGCCGAAGGCAAGGAGATCAAATCATTGCCCGCACCGGGCGTCAATGATGACCAGGTAAAGGCGGCGGCAGCCAAAGAAGCCTTTTCGACCCTGAAAAAAAGCCTCAAATCAGTTGCCTCCATTCAAGGCCTGCGCTTGGAGCTAGCGCTGTCATGCAACCGTACATGGACAAAAGACGCGTGGACGAAGCTCTTTGTAGAAAATCCGATTATGCATCTGTTCGCTATCGGCCTTGTCTGGGGTGTGTATGATGTGAACGGACGTTTGAAAAGCAGCTTCCGTTATATGGAAGACGGCACCTTTACCAATGTGGAGGAAGATGAGGTCGTCATCGGCGACGATGCCGCTATCGGCCTCTGCCACCCATTGGATATGGGTGATGAAGATATCGCCGCATGGACGCAACAACTCGCTGACTATGAGATACAACAGCCTGTAACGCAACTCGCCCGTAAGGTGTTTCGCGTGGCCGGTGATAAAAAAGAAGCAGTTGCCGTCACGGAGTTTGGCGGTGCGGTCGTGTATGCCATATCCCTGCTCGGCAAACTGCAAAAATCGGGTTGGAGCAAAGGCTCCGTACAGGATGCCGGCGGTTACAGCAATTTCTACAAAGAAGATAAAAAGCAAGGCATCGGCGTCTGGCTCAATTTCAGCGGCACCTATGTCGGCGCCGACACAACGGAAGAAGTCACCGTCTATGATGCAATATTTTACAAAGCAGGCGCCGTACAATACGGCTCATACATTTACGACGAGTTAAAAGAAGCGGACAAATTGAAACTAAGCGATGTCCCCGCCCGACTGTACAGCGAAATATGCTACGACATCGAACGTGCTACCGCCAACCGAATAACTACGAATGAAGAATGGAGAATGTATTAAACCGAATAATTAATGAATGAAAGAGACAAATGAATGAAAACATAAAAAAAATCGTATCTTTGTCGAAAATTAGCAACAATGGAAGCAGTAAAAAAAATGAGTCAATATTATTATAAATCGCAATACTTATGAATACAATTATTGGTCTACTGTTTATCGCGATGGGGAGTGCAGCCCAGTCAAGTTCGTATGTTCCCATTAAAAAGATAAAGGATTGGGCGTGGGAGTGTTTCTGGCTGATACAGGGTATCTTTGCCTGGTTGATATTTCCGTATCTGGGCACATTATTGGCACTGCCGGCAGGTGTTTCGCTGGGCGAAATTCTTGCTGTAACCGATGCCGGCGGTTCCATCGTAGCCTGGAAAGTAATGGGCTTTGGCGCTCTTTGGGGTGTTGGCGGCTTAACGTTCGTTTTAAGCATGCGCTATCTGGGTGTGGCTATGGGACAATCGCTGTCATTGGGCACATGCTCGGCTTTCGGGACTTTAATCCCTGTTTTGCTGAAAGGAGATAACCTGTTCCACGGCGAAGGGTTGACGCTGCTCATTGGCGTAAGTATTGCCATTGCAGGTATTGCTGTTATTGGTTATGCCGGAAGCCTTCGCGACAAAAACATGACGGAGGAAGAAAAACGTAAAGCTGTAAAGGATTTCGCCCTAAAGAAAGGTATCTTAATCGCTTTGCTGGCCGGTGTGATGAGTGCGTGCTTCAATTTAGGGCTCGAAGCCGGAGCGCCAATTCTCTCAAAAGCCAAATCGCTGGGCGTAAAAGATCTGATGGCGTTAAACCCTGTAATTTTGCTGGTAGCCATCGGCGGATTGTGTACGAATGCCGTATTTTGCATCTACTGTAATATTAAAAATAAAACCGGAAAACAATATTTTTCCGTTTGCCGTAATATTCTGATAAACAATCTGTTGTTTTGTTCTTTGGCAGGCATATTGTGGTATTTGCAAGTCTTCGGTTTGGGTATGGGTAAAAGTTTCCTGCAGGATAATCCGGTAATGCTGGCTTTTTCATGGAGTATCCTCATGTCATTGAATATATTGTTTAGTAATATATGGGGTATATTGTTGAAAGAATGGAAAGGTGTCGGCTGGAAAACCGTTACAGTATTGATTATCGGATTGTTGATACTTATCCTGTCTCTTGTTTTTCCTCAAATATAGTTGAAGATATGAAAAAGCAGATTTTAACAGGCGAGGAGTCCTTCGAAAAGATTATCAAAGGCAATTATTCCGTTTACTCGAACCCGGACGAAGCAGTAAAAAAAATACCGTACGGAATATCGAATTTCGAGAGCATACGAAAAGAGAATTATGTATATGTAGACAAAACCCGTTTTTTAGCTTTGCTTGAAAATGAGCCATCAAAATATCATTTTTTGATTCGTCCGCGTAAATTCGGGAAGTCGCTGTTTCTTTCGATGCTTTTTCACTATTATGACTGCTGCTCGGCAGACGACTTTGATGCGCTTTTTGGCGATTTGTACATCGGGAAAAATCCTACGCCAAAACGAAACTCCTATTTCGTCATGCGTTTTAGTTTTAGCGGGATAGATACGACTACGGTTGAAGGATTCAAATCTTCGTTCAATGCCAAAATCGAAGCCTGCGTATTAGAATTTTTAATTCACTATAAAGACTTTATAGATCCTGATGAATATAAAAAAGGAAAACTGCAACTGCTTGATTCAATGGGCACAACAGGGGTCGAAGCCATTGAAAAGCATGTTTTTAGTATTACCAAAGAAAACAATCGTAAACTATACATAATCATTGACGAATACGATCATTTTGCCAACGATCTGATCGCGATGGGCACCAATCTGAGTCACGAACAATACAAACAGTTGATCTGGGCAAACGGCGTTGTGCGCGATTTTTACGAAACATTAAAAGACGGCACGCAAACCACTATAGATAAGATATTTATCACAGGCGTCACCCCCATGATGCTCGACGACGTGACCAGCGGGTTCAACATCTCCAACAACCTGTCGGTGAAAGAAAAATATTGCGAGATACTGGGCTTTACCGAAGAAGAGGTGGAGTTTGTCAGGCAGCAGGCAGGCGTTGACCGGTCATTGATAAAGGTGGACATGAAATATCTGTACAACGGCTACAAGTTCCATTTCAAGGCAAAAAATAAACTGTACAATTCTTCGCTGATCAATTATTTTTTTCAGGAACTGCTCGATGAAGGCGAAAGTATTGAGCGTCTTTTGGACAACAATCTGAAAACCGATTATGGAAGGATCAAAAATCTGCTTCAAAAGCCGGTAAATATAGAAAAATTAGAAGAAATAATCGAGTTCAATCAGGTTCAGGAAAAAGTGATTGACAGATTTTCAATAGATAAGATTCACGAAGCCAAAAATTTTCGTTCCCTGCTTTACTACCTGGGACTGGTAACCATCGAAAATGAAAACGGCAAGCCGATGCTGAAGATTCCCAATTATACGGCCAAAACCATGTACTGGGATTACATGGAAAATATTATTGTGGATCGCCATCCTGAAATGTCGTTCGACCCGGGTTTATTACGCGAAGGATTGACATCTTTGGCATTTGATGGCGAGTACGAACGCTTTTTCGATGTTTTTCAGCAAAAATTTGTTTCCCAGCTTTCAGCACAGGAC
>Ga0099364_10014334_pt1 | contig 10559 bp, 8 predicted proteins | sample TergutTh196P3_FD_73070 | JGI IMG/M metagenome (GOLD analysis project Ga0099364, IMG submission 73070) | Microcerotermes parvus P3 segment gut microbial communities from Pointe-Noire, Republic of the Congo - Th196 P3 | ecosystem: Host-associated > Arthropoda: Insects > Digestive system > Gut ...
TCAAGAATTTGAAGAACGCGGCTGCCAAGTCTCATTCTATGACCCGCATGTTCCAAAATACACATTCAAAGGAACAACCCGCAAGGGACTGGACGCCTTGAGCCAAGACGTCATCAGGCAGCACGACATAGTAGTCGTAGCAGCAGCACACACATGCGTTGATTACGAAATGGCTGCGTCTGCCGGCATACCGGTATTCGATACGAGGAATGCCATGAAAGACGTTAAAGACAGGACGAATATTGAAACGCTGTGAGCCTTGTGCTGAGAGTGCATCGCTTTTTTTGACTTTTTCCCATATACAGACAAAACACTGCATAGAAGCGCAAGGAGAGCGCCGGATAAAATGAAAAAGATTTGGATAATTAACCACAACGCAATGCCGCCCTCGCTGGGCGGGCTGAACCGGCATCACTATTTTTCCAAATATTTGGCTCAGGAAGGTTATTTCGTTAGAATTATTACAGCCAGCAATGTTCACAACTCGGGCGTAAATATCATATCCGGGAAAGAACCTTACTGTGAAAAAGAGTGTGACGGCATCGTTTACACTTTTGTTCGTACTGCTGAGTTCACCGGACACGGGCTTTCCCGAATAAAAAACATAATGGAGTTTCTCCTGCGCCTTTGGGGCATATGCAAAGCTTTTGGCATGACTGAAGGTTATCCTGATGTAATATACACTTCATCCCCCGATATTTTTGCTTGTTTCCAAGCCATAAGAATCTCGAAAAAGCTTAAAACACCTTGTATTTTTGAAGTGCGTGACTTGTGGCCGGAATCAATTGTTGCCTACGGACTCAAGAGCAAAAGGAACCTGATAATCAAAGCAATGTATAAAATGGAGAAATGGATGTATACCCAAGCGGACAAGCTGATCTTTACATCAGAGGGCGGAAAGGACTATATTGTTGAATGCGGATGGGACAAAACCATCAAGCAGGATAAAATTTATCACATCGGAAATGGGCTTGACCTCTCTGAGTTTGATTATAATCTCAAGACTTTTTCAATTGACGAGCGAGCATTGGATGATGAAAACAGCTTCAAGGGGGTTTATGTCGGCTCAATGAGACATGTGAATAACATTGAGGTGTTGGTTGAAGCCGCCGAGATTTTACAAGACAGGAAAAGGGATTTTATACTCATTTTGTTTGGCGATGGGGGCAGCACGGAGCGTGTTCAAGCCATGATAGAAGAAAAGCGCATTAGCAACGTAATATTGCGGCAGCGCGTGGAAAAGAAGTTTGTCCCGTATATCTTATCTAAAGCGGACTTTTGTATTCTACATTTTCGCCAGAGCAGCTTACTGCGTTATGGTCACAGCAGCAATAAGCTATGCGATTATCTGGCGGCAGGTAAACCTGTTCTTTCGGATTTGGTTGTCTCTCATGATATCATCAAACAACATGATTGCGGAATCGCCATAAGTTCACAAACTCCCGAGGCTATCGCCAACGGTATTGAAAAAATGATGGACATGCCAGAGACAGAGCACACTGCTTTTGGACAGAACGCACGAAAAGCAGCAGTGATGTATGACTACAAAGCGCTTACGCATAAGCTGATTGAAATCATTGAAGATCTAATTGCCTAGATAGTTGATATATTAACATAATTCGAATAATTTAAGATAGCGAGGGGAAATGAGTTAGATGTGTGGTATTGCCGGTTTTGTTGACTTTGTTAATAAAGAGGCCGATGGGCGTGTGCTAAAGCAAATGACCGATGCGATAGCCCACAGGGGGCCGGATGACGAAGGACATTATATCAAGGGCAACGTTGCTTTGGGCCATCGCCGCCTAGCCATTATTGATTTGACCCCTGCCGGCCACCAACCTATGTTCTCCCATGACGGCAGGTTTGTCATAGTGTTAAACGGGGAAATATACAACTACATAGAACTAAAGAATGGCCTGATGGATGACGGTGTGCAGTTCAGAACCGCTACAGATACGGAAGTCGTTCTGGAAATGTACCGCAAACACGGACCTGACTGCGTTAGTTACTTTAACGGCATGTGGGCTTTTGTCCTTTATGACTTGACGGATGGGGATATATTCATCTCCCGCGACCGCTTCGGGATTAAACCGCTATATTACATACAAACTGACGATAATTTTATGTTTGCCTCAGAGATAAAGGCGATTATGCAGGTATGCCACGAACAAAGACTGCCTAACGAACGGTATATTAAGACGTTTCTTCTTTCGGGTTTGATGGATTACGGTGAAGAGACCTTTTTCCGCAGTGTCAAAATTTTTCCGGCAGCACACAACGCGGTATTTGATCTTGAAACAAACACATTAACACTTGAGCGTTACTGGAATGCGGATGAAGCTGCGTTTAGGAAAAAATGGGTCGATGGCAAAGAGCCGGAAAAAACATTTGAGCATCTAATGCAGTCATCTGTTGAGCTGCATATGCGCACCGACGTCCCGCTTGGCTCATGCCTTTCGGGGGGGGTTGACTCCAGCCTTATTGTTGCGCTTGCAAGTAAGCTCACAGATTTGCCCGTCCGCACCTTTACCGGTAAATACCAAGAAAAAGGTTATAATGAGGGGAAATACGCAGATGCTGTGAGCAACCACGTAAACGCTATGCCTTTCCCAGTGCATACTGACCCCGGGGATGACCTCGTTGAAGTGCTGAAAAGGATTACGTGGCATCAGGACGAGCCCTCATCCGGCCCAGGCTTAATCACCCAACTCGCAGTAATGCGGGATGCGTCGCCTCATGTAAAGGTACTTTTGGACGGACAAGGTGCGGATGAACTGTTTAGTGGATATATATCCTATCTGCCCACCTATGTAATTGAACTTTTGCGATCAAAAAAGCTTAAGAAACGCCTAATTGCGTTGCGCATGGCGTTTAACATCGTATTGCATTGGGGAGGGCAATATGTTCCGCTATTCTTTTCTCAGCTTCGTTCACGCGGTTGGCGCATTCTGAAATCGAAACTTATGAAAAAACCTCCCGCCAATACAGAAAGACTTGCCGCTGAGTTTTCGGACGAGTTCAACGAGCGTGTACCTGCCGGCACACCGCTTCCTGTGACAGAAAAGATGGAAAGCCCTTTGAACAACCTATGTTATGTCCAGCTAACCGAACAATCCGTCCCCTCTCTCCTGCATTGGGAGGATAGGAACAGTATGGCATACTCAATTGAGGCACGGGTTCCGATACTTGATTATCGCGTTGTGGAGTTCGCCCTCGGATTACCGCCAGAATACAAGGTACGCGGAGCCTGTTGGACAAAGTGGCCTCTCAGGAAATTGGGCGATACGCATTTACCCAAGAAAGTAGCATGGCGGCGCAGCAAGTACGGGTATCCCACACCTTTTTCAAAATGGCTCTTGGAAGGCAGCAATGTAGGTCAATTGAAGCTTGTCATTGAGCAGTTTAAAAAGAGGGGAATATTGAAACCCGAAACCATCGATATGTACTATGAGCAGCATATGTCAAAAAAAGCAGACCATAGCTGGATTCTTTTCCGGTACATCACCTTGGAGATATGGTATCAGATTTATATTGACGATTATTTGCCGCATTACTGTGTCACATGACCTGTGTAAATGCGTTTCAGTTTTTTTCTTGTATGCCTTGTCTTATTTTATTTTCTGATTGACATACCATTTTTCAAGCGTACTAAGAACACATTAAGATTAATGAAAGGTGGAATACGACCAATGGGAGCATTACCGGTAATTATAGTCATGTTTAGTATTCTGATACTCTCTGTTGTTATAGGATATTTTGGATTTCCCAAAAGGTCTGTTAATGGCAAGAACGCGAGTAACTACATCAGCATCAGTAACCCCATCAGTGTGTATGTTGAAAATACAGATGATTCAATCGACCTCGTAATTACCGAGAGTTTTGAGGTATACAATTTTGCTGTCAACTCACGTTGATTGCATCTGCTCCCTGAATATCTTGACGCAGTTAGCTTTTTCGGCTCAGCAGCGTTTCATACAGCTCAATAAGCACAGCCGCCTGTGTATCCCAGTTATACTTCTCCAAAACAGCCTTCCGCCCGTTTTGCCCCATTACATCCGCTTCGTCCGGATGGTCTAACAGGTAGCGGATGGCATTTTCAATTGCCTGCGTATCGTTTGGATTTACGCAGAGGCCGCAATTATCGGACTCGACAACGTCTTTCCACACCGAAAAATCGGTGCAAATTACGGGGAGACCATTGAGCATGTATTCAAAAAGCTTTGTTACACCTACAACACCCATTCGATCGAACAGACTGCCTATGTAGTCGTGAACTGCGAGTCCGGCAGCGCACCCGCGCAAAAAAGAAGGGACTTCTTTATGCGGCAGATGTCCGTAATAGTTTACGCGGCCCCATCCATCAAGCGATTGAAGCTTTTGCAGATATGCATCCGCCGCAGGCCCCGCAAGGTCATACCGCGCATCGCAGGCAGATAGCGTGGAGATGATGTTTTCGTGCAGCCATTTTGGAACGACACCGCCGGCAAAGCAGAGTTTTCGGTTTCTGTTACGGGGAGGCAGCGGTATGGATTTGTCAGCGACAGGGTAATTAGTAATCATAACTGTGTTCAACGCGCCATGTTTCTCAAACCTTTGTATGAGCTGCGGCACCACGCCAACCACTGCATCAAGCCTGACGCACGCCTGCCGTTCGCGGACAGAATAAATCCGGGCAATGATCCCCCGCAAAGGGGCGGGTATCCAAGTTGACTCGCGGATGGTCTGCGTGTAGTCCTCATGGCTGTCGTATATTACGATTTTCCCACTGCGCTTCAGCTTGAGCCCATAGGGGATCAGTTCCGGGTCGTGAAAATGATATATGTCCGCGTCTATTGCCAGCGCCTTCTTGTAAACTGTGCCCGCAAAGGAAAACATACGCTTGAGCCGCGACGCTGGCCGTGGGCCGACACCGTTAACCGACACGCCGTCGGCAGAAAAGCTCTCCCCCGGAGCCACAAGATGAGTCTCATAGCCCGCTTTCGCCAAAGACACGCACATTTTGTGGAAGATGCGCGTGTCGTCAGACGAATGCACGCTCGTCATGTGGCAGACTTTGTGGTTTTTGTGATTGGGTTGTTCCGGCATGAGGTTATCCTTTCTAAGGCGGTATTCAACAGCAAGTGTTGGTTGTCAATGCAGATTTTACTGCTGCTAACAGCTAACCACTATGCAAGTTCCAAAAACTTCTGGTAGAATTCAAAGAGACGCCTTTCTTCTTTTTCCCAGAAAAATTCCTCTTTTGCGCATTTATATGCATTTTTCCTGAACTTTATTAGCTTTTCCTTTGAGCTAATAAGATGATTTATTGTTTCCGCGATACTCATAGGCGTGTTGTCTTTCAATAAGACACCTATTTCATGTTTTTGTGTTAATGCCCTCATTTCAGCTAAGTCAGAGCTCACAATAGCAAGGCCTGCCATCATATATTCAAAGAATTTGTTTGGCAATGCGTATTCCGTATTCTTGCATACAGAGATAAAAGGGTTCAAACCAATATCACATTCTGAAGCTTTCTGAACCAGCATATCGACTGAAACAGGATCTTCAAATACGATTTTATCATTCAGTCCGTTTTCATTAACTTTTCGTCTCAATGCGCCCTCATGCTGCCCCATTCCTCGGAAAACAAAAACCGCATTTTGAACATACTGCGCAGACTCAATAATCTCATCCAAACCTCTAAACGGGAGGTAAGCACCATGATATAAAATCCTTATAGGATTGTTCTGTCTATTTAAAACGCTCTCATCTGGTAAATACTCTTTGGATACAACATTTCGAATTGTTATGAACTCCTGTGATTCCGCATATTGTTCAAAATATCTGCCCAGAGAATCGCAAACTGTAATGCGGCCATCAGTGTATTCAAGCAAGCTCTTCTCCAGTTCTGTATAAAAACCATGCCACAGATGTGAGCGCATATGTTCTGCCATCTGCTCGGGGAAGATTTCATGAGCATCGAATATGAGGGGTATGTTGTAGTTTTCTTTGAGCATGAATCCTGCCAATAACGTATCCAGATCATTGCAATGCACTATATCCGGGTTATGCTCCAAAGCCGATTTGTACAGTTCCAAGTTAATGAGCATGGTTCTCCTTATTCTGTAAATCTCTGAGTGTTCATTAAAAACCGGATTGCATTGCTCTACTTGATTTGTCTTTCCGCCGTATAGTCTTCGTAGCTTCATTCTCAATCGAAAACCAAGGAGCTTTTTTAGAAAATCCTTCAATCTTTCTTTCAATCGAATACTTATTCTTAGAGGCTCAGAAAAAACCTGGCGGCTGCACTTTCTTATAATTTCCGCAGCGGATGGACAAACATCAGAAAACTTATCCATTTTCTTTACTTTGCAATTGTGTGGAGCATTAACACGCACAATTTCAAATTTATCATATTTCTCGTGCGCGGTTTTACATTCAGATTTAATTCCAATAACAATCACGCGATTATCCAAATCAGCCAAACTTGAAGCTATTCTGCGAACTCTTGGATCTCTCGTCGTCTCAGCTAAGTTAAACATAACAATTGTCTTCATTAAGCATCCCCATTTACAACAAACTTTACACCTTTCCGTCATCTAGCGTTGATAAACTCTTTATTCGGCTCAAACACTTTTTGCACATAGGGATTTGCTTCCATGTGTTGTTAGAAAATGCATCCCTCAACACCTCAACTTTGTCTTGCCATATTGCTTTCATTCCGAACCGCTTGAAATCCCATGCAAAATCCCTGTATATGGTTCCGCTGCAGCATGGGTACACCATACCCTTAGAATCAATCGTGAGCCTGAGCCACAACTCAGAGCACGCATAATTATCAAACTCCTCATAATCGAGGACCGTACTATCTGCCAGAGCGTCGTCATACTCTTCATAATCAAGAAACGCTATCCTGTCGGCAAATGGCTTGAACAAATCATAGAACAACTGACGTTCCGGCTTGTTTTCTTTCATCTTTACCATAGTTACTCGCAGTAAAGGAGTTGGCGAATTCATATTATTGCGGATTTCTATTAGCCTTTTCATGTTTGCAATGGTCTTTTCAAAACTTGCCCCTATTCTGATTGATTCATATGTTTCTTTTACAGGTGAGTCGAAAGACACGTTAATTTTTACAAGACCTGCTTCAATTAATCCCTTTGCCAAATCTTCATTCAACAGGGTTGCGTTTGTTACAACGCCAATATCTTCAAAACCAGTTTTTTTCACATACTGAATCATCTCCACAAATTGTGGATGGACAAGTGGTTCTGTTAGTATCCCAAATTTTATTGACGGAACCCTTAAAGCCTTGGCTTGGTTAACTATATCTTTGAACAAGTCAAAATCCATATAGCTTAGTTTCTCGTTTTCATGAGTTTTTGTTACTACTCTTGGGCACATCTTGCATTTTAGGTTGCAGAAATTTGTTGGATCAATGTCAATGTGCAACGGACCTTCTTCTAAAATGAGTTTTTTTGGGTTTTCCGCCCATTTTCTGCGGTATTCTCTATAAGCATCGCTTGCTATGTTTTCCTCATATCGGCTTATGTTGTCGTACTCATCGACAGTTGTAAAGCCTCTGTTTACAAATACGGAATAATCATTCATTCTCTATGTGTTCTCCTTTGCACACGGCTACAAGTCCGCGTTATTTGTTATATCTGTGGCTATTCACTTCCACATCAGAAGCGAACCATGTCCGAAATTGGCAATCGTTATCAGCAAATTGTCCAACCGCCGTCAACCACCAGATTATGCCCCGTTACATAGTTTGCGGCATCTGAGAGCAGAAACAACACAGGCCCTGCGATTTCTTCGGGACTGCCCATCCGCTCCATGGGGCAGTATTTGGCGTACCGCTCAACAAAAACTGGGTTTTGATTATCGAATACCCCTCCGGGGGATACGCAATTGACTCGGACTCCGGACGGTCCGAAATATGATGCGAGATACTTGGTGAAGTGTATAAGGCCGCCTTTGACGATGGAATACCCCGCAGGGCTTGTCATTTCCGTGTCTTCGTAAATGTGAAAGTTAGGCGCCACCACACCATGCATGGATCCGATGTTTACAATCGAGCCCTTTGCATGTTTTTTCATGTCTCCCGCCGCTATTTGACAGCATAAGAAGACTGAGTTAAGCTGCATGTCATTATTCTTTCGCAGTGAATCAACACTAACGTCTTCAAACTTGCTGCCCCAATCATCCGTTCGCGGATACGCGCAGTTGACCAGCCCGTCAAGCGGCTTTTTAAGCACAGCGGCAAAACATTCCTCGACACTATGCTCGTCCGATACATCAAGTAAGATGTTTTCTGCGCCCTTGAAACCACATTCACGGACATCCGCAGCTATGACGCTCGCTCCTGCGTTTATCGCCGCCTGTGTCACCGCACCGCCTATAAGGCCGCCCGCGCCGGTAATCAGTATACGTTTACCGCTAATTGAAAAACTCATTCTAATTCCCGCTTTCCGTAAAACTGCGAATATAGTTCAAGATTTCTATCTTGCTTCACCCTAAAACTATTCCTGTAATCAATGCTTTCTTCCGGCTCGATTTCAACGATAATTAGCCTTTCATCTTCCGCAATGTCGTTCAATACGACGCCTTCCGGGCTTATGACGGCAGAATGCCCACAGTATTGAATGCCGTTCCCTGAACCAACCCTGTTCACGCCAACGACAAATGACTGATTCTCAATGGCGCGCGCTTTTAGAAAGACATCCCAATGCTCTACACGCACTGCCGGCCAATTGGCAATAATCACGAGGACTTCTGCCTTATGTGAAGCTGCCTGAAAAACCTCAGGAAACCGCAAATCGTAACAAGTAAAAGGCGAACAACGCGCACCGCAAATCTCCCCGAAAACTATCTCTGAACCTTTTTCAAAGTACAAGTCCTCTTCTGAAAAGGAAAAAGGGTGTATTTTTGTGTAACGCCATAGCACATCCCCATCAGGATTAAATGCGATGTTTTGATTTTGAGCCTTTTCTTGCCCTGGCGCTATTGCCCCGAAAACAACTGTGATATTATGGCGGGTCGTCAACTCCCGAATCTCATCGAAAAAGCTTTGAAACGACTCTATCGCCGGCCCGACATTATTCGTGAACCCGCTGCCGGTTGTCTCCGGAAAAACCAGAGCATCTACATTTTCTGATTTTGCCAATTCAAAGAACTTGCCGCATTTTTTTATGTTTTCAGCCGGGTTTTCCCACGATATATCCATTTGCGCCAATCCGAGTTTTATCAATGTAATATCTCCTGTTGGTTCAATTATACCGCCGGAAAACCGGCTTTACTTCCCTGCCCTCTAGGAAATCACTAACCCCTTTGTCAAGCGCATCCCTATTGGCTATGAGAGATTTTCGCGTAGCCTCCAGCGTCATCTCCAACTCAAGGTCTTTGTGCGAATAACTGAGCGCAACATAGGGCATGAGGACATTGCATCTGAGCATTTCCTGCATAAACAGTGTTCTGAAGGCAGAAGATACATTCTTTTTGTTATCTTTGCACACATAGTACGGACTCACGGGTACGCCTTCAAGATAGAAATACTCATCCACACCAAGTTCCTTTGCGATGCTGTTAATCCCGCTCATCAGCGATTTCCCATAGTTCCACATATGACCGACAACATCCAACTGTTTGTATGTTTTGATCGTTTCAATCAACGCGCCGAGCCCGCTCATTTCTGCGCCGTGAGTCGTGGAAATAAGGAAGACGCGCTCTTTATCATGGAAAAGTCCGCCCAGTTCCATGATTTCTTTTTTGCCCATCAGCGCGGAGACTGAAAACCCATTAGCCATTCCTTTGCCGAATGTGCATAAATCAGGAATAACCCCATAATACTTTTGTGCGCCGCATAAATGCCAGCGGAAACCGGTTATCATCTCATCCAGCACAAAGACAGAGTTATGCTTGCGGCAGAGGCTTTGGACTTTGTGCAAAAACTTGTCATGCGGTTCTACATTGGTTGCCGGTTCCAGAATCACACATGCGATTTCGCCGGGATATGCCTCAAAAAGCGATTCCAGTGACGAGATGTCGTTATAATGGAATTGCAAAGTCAAGCCCTTTCCCTCTTCCGGAATGCCGGAGTCAACTATTGTGTTCCCGATAAACCAGTCATCGTATGAGAAAAAAGGATGCTCGGCGCAACGGGCGATATATTTTCTCCCGGTATATGCTCTGGAAAGCTTAATTGCCGCCGACGTCACTGTGGAGCCGTTTTTCGCAAACTTGACCATATCAGCCCCATCAATAAGCTCAACCATCATTTGAGCGGCGTCGATTTCTACTTTTGACGCCCTCGTTAATCCATTCCCCATGTGTATTTGCGCAATTGCAGCATCGGCAATCGGCTTATACCCATACCCCACCGTGACAGCTCTGAGCCCCATGCCGTAGTCTAAGTATTTATTGCCATCTAAATCCCAGACATATGCTCCCTCGCCTTTCGCAAGGACGGACGGCGCACCGACGGGGAACTGGTCGTCGCCCCGGCTGTATGTGTGCGCCCCGCCGGGGATAAAGCGATGAGCGCGTTGTCCGTATTCGTTTGTTGCAGATAATGGGTT
>Ga0099364_10014335_pt1 | contig 10559 bp, 7 predicted proteins | sample TergutTh196P3_FD_73070 | JGI IMG/M metagenome (GOLD analysis project Ga0099364, IMG submission 73070) | Microcerotermes parvus P3 segment gut microbial communities from Pointe-Noire, Republic of the Congo - Th196 P3 | ecosystem: Host-associated > Arthropoda: Insects > Digestive system > Gut ...
CGGCTTTCGATCGAAATTCGTCGGGATACGATTTGGTGCCTGATGTTTTGGACATAGAAAAATCTCCTTTCTGGAATTATCTGGGGAAATCATTGTCCGTCAAGATTGGGGCAGGTTATGATTGACAAAAAGAACGTCAAGACTAAAAAGACACAAGGGAAGTTTTGAGCCGCTCCTTAATCGTTTCCAACCGCCGAGTCAGTTCCGCCTCGAAGCCGCGCTGCGTCGGCTTGAAGTATTCCCTGTCCACCCCGAGATATTCCTGAGCAACCACTCCCCCCTCGAAGTCATGAGCATATTGATACTCCGTCTTTTGCGTGGACGAAGCGTTATGCGGATCACATAAATGCCGCGGCACAGGAATCAACCGACCCTCTTCAACGTCCTTCTTCGCATCATATATTGCCGTCGTTGCTGAATTCGACTTCGGCGCACACGCTAAATAAATTACCGCCTGCGATAGATTGAGTTGACACTCCGGCAGACCGACCAATTCACAAGCGTGTGCCGTCGCCACCGCCATCGGCAACGCCTGCGGATCGGCATTGCCAACATCTTCGCTGGCAAGAATCACCAGCCTTCGGGCAAGGAAACGGACATCATCGCCGCCGACCAACATCTTTGCCAGCCAATAAATTGCCGCATCGGGATCGCTGCCCCGAATACTCTTGATTAACGCACTGATCGTATCGTAATGCGAATCGCCGTCCCTGTCATACGCCACGGCTTTGCGCTGTACAGACTCCGCCGCTAACTCCCGCGTGAAATCAATAGGAGCAGAAAGTGCATGAGCGGGGGGGGGAAGCCCTTCGGTACTCGACAGCACACCAACTTCCAATGCGGAAATCGCCTGCCGGGCATCGCCGTCGCAGATGTTCGCAAGATAATCCAACGCATCTTCATGAAGGATTATATCGTAGTTGCCTAGTCCGCGTTCTTTATCGGTTGCCGAGCGGCGTAAGAGCGTTTTGACATGTTCCTGCGTGAGCGGTTCAAACCGGAAAATCCGGCTCCGGCTAATCAGAGCATTATTGATAGTGAAGTAAGGATTTTCGGTAGTCGCACCGACGAGGGTAATGATACCATTTTCGACTTCGGGCAGCAACACATCTTGCTGTGCTTTATTAAAGCGGTGGATTTCGTCGATGAAGAGCAGTGTTTTTTGCTGTTGGGTTGAGAGCTGTTGTTCGGCTTCGGTTAGGATTTCCCGGAGTTGTTTTACGCCGTCGGAGACGGCGCTGAGTTGGCGAAAGGTACTCTGGCTGGACTTGGCGAGAATGTGTGCGAGAGTTGTTTTTCCTGTGCCGGGCGGACCGTGAAAGAGTACGGAGCCTATTCGGTCGGCGATGAGTAGTCGGCGGAGCAGTTTTCCTTCGCCGAGAAAGTGTTCTTGACCGACGAATTCGTCGAGCGTTTTTGGACGCATTCGGGCGGCGAGCGGTTCGGCGAACCGGCGGTTCTTCTTCTCTTCGGCGGTAAAAAGATGAGACATGGCGACCATTATACACAAAAAACGGAACCGCAATCGGGAGATTGCGTGTCAGTCGGCGTACTAGGGATGTGTACAAAAATAACATTGCCAAAGAGCCGGGGATGTAGGCGGTACTCCGCCGTAATCCCCCGGGTTGCTTGCGAATAACCTAATTAGAAAACGGAAAGGTTATTTTGTTACGTTTCCATGGGTATTTCTGGCGTTTTCCCCCTATACTGTTTTTCCTTTCGTTTTATGGTAGAATCGGGAACGTTAGATTGCCGTCCCCGAAAATTTTCCCCAAATTAATCCACTATGAAGTTCAACGCCGACGAAATCGCTTTCGTCATTCAGAAAGCCCCTTGATACAACAGACAACGGAACAATACAAAAAGAAAATTGATGTCTGGGAAGGATACGAAGCGAAAACGACCGGAAAATTGTTCTCCGTTCCCGTCGGCGAAGCCGTACTCGGACGAGTCCTCGACCCGCTCGGCAATCCCCTCGACGGAAAAGGTCCCATTGTTACGAATCACCTTCCGCAAAGTCGAAAGTCCTGCGCCGAAATCAAGGCGATTGACATAAGGCCCCTTGTCCAACGGGAAGGTTCGAGGTATAATGGATGTCCGTCGTGGGTTGCCCCTTTCAATACAAGGAGAAATCAAATGGTGTTGCGTAGAATTTCTGTTGTTTTTCGTGGCTTTATTGTTTGGAGTGTTCGCAGGTTCCTCCTGTGTTGCCCAGATAACACCGCCATTACATGAATGTCCGTCCCGCCCATCATTTTGGGCATCAACATGTTGGATAGTTCATCAGGTGGACTGGGTCTGTACACGAGTCGACTCTGCCATAGAAGAGACGAATCCTGGGAAAAAAGTACAAGTGGAAGGAGTCTGCCGTTTGTTCGAAAATTGTGATGGGTGCCCAGAAATCCCCCCGAGATTTCAATCGTACTCAGATACACTACAAGTAAGTTATACCGAGTCTATCCCAACGGTAACACTTGCTAATGGTGGTAGTTTGCAAAATGCAAATACTATTGAAACAGCAATGAAAGCTAGCATTGGACACCCCGTAAGGTCAATAGAAAGAGAGATAGTATGCGGAGCGGATTTAGGCGGGTGCAAAGTGCAGGAGGTAGTTGCTGTTATGACTTCAAAAACCAAAATACTATTCGGTTGTTTAATCAGTGTATTGGGGCTTGCATTGTTGCTCGTTGCATTTATGCCTTACCAGCTGGATGGCAAAGTAACGTCGGTGCAAGATATTGCGGTATCACCAAAACAACGTTCCAGTATCCGTTTCAGTGAACAAACAGTACGTCTTGATTCTGTCAATTCCGGTGATACAGCAAGCGGTCATGTAGTTGTAGAGAACATAGGAAGCAAAACGATTACCAACGTTGCCGTAAAAGCGGGTTGCACATGCAGCGGCATCGAACTCTCTAATACCATCATACTGCCAGGCGAGACTATTAGGATTGATTTCTCCATTGATACAAGAGGCAAGTATGAAGATTTTACAGATAATTATCTCGTTACCTATTCTGAAGATGAGAAAAACTTGTTTGACGTGTTTTACGCTACTGTCCCGATACTTGCTCCCGGCAAGTTGATGGCAAATCCCGCATCGTTACAATTCAACAGAGCAAAAGTAGGCGAGTCTTTTTCTAGAGTCGTGGAGTTACGGGCAAAAGACTTGCCTGAAAATGAAACAGTGGAGATTGTCCAGTTTTCCACTCCCGACTGGATTTCTGTTAACCTTGAAAAGAAAGAGGCTTACTGGAAATTGACGTTGACTGGCGATTTTCCGAATCAGTCGGGACGCTATGTCGAATTTGTTCGGATAAAGTCGAATTCGGATCGATACTCGGAAATGCTCATACCCGTAATCGTGGAGTATGCGACGGTTTCTCCTGAGGTTTTCGTGCAATGACGGGATATTTTGGAGTTCCCCCTATACTATTTTTTCTCCCGTTTTCTGCTACAATTACGGACGTTATTTTATCATTTCCCGATTCCCTCAAAGTCCACTATGAAGTTCAACGCCGACGAAATTGCTTCCGTCATTCAGAAAGAGATCGAACAATACGAAAAGAAAATTGATGTCCGGGAAATTGGACGCGTCCTCGAAGTCGGAGACGGAATCGCCCGAATCTACGGACTCTCCGGCGTCATGGCAGGAGAAATGATCGAGTTTCCCAACAGCGTAATGGGACTCGCCTTCAACCTCGAAGAAAACTCCGTCGGAGCCATCATTCTCGGAGACTACCTCAAACTCCAAGAAGGAGACGAAGCGAAAACGACCGGCAAACTGCTTTCCGTGCCCGTCGGCGAAGCCGTACTCGGACGAGTCCTCGACCCGCTCGGCAATCCTCTCGACGGCAAAGGTCCCATTGTTACCAACACGTTCCGCGAAGTCGAAAGTCCCGCCCCCGGTATTGCCGACCGGCAACCGGTTCGGGAATCACTCGCCACCGGTATCAAAGCGATTGACGCAATGACCCCCATCGGACGCGGACAGCGGGAACTCATCATCGGCGACCGAAAGACCGGCAAGACGGCAATCTGCATCGATACCATTATCAATCAAAAAGACACCGGCGTAAAATGTTTTTACGTTGCTGTCGGACAGAAAGACTCGACCATTGCGGGTATCATCGAAACGCTCCGGCAATACGGTGCGATGGATTATACCACCGTGATCGTTGCCGGTGCGAGTTCACCCGCCCCATTGCAGTACATTGCCCCGTATGCGGGTTGTGCAATGGCGGAATACTTCATGTACAACGGTCAGCACACGCTGGCAGTCTATGATGACCTTTCCAAACAGGCAACCGCTTATCGACAGATTTCGCTTTTGATGCGTCGTCCGCCGGGTCGTGAGGCGTTTCCGGGCGATATTTTCTATTGCCATAGTCGGCTCTTGGAGCGGTCGGCGAAGTTGTCTAACGAACTCGGCGGCGGATCGCTTACGGCACTGCCGATTGTCGAAACGTTGGAAGGGGAAGTTTCGGCGTACATTCCGACAAACGTGATTTCGATTACAGACGGTCAAATCTATTTGCAGCCGGACTTGTTTTTCCGGGGGCAGCGACCAGCGATGAACGTCGGTATTTCGGTGAGCCGCGTCGGTGGTTCAGCACAGATTGCGGCGATGAAACAGGTCGCTGGCGGCATGCGGCTCGACATGGCGGCGTTTCGGGAATTGGAAGCGTTTGCTCAACTCGGAACCGATTTGGATGCGGCAACGCAAGCCCGGCTGGACAGGGGATACCGCATTAACGAATTGATCAAGCAGGGACTCTGCAAGCCGATGCCAGTCATTGACCAAGTCGTGGTAATTTATGCCGGCACACACGGTTTCATTGACAAGGTACCGGCTTCCGATGTATTGCGTTGGGAAGACGAGTTCCTGTCGTATCTACATGGTTCGCACAAAGATTTGTGGACGAAGTTGAACGAGAAGCGAAAACTCGACGACGAATTGACCGATGAATTGGAAAAGGTTCTCGAAGGGTTTAACGAGACGTTTGTTTAGAAGGCAGCCGTCGCATATTGAATGATGTAAACGTTTTTGGGGTATGTTAATTTGGCATAGGCGACCTCGTCGTTCCTGTGAAAACAGGAATCTAGACGTAGGAGATTGGCATTGTTTTTCTAGATTCCCGCCCTGTGCAGGAATGACGCGCATTCCGCCCCCCGTTTTCACGGGAATGACGCACCGCACGGGAATGATGTTCCTATTTCTCCTCCAATCTTCTCTGCGTCCCCTCAAAATTATCGCATACCCATTCTACCTTTTTCTTGACAGTCTTGAACCTCTCCTGACCGTAAAGCGTTTCGTCAATGACATCGAAAGGAGTTTTTCCCGCCACCGATTCAAAGTTCGCCACCTCCGCAATGTCCAAAACGTCTAAATTCCCGCCGAGAGGCTTGTGCTTCTTTATCCAATCGAAATCGCCACTGCCGTCATAGCATTGCCCCGTCATCACCCGCTTCAAACGCTTACTGGTCACGTCAAGAGCAATGCCGTTTTCACTGTTCGTACAAAGGATAAATTGGTGATTGCCGCCGTCCGAAGCATTCAATTCCAATACCGCATGTCCCGTCGTACCAGAACCCGCGAAAAAGTCGAGAATGACGCTCTGCGGTTTTATTGCAAGCGCAAGCAAATAACGAATGAGTTCAAAGGGCTTCGAGTAATTGAAAGGAACTTTCCCAAATACAGCCCTGGCGTGTGAAAATTACATATTAATTATTTTCCTCGCACAAAGGCACAAAAGGCACAAAGTGGAGAAACACAAACCTTTGTGCCCTTCGTGCCTTTGTGAGAAACAAATGGAAAATGATTGAAATAAAACAAAAACGTAAAATTGTCCCGCCAACCCTGTAACTCTTTTAATAATCTGTTGGATTGCGTCGTTGAAAATTTGTTGATGACACCAATCGGTTGAATGGTTCTCGGCGTGACGTTTCCATCTTTGTCAACGCAAAGATATTGTTTAGTGTAAATGCTATCGCCTTTTACAACGACAAAATCATTTTCAAGACCCCACTGAAGTTTGCCTTTACTCCATCTCCATCCCCAATCCTTGATCGCCGCTCCGTCTCGCTGCCGTTCTTCCCATTTTGCCTTGTCACCTCCGGCATAAAACGTTTTTCCTTCCAGTTCAATCGGATAGTCGAGCGATTTTACCCATCCTAAACTTCCGCTATCAAGTTTTATTAACTGATATTTTCCTCGCGTTGCCTCGTGTTTATCGGACAGGGTGTATCTTTCAGCATATTCAACAGGTTGCGGATTGATACTTGCATGCTCTACATCTTTTGCATAGACGATAATGTACTCATGTTTGTTTCTAAAAAATTTACTGTTTGACCTGCCGCCGCCTTCTCTATTTTCCCAGACAACATTCGCCACAAAATTGTTTTCCCCGAACACTTCGTCAAACAGGCATTTCATGTAGGCTTGATTTCTGTCATCGATACTGCAAAAGATCACGCCGGAGTCACTTAACAGTTGCTTGGCAAGCCATAGACGAGGATAGAGCATCGACAGCAAATTATCTCTCGTCAGAGCATTGTCGTAATTGGTCTGGGCAAACGTGCCCATACTGTCTTTGCCGTAGGGCGGGTCAATGTAAATGACATCAATGCCGCCTTTGTATTCGATGAGCAAATTCAGCAGGGCGGGATAGTTATCGCCGATAATCAATTTGTGCGCGAGTGCTTTGGGGTCGGTAACAAAAGAAGGCGCATCATTTTTTTTGAAGTAGCGGATCGTGTTGCTCTGTTTTTCTAGCCGTTTGTCAAAATGAAAGCCGGTGCGCTTGTAGGTCGTACCGAGTTCGGCAAATTGGATGGCTTCGTCTAGTGTGTCGGCTTTTTCCACTAGTTTCTTCAACAGTGCGAAATTGCTTGGTTCGAGTATTTTATCGTTGACTCTTTTTTCGAGGTCGGACAGGATTTCTTGCTTGCCGGTGAGTTTTTCCATGCTGTTATTTTACCATATTTGCGGCAGGTTGTGGAGACGATTTTATGAAGTCGGAGCCGCCATTTTAGCCGCCGCACTTGTGCGGTGTACAGAATCTCAATCTTACGATTGCGGCTCTGCTTGTTCAGTAGACTTGTTGCATAACCCATTGCGTCATTTCTGCTCCTCACGTCATTCCTACAACGGCGGGAATCTAGACGAGAGACTTGCCCTCTAAATTCCCGTTTTCACGGAAATGACGAGGTTACGGAACAAGTCTAATCTTACGATTGCAGCTCTGTTACGATTCTCACTTACGGCAGCGACACAGGCACGCCGTCCCTGATGTTTCCCAACGCACGCAGAATCGCCGGATCGACCGTATCGGCAACGAACCTAACGGCAGCGTCAAACAATAGGATATTGGTACCGCCTTCGTGAAAACTGCCGACCTTACCGTCCGGCTTGTTGATGCCCTTCGCCAATTCCGCCAAGTCAATGTCCGCCGTCGGATCCATCCAGTTAAAAGGCTGTTTGACCTCCACAACAGCAATCGTGTAACTCGTGCCATCCACGAGTGCGGCAAAACTGTGACCGGTAAGCCTACCCGCCGCCGTCGCAGGAATGAGCCCCTGTCCGGCAATCGCAGAATAAGTGCAACCCGCACCCGGATTGTCAGGACAGCTGAAAATCACAGGCATCCTATTATGGAAAGACTTCATGTCCTCATGATCCCAAGGTTTCGTCATAGCACCGGCAGCAATCATTTCGTCATACAGTCTCGCTTCTTCAATAAAGGGCAAAATCAGTACCCGCCAACTTTGCAATGGCTTGCCGTCAGCATCCACCGTATAAAGCGACGGAAACGCATTATGCTCATAGTGGTAGTTATGAAGTGCCAATCCGATTTGCTTCAAGTGGTTACTGCACTGCATCCGCTTTGCCGCTCCTTGCGCTGCTTCTATCGCGGGCTGCATAAGAATTTGGAACGCAGTGAACACTTTGCCGTCAAACTGATATTTCACAAGATTGGCATCGTCAGGAAACTCCTGTACGATCATCATTTTGGCATCGACATCCATTGCAGCAAGTTTGCCAAACATCTCTTTACCTTGTTCGATGTCCGCCTCGCTCGCCTCCCCAAGTGCTTCTTGCAAAGAGGGAAGATGCGCTTGCAAAAGTTCACCGATTGGTTTCAAGGCAATCAGAGCGGTATGCTTCGGATTCTCCGGCACCGAAGAAGCGGTCAAGGCGGCTTTCAACGCGACTTCCGTTTTTTCCGCACCGAGTCCAACGGCAAGAGCAACCGCTTTATCCTCTTTGACTGCCCAGTAAAAACTCAAAGGCAAGTTCCGTACCGCCGCAGGAATATCAGAATCTTCCTGTGCGTCCGCAAACACATTGGGCAAACCGGAAAGGGAGTAGCCAGCGACAGTTTCGTAATCCGTCTCGATTCTGGCAGTTAACAATTCTTGTACTTTCTCTCCATCACCCATCATGAACGGCACCAGCGAGAACAACCGTTCAGCAAGGTCTTTCATCAATGCCGGTTCGATTGCCTGTGCGTAAAGGAGCGTTCCGTCCGAATCGAGCGACACGACGGCGTCCAGCATTTTGTTTTCACCGAAATAATCGACGGCATCGGTCATCCATTGGACAAGTGCTTCCGCAAACAGAGCGGCGGCGACTCCGTCTTCGTTGTCATCGACGGATTCCAAGAGACCTTCCATAAAACCTTCGGTCATCAGTTCGATTGCCGTCTCGACATCTTTGATTTCGGCGTCGGTCAGGTAGTCGAGATAACTGAACGAAAAGACCGTCTTCGGCGTGTCGTGTAGGAAGCCGGCGAATTGTGTTGGTGTCTCTTTCGTTTTGAGAAACTTTTCCGCCAGAGGCGAATCTTTTCGAGGAACCTGCAACGTCGAGACAGTTGTATTCAAGGTTTTCGGGTCAAGGGTGATGCCCAGCGAAAAGGAAGCCGTATCGGTAATGAGTTGCATCTGCGACGGCGTTGCGACTTCGCTGACGCTCATTTCCGATATCTCCATTATGTTTTCTGGATCGATGTCCATTTCAAACATTGCGAGCATCGGCGCAACTTTTTCCAGTACCATTTCGACATCATCGAGGGTAATGTTTGCAAGATTGACGGTAATGCCGAGCGTCAGATTATTCTGTATGGCTTCTAATTCGGCGAAGAGTTTTTTGGGATCGGCAGTGTTTGCGAAGTCGGCGGCACCTTCGGTAGCGAGAATGAAAAAGCCTTGTTTTTGATAGGCAACGACTCCACCGAGAGGGCTGGGAATGACATATTTTCCGCCCGGCTGTGCTTGCATCATGCTCATCAGCATTGTCGGTTCGATGCCGAAGTTGGTCAGATTACCGGCAAATGTCTGCAAGTTATTGATAGGCAGTACGATGACGGCATCCAGTCCGTAGGGGGCTTCTTTGTTGACTTGCAGTGCGAGTCCGATGGTACCGGCGACGTTGACACCTGCCAAGTGTTTGAAGGGTGCTAACTGTTCTTTCAGACCGGCGGTATCTGCCGGATCGAAGACGGCTGCGACGCTTTCGGCAACATCGATGAGTACGTTGGGACTGGCAGTTTGAATGGCGAGAAACGGCTTGAACTCCTGTGCTTGAATGAGCGGAGTCATCAAAGCGGCAACGGCAATACAACAAGCCGAACGGCGAAAAAAAGTGAAGGGCATCGTAATCCTAAAAAGGTAAAAGAAACGGTGTCATCGTAGCGTAGTGTAAGGGTAAAGTCAATCGGGTCGGCTGAGGCAAAATCGGCAAATCGGCACATAGGAACTCGCCAGTCCGTTGCCAAGTTTGTGGATTTTTTCTAAAATTTTCGAGATTGTTCCCTACATTTCGCCTTTCCAAACGTAGTAAAGAATAGAAGACTCTATTTTTATCCTTTAACACGGAAGTTTATTATGTCCCCATCCTCATCGAAAACCGAAACTCTCAAACTTTTCGTTCAATGCCTCAAGACCGTTTCCGACCCACGCTCCAAACACGGAACACACCAACCCTTTAACACCATTCTCGCCATCATCTTTCTCGGATTGATCGGCAATCGTAACAACCCCGCCACCATCGCACGATGGACTAAACAACACTTTACAGCCCCGGCGGTAAAAAAGTTCACAGAGCCCGGAGCGAAAGCTCCGGTGCTGCCGCACCGGGCTCTGTTTGTTTTTTGATAATTTTTACCGCCAACCCTGTAAAAGCCTTGCAAGAATATGATCGGGACTATCTGATACAAGTGAAAGGCAATCAGCCCAATGTCGTGGCAAAGATGGAGGCAACGTTTATTCGTTAACATTAGGTCGGCTTACCGAAATGCCAACCTCATTTTCAACCTCATTTTTCTGACAAAATAACCTCAGTAGCAAAGGGGCTCTCCTCAATATCAACCTCATTTACCTCATTCTCCTTATTCTCCTTATTTTACCGGTACTCCGTGTCGATGAGGTCAATGAGGTTGATATTTTTATTGCTCATTGGCTACTGAGGTTGTTTTGTTCGTTGTAGATGAGGTTGAAAATGAGGTTTTCTTCAGCACAGCGTTGTGGCGAGCGGACGTTGCAGGAGGTGCGTGAGT
>Ga0099364_10014336_pt1 | contig 10558 bp, 4 predicted proteins | sample TergutTh196P3_FD_73070 | JGI IMG/M metagenome (GOLD analysis project Ga0099364, IMG submission 73070) | Microcerotermes parvus P3 segment gut microbial communities from Pointe-Noire, Republic of the Congo - Th196 P3 | ecosystem: Host-associated > Arthropoda: Insects > Digestive system > Gut ...
TATAGACTAAATTAACAAGTATCTGCCGCTCTTTTTTATTATTTTACTTGTTTTTTCCATTTTCCTGTCTATTTTACCGAAAAATGGAACTAAATCCCTATTTTCTGTTACCTGATTTTTTCCTCTGAGTCTTGCTTTTTTTTTGAAATACACTATTCTTAAATTATAGCAGGTAAAAAAGGTGGAGCATATAATGCGCTGGACATATAGATTAATAGCAGGGTTGATGTTTTTCCTGCCGGTTTTAGTATATGCCGGCGGCGGCAGGCAAATCAACACTCAAACCGCAGACGGCCTGGATATCTGGCGGACAGAATTCGATGTTTCCCGTCTGAGGCCGGGTACCTACAATATTATAGTAAATGCTCAGGATGCCGCAGGTAATGTAGGAGTTTCAGGCCCGTTTAACATCCGGGTTGATCCTACGGCAAACCTCCCCCAGGCGCTTATTGTGTACCCGGAACCTGAGCAAATCATACGCAACGATATAACTATTGTCGGTGTCGCTACAGCGCGTTATGGCGTGAAACAAGTCTTGTTAAGAATTAACAACGGGGCATGGGAACCGCTGGATGGCCTTGAATACTGGGACTATTTTATTCCTGCAGAGGATTTACGAGAGGGGTATCATACAATCAGTGTCAAAGCAATTGATCAAAATGACCTTGAAGGGCCGGAATTTACCCTGGGTTTTTATCTTGACGATCAACCGCCGGTTTTTCAACTGATTAACCATGAAATAGGCGATTATATATCGGGGACAACGAGAATTCGCGGTAAAGTTACCGATCACAACGGAATTGCATCACTTTCCATCAGTTCCGACGGCGGCGAAACTTTTTCCAATCTTGCGACAAGCTCCGGCAGAAAAAATGATCCGGCACGCTATTTCCAGTTCCGCATTCCCAGCAGAAGGTATGCCGACGGCCCGATATTATATTTCCTCCGTGCTGTCAACAAGTTGGGTTTTTCGGAGACACAGCCTATCCTTTTTTATATTAATAACCGCCCTCCGGAAATACATATTCTCTCGCCTCTGTCAACAGAAGATAGTTTTGGACGGACCCAGGTTACCGGCCGTGTCATAAGCGGGGTTGGCTTGTCAGAGTTTTACTTTGAATGGCCCGGCGAAGTAGACGATGATATAGCCGGTACTACGACAGAAATCCGGGGAAACCGAACGCTGCACCATATACCACTGCGCCCCGGCGACCCGTTCTGGGCAACAGAAGTATTCTTTTCACTTGCCAACAACCGGCCTGTTCCTTTCCGTGTTACTGCGGTTGACAAGAGCGGTAATACAACCGTTGTTACCGAGCGTTTCCAGGACAGACGCAGGTACCGGACACCTACATTGATTATTGAACACCCGCCCCCGCCTACCGGCCTGGGCAGGATGCAGTTGGAGTATGACCAGCCGATTTATGGCCGTATCCTCCCGGATTTCTTCCCGTTTGCCATCGTTGCCGAGGGTGTTATTGAGTATGCCATGGCACAGCCGAGTTTCCGCATTGATCCGGAAATGTTTACCGAGGAGATGACAGGCGCTTTTACCATGCGGTTTTGGGCAATGAACGAAGAAGAACAATTAGGCCAGGTTGTCAACCTCCGGGTAAACAGGCAGGCAGTGCCAAGCGGTGCCCGGTTAACTGAATCGCCGATTTTCTTTGATTACCCGCAGCATTGGGACGATTACGGGGAATACCAGACTCCCTGGGTCAGGGATTCCATCACCTACGAGGGCTTTGTTGAAGATTATCATCCCAATCAACGGGTGGAATACCGCCTCCGCTGGGATGACCCCTGGAAAGTAGTTGACGTGGATCCCACCGGAGACTTCACCCAGACAATCAATGTTTCCCATTTACCGGAAGGTCCCGTACAGATTGAATTCCGCACCACACGAGGCAGCAGGCCCGATATTCCCGTGTATGTACCGGTTAATAAATATACTACCATGCCGGTAATTAGTTTTTTGACGCCTGCACAGCGTTTTGGCCCGGTGCAGCGCTCAACAACCGCATCCGGTATTATCGATTACCTGGTACCGCTGGAAAGAGTCAGTTATTCGGTTAACGGCATTGACTTTATCGATATGGATTATACGAGAAAATACGGCAGGGCGTGGTTTAACTATTATGCTGATTTTACCAGTATACACAATGCAGGACAGGTATTAACTTTCAGGGCTGTTGACCGTGCCGGCAATGTTGTTGAAGGTACCCCTGATTTTACTTTTGACAACAGTAATGCTTTTCCAAGAATCATTCATAATGCTCCGCGTGAAGGTGATGTAGTGACCGGAGATTTTACCGTTTCCGGCCTTGCGTATCTTGATATTGATATTTCCGGCATTTACTACCGTATACTTACGCCGGATAACCCCTGGGATTCTGTTGACAGAACATTGGCAAACAAGAGCGATGAAGTTGATTATATTTTAATAGATTCTACGCAGCATTACTCAATCCCTGTTTCAATATGGGATGTTAATGACGGTGAAAATATTCTGCAAATATACGCCGAAGACTATTATGGCTATGCCGGCGATGTTCTTACCGTACTATTCAAAGTCAGCACAGAACCGCCGCGGGCGTCTGTCATTGAGCCGGTAGTGGACAGCTGGATACAGAAAAATGTAATTGTCAGGGGCACCGCTTTTGACCTCAACGGCATCTCCGAAATACTTGTGTCGATGGACAACGGGGTTAGTTACCAGCGGGCGGATTTTACCAGTGATCCGAGGGGTAACACTGTTTGGAACTATAACCTGAATACCGAACTGTATTCCGACGGTACCTATACCATGCTGATCCGTTCAATAGACAGATACGGAATTAGTGCATTTTCTTCGGGTATTATTAATATTGATAATACTCCGCCGGTTCTTGACCTTGGCGCCCCCATTAACGGCGACAATATAGGTACTTCGTTAGTGGTTTCCGGGCAGATATATGACAGCATTGGTATTGAAAGGGTAAATGTCCAGATAGTAAACATTCATAATCCGGGCATCCAGTTCTCGTATGACCTTGCCGATGATTTGGTTTTTAGGGAAGAAATTTACACAGAAGCTTTTCCCGACGGCAATTATACCATAAAAGTTACTGCTATTGATTATGCGAAGAACGAGACTGCCATTATCCGCAACATATCCATTATCAAGGCACGGGCAGCGGCGGAGATTGCCATTATGAATCCCATGCCCGGTATTGAACATACCGGTCCGGTAGTTATATCCGGCAGAATCAGCGGTGCGGTAATTCCCGAAAGTGTAACATTGATGTTAAACCGTAATGAATATGCCGAAGTCGATGTTAACCGCTATGGGATTTTCAGTTATAATATGCCCGAAAATATTATCTGGCAGGATGCGCCCGCAACATTCTCGGCTTCTTTTGTTTCGCCTGACGGTGATCGTATAAATTCTTTGGATAATCATGTTACAATGAACAACTTTGGGCCGGTTATTGTAGTGGACAGCCACCGGGACGGCGATGTTATTACCAAACGCCCCTGGCTTTCCGGCCGCGCTTTTGCCATTCGCCCTGATACCGGAGAAACCTATACGAGAAGGCAGGTGAGGCAGGCTTATGGCGCACAAAGAGTTGAACTGAGTTTTGACAACGGGCGTACTTTTACCAAGGCAAGAGGCGTGGACGACTGGAGATTCCGGCTGGAAACCGGTACGATGCAAAACGGCACCCTGCCTGTTATGATTAAAGCTACTTTTCATGACGGAAGCGTGGCTGTCCGCCGCATACTCCTTGTGGTAGATACCCGTCCTCCTGTTGTCGCCACAATAGGGCCGGTAGAAAACGATGCATTCCGGAGCAGTATACTGGTATATGGATCTACCGTGGATGAATATGATATGGACAAGGTAGAGGTCAGCCTGCGTCCCGGCGACAAGTTTGGCTACTCAGTGCCTGCCTTCATCCAGGGTCTGTACTTTGAAACGAGTTTTTTTAGTGCGTTAACCTGGTCTGCCAGTTTTGGATTGACTTTTTTTGACGACAATGTCAAGTTACAGTTTGTTTTCGGTGAAGCGCCGGAATACTTCAATGGCACACAACAGCGTGTTTTCGGTTATACTATCGGCGGGAAAGTCCTTGCCAATGTGTATAATTTTAATTTATCAGAGTGGTTTGGCCCGGACTGGGAATTCTGGAAAACCAGTTTTGTTCTGGGCGCCCAATTTATGTACTTTTATGAAACAGAACCTCAGCCGGTATGGGTTGGACAGTTTCTTGGCCAATGGGAAATTATTAAAGCGGACATGGGGTTTTTCTATCCCAGTTGGAAATATTTTAAATCATACTCCTTATATGTTGAACCGGGTGTATGGCTCCTCCCTTCAGCTGCTCATTGGGCCCCAGCAATGGCGTTCAGGTTTGGTGTCGGCGCGCGGATAAGTCTGTTCTAGGGAGGGGAAACAATGATGATTGTAATGAAAACAATAGTGTTCTTTCTCCTGCTGGCATTCCCCTGTTCCGGGCTTTTGGCACGCGGAGGTCAGGAAGCAGTTACAGCCATAGGTGATGAAACCTGGGGGCATGAATTTGATATCACTACGCGCAGAGACGGTGTGTATAACTATATCGTATATGCCGGCGATCGTGCGGGAAATGAGTCTATTTCCGGCCCTTTTAATATCAGAATCAACACTAATGCCGGTCTGCCCGAAGCACGGGTGATATTTCCGGAAAATAATTCGGTAATACGGCAGAATATCAATGCAATTGGCCTTGCCCTCGGACGTTTCGGTGTTGAAAGAGTAATGATTCGCCTGAATAACAATGATTGGGTTGAAACAAACGGTAATGAATACTGGAATCTTCCCCTGAATTTAACCGACTTGCCGGACGGTAGGCACAGCATCAGCGTGCAGGCCTTTGATGATATCGGTACCACCGGGCCGGTACAGACAGTTAACTTTTTACTGGATACTACCCCGCCTCAGATTGCCATTACATCCCATCAAACAGGCGATCGTTTGGGCGGGACAGTTACCATCAGAGGGACTGTCGGCGATGCTAACGGGATTAGATCTCTTGAATACAGTGATGACGGCGTACATTTTGCGGCGCTTTCCGGAAGGAACCGGGGATCTACGGATCGTGAATTTTCGATTCAACTGAGAACCGGCAGGATGCCGGACGGGCCGCTGGTGTTCTACCTCCGTGCCGTTGATAATTCCGGCCTTGCCACTGTTATACCGTGTCTGTTTTTTGTAGACAACCGGGGACCTGAAATAGAAGTGTATACCCCGGCGCAGGGTGAGAATGTTTTCGATACATTTGTTGTATCAGGACGGGTTTTTGATACTACCGGCGTTACACGATTGTATTATGAATGGGGCAGAATAACACGGGATATTGAACTGCGTCCCGGTGATGAATTTTGGTATGTACCGCTTGAAATGGTTAGTGGTTCGGCAAAAAGAATAAAGATAACAGCAGTGGACAGGGCAGGTAATACGAATTCCGTTACCGTCAGGCTGGAAGATCGCCGCCGGAGAGGTGATACGTTTGAATATAATTATGCATCTGCAAGTGAGCCAACTGTCCGGTTTGCATCTCCGCCGCAAAACTACGGGTTTATTCACAGCGGCAAGACTGTTATTGGTATAATTGAACACGATGTGCCGGTGAGAAATGTCGCTGTTTCGCTTAACGGTATTACTTTCGTTGATATTCCCTTTATCACGCGTAACGAAAAAACATGGTTCAGTTATTTTTGTAATTTTACTTCATTGATAATCGACAGCGGAGAGCTGGTTTTCAGTATTACCGATACCAACGGTACAGTGGTAACCGTATCTCCCGTGTATGACTTAAACCCTGAACCGCCGCTGCCGACCATTATTGTCAATTCACCTGTTGACGGTGCAGTTATTACCGGTGCTTTTGATATTTCTGGCGTAGCCTTTGACGATGCCGGCATTCAGGGCGTGTATTGGCGTTTTCTGGGGCCGAGAATTGGATCCATTTCACCGGGCGCGGCAGGCAGGGAAGCCAGGGAAGCCGCTCAGGCATTTTTAGCAAATCCCAATGTGCCGTTCAGGGAAATTGTTACGAATCAAAGTTTCAGTGTTCCCATTGATTTCTCGATGATCACCGACGGCGAGTATGTGCTTGAAGTTTATGCTGCCGATTCAAACGGGATACACAGCAAAATAGATGCCCGGACGATTAAAGTCAGCACGTCACCTCCCGAATCACGGGTAATGGCGCCGGTAATAACCCGTTATAACAGGGGTGTTATTTTAGTCAGGGGATTTGCCGGCGATGCCAACGGAGTACAAAGTGTTTCCGTTTCCATGGACAACAACAACACCTGGCAGGATGTAATACTGCAGAATAACGGCAACTGGGAAATTCCCCTTAACACCGTTATGTATAACGACGGTACCCACTCGATGCTGATACAGACTATAGATAATTACGGCATCGCTTCTTACTCAAATGCCATGATCAACATAGATAATACACCGCCGGAATTAAACCTCAGCTCTCCGAAAAACGGCGAGAGCGTGGGAACTTCTATGTATATAGCAGGCTGGGTATCGGATAATATCCATTTAAGAGACCTGGCGTTTCAGATTATCAGTGCGGAAAACCCCAGCTATCAGCGGAGTTATGAGATACCCGCTCAGCTTGTTATTTTTGAAGAAATGAATCTTATTGGATTTCCCCAGGGCGAATATTTTCTCCGGGTTATAGCTACAGACTTTGCTGACAACGAAACCGTTGTTTCCAGGAGAATTATCTATGATGCCGATGACGCAAACGCCCAGATAGCTGTTTTTAGCCCAATGCCCGGTGATTTTCACACCGGCCCCGTCGATTTTACCGGAATAGTGAGCGGGACATTCATGCCCGATGTTGTTGATATTATGCTGAACAGCCAGCTGCTTGGTCAGGCACCCGTTGACCGGTATGGAGTGTTTTCTTATACAATACCTGAAACATTGCTTGGTATTGAAGAATCGCACAGAATTTGGGCTGTTTTTTATTCTGAAACAGGTAAAGTCGTTTCCAGCCCTGTTCACGCGGTACATTATAATACATTCGGCCCTGCTCTGCAGGTAGACAGCCACGAAAATGGTGATTACATAACAAGACGTCCCTGGCTTGACGGCCGTGCATGGATTGCAACCCCGGAACACCAGAGAAACCGCTGGCGACTCTCCCGCCAGGAGAGGGATGACCTGACCGTAAGGCATGTTGAAATAAGTTATAATAACGGCCGCTCATTTCAAAAGGCACACGGCGGGAGTAATTGGCGATTCCGTCTGGAGACAGGTATACTGCCTACGGGGCCGCAGCCGGTGTTAATCAGGGCGGTATTTGGCAACGGCGAAGAAGCTGTCCGCAGGATGCTGATTAATGTAGACACAACACCTCCGTTGGTTGATGCGCTTTCCCCGCCCGAGAACAGTTCTCATCGTAATAACCTGCAGATATTTGGTATAGCGCAGGATGATATAGGGCTCTCCGATGTAGAAATACACCTGCGCCCGCATCATAAATTCTGGTATTCGGTTCCTCCGTGGTTACGGGGTGCATACACTGATTTTAAATTCTTTGGTGCCACCTATTTTGATCTGGGTTTGGGCTTAAGCTTGTTTGATGATAATGTACGGTTACAATTCCAATGGGGGTATGCGCCGCCTGAAGGCGCTGAAAGCCACCGGTTTACTTCGGCAGGAGGGCGCTATACCGGTCATGTTTTGGGTATAAAGCTGCTTGCTAATATTTTCTACCTGCCGTTTGACTTCCTGTTCGGGCCTGATTGGGAATTTTATTCCATGAATGTTGCCGTGGGTGCAAATTTTTCTTTCTTTGGTATGAGTGATGTCCCGTATGTTACCAGAGATGAAAGACCGTCTTTATATATCGGCGCTGTGGTTGGTCAGTGGGATATTGCGACTATAGATATGCAGTACTTTTATCCCAAGTGGAAGTATTTCAGAAGATTTTCTCTGTACCTTTCACCGGAGTTGTGGTTTACATTTTCGGATGACCCAACTGCTCCAAAAACCGTATGGAGACCGTGGGTTTTTGGCCTGAGAGTAAACTGGTTTTAACAAGGAGTTATATATGGGAATAGAACAAATTTCAGTGTTTTTGGAAAACACCACCGGCCGCATTTGCGAGGTAACCAGGACCCTTGCCCAGGCGGGGATTAACCTTCGCGCCATCAGTATTGCCGACACCGCCGACTTTGGGATTCTCCGTCTCATTGTTAACAAGACAGAAGATGCGGTGCAGGCCCTGATAAATGCGGGTTTTACTACCCGGAAAACCACCGTTGCTGCCGTGGAGATCGAAGATAAACCCGGCAGTCTTGCTGCCCTCATGGAACTTTTTCAGAAATCGGGTATAAATATCGAGTACCTGTACGCTTCACTTGAAGGCACTCAGGGCAAGGCAGTGGTGATCTTCAAACTGGAAGACAACGAAAAAGGCTTTGAAATTCTTAAAAAAAACAACATTATCATGGCGGAAAGTTTTTAACATGAAAATACTAATGGTTTCCAGCGAAGCTGTTCCCTTTGCCAAAACCGGCGGTCTTGCCGACATGGTATCCTCGCTTTCAATCAGCCTGGCTAAACTGGATCACGATGTTAAAATTGTTATCCCCCGTTATTATTCGATAGACCGTGACAGTCTTGAGCAATTGCCCGGTGCATTAGGGGTTCCCATCGGAGGCCGTGAAGAATGGAGCGCAGTATACACTGCTCCCCTGCCGGGAGGGGCAAAAAAACGCCCTGTTGAAGTGTATTTCATCGACCATGAAATGTATTTTGGTAAAGACGGCATTTACGGGACTCCCAGCGAACCTGATTTTCTTGACAACCCCCGCCGTTTTACTTTTTTTTGCCGCGCCGCTTTCCAACTGTGCCGGAAAATAAACTGGTACCCCGATGTGCTCCACGCCCATGACTGGTCTGCCGCCATGGCGCCGGTGTACCTCAAATATGCCGAACGGGTAAGCGGCAGCCTGGGCGGCTTTGAAAAAACCGCCTCGGTAATGACCATACACAACCTTGGCTACCAGGGCATTTACAACAAAGATAATTTTAACTTTACCGGTTTGGGTTGGGATGTTTTTTACAATGCCGGCTTTGAGGACTGGAATATGCTCAATTTTCTTAAAGCCGGTCTGTACAGCGCCGACAAACTCAACACTGTCTCACCCAATTATGCTGAAGAAACAAAAACCCAGACCCATGGTTTCCGTCTTGACGGCGTACTGCGTTACCGCTCTGCCGACTATTCGGGCATACTCAACGGCATTGATACCAATGTCTGGAACCCTAAAAAAGACAAATTGCTGCCAAAAACATATTCCGCCGGCGACATGGCCGGAAAAGCTCTTGCGAAAGAAGCTTTGCAAAAACACTTTGGCTTAACGGTTGATCCGTCAGTACCTGTTTTTGGCATGGTGACGCGGCTGACCGAGCAGAAGGGAGTAGGGGAATTGTTCGGCCCCGGCTACGGCTGCGTCTGGCCCATTTGCCGCGACATGAACCTGCAGTTGGTATTGATTGGCACCGGCGAGGCCTGGTGTGAACATGAAATTAATAACCTTGCATCACGGCTTCCCAATTTTAAAGCGCTGATTGGCTACAGCGAGGAACTCAGCCATCTTATCGAAGCCGGCTCTGATTTTTACCTAATGCCAAGTTTTTATGAGCCATGCGGCCTTAACCAGATGTATTCTCTTGTCTACGGTACCCTTCCCATCGTACGGAGAACCGGCGGCCTTATTGACACGGTGGAAAACTACAACGAACAAACCGGATCCGGAACCGGCTTTATGTTTGACGAACTAAACCCTTCGGCTATTTACAACACCGTCGGCTGGGCTGTCTGGGCCTGGTACAACCAGCGTGAACACATTGAAGCCATGCGCCTGCGTGCCATGAAACAGGACTTTTCCTGGGAAAAATCCGCAAAGAAGTATGTGAAGATGTACGAAGAAGCCCGTCTTATGTGAGTACTTTCCCGGTGGATGTTCGGGGGATAAACTGTACCGGTATGATGTGGTTCTGTGGTTTATAATCAGTGTCCAGCAGTGTTTCTGCTAATGTTTTTCCGATAAGTTCAAAATTTTGGTCAACGGTGGTTATTTGAGCGCTGCCGGAAATTGCCCATTCGATATTGTCAAAGCCGGTGATATTCATGTCTTCCGGAACACGGATATTGAGGTTTTGGCAGCACATGTGAACATAAAAGGCTACTTCGTCGTTTATACAGATAATGGCGGTAACCCCTTCCTGGTGCAGGGTGTTAACCATATGCTGGAGCATATAGTACCCGGCATTATCCTTTCCTGACCTGTCCCATGAAATTAAACGCGGTTCTGTAGTATATTTAGAAGCTGTATGGCAATCCTTAAACCCTCTGTACCGTTCCTTGATATTGGAATTTTCCTCAAGATTCATCCAGGAGAGAAAGCAAATCCGGCTATGGCCATAGGAGTGTAAATGTTCGGTTAATAAGTAGCCGCCCCGGTAATTATCGCAGATTATACTGGAGAATTGGGG
>Ga0099364_10014337_pt1 | contig 10557 bp, 7 predicted proteins | sample TergutTh196P3_FD_73070 | JGI IMG/M metagenome (GOLD analysis project Ga0099364, IMG submission 73070) | Microcerotermes parvus P3 segment gut microbial communities from Pointe-Noire, Republic of the Congo - Th196 P3 | ecosystem: Host-associated > Arthropoda: Insects > Digestive system > Gut ...
TCCGGACAGTGATGTGACCTTTGATATTTTTGGTTTAAATCATTTAAATTTTTCTTACAATATAAAAATTCGCGGCCGTCCTGTCAGCAATGAGGAATTTAAGAAAATTGCTGCACAGGGAAATCCGGTTTCACAGGAAATAGCAGAGAAAATAGGAGCCATTCCAAGCGGTTATCTTCAATATTACTACCATAGGAATAGAATTTTTAACGAATTAAAGAATGCAGAAAAAACTAGGGGAGAAATTGTATTGGAGCTGGAAAAGGAAATTTACAGGGATTTTAACGATGAATCTTTTAATGAAAAACCTCCGTCCCTAATAAAACGCGGAGGCGGCGGATACTCCCAGGTTGCCATAGGAGCAATGGAAGCTATATACAATAATAAGGAAAGCCGGGCTGTGGTAAATTTTCCAAACAAGGGAACCTTTAGTTTTCTTCCAGACAATGCTGTTATTGAAATGGCCGTTACAATAAATTCCGATGGGATTATACCCTTGAAAGCGGGGACTCCTCCTAAAGCTGTATGGGGGCTGGTCTCCATGGTAAAGAACTACGAGATGCTGACAGCAGAAGCAGCTTTTACCGGCAATCATGATACCGCAGTTTTAGCTTTAACACATCATCCTCTTATTATGGATTATGATGAGGCAGTCAAACTTTTTTCGGCTCTGCTGGAAGCTCATAGGGAATTCCTTCCTCAATTTAAATAGAACCGCCTTCAGTCTTCGACCTCAAGATTATCAAAACCTATTTTTTCTGTTACAATAAGGAATGTCAAACGAAGCTTTATATCTAATAGATGCCTATGGCCTTATTTACCGTTCCTATTTTGCCTTCATGTCCAGACCAATTATAAACCCGCAGGGAAAAAACATTTCCGCCCTCTTTGGTTTTGCACGCACCCTCGTAACATTACTTGAGGAAGGTGCACCGAGCAGAGATTCTGAAGATACAGATAAAACCATATTAAAAAAACCATCCTTTCTTGCGGCTGCCTTTGATCCAAAGGGGCCTACCTTTAGGCATAAAATGTATCCTCAATATAAGGCAACAAGACAGAAAACACCGGATGATCTTCATGCCCAGGTTCCCCTTGTGGAGGAATTCCTTTCAGCCTTGGGCATACCAGTCTTAAAAGCTGATAATTATGAAGCGGATGATATAATCGCAACACTTGCGAAATTATGCATTGGCGAAAAAAGACAGTGTTATATTCTTTCCTCCGATAAGGATCTCCTGCAGCTTGTAGGAAATGGGGTCTGGGAACTACGGCCATCAAAAACCCCAAAAAGTGATGAGGATAAGGGGTTAAGCTGCGATCTAATAGGACCGGATGAAGTTAAAAAGGAATGGGGTGTATCTCCCGATAAGGTTCTGGATCTATTATCCTTAACAGGAGATAGTTCTGACAATGTGCCCGGTGTAAAGGGAGTAGGAGAAGTTACAGCAGTAAAACTAATGAGCCGTTATGGTTCACTGGACGGAATATATGAAAACCTTGCAGGGATAGAAGGAGCCACGGGGAAAAAAGTTGCTGAAGGAAAAGAGAGCGCATATTTTTCCAAGTCCCTGATTAAACTTGTATACGATGTTCCCCTGCCTGTTAAAAATATAGAAGAGCTTTCGATAAAAAACCTAAACCGCAGTGATGGTGCAAATCTCTTATTAAGGGAAGGGATCCGGCAAAGTGCAAGACAGCTTGATCCGGAAGCAGCTAAAGCCAAACCGGCTGAAGCCAATCCGGCTAACACAAGTTCAGCTTCAGGAAATACGCCTTCGGTAAATGGAGATTCAGGAAGTGCTCCATCCAAGAGCTCTTCCGGTGCAATTTCCGGAAATGGAGCATACAAGACTATCTATAAAGAAAGTGAACTTTTTACCATTCTGGAAAAAGCAAAAAAACAAAAGTTACTTGCTCTGGATTTTGAAACAGATTCCCTGGATGCCTGGCATTCTAACCCTGTTGGAATTGCCCTGGCTGTAAAACCGAAAGAAGGCTTCTTTATTCCATTGGCTCCATATGATGCAGAAAATGCAAGTCCTTCCGCTTTTTTAGATCCGCAAAAGGCAAAAGTCTTAATTACACCCCTCCTAATGGATCCTTCCATGACCATTGCTGCACATAATGCGAAATTCGATTATAAGGTAAGCAGGGGCTGGGGCATTGAAAGATGGAAATGCAAGATATGGGATACCATGGTTGCCGCATGGCTCCTTGATCCGGAGAGGGGAGCCTATTCTATGGATTCCCTTTCCATGCATTTTTTCAACACAAAACTCACTTCCTATAATGACATAGTACCGAAAGGTAAACCATTTAATTCCATTCCTCTGGATATGGCCTCTCCCTATGCCTGTGAAGATGCAGACTACTGTTTAAGATTAAAAACACATTTGGAATCCCTTTTTAAGGAACAGGATAAGCAATTAACAAACCTCTTCCATAATCTGGAAATGCCCCTCCTTCCCATCCTTGCGGAGATGGAAGGTACGGGAATAAAAATAGAACCAAAAATATTAAAAGATTTTGGCAAAGAACTTTCAGAAGAGCTGGACAATATACAAGCAAGTACATATAAAATTGCTGGTCATGAATTTAATCTTTCTTCCACACAGCAATTACAAAAGGTTCTTTTTGAAGAAAGGAAATTAACGCCCGGGAAAAAAACAAAGACAGGATATTCTACAGATGTAGGTGTACTGGAAGAGCTTGCCCGGCAGGATGAGCTACCTGCTTTAATTCTCAGGCATAGAACATTGCAAAAACTAAAATCCACCTATGTGGACAGCCTTATTGAACAGGCGGACAGGGGAAAAAGAATACACAGCAATTTTATTCAAACAGGAACAGCAACTGGCCGTTTATCAAGCAGGGAGCCGAATCTGCAGAACATCCCGATAAGGGATGAAGAAGGCCGCCGTATAAGGGAAGCTTTTATTGCGGAACCGGGGAAACTTCTTATCTCCGCCGATTACAGCCAGATAGAGCTTGTGATTCTGGCTCACCTTTCAAAGGATGAAAACCTAGTTTCCGCTTTCAAGCAAAACAGGGATGTTCATGCCGGAACCGCTTCTCTAATTTTCTCGATGGATGAAAAAGACATAAGTGCAGAGCAGCGCCGCATTGCCAAAACAATAAATTTTGGTGTTATGTATGGAATGAGCTCCTTCAGGCTTGCAAATGAATTGCATATAACTAGAACAGAAGCCGCTGCCTTTATAGAAGCTTATTTCAAAACATATTCGGGTGTAAGAAAATTTATAGACAGGGTAATTAAGGAAACGGAAGAAACAGGTTTTACATTTACAATACTAGGAAGAAGGCGCAGTATTCCAACAATTAATTCCGGAAATAAAACCGAAAAAGCAGGTGCGGAAAGGATCGCAGTTAACACGCCCATTCAAGGGTCTGCTGCTGACATTGTAAAAACAGCCATGGTAAATTTAGACAGTGCTCTTGCTATTTCCAAAAGTCCTGCAAGACTCTTATTACAGGTACACGACGAATTAATTTTTGATTGTCCGAAGGAAGAAGCAGAAGAAACAGCAAAACTGATTAAAAAAGAAATGGAAAGTGCGGTAAAGCTGGACATACCCTTAAGGGTAAATGTGGAAACAGGAAAAAGCTGGGGAGCTTTCCATTAACTCTTCTTCAATATCTCTTTCAATAGAGGAACTACGGAATTATCTTACCGGTTATCATTCTCTGAATAATTACGAACATTTTTCCGAAAAAGACGGTACAAAGAAAATAATGCAGCGGCTAGGTACTGTTCAGTATGATGTATTAAATATGGTTGGACGAAATCCTGATCTGGTCTTGCAGTCCAGGGTAAAAAATTACAGGGCTGTTTATCTTGAAGAACTCCTTTATAAGGAACGTTTTCTTGCAGACGGCTGGGACAAGGAAATGTCAATTTACCTGATGTCTGACTGGAAAAATTTTTCGAGGGTAAGAGAGCAGAGTAAAAATACTACGACACAGGTTCTTAGGAATAGGGGTCAGGAGGAAGCTTTACAATACCTTGCAAAGGTAATTAAAGAGATAAAAACAAGGGGACCTCTTGCATCCCGTGAAATAAAACTGGGTGCGACAGAAAAACATTCATGGGGACATAGGCAGATTTCAGGTGCTGCAATGGACTATCTATTTTCCGAAGGCTTATTAGGAATATATAGAAAACAGAATACTCAAAAAATTTATGATTTAACAGAAAACCTTATACCGGGAAAGATCATTAATGCTCCGGATAAATTTAAAACCGAAGACGATTTTCTTGAATGGTATTTTTACAGACGCATCGGCAGCCTTGGAGCAGCTCTTTTAAGAAATGGTACTGCATGGCTTGGTTACTTCCTTGGCGATTCAACTACCAGAAGAAGAATATTTAAGATACTGGAAGAGAAAAAGAAAATCATTCCTTTAAAGGTGCCGGAATTAAATGAAGTATTTTATATTCAAAATAACTCAAAAGTTTTTTTAAACAGTAAACCCCAATATGACGGAATTGCACGATTCCTGGCTCCGCTGGACAATCTTTTATGGGACAGAGCCATGATTAAAAAGGTTTTTAACTTTGAATATAGCTGGGAAGTCTATGTGCCGCAGGTAAAAAGGAAATACGGGTACTATGTACTGCCTGTACTTTACAAAAATAAATTAATAGCACGGGCGGAGTTTGAAAAATATAACAAGGGAAAACCCCTCTCTTTAAAAAACTGGTGGTGGGAAAGTTATTATTCAGAATGCAGCAAAAAAATAAAGAGCGAAATTAAAGGCGCGGTTAAAAAGGGTTTAGCAAATTTCGCAGACTACCTGGAAGCAGATGGAGTGGATAAAGAAAGCATTGCCCTGCCCTTTGCCTAAGCTAATTTCCCGCTCTAGTCACCGGAATCCAGCCAGTTCCTCTCCTCTTCTGTAAGGATTATGTCCGTGGTCTGGGTAGCTTCAAGCAGCTCTTGTTTTGATGCGGCTCCGACCAGGGGAAAGACCCGGAAATTTTGATTCAATAAATAAGCAATGGCTATTTGGGGAACCTTAACTCCTCTTTTTTCTGCAAGTATATGGGCTCTGTCCAGTTTCTTAAAGTTTACTTCATAGGCATAAGCTTTTAAGCCTGCATTATCCAAAAGCTCTTTATAATTTTCCCTTGTTACGCGGCCTGAAAACATTCCCCTGCCAAGACTGGAATAGGCAAAAACAGGAATCCCGCTTTCAAGATAAAAAGCTCTGGCTTCTTTTTCGTCTGAGCCGCCGATTGTAACACAGCCCTGTCCCCAGGGATCTTCCACCTGATCGCATAACGAATAATTCGGACTGGAAGCGGTCATTGGTACAAGGCCATTCTTTTTTGCATAGGCATTGGCTTCGGCAATTCGCTGATGTGTCCAGTTGGAGCCGCCAAAGGCGCGGATCTTACCAGCCTTATGGTGCTCGTTTAAAATGTCAATTATTGGCTCGACAGGTTTAGTGGTATCATCCCTGTGAAGAAGGTATAGATCTATATAGTCCGTTTTCAGCCTGACCAGGGAATCGTTCAAATCGGCGGTAATGTCATAGGGGGTTACCCTTTTTCTGTCCTTGTTATGGTGGGCTCCCTTGGTAAGAATAAATAAGTCTTCCCTATTACCCCTTTCTTCCATCCATTTTCCAAGGGCTCTTTCACTGTCTCCGCCTACATAACCCCAGGCTGTATCCAGTGCATTAAAACCGAGGGCAAAGGCCTCATCCAAGAGTGCTGCAGATTGATCATAATTGGCTAATCCGGTCTTGTCAGTCCCAAGAAAAACCTGCGAAAATTCCTTGTCAGAACCCGGCATTTTAAACTTTTTCATTCCTGCTCCAATGTTTACAATAATAAATTAATTGTATATTAATCTTCATCGCATGGATAGCGAAGCTTATTTTCCTTTCTAATAAGATCCATTGTTCTTACAATGTTAAGTGAATCTTGTTGGCTCATTAAGGGAGATTCCTTAAGGCCCTTTTCAAGGCAGTTCATAACTTCAAGTGCTTCGAATTGATAACCTGAAGCTTCAAAGGGTAAATGAAATTCTTCATTAAGATCTTTTGCCTCTACCTTTAGGTTCGTACCATGCCAATAGGAGGGGATCTCAATTCGTCCCATTTCTCCTACGATAATTGCATCATGGCGGCTGGCAAGACGAATGGCGGAAAATAAAAGGGCGCTTTGTCCTTCTTCATATTGAAGCATGACAGAACATTCTTCATCTACTCCGGTACTTCCGATTCTCATTTGGGATTTAACTGATTTTGGCTCCTGCTTATATACCATATTACACATGGATAAATTGTAAACACCGACATCCAGAAGGGAGCCTCCTGCCAGAGCAGGATTAAAGAGACGGCCTTCAGGATTAAGATTTGACCTAAAACCAAAATCCGCGCTTACAAGACCCACCTTGCCAATAACATTTCCATCGAGAAGCTCTCTGAGTTTTACCATTACAGGAAGAAACCTTGTCCACATTGCTTCCATAAGGAATACATTATTATCCCTTGCACATTGAATCATTCTTTCCGCCTGCCGCTCGTTAACTGCAAAGGGTTTCTCGCAGATAACAGCCTTTCCATTTTTTAGGCAGAGTATGGCAGCTTCTTCGTGAAAGGTATGGGGAGTGGCAACATAGATAATATCTACATTGGGATCTTCAGCAAGTTCCGCATAGCTTCCATAGGTTTTTTCAAAGCCAAATTTATCCGCAAAGTCCTTTGCCCTTCCAATATCCCTTGAACCAACGGCATACCGAATGGCATCGGGAATAACAGCCAAACCCTCTGCAAATTTATTTGCAATCCGTCCGGGAGCCAAGATACCCCAATTAAATTGTTTCATAAAATCTCCTTTAATTTATTCTCCCCATTGTATAGTTTACACCCTGCGGTGAAACATTAACAATGCAATATGCCGATCTTACCTTAAAATCTTCTATGGACATATACCTTACACCGCCTGTATCTCTGGCTATATGTCTGTGGGTATGCCCTGAAATCATTAAATTCGCTCTTCCGGATAAAATAGATAGCAGCATTGCTCTTTCCCTATGATCGCTTAACATCTTAAAATCTACTGGACCTTCAGCAAAAATATTAACATGGGTAAAAACAAAAACATTTTTGGCTGCGGTTTTTAGTTCATTTTCCAGCCATAAAAGCTGACTCCTTCCCAAAAATGCATTAGCGGAATCCAGAATAAAAAGGGTTGTCTCCCCTCCATTTACCCTGTACCGGGTAGAGCCGATTAAATCCCTCCAGTTATGCCAATTACCGAAAAATAATTCATGATTACCTATCACCGGATAGAAGGGGACTCCCATGGTTCCTGCAATATCCAGGAATTTCTGGATTTCACTTCTATATCCTCCCTGTGTAATGTCTCCAAGAGCCACCACAAATTTAATGTTATTTGCAGGATCATTAACAATATTAGCAATTCCTTCAAGCCCATGAGCATTTTCACCTTCTATGTGAATGTCTGCTATTACAAGAAAGGAATAATTATCACCCCAGTCTGAATTTAAATCCGTACCACTTAATAATACAAAATCATCGGCGGACATTAGACGCTCGGACAGTTCAGAAGATATAAAGAGACCAAGAAAATCATTGTTACAGGATGTAAAAAAGGTGAAGAAAAATATGAATTGTATAATGATTGGTAAAATTAATTTTCTTACCATGAATATCTTAATCCTCCGGAAAAAACTATCCCATAAATAGATGCCGACAAACTGTCCACCCCGCTCTGAAGGAACCTTAATTCTGAATACAATAACCAGGATTTATTTATGCGGTACTCTCCATTTAGGGCAAACCACATGGAACCGAAATTCCCCGCATGAAAATCACTGAAATTGGTCAGCATAATTCCAAAAAGAAAGTTCTCGTTATTAATAAAATGATAATAAACACGAAAGGTCATTATCATTTCCTGTATGGAAGTTTCATTTAAAAAGATGGAATTGCGGATATTAATTCCGGCAGTAAAACCGGATCTTCTTCCGTCATAGGAAAAAAAAGGAAAAAGTGAATGACTCTGCATTCCGTACATGGGCATGGTAAAGTAAAAATGCGAAAGACCGGCATAAAAATTCCTTCTTCCTGATGTAGCAAATTTTAAAGTTCCAAAACTGCTAATCTCATCTGCAAAATCACTTTTGCCAATTGCAAGCCCTCCGCTGAGAAAGAGATGGCCGTTATAGGAAAAAGCAACCGAAAACCCCAAGCTAATTATATGATTTAAAGTCCTATTATATTCCCCCATGGTATATAGTCCCAGCTCCCTTCTCATTATTGGTGCATTATCCAGCTCCGCGTTACCGAAATCCGCGTATAAAAAATGTGCAGAGAAAAAAATGATAATGAAAGCTGTTATTCTTGAAGGAATTTTCATTTTTCTCCCTATTGCTGTAAAAACTCCATTAAGGAATTAAAATCGTTTGGTATAAGGGTTATATCTGCTTTTCTTTCCATGGCATTCTTAAGGGATGGAGGAAAAGGAATGGCTCCAGTGATGGGTTCCACGACTTCATCAAATTTGGCAGGATGGGCTGTGGAAATAATGACAAGGGGGTTTTTCCCCGAAAGCTTTCCCTTGCTTTTTAGAATATCTGCACCATGCCAGCCCACAGCGGTATGTGGATCCAGACAATAGGCATGGGAAGAAAAAACTTCCGAAATAGTTTTCATTGTATCTTCATCGTTAACCGAAACTCCATAAATGAAGTTACGCATTTCCTCCAGAGAGAAATGAGATGCCATGCGTTCAAAATTGCTCGGAGTTCCTACATCCATTGCATTGGAAATTGTGGCATGGGAATCCCGTGTAAAATAATTCCCAGTATCAAGATAATCCGGCACAGTTTTATTTATATTTGTTGCAGCAATAAAAGCTTTTATGGGAGCACCCATTTTATATGCATAAAGCCCCGCCGTTAGATTTCCGAAATTGCCGGATGGTACAGAAATTAATGGCTTGGAATCCATAGCACCGGCTTTATATCCGTATTCGGAAATTAACTTGACAGAGGCAGAAGTATAATATGCGGCCTGCGGAATAAGTCTGGAAATATTAATGGAATTAGCGGAAGAAAGAACCTGTTTTTTATTAAGAGAATTCTCGGAAAAAGCTTTTTTTACAAGAACCTGACAGTCGTCAAAACTGCCCTCCACAGCAAGTGCACTAATATTTCCTCCCAATCCTGCTATCTGCTTTTCCTGAAGGGGAGAAATTCTTCCCTTGGGATATAGAACGGTAACTGAGATTCCATCTATTCCAAAAAAACCGTCTGCTACAGCACCTCCTGTATCTCCGGATGTGGCAACAAGTATTTTTAATGGCTTGTCTTCTCCCCTTCGCAGATAGGAAAATGCCCTTGCCATAAAACGTGCTCCAAAGTCCTTGAATGCTGCAGTGGGTCCATGAAAAAGTTCAAGAACAAACCTGTCCTCTGTTTTTACAAGGGGAACAGGAAATGAAAAAGCATCTTTGCAAATATCTTCCAATACATTTAGAGGGATATCATCCTTTACCCAGGGATGTATTGTATTGCAGGCTATTTCCGGGAAATCCATTAGAGGAAGTGAAGATTTTATGTCTGAAGAATATACAGGCAAGGTCTCGGGAACAAAAAGCCCTCCGTCAGGAGCAAGTCCGCAAAGAGCTGCCTCTGTAAAGGAAACATTTGGGTTCTTATTCCTCGTACTGTGGTAACGCATGGATTATTTTAAAGCTTTAAACAATCTGTGAAAAGGGCTAAATTACCTCTTTAACTTGCATTTACAGTCTTATGATCCGCCTTTTTAAGCCAATCCGGATTTATATAAACTCCCCAGCCTGCCTTGTCGGATGGTGTATATTTTCCATCAACAACCTTATGCGATTCATCCATTACAACATTATCTGTCCAATCTTCCTTTTCAATGCTGTATTCCATAAAAGGAAAAGCATTTTCTGCAACGATTAAGTAATGAGAAGAAAATACAGGAAGCATGGAACGGTTTGCACAATGGGGTGTGCTTAACTGGCCGGACGCATGTGAAAGATTAGCCGCCCAAAGCGAACGCGAAAAACCGCCAATATAATTTATATCCGGCTGAATAATATCAACAGCGGGGGGATCACAGTAGGCTCTCCACTGTGGAATCATATAGTCCTGTTCCCCTCCTGTAACATAAATCCCTGTTCCTTTGGCAGCTTTGTATACTTCCCTGGTTCTATCCACTTCCCAGTATTCGCAGGGTTCTTCCAGTATGGAAACATTAAATTCTTTTAAAAGAGGAAAGCGGCTAATGGCGTACTCGACAGAATAGTTACCGTTTACATCAAGGTAGAGTTCAGAATCTCCAATGGCTTCCCTTACTGCCTTTAAAAGCCTTTCGGTTCTTTCAGGGCCTGTGTCTACATTAAATCCGTTTGGATAGGCACTGTGAAGTTTAAAGGCTCCGTAACCTTCTTCGTATAATTTTTTCATTCTTGCAGCTTCTTCTTCCACCGCAAGGAACCTGTCCATGCTGGAGCCGTAAACCGCAACA
>Ga0099364_10014338_pt1 | contig 10557 bp, 11 predicted proteins | sample TergutTh196P3_FD_73070 | JGI IMG/M metagenome (GOLD analysis project Ga0099364, IMG submission 73070) | Microcerotermes parvus P3 segment gut microbial communities from Pointe-Noire, Republic of the Congo - Th196 P3 | ecosystem: Host-associated > Arthropoda: Insects > Digestive system > Gut ...
AGGGATATTATCATCTATAACGCGTAACCCGTCATCAATTGGGGTTAATCCTCTGATATCAAGAGGAACAACCAATTGATCATCATTGATTTCCAATATATGGTATTTCTGTAATTTAACTGAAGCTACCGTATTTTCAAACCAAATACGCCCATCCGTTATAATTCCGGCGGAATCAACTCTGCCGAAATATTTAATACCGGCGTCTTCAGTTTTCATATAACGGAACCCGGAATTATATATAAAAAATATAATTGAACCAACACACACAACCGCCGCGGCAAATATAATGAAAATTACCGTGCCGGTTTTAAAATATCTTTTTTTCATAATTAACTTTTTTATAAACCTTTAAAATTAATAATTCATAATAAAACGCCGAAAGTATTCGATACCATATCAATAAAAATCGGCAGATAAAGAAGAACAATCCCAAAAAACAAAAATAAAACCACAATTATAGCCGCAAGCATCAATATATCAACATCTCTGCCGCCATATACCCTTCCGGCGCGGTATATTTTATCCTCAGGGATATAATATTTAATGTTTTCACCATCAAGCTCCGAAACTATTTTTTTCAATGTTCCGCCGTTTCTCAGAGCTAATCTGAATAAAAAATTTTTTTTGATATTTAATTCATCAAAACTTTTTGCGAAAGCGGGATGATTAGCTTCAGCTGCTATAAGAGCCTTTACAAATTTACCTATAAAAAATTTATTATAACCCACAACAAGCACCGCAGCTATCATACCGAGCAGTAAACCTTGAACAACAAAATGCAAATCCATAGACATAAATAAACCGCCTCCCCAATCATTTATTTCGCATAAATAATTATTTTATAATTTCCTGACCACCCATGTACGGACGCAAAACCTCCGGTATTGTGACTGTTCCGTCTGCATTCTGATAATTTTCCAATATACAGGCAGTCGTTCTGCCGAGTGCGACACCGGAACTGTTGAGAGTATGCACAAACTGCGCTTTATCATTTAAATCTTTTTTATATCGTATATTGGCACGCCGCGCTTGAAAATCCTCAACATTAGAACAAGAACTGATTTCAACATAACGCTCATATGAAGGCATATACACTTCCAAATCATATGTTTTAGCGCTGTGAAAACCCATATCCCCAGTACATAAAACCGAAATTCGATAAGCAAATCCCAGCCCCTGCAAAACCTTTTCCGCATCAGCAACAAGTTTTTCATGCTCTTCATATGAACACTCAGGCAATGAAAATTTTATGAGTTCAACTTTGTTAAACTGATGATGGCGTATAAGCCCGCGCGTATCACGCCCCGCACTACCCGCTTCCCGCCTGAAATTAGTGGAAAATCCGCAATAATTTTTTGCATTCTCCCCTTCTGAAAAAGTTAAAATCTCGTCCGAATGATAATTTATTATCGGTACTTCCGTAGTAGGAATCAAAAAATAATCGTCTGTGGTTTTAAAAGCATCATCCTCAAATTTAGGCAGCTGCGCCCCTCCGGTCATAGCGGCGCGGTTGACCAAAAAAGGCGAAAACATTTCGATATAACCCGATTTTGCGTGTGTATCCAAAAAATAATTAGCCGCCGCACGCTCTAATCTGGCACCGTCTCCAATATAAAAAATAAATCTGGAACCCGAAACTTTCGCAGCGCGCTCCGCATTTAAAATACCCAGCTTTTCACCGATCTCCCAATGAGGCAAAGGCACAAAATCAAATTCACGAGGCTCGCCGAAAACTTTGATCACCCGATTATCCGAATCATCTTTTCCAATGGGAACCGATTCATGAGGAAGATTAGGCAAATTTAATAATATCAAATTTATATGATCGTCAATTTCTTTGATTAAAACATCAGCTTCTTTCACTTTACCGGAAATTTCACGCATATTCTCGAGCAGCTCAGTTGTATCAATCCCCTTTTTTTTCATAAGGGGAATTTCTTTCGAAACCAAATTCTGTTTAGCTTTAAACTGTTCATTGGTATAAATGAGTTCATTACGCTTATTATATAAATCAACAGCTTCGTCTATCTCATTTGTAAAATCTTTTCCGCGCCGTTTCAAACAGTCTATCGCATCACTCATATTATCCTTCAAATATTTTATGTCCAGCATTTAAAATCCCCCTATGTTTCACGTGAAACATTTATACGAAAATTAATTATCGAAAACAACATCACCGCACAGCGTTTTAATTATGCTTTCGAGCTCTTCGTTGTTTTTATACTCTATTTCAAGTTTACCGTTCTGCAGCCCCGGTTTTTTAGTTTTGTTTATTATTATTTTTTTGCCGAAAATTTCCGAGGCTTTGTTTTGCAAGTTTTTAAAATAAACAGCCTCTAAATTTTTTTCATTGCTTTGAGCAGATACGCTCATCGCCTCTTCCAGCGAATCTGTTTTACGGATTCGGACTATTTTTTCGGCGTCACGCACAGACAAACCGTTTTTTATTATCCGCTCCGCGATTAAAACTTGTTCTTCCGGATCATCTATTGCGAGAAGCGCGCGCGCGTGTCCCGCTGAAATTTCGTTTGATTCTATATATTTTAATATTTCTTCCGGAAGTGATAATAATCTCAAAGCGTTCGCAACTACAGATCTGCTTTTGGTGACTTGCCTCGAAATTTCTTCTTGCGTCATGTTATGATTTTCCGCAAGATATTTATAACCCATCGCTTCTTCTATCGGATTTAAATCCTCACGCTGCAAATTTTCAACCATAGTCATCGCCGCCGCAGTGAGTTCGTCAACATTTTTAATAACCACCGGAACTTCGCTGAGTCCCGCCATTTTAGCGGCTCGCCATCTGCGCTCACCCGCTATAATTCTGTAATAACCGTTTGGCAGACTGCGAACCACTATCGGTTGAATAATTCCGAGTTTAGCGATCGAATCCGCAAGCTCAGCCAGCGATTCTTTGTTGAAATCCCTGCGCGGCTGCGATTTATTCGGTTCTATATAAGTGATGCGCAGCACACTCACATCTCTGTTATCCACAGCCGTATCAAGAGAATTATCTACGAAAAGAGATTCCAGTCCGCTCCCCAATCCTGTTTTCCTTGGCATAAAATTACACTCCTTTCATACTTTCCTTAAACATTTCATCTATTTCTTTCGCCAGTTCCAAATAACACTCATTAGCTTTTGAAGCCTTGTCAAAATAATAAATGGGCATCCCATACGAAGGAGCTTCACCCAATCTTGTGGTGCGCGGCACAAGTGTTTTTAATATTTTATCGGGAAAATGTTTTTTGAGTCCCTCAAGAACTTGCTGTGATAAATTCAACCTGCCGTCATACATTGTTACTAAAATACCGGCGATATCGATCTTGGGATTATAATTGCGTTTCACTATTCTCACCGTATTTGTGAGCTGCGATAAACCTTCAAGAGCAAAAAATTCGCATTGCATCGGAACAATAACATAATCGCTTCCGCACAAAGCGTTCAAAGTCAATATACCCAAAGAAGGAGGACAGTCTATTATAATATAATCAAAACCATGATCTATATCAGAAACGCTGTTTTTTAATTTAAAAAACCTATCCATAGCCGTTTGTTCTTCAACAAATTCTATTTCCGCTCCGGCCAAATGTATGTTGGATGGAAGAAGCCATAAATTTTCATATTTTGTTTTTAATACAGCTTCTTTTAAAGCGCAGCGACCAATAAGCACATCATACATCGATAAATTGAGTTCGCGTTTATTTACATCAACCCCGCTTGTTGTATTGGATTGCGGATCCAAATCGCACAATAAAACTTTTTTCCCGAAAACACCGAGCGACGACGCCACATTAATAGCCGAAGTCGTTTTCCCTACACCGCCTTTTTGATTTGCAAATGATATTACCATTTTATTTTATGTCCTTTTTTTATTATTATAATTCAATTATACCAGTTTATATCAAAAAAGTCAACAGTTTTTATAAAATTTATTATATAAAATGTTTCACGCGAAACAAAAATATTGTTTCACGTGAAACATTTTAATTATATTTTATTTATTGTCAGCTACATAGTCCGCTATATCTTGTACAGTTTTTAAGTTCGCCACATCTTCGTCCGGCACGTTGACTCCGAATTTTTCTTCAATTTCCATCAGCATTTCTACTATAGATAAAGAGTCCGCTTTTAAATCGGTTATTATTTCCGATTCCGGTTTTATTTTTTCTGTTTCAATAGCAAGTTTTTCGGCTATTATCTCGATAATTTCGTTAATCATTCTTAACTCCTTTTTATCATTTAAATTAATCTATATAATAAATTTATTATATTTCGCTGTAGAATCCGATCTCTCTGAATTTTTTATAACGCTGTTCATATATTTCGTCCGGCGACAATTTCATAAGAGCGTTAAAGTGCGGCTCAATCGCCGTTTTTATTTCCGCGGCTGTCTTAAATGCGTCTTTGTGCGCTCCGCCTTCCGGTTCGGAGATTATAGATTCGATAACCCCGAGTTCAAGCAAATCGTCTGATGTCATACGCTGCTGTACTATCGCTTCTTCTTCCCGTTTCGGATCTTTCCATACAATGCTTGCAAACCCTTTGGCGGAGATAACCGAATATGTTGCATTTTCAAGCATCAATACGCAATTCGCCTGCGCTATACCCAGCGCTCCTCCGCTCGATCCTGTTCCCGTAATAACCGTTATAATAGGTATTTTCATCCGCGACATTTCCAGCAAATTTTTGGCGATCGCTTCGCCTTGACCGCGTTCTTCAGCTTCCGTCCCCGGATATGCTCCGGGGGTATCGACAAATGTTATTATAGGTCTGTTAAATTTTTCAGCTTGCTTCATAAAACGCAGCGCTTTTCTGTAACCTTCCGGATACGGACTCCCGAAATTGGCTTCTATATTTTCTTTGGTGTTCCTGCCTTTAACATGGGCTATAACCGTTACAGGCACACCGTTATATTTCCCTATTCCGCAAAGTATGGCTTTATCATCCGCATATCCCCTGTCGCCGTGAAGTTCAATAAATTCGTCGAAAATATAGGGTATATAATCCCGCGAAGTGGGTCTGTTTTTATGCTGTGACAACTCGTGGCGTTTTATCGCCAGTTCTTTTTTCGTCATTTATTATCCTCCTGCCCGTGTAATTTTAATAATAATGAGAGCGTTTTTCTTATTTCTGTGCGCGGTACGATTTTATCTATAAATCCTTTTGAAAGCATAAACTCCGCTGTTTGAAATTCTTCCGGCAGTTTTTTACCTATAGTTCCTTCGATCACGCGCCTCCCGGTAAACCCCAGCATTGCGCCGGGTTCAGCCAGTATAATATCGCCGAGACTCGCAAACGAAGCTGTAACGCCTCCGGTTGTAGGGTCTGTTATTACAGTTATATATAAAAGCCCTGCATCGGAATGTTTTCCCGCCGCCGCGCTGACTTTCGCCATTTGCATAAGCGAGATAATTCCCTCGTGCATACGCGCTCCGCCTGAAGCTGTAAATATAATAACGGGCAATTTGCGTTCTGCCGCTTCCTCAAATAATCTTGTTATTTTTTCGCCTACAACCGAACCCATAGACGCTATAAGAAACGATGAATCCATAATTCCCAAAGCGATACCCATACCTTCGATTTTTGCAAATCCCGTGAGTACAGCTTCATCGAGCCCCGTTGTTTTTTGAAATTTTTCTATTCTTTCAAGATAACCTTCAAATTCTATCGGATTCAACGTTTGAAGATTATTATACTTTTCTTCAAAACTGTCGGGATCGGCTATGTATCCAAGACGTTCGCGAGCGCCCAGCCGGGTATACAATCCGCAGAATGGACAAACTTTTTGAGAACTATCAAGTTTATCTTCCGGAATTTTTTTCTCGCATTTTACGCATATTATATAATCTTTTATATTTTCCTCCTTTTCGCTTGCGCCGGGTATTGATACATATCTCGCTTTTTTAAATAAATCTATTAATTTATTTTCCATTTCACCGCTCCGCCTTTATTTTTATTCGTTAAAATTTATACTTGACATACTCAATTAAAAATGATATAATTATTATCATGCTGATGTAGCACAGAGGTAGTGCAGTTGATTCGTAATCAACAGGTCGAGGGTTCAAATCCCTCCATCAGCTCCACATCATAAACCGATATTGCTTTATCGGTTTATTTTTGTTCTGCGTTTATTATATTCTTCTATAAATCCGATATTAACATCGCCTTCAATAAATTCTTCCGTTGACATAAGCTCTATTTGATAATCCACATTGGTTATAATCCCGTCAAATAAATATTCTGCAAGCGCGCGCCGCATTCTCGCAATCGCTTCTTTACGGTTTTTACCGGACACTATAAGTTTGCTTATCATCGAATCATAAAACGGCGGGATCGCATAACCCTGATATATCGCGCTGTCAACCCTCACCCCCGGTCCTCCCGGCACATTGAGTTCTTTTATAACGCCGGGCGACGGCGCAAAATTTCTATCGGGGTCTTCCGCGTTTATTCTGCATTCTATCGCGTGAGCCAGTATTTTAACATCTTTTTGTTTAATGCTCAATGGTTTGCCGGACGCGATCTTTATTTGTTCTTTGACTATATCTATTCCCGTGATTGTTTCGGTGACGGGATGCTCTACCTGTATTCTTGTGTTCATTTCCATAAAATAATAATTTTTGTGTTTGTCCACTAAATATTCTATTGTCCCCGCATTCGCGTAATTTACAGATTTCGCCGCAAGCACCGAAGATACACCCATTTTTTCGCGCAGTTTTTCGTCCAAAAAAGGCGACGGGGCTTCTTCGACAAGTTTTTGATGCCGTCTTTGCAGCGAACAGTCGCGCTCAAACAGATGTATACAGTTTCCGTATTCGTCCGCGAGTATTTGGATTTCGATATGACGCGGTTCTTCTATGAATTTTTCTATATAAACAGCATCATCCCCGAACGACGCGCTGCCTTCCGAGCGGCACATATCATATGCGTTTTTTAAATCTTTTTTATCCGCCACAAATCTTATTCCTTTTCCGCCGCCGCCGCTGACCGCTTTTATAATCACCGGATATTTTATTTTACCGCATATATCCTCAGCTTCATATAAATTATTCACAACCCCTTCAGAGCCCGGAACGGTCGGCACTCCGGCTTTGAGCATGTTTTTTTTTGCCTCGATTTTATTTCCCATAACCGCGATAGCCTTCGCGTTTGGTCCTATGAATTTTATATTGTTTTCTTCGCATAATTTTACAAAATGCGCATTTTCGGATAAAAACCCGTACCCCGGATGAACGGCGTCCGCGCCGGACAGTTCTGCCGCTGTTATGATTGCCTGCATGTTTAAATAACTGTCTTTTGCGGCGGCTCCGCCGATACATAAACTCTCGTCGGCGATGTTCGCGTGCATGGCGTGTCTGTCCGCTTCGGAATAAACGGCGACGCTGACAATACCCATATCGCGGCAGGCGCGGATAACCCGCATCGCGATCTCTCCCCTGTTTGCAATCAGTATTTTTTTCAACATAAATTTTTACCTACTTCTGCACCGCGAATTTAATCTTCGCCGTACATACGGCTTCCCCGCTGACATACGCGGCGGCGTCCGCGATTCCTATACCCATTTTAAATTTTTCTAATTTAACGCATAATTTTAAAGTGTCGCCCGGTTTAACCTGTTTTTTCCATTTTACATTATCCGCTCCGGCAAAAAACGCGAGCTTATTTTTATATTCTTCCATATTCAGAACAACAAACGCTCCCGCCTGCGCCAGCGCCTCAAGGATAAGCACCCCCGGCATAACTTTATATTCCGGAAAATGACCTTTGAAAAAATCTTCGTCTCCCGTAACATATTTTACCGCGGTGACGCTCTGTTTTTCTGTGTATTCTTCTATAGCGTCGATGAGCAGAAACGGTTCCCTGTGCGGGATTATTTTTTTTATCTGTTCTTGATTGTAAAGCATTTATATTCTACCTCAAATTTATTTAATTCTGAACATCGGCTGACCGTATTCGACTTGGTCTCCGTTATTTATAAGTATTTCCAAAACTTCGCAGTCCTGTTCGCACTCTATTTCGTTCATCACTTTCATCGCTTCGATTATACACATGACCGCGCCTGTTTTTATTTTATCCCCTATTCTTACATATGGTTCAGATTCAGGCGACGGCGACGAATAAAATGTGCCGATTATCGGCGCCTTTATAACGCTGCCGACAGGTTCTTCGGTATTGCGGAAAACCGACGCCACGCTGTATCCGGCTGCCGGTTTTGATTCCTCTGAATGAAACGCTTTGGATAATTTAATTTTTATAGTATCGGTAATTTCAAGCTCTAAATCCGTAATTGAGCTTTTTTCGAATTTTTCCATCAATTCAAATATATCGTTTTTTTTGTTTGCTCCTTCAAATGCGCCCATACTAATTTTCTCCCGTATTTTATTTATATTTCTATATTCTGCCAAAAACAACAACGGCGTTTGTTGAGCCGAACCCCATGGACACCGAAAGCGCGTAATCCGTATTTTTTTGACGCGCTTCAAGCGGCGTATAATCCAAGTCACATTCCGGGTCGGGTTCCCTTAAATTTGCGGTGGGCGGTATTATATTTTCACAAATTGACTTAACCGTGCATATCGCTTCAACCGCGCCTGTCGCTCCGAGCATATGCCCCGTTACGCCTTTTGTTGAGGATACGGACAATTTATAAGCGTGATCCCCGAATGCCGATTTTATTGCGAGCGTTTCTGTTTTATCATTTATTTCCGTGCCTGTGCCGTGCGCGTTTATATAAGCTATTTTGGTTTTATCGATTTTTGCGTCTTCGACCGCGCCCAAAATCGCGTCGCGCGCGCCTTTGCCGTTCGGTTCCGGTGCGGTTATATGGTGCGCGTCGAAATTCGCGCAGTAACCGATAACCTCAGCGTAGATATCCGCCCCGCGGGCTTTCGCGTTTTCATAACTCTCAAGAATTAAACAGCCCGCTCCTTCGCCCATGATAAACCCTTTTCTGCGTCTGTCAAACGGAAGCAGCGCTTCGTTTTTGTTTTCCGACTGCGACATTGTCGTGGAGTTCTGGAACCCCGCGATCGAGGTCGGCGTTACCGCGGCTTCGCTTCCGCCCGCTATTATAACATCGGCATATCCGTGTTTTATCGCCCTGAACGCTTCGCCGACGGCGTGCGTGCTTGTGGCGCAGGCGGTCACCGGGCAGAACCCGTGACCTTCAAGTCCGTATTTCATGCTTATATGTCCTGCGGCGATGTTTGAAATCAGCATCGGTATATAAAGCACGGGCACCCTTGACGGACCTTTGCCGTCTTTATCGTTGTTTATTTTGTATTTGGTTATTTCCGTTTCAAGCGTTTCTATGCCGCCGATGCCTGAGCCGTAAATAATACCGCATCTTTTTTTATTGATTTTATCGTTTTTAAAATCAATGCCGCAGTCTAAAACGGCTTCATGCACCGCCGCGAGCGCGTACTGCGCATATCTGTCGAGTCTTCTAACTTCCCGTTTTTCCTCAACGTAAAGCTCAGGGTTAAACTCTTTTATTTCGCCCGCGAGCTTGACTTTAAAGTTTGATGTATCAAACCGTGTGATACGGTCGATTCCCGTTTCGCCTTTAACGACTTTATCCCATGTTTCAGCCGCGTTTTTTCCGGCAGGTGTTATCATGCCCATACCGGTGATCACTACTCTCATTAAAACCTTTATTCCTTAATATAAATATATAATATACAACATTATATCATAAATTTTGTTATATTTCTACTTTTATTTTTCTTTTTTGATAAGGTTCACAAAAAATTAACCTTTACAGCGAATTTTTGGATACCATATTGAAATCAACTTTAATATTGACAAAATTGCTTTGGATATAAAAAGGCGGTATTACATATAAAAAGGTAACACCGCTGTTTTTTTGTTTTGTTATATTACCGGTCAAGTCCATATTTCATTACCATCATCTTTGCGTGTAAACTCATGCGTTACGGACGCTTCGACGATTGCAGTATACGCCCAATGCGTTGGTTCTATGTCTGTGAATGTCGTCACGCTTTCGGGGATGTCCTCAACTTTTATTTTGCGATCCAGCATACGGTTGACAATAGTGACTACCTGGGCGCGGGTGATGTTTTCGTCCGGCCGGAAGGAGTTGTCCGGGAAACCGCTGACCCAGCCTTTTTTCACCGCGCTGTTTATATATCCCACCGCCCAATGAGTTTCAGGCACATCGCCGAAAATATTCTCTGCGTCCGCTTCAAGGTCGTCAAACCGGGAAGATATGGCTGCAAACTCCGCTCTGGTTATGGGTTTATCGGGTCTGAAAGAACCGTCGGGATAGCCGGTTATGATCCCATGCCTTTGCAAATAGGCAACCGCTCTATAATACCACTCGCCGCCGCTTAAATCGCTGAAATCAGCGTTACGGGGCGCTTCTTTGTTTTCGTCCTCGATCAACCGGAAGAAGATCATCGCCGCTTCCGCTCTCGTAATGCTGTTGTCCGGCCGCACAGAGCCGTCCGGGTAACCGCTGATATACGCGATATGCTCCTGCGTGAGACGGGGATGTGGCGGTTCCGGTGGTGATGCGGGAGTCGCTTG